>Ga0315336_1000134_pt1 | contig 320375 bp, 248 predicted proteins | sample ASW5metaG_FD_204512 | JGI IMG/M metagenome (GOLD analysis project Ga0315336, IMG submission 204512) | Ammonia-oxidizing marine archaeal communities from Monterey Bay, California, United States - ASW #5 | ecosystem: Environmental > Aquatic > Marine > Intertidal zone | place: USA: California...
GCTCGGGCTTCAACGGCATCACCACCTTCAGCTACACCGTCGAAGATCCCGACGGCAACACCGGCTCGGCGCAGGTGACGGTCGAAGTCACCTCGGTGAACAACGCGCCCAAAGCGGTCGACGACGCAGTGACGACCCTGGAGGAGACTCCGGTCACGATCAACGTCTTGGCCAACGACTCGGATTCCGACGGCGACTCGATCAGCATCAAGAGCTTCACCCAAGGCTCCAACGGCTCGGTCGCGCTGGCCGGCAGCTCGCTGCTCTACACCCCGCAGCAAGACTTCGCCGGCGTCGACACCTTCGCCTACACCATCACCGACGGCGACAAGACAGACTCCGCCACGGTAACGGTGACGGTAACCGACGACATGCTCAGCCCAATCGCCAACGACGACACGGCGATGACGGTTGAGGACACGCCGGTGGACATCGACGTGTTGTCGAACGACGTCAACCCGGACCCGCAACCGCTGCTGGTTTTGGACATTACGCAAGGCGCCAACGGCACGGTAACAACCGACGGCACGCAGGTCACCTACACCCCGAACTCGGACTTCACCGGCGTCGACATGTTCACCTACACGGCCGGGGATGTCGGAGCCGACGACCCCTCGGAAATGTCGACGGCGACGGTGACGGTGACGGTGAAGAAACTCACCGACCTGGGCATCGCGAAGGCGATGACCTCGGCGGACTTCAAAGCCGGAACCACCATCACCTACCAGCTCACGCTGACCAACGCCGGCCCCTCGGACGCGACCGATACCGTCGTCACCGACGTGCTGCCGGCCGGCATGACCTTCGATCCGGCCGGCTCGAGCCCAGCCTGCTCGGCCTTCGGACAGGTGGTCACCTGCGGCCCCCTAACCGTGCCGGTGACCCTGCTGGTACAACCGCCCAACCCGCCGCCCAACGCCGTCATCTTGACTATCGCCGCTATCATCGACCCTTCGGCGCGCGGCTCGCGCACCAACACCGCCTTGGTCGACCAAGCCGACGATCCGGCCGGGCAGAAGCCCGCTTCGGTAACCAACACCATCATTGCCGAAGCCGACCTCTCGATCGTCAAGGGCGGCGGCACGACGGTCGTCGCCGGAACGACGCTGACCTACTCCCTCACCGTCGCCAACACCGGTCCGGCTGACGCGATGGGCCTATCGGTGACGGACATGATCCCCGTGCCCAGCATGAGCGGATCGCTTACATTCAACCCGGCCTCATCAAGTCCGGCCTGCGCGGACGGCGGCGCGACCGTGACCTGCTCCCAGGCGCTCTTGCCGGTTGCAGCGGGCAGCAACCAGGTTGTCTATACGCTGGCGTTCGACGTCAGCACCGACGCCATGGGGACGATCGACAACACGGCCAACTTGGCCTCCGATGAGACGGACCCCAACCCGGCCAACAACAGCAGCATGGCGATGCAGATCGGCATCACCAAAGAGGCCGACCTCAGCATCACCAAGACTGACAGCATCGACCCAGCGGTCGCCGGCCAAGACCAAATCACCTACACGGTCATGGTCATGAACAATGGTCCCTCCGACGCTCAAGACGTCGTGGTGACCGACACGCTCCCCGCCGGCGTATCGAACCCCGTAACCGCCGGCTGCGTCGAGGACCCTGCCGGCGTTCCTACCTGCTCGCTCGGCACGATCGCGGCCGGCTCGTCGGCGCAGTACACGATTACCGTTGACGTCGATGCGTCGACGGTAGGGACCATCAGCAACAACGCCGGCGTCTCCTCCAGCACGCCGCTGATCAACATCGGCGACGATTCCGTCAGCGAGAACACTACAGTCATTCAAGAGGTCGACCTCTCGATCACCAAGATCGACGCGCCCGACCCGGTCATCGCCGGTAGCGGGACGATCACCTACACGATCACCGTCAACAACGCCGGCCCGTCAGACGCCGCCAATGTGGCCGTCGCCGACACGCTCCCGGCCGGAGTGTCGAATCCCGTAACAACAGGCTGCACCGAGGATCCAAACGGCGCGCCGACCTGCACGTTCGGCACGATCGCAGCCGGCGGATCCGCGCAATACACGCTCACCGTCGACGTGGATGCCTCCACATCGGGGACCATTACCAACAACGCAAGCGTGTCGTCGTCGGCGACAGAGATCAACCCGGGCGACGAGTCCGTCTCAGAGAGCACCACTGTTAACCAGGAAGCCGATCTCGTCATCACCAAGATCGACACGCCTGACCCAGCCGTGGCAGGCGCGCAGCTGACCTATACGGTTATGGTGCAGAACCTCGGCCCCTCCGACGCCTCAGACGTCGTCGTGACCGACACGCTCCCAGCCGGCGTCACCTTCATGAGCACCACGGGTTGCGTCGAAGATCCTAACGGCGTGCCGACCTGCACTCTGGGCACGATCGCGGCAGGCGGCTCGGCTCAGTACACGATCGCCTTAGACCTCGACCCGAGCACATCGGGAACGATCACGAATACGGCCGCCGTCGCATCTTCGACGACGTTGATCAACACCGGCGACGATTCCGTCATGCAAGACACGACCGTCGTTCAAGAGGCCGACCTGGTCATCACTAAGAGCGACAGCGCCGACCCGGTCAAGGCCGGTCAAGACCAAATCACCTACACGGTCACAGTAATGAACAACGGTCCCTCCGACGCCCAAGACGTCGTGGTGACCGACACGCTGCCGGCCGGAGTATCAAGTCCCATAACGTCTGGCTGCATCGAAGACCCGAACGGCGTCCCGACCTGCACTCTAGGCTCGATCGCCTCCGGCGGCTCGGCGCAATACACGATCACCGTGACCGTCGACGCCTCGGCAACCAATGGCGACCTGACCAACAACGCATCCGTCGCCTCCAGCACGACGCTGATCAACACCGGCGACGACAGCGTCGCTGAGACAACGACCATCATCGCCGAGGCCAACCTCACGGTAACCAAGGATGACGGCGTAACCACGCTGATCCCAGGCGACCCGACGACCTACACAATGACGGTCAGCAACGCCGGCCCGGCCGATCTCGTCGACGCGGCGGTGCAGGACACCTTCCCGGCGGAGATCGCCTCCACGTCCATGACCAGCGTCGCGGCGGGAGGCGCTTCAGGCAACAATCCCGGACCGGTCGGCGGCCCCATCAACGACGCGGTATCTATCCCGGTCGGCGGCTCGATCACTTATACGGTCGTCGCTCAGACCGACCCGGCCGCAACGGGGAGCATCGCCAACACGGTCAACTTAATCCCGCTCAACATGGTCAACCCCATGGTCACACTGCTGGGCACGACCAGTGCCACCGACACCAACACGCTGACCCCAAGCGGAGCCCTGTCAATCACCAAGACGGATAGCCCCGACCCCGTCTTAACTGGCAACGTTCTCACCTACACCATCGTACTGTCGAGCTCCGGCCCATCGACCGCCGCGGGCGTTACTGTAGCGGACAGCTTCCCGGCGCAATTCACGCCGACGAGCGTCACCTGCACGCCGTCGAGCGCAGCCTCCACCTGCCCGGCTGTTCCGGTTGGCAACATCAACGCCATCGTGACTGTCGGTCCGGGCGACACCGTCACCTTCGTAGCGATGGGAACCGCAACCACGGCGGTCGACGTCACCGTCTCCAACACCGCGATGCTAACCGCCCCAGCGGGCTTCACCGACACCGGCGGCGCCGATTCCGCGACGGAAATGACCGACATCATCGTTAACGTCGCCCCCACGGCCTCGACCGCCGGCTCCTCCACCGCCGGCGTCGTCGGCCAAACGCTCACCCTGATGGGCAGCGGCTCCACCGACGATGGTCTGCCCAATCCGCCCGCAACGCTGACCTACGACTGGACGTTCACCTCCGTCCCCGCCGGCAGCGCCATCCCGACCGGCTCGTCCTTCTCGACATTGGCCGACACTACCTTCACGCCCGACGTCGCCGGCGCCTACATGGCGACTCTCACGGCCGACGACTCGGCTGCCAACAACCAGGCGATGCTGACGATCACGGTCGGCGCCGCATCAACAACCACGGCGATCACCAGCGACGCTCCCGACCCCAGCGCCCTCAACGCTGCCTACACGATTTCCGGCACGGTCGTCGCGAACGCCCCCAGCGGCGCGACCATCAGCGAGGGAACAGTGACGGTCTCCGGCGACGGTACGTGCATGGCGAGCGTCACCGCCGGAACCTTCAATTGCATGATCACCTCGACGGCCGCAGGCGCCAAAACGCTGGTCGCAACCTATGGCGCGACAGCCAACTTCAACGGCAGCGTCTCGGCGAGTGAAGCCCACACGGTCAACATGGGGACCACGGTCACCACCGTCACCGGCAGCTCGCCCAATCCATCGATCGGCGGCAACGCCTTCCAGGCGACCTTCAGCGTCGTCGGCACCCCCGGCGTTCCCGGCCCGACCGGCAACGTCACCGTCAGCCTCAGCGGAGGCGGCATGTGCGTCGGCACGGTCGCGGCAGGCTCCTGCATGCTAACTCCGACGATGAACGGCGCTCAGACTCTGACGGCGACCTACCCCGGCGACGCCAACTACTCCGGCAGCGCGGACGTCGTCGGCATCGCGCATACCGTCACTCCGCCGCCGATGGCCGTCGCGGACGCCTTCGACGTCATCGGCAACACGCCGTACGAGCTTGCCGGGACCAAGACGATCACAGAAGGTCTCTACGCTGCCGGCAACGTGCTGACGAACGACGTCGGCGTCGGCAACATGGTCACCACGACCGGAGCAATTGCAACGACGTTGGGGGCTTCGGTCAACATGAACGCCGGAGGCGAGTTCATCTATGACGGCGACGCGGCCTGCGGCCCCGGCGACGCGAGTACCGCCGACAGCTTCATGTACTCGATCACTGGCGGGACGATGGCGACCGTCACACTCACCTGTACCGCGCAGGCTTGGCATGTGGACAACAGCGCCGCTGCAGGCGGAATAGGCACGCACACTAACCCGTTCGACACCTTGTTGGAAGCCGAAACCGCCTCCAACGCGGGCGACAGCATCTACGTCAACGTCGGCGATGGAACCAGCACCGGCCAGAACGCCGGCATCGCCCTGAAGAATCAGCAGCGGCTCTACGGCGAAGGGGCCGCGCTGGCCTTCCCGAACAGCTTCAATGTCAACGGTGTCCCCCTTGCCGGCCCGCACTCCATCATCGCCGCCGGGACCGCCCCGGTCGTCTCCGATCCCGCTGCCGCGGTCCGAGTCAACACCGCCACGGCCGGCGGCAATCTCGTTCAGATCGAGATCGTCGGACTCAGCTTGCAGTCCATTGAGCCCATCGACATCACCGGCGAGACGAACCGGGCCGTCGAGGTCTTCGTTGGAACCAACACTCTGACCGGCGCCGGCGCTCTCAGCACCGGCCTAACCGCGATCAACAGCGGCGGCGGCCAGATGGAGCTCGGCGTCAACGGCAACACCTTCGACGGCGCACTCCTCTGCGCTCTCACGGTAAACGGCACGGCGGGCGTCGGGACCACCTTCATCTCATCCCTCGACTCCAACACCTTCGACGGCGCCGTCGCCGGCAGCGGCGTCTGCATGAACACCATCACCTTCGACGCCGATCCCTCCACCGGCGCCTTTGAGCAGGTCGTAGCAACGAACACCTCACTCGGTTCCGGCGCGGATCGTATCGGCACGGTCGCGAACCCGACCGTCGGCATCGAGTTGCTTAACACTACCGGTGATCTCGCCTTCGCAAGCGGTCCCGCACTGGACCTTCACAACGACGGCACAGGCATTGGCCTGCACGTCAACGGAATCAGCGCGGCCACGGCGGCGCTCACGATCGGTTCGGGAGCCGTGATCGACAATCCTAACGGTCCTGCGATCGTGCTCGACCCCATCACGGCCAACACCACCAGCACACAGCTCATAGGCACGTCGGCTTCCTTGACGGCGGTCACCGGCTCGCTGCTGTTTAACGCCTCGTCGTCCCTAATCAACAACAACGCTGCGGCAGACGTGCTCAACGTCAGCTCGGGCGACGCCGTCATCACCTACGGCGGCGTCATCACTGACAACATCGGCACAGGCATTACATTCGCGTCGAACACCGGCGGCAGCGTCGTCTTCAGCGGCATGAGCAGTATCGATCTCGGCACGACCACTCCTCTCACCAACGACGCGCTTCAGTTCACCGGCAATGCCGCCGGGTTCAGCGCGACATTCGACAATCTCGACGTGGTTACCAGTGGATCCGGCGTCGAGGGCATCCTGGGCTCTGGGTTGGGTACGCTCAACATCACAACCGGAACGGTCGCCTCCACTTCCGACAGCGCCGTCGACGTCAGTGGTCTCACCACCGGCGTCACCTTCTCGTCGGTCGCCAGCACAAACCCAGGCGGCAGTGCCGGTATCTCGCTCAGTAACGTCGCTGGCTCATTCACCGTCACGGGCGCGACGACCATTGGAACGAGCGGCACGACGGCCACGGGAATCAACATCTCCGGCGGGACAGTCAACAGCAGCTTTAACACGGCTGCCGTTACCGGCGGCACGATCACCAACGGCGTCAGCCTATCCTCCAGCGGGACGACATCTTTCTCAGACCTCGATATCACCAACTCCGGCGGAACCGGTCTGTTCACCTCTGCCGCGGGCATGGTGACGGTGTCCAATTCCGCAAGCAGTACCATCGCAACAACCACCGGCCCCGGGATCAACGCGAGCAACACGGCGTTCAACGCCACGTTCGCCAGCGTCATCGGCGGCGGCGCGACGACCAACGGCATCAACCTCAGCGGAATCAGCGGCACCCTGACCATGAACGGCGGCATGATCGCCTCCGGCACCACCGGTGCGGCCTTCAATGTGCAGGGCGGAACCGGCGTCATCGGTTATGCCGGCCCCATCAACAACGCCGCCAACGACTCGGTCAGCATCACAAGCACGACCGGCGGCTCAGTCACCCTCTCCGGAAACATCAGCGACACCGGCACGGGCATTACGCTGCTGAACAATAACGCCGGCGCCGCGAAGATGATCACCTTTAGCGGCACGACGAAGACCGTCAACACAGGAATCAACACCGCCGTCAACCTCGACAACAACGACAACGCGACCATCACCTTCAGCGGCGGCGGCCTCGACATCGACACAACCTCCGCCCGGGGCTTCAACGTCGTCAACGGCGCGGCTGCGATCAACGTCACGGGCACGGCCAACAGCATCAATACCACCGGCGCCGCCCGCGCTCTGAACGTCGTCAGCTCAAACATCGGCTCGAACGACATGACGTTCCAACGCATCGACGCAACGGCGTCGACTAGCGAACCGGGCATCTTCCTCGACGGCACGGGAACTGCCGGCGGCTTGACCGTCACCGGCGACGGAACAACCACCGCCGGGGGAAACGGTTCGGGCGGCACGATCTCGAACAAGACTGGTGCCAACGGCAACGACAACATCGGTATCGGAATCCGTTTGAACAACACTCGAGACCATTCGCTGAGCAACATGCAGCTCAACGGATTCTCGAACTTCGCAATTCGCGGCACGTCGGTCACTAACTTCGACCTGCTCAATTCGACAATCAGCGGCACGAACGGCACTTCCGCGGCCGCCGATGAGGGCAGCGTCAGCTTCGACAACCTGTTCGGAACCGCGGCCTTCACTCAGGTCAACATCAGCGGTGGACTCGAAGACAACATCGTCGTCACCAATACCCAGGCCGCCAGCGTGCTTAACCGCATGACGGTCACCAACAGCGTGATCGGCCTCAACAGCAACGCGCAGGGCAACGACGGCATTCTCGTCGAAGCGCAAAGCAACGCCACGCTGAACGTCACAGTAACGGGAACGACCTTCCTCGGAGCCCGGGGCGACCTGTTCCAAGCCAACGGCCTCAATACCTCGACCATGGACGTCGTGCTTCAAGACAACACCTTCCAGAACGGTCACGGCAACATCGCCAGCGGCGGCGGCGGGATCACGCTGTCCGGCGGCGCCGCAGGCAGCAACATTACCTTCACCTACGACATCTCGGGAACCACGCCGGCCGCCCAAACCTTCCGAGACGCCGTAGGCAACGCGATCACGGTGAATTTCGTCAACGGCATGGGAACCGCATCCGGTACGATTCGGAATAACCGAATAGGCATAGCGGGCACGTCTGGCTCCGGCTCGTCGACGGCGGCCGGCATTGCCGTCGGGACCAACGTGAACGTCACGCACACCGTCCTGATCGACAACAACGACATCGATGAAACCGACGGCTCGACCGGTGGAATCGACGCACTGGCCAACAACAACTCGACTCTGAACCTCACGCTGACCAACAACAACGTCGACAACCTAGGCGGGTTCAACTTTGCAGGAGTGTACGTCATCAACGGCGGAGCAACCGGCACGGATACGGCCAACATCTGCGCCGACATCGGCAGCAACACGAGCGGAATCGGCGCCAACACCATCAACGCGGCAAGCTGCCCATTCTGCGTTGCGGCCGTCTTCCTCGACGAAATCAGCCCGCCGTCGAACTACAACCTGCCCGCTTATACCGGTTCTCCCAACGGCGAGTTTGCCGGAGTGCCCGGAACCGCCAGCGTCGACGTCACCAGCTACGTGGTTAACAACCCAAGAAACAACGTGTTGACCACGCCATTCGCCCCGGCAGTCGACGCCACTCTGGCCGACGGCATCACCGGCACGGGCACGAGTTGCCCGCTGCCCTAGACGAAAGCGAGATGCCCCGAACAATGAACTGTCTTCGATTCATCGGGATCATCGCCGCCGTGCTCTCTCTGGCCGCCGTCGCCACCGGAGAAACCGACGAGCAGTACCACGAGTGGATGCTGCAGTCGCAGGCGCATCTAGCGGCGAGCCTGGAGAACGTCGAAACCGATCCGCAGCGCGTAGCCGAAGCGGCGCGGGGGCTTCAAGAGACGTTCAAGCAGGTAGAGGCATTCTGGCTCCAACGCGATGCGCCGTTGGCCCAAAGGTTTGCGAGCAGCTTACTGGAAGGCGCCGCGGCCGTGGAAAAAGCCGCATCGGAGGGCGATACCGGCGAGCTAAATCGACTTTTGGCGTCGCGAGTCCGAATCAACTGTATCCGCTGCCACAAGGCCTATCGGGAACGGAGCCCGGAGGGCGGCTACCGCATCAAGACGCCGGACCCAGGGCGCTGAACCTCCATTCGTCCAGACTCTCTCGCTCGGGAACGAACGCTACGGCTTGCCGTCGAAGCGGTAGGGCGGACTGTATTCTTCCGCCAGATGCAGCGTAGGGTGCGCCTCGTAGGCATAGGCCTCGACCTCGAAGACCAAGCACTCGTCTCCGCGAAGCAGACTGCGGATCACACGCAATCGCTTCGATTGCAGATCACCCAAGTACAGCGTCTGCTTCGCCCCCGCGACTGCGGCGGGCGGATCCAGCGTCAGGCCCGGGCCCTGGTTGTCGGCTCCAACCAGCGGCGAGCCCACGCAGTTTTCGCCCGTGAAGTACACCTGTCCGCCCGTCGCGTGTGAAAACGAATCAGGCCGCAGCATCACCGGCACGAATCGATCTTCCACCCGCACAATCACTTGCGCTTGGCCCATCGTGGCGTAGACCTGCGCGATCGGTCCAATCATCTTGCCGTCTGCGTCTACGGCGACGGGGATGTCGGGCTCGGGAGGCACAGGCGGATCAGACTTCGTGTAGCGGCCAAGCCAGAACGCCAGTCCTAAAAGTACTGCGGTTGCGAGGATCCGCCTGATCTTGCGCTGGTCGGCCAAGGCTCATATTTGAACACGAACACGCCCCGGCTCGCCGTACAAGCGCGTATAATGGCACTGTCCTGAGCGAGAGAAAGATCACACCAGAAGGGTAAGCGATTCTGGCTTGGGCGACGAGATGAAGAACAGAGACAACACCGCGAAGCCGCTGACACGCAGAGACCTTTTCCTCAAGGGAGCTAGTCGCGCCGCTGCCGTCGGCGCGGCCCTGAGCATCGGAAGCCGCGCTGCGCGCGCCGCGGGCGGCGGCGGCATAGAGCGCGCCCTCGTGGGCATTCAGTTGCTCGGCGGCGCAGACAGCAATAATCTCCTGGTCCCCCTCGACCCCGCACAGTACGCATCCTATGCCCAGATCCGCGGCCCGCTGGCGCTTCCTCGCGAAGTGCTGCTGCCAATTAGCGCGACTGGCGGCCAAGCCGACTTCGGTCTAAATCCAGCCGCGGCCGAGTTGTATGAGCTCTACCAACTGCGCGCGCTGGCGCTTGTCGCCAACGTGGGGTCGCTGATGGAACCTACGACCAGGGATCAGTGCCTGGCGGGCTCGTGCGAGCTTCCCTCGGACTTGAGGGAGCATATCGGCAACTGGATGGCCTATCTGCCGAACGGATTCTTCGCTCCAGAGTGGACGGTGAAGGCCGCCAGCCCGGAGTACGACCAAGAGACTCGCAACCTCACCGCGCCTACCCTATCCGAAGGGCTCGGCCAAGCCGAGAGTTCCGCCAACGCGTTCACTTTCGACACTGGTTTGAGTCTAACGACGCCGGACCCGATCAGTTTTCCAGGCGGAAGGCATGAGAATCCAACTCTCAACGAAGCAGCCGCCCCAGTGTTCGCCTCGCTGGCGAACGCCTTCCCACAAACCTACCTCGGCATCCAACTGCAACAAGCGGCCTCGTTGATCTGGGCGGCGGGTGAGATCGGCATGCGCCGCTTGGCTTTCACCAGCACCTTGAGCGGCTTCGATATCCACTCCGAACAGCCAGGTCGCCAGGACTGGCTCCTGGGAGAGCTGAGCTCCGCGGCAGCGGCGCTCTACGCGGTCACTTCCAATTGGGGAATCGCCGATCGCGTCACGACTTACACCGACTCCGAGTTCAATCGAACGCTGCAGCCGAACGCAAGGGGTGGAACCGAGCACGCCTGGGGCGGTCACCAGATCGCCATCGGCGGGTCGGTTCTCGGGGGGGCTCTCTATGGGCGGATGCCGATTCTCTCGCTCGGCGGTCCCGACGATGTCGACGTGACCGGGATCTGGGCGCCGACCATCGCCAGAGACCAATACTACGCAACTTTCGCCTTTTGGTATTCCGGCAGCTATTCCACCGTCGCGGAGCTATTTCCGCGGATCCATCGTTTCGATCGGCCGACGCTGGACTTCCTGGTCTGAGGTCTTCAGCGGCGGCTGGACATGCTCGTTTACGAGCCGCACGAAGCGATCCCGTCGCCTTTTCAACTTTTTGCGCATTTACCGTCAAAAGAGCGTTGACTTTCGTAATCCTATTTGCATAATCTAGTTACGCTTGTTGTTTGCTTCCGGCGCCGGTGGCGAGCCGAATAGGAGAAAGCAATGTCTGAGCCTTTTCTGGCGGAAGTTCGCATCGTTGGATTTAACTTCGCTCCGCGAGGCTGGGCCTTCTGTGACGGGCAGATCCTGCCGATCAACCAGAACCAATCGCTCTATTCCCTGCTTGGCACGACCTACGGCGGCGACGGCAGAACCTCGTTCGCTCTGCCCGACCTGAGAGGTCGCACGCCGATTCACGAAGGCTCGTCGAATGGAACGAATCACACTCTTGGCCAAAAAAGCGGCTCAGAAACCGTCACGCTGAGCGCCGCCGAGATGCCGAGTCACGATCATGCCCTGAACGCGACCACGGCGAACGGCGATCAGCCGATTCCTGTGGGCAACGCCTTGGCTGCCTTCAATAACGGCTACCTCGGCGGCTCCCCGACGACAGTCCAGCTCGCATCGGGCACGGTCGCGAACGTCGGCGGCGGCCAAGGTCACGACAACATGCAACCGTATTTGGCGCTCAACTTCTGTATCGCGCTTCAGGGTCTTTTTCCGTCCCGTAACTAGGAGCAGGTCAAAACCATGTCTGAGCCTTTTGTTGGGGAGATCCGAATGTTTGCGGGGAACTTCGCCCCGCGCGGTTGGGCCTTTTGCGACGGCCAACTCCTCGCGGTCTCGCAGAACGACGCCCTGTTCAGCCTGTTGGGCACGATCTACGGCGGGGACGGGCGAACTACCTACGGCCTTCCGGACCTCCGTGGCCGCATCCCGATCCACGCCGGCAGTGGGCCTGGGCTCTCGCCGCGGCGGCTCGGCGCCAAGGCGGGGGAGGAGAAGGTCACCTTGACCGTCAACCAATTGCCTTCGCACACCCACCCGATGCAGGCCGCTACCGCGGCCGGCACCCAGTCGAATCCCAGCGGCGAATACCTTGCAGCATCGCCGAGCATACGGATGTATCGGCCAGGCACGCCTAATGCAGCGATGAATTCGGGCTCAATCAGCCAGTTGGGGGGCAGCAGAAGCCACAGTAACCTCATGCCGTTTCTGTGTATTCAGTTCATCATTGCCTTGTTCGGAATCTATCCGTCGCGCCACTAGGAGCAATTGTCATGTCGGAACCCTTCATCGCCGAGATTCGAATCTTCGCCGGAAACTTCGCTCCGCGCTCTTGGGCGTTCTGTAACGGGCAACTGCTCCCCGTCTCCCAAAACACAGCGCTTTTCTCGCTGATCGGAACAACCTATGGCGGCGACGGCCGCACGACGACAGCTCTTCCGAATCTGCAGGGTCGGGCCCCGATGCATCCCGGCCGAGGGCCCGGTTTGACCTCAAGGCGATTGGGGCAGAAGGGCGGCGTCGAGATGATTACTCTTTCCGAAGCCCAGATGCCCTCCCACAATCACCCTGTGAATGCGCTGAACGCCCCCGCGTCCACCCCTACCCCTTCGACAACCACTACCCTAGCGCGAAGCGTCGGGGGCAACGGCTACAAGGCGTCTCCAAGCTTTGACGCTGTGTTGGATGACGGTTCCCTTCCGAGCACTGGAGGCTCCCAGGCCCATACCAACATGCAGCCGTTTCTGACGATGAACTTCATCATCGCCCTGCAGGGCCTGTATCCCAGCCGCAGTTAGCAGCCTTGGTAGTCAGGAGCAACCATCGTGGCAAAAAAAGCAGCGAAGAAAGCAGCCAAGAAAAGAACTTCCAAGGCGGGCTTGAGCAAGAAGCCGGCGGCGGCAGCAGTCGAACCGGAGGAAAAGCACCCGATCCACCTCCACAACATCACCAACTCGACGGTGTATTGGCGCGTCAGCGCGAAAGGTCAGCGTTGGGAAGGCATCACTCCGGCGATGGGCCAATCGAGGGTACGCCTCGACCATGCCAAGAGCTATCGCATAGCTTTCCGCAAGTTCGACAAAAGCGGCAAAAAGGGCGCGAGTTGTGACTGCAGGGTCGGCCCCGACGGCAGTGCTATTTTCACGGGCCGCACGATCCACGTCACCCATCCGCACTAGATTGCTCCCAAATACCGGTTAGCATGTGACCCCATTTGGGCTCGCATGCTAACCTTTGGTTGAGGAATTTAGATCGACTGCCGCGGAAGTCCGCTTTTGTCCGGAATCGTCCAGGGTTTTTTATTTCCAGCTTTCCGTATCAATAGAATCAACAGGTTACGGCTCATGAAGGCTCCAGAGCGTTTTCATGCCCGGTTCGTGACCACACCAACTCAAGCCTCCGTTAAGCTATAAGATCAGTCGTAGCCCGTCTCGGAGAACCTCATTTCATTCCTGGTTCCGAACTCGAAACGAGCGTTGTGGTCGGTCCGCGTAGTTGCGCGAGACGACCTACGGCTGACGCGCGCCCGTTGGCGCGGTCCGGCGGCGCGCGCGCCCGCCAAGCTGGCGTTGTGGGCCGATCTCCACGTCTCCGGCGACCCGGCGGCCGAAGCGTTCGGGTTCCTGCCGGACGAAAACCTTGCTGCGGCTGTCGAACAGACGATCGCCGCCGCACCCGACATCGTCCTCGTCAACGGCGACCTGGCGCGCGACGGCGGCCTCGCCCCCGACTACGCCCGTCTACGCGAACGCCTCGCGCCGCTGCTCGAACGTCTTCCGCTGGCCTTCGTACCCGGCAACCACGATCACCGGGAGCGCATGCTCGCCGGCCTCGGCGCCGAAGTCAAGCCGGCAGCGGAGAAGTCTTTCGTGCTCGTCGAAACCCAACAGTCGCGCCTGCTGTTGCTCGACTCACTGTTCCGCACCGACTTCGTGGGCGGACTCGTGGGCCGCGAGCAGCGCCGTTGGGCGGTCGAGCTAATCGAAGAGTCCGAGACGCCGGTCCATGTCGTCGTGCATCATCCGCTGCACGACGACGACCAAGCGCTGCTCGACGCGCCCCGTCTAGTGGAGACGCTCGCGGCTCTGCCCCAAGTCCAGACTCTCTTCACCGCCCACGACCATGCCTTCGCTGAGAATCGCGTCGGCGAGCTTCGCCTCATCGCGCAGCCGGCCATAGGCATGGCGTTCGACCCAGACGGCAATGTCGGCTGGCTCGAAGCCGAGCTCGGACCGGAGCGAATGGATCTCCGTTTCCGACGAATCGACCCTGCCGCGAGTACAGCAAGGCGCCCTCCAGCGGAAGAATAGTCATCCGGAAAAGCGTGGAGCATTCGCACGATGACCGACGCAACAGTAGACGAGTGCGACAGCGGCGATGCGGAAGGCAGGAAGACTGAGCGCACGCAAAGCCGCGACGGCTGGTGCTGGAACTCATGGCGCCGGCTGAGGGCTCTACCTCCGGGTGCGCAAGAGCGGCTCACGAGCCTGGGTGTTCCGTTGGGAGCGGAACGGTCGAGTGCGTGAGATGGGACTTGGGCCGCTGCATACGGTGACGCTCAGCAACGCGCGGCGCTCGGCTCAGCGCTGCCGGCTGCTCGTGATTGAAGGCATAGATCCTTTGGAGCATCGCCGCACCAAGCAGTTGGCCCGGCGCGCGATGCCGAGCTTCCGCGAGTGTGCGGAGCGATTCCTTGAAGCGCATTCGAGCGCCTGGACGATTCCCAAGCATCGCGCGCAATGGGCAGCGACGTTGAATACCTACGCCCCGAGGGCCGCACCACGATCATGGGCCATCGGCGACGGTTTCCTAAGCCGGTCTTCAATGTGCGGCGATTCACGCGACAGGCATACCGAACGATCTCGATCGGTTTGCGTTGGACGAGCCGCACCGCGTTAGGAAACTTGTCCCCCAAGGGCCCGCCCGGCGCCCGTACCGCGTCGCGTAGCGCCTTCACATCGAAGCTCTTGATTTTCAGTGGCTAGCCCTCTTCGTAGCGGAAGCCCTTGAAGCTTACACGAAAGAACAGGGTGTAGAGAACCGGGACCAGACCAAGCGTTAGAACCGTAGCGAACGCGAGTCCGAAGATAATCGCGATCGCCATCGGCTCCCACATCGGGCCGCCGCCGAGCCACAGCGGTAGCAGACCGCCGATCGTGGTTAGCGTTGTGAGTAAGATGGGCCGCAAGCGCCGCTGAGCGGCCTCGATGACAGCGCGGTTGCGCGGCAGGCCGTGTTGCTCCACTTCAATCTTGATGCGATCCAGCAGAACGATCGCGTTGTTGATCACGATTCCCGCCAAAGAGATCACGCCGAGCAGAGTCATAAACCCGAAGTAGGATTTCGTCACGAGTAACCCGACAATGACTCCGATCATCCCGAGCGGGATCGTCATCAAGATGATCGCCGGCCGTCGCAGGGAATTGAACTGACCGACCAGCAGCAGAACGATGATCAGCCCGCCGATCGGCAGCTTGGCGTTGATCGAAGCGTCGGCCTTGCCGGAGGTCTCGAATTCGCCTCCAAGGTCCCAGCGGTAGCCGATCGGCCAGGCGGCGCTTTGCTCCTCCAACCACGGAATCATGACGTTCGTAATCTCGGTAGCCGTGATGCCTGGATCGAGCGAGCACTGTACGGTCGCGTTCTTGAGGCGGTCGCGGCGATAGATCTTCGCCGGCTGCCACTCGACGCGCAGATCGGCGACTTGCTTCAGTGGAGTTGACTGGCCGCTCGTCTGGGAATAGACATTCAAGCTCTCCAGCTTGCCGATATCCGTGCGATAGGCTTCGCTTGAGCGAACCATGATCGGGATGATCTCATCGCCCTCGCGATAGTCGCTGGCGCGATAGCCGCTCAGTACCGACTGCAAGGACAGAGCAATGTCTTGGTTCGTCACGCCGCTGCGCCGTGCTCGGGGACCGTTCACGTCCACCACGATCTTCTTTGTCCGCGGACCCCAGTCGTCGCTGATGTTCTTGGTCCCTGGCAGCTCCTCGATCTTCGCCCTCACCTCATCGACCAATCGAAAGAGCGTCGCCTGGTCCGGTCCCGCGATGCGAATCTCTACCGGATGGTCCAGTGGAGGCCCTAGCGGCAGCGGCTTGATCGTCGCAAGCACGTCAGGGAAGCGCTCTCGGCAGAACGCTTCCAGCTTGGGGATAAGCTCCCCGATGACGGCCCTCGACGTCGTGTTGACCAGCAGGATGGAGTACTCCGAGCTAGGAGGCTGCGGGGTGGCGCCCAGGTTGAATCGTGGCGACCCCTCGCCAATGTAGGAGGTCCAGTTCGCCACTCCCTCGGGCCGGCTGTCGTTGGCGGTGAGCTTCTCTTGGATGAACTTATCGATCTCGATGACGATCTGTTCGTTACGCTCGAAAGAAGTTCCGATGGGCGACTCGATCTCGGCGGTGAACATCGGCGTGTCCGACGGCGGAAAGAAGATGTTCGGTATGTAGTTCATGCCCTGCAGTGCAAAGAAAAACAGCCCGAACGCCGCCAGCGATGAGAGGATCGGGAATCGCACCAAGCCGAGCAAAGAGCCGCGGTAGAAACGATAGAAGCGAGAGCTGTAAGCCTGGGCCTCATCGATTCTCTCTACCTTTAGGAACAGGACGCACAGAAGCGGGATCAGCGTTAGCGCCAGAACCCAAGAACAGAGCAACGTGGCGGTCACGACCGTAAACAGAACGCCGGTGTACTCCCCGGTCGACGACTCCGCCAGGTAGATCGGAAGGAAGGCGGCCGACGTCGTCAGCGACGAGGTCAGCAGTGGGATGCGCAGCTCCCGCGCCGAAGAGACCGCCGCTTCGACGCGCTCCTTGCCCTCGCTCATCTGCACCATGATCGACTCGGCCATCACGATCGCGTTGTCCACCAGCATCCCCAGCGAGATGATCAAGGCCGCAAGCGTCATCTGATTCAGGCTGAGATCAAGGAACTTCATCGCCACCAAAGTGGCAAGAATCGCCCCAGGAACGAGCGACGCTACGACCAGTCCGGTGCGCGGCCCGAGCAGGACCAGCATGAAGGCGAGAACGATGAGAATCGCTTGGACGACGTTCGCGGTGAACTCATCCACCTTCTTCTCGACGATGCCGGTTTGGAAGTTGACGATCTCGAAGTCGATTCCGACCGGATACAGCCGATTCCAATCAGCAACCACCGCCTCGATTTGGTGTCCAAGCGTAACTATGTTGCCTTCGGGAGCCTTCGAAACCGCGATACCCAACGCGGGAATTCCGCGAGAGCGCATCTTGGATTGCGGAGGATCGACGTACCCGCGCTTCACTGCAGCGATGTCCTCGAGGTAGAGAAAATCCGTGCGTCCGGGGACGGTGATCACCGTGCGGCGCAGGTCGTCGAGATCGTCGAAGTTTCCGGTCGGCTCAAGTTCGATGCGCTCGATATTTGTATTGACGCTGCCGCCCGGAATGATGATGTTGCGCGCTTGAAGCAACTGCTGAAGCTGCATCACCGAGAGCCCAAGCTCCGCCAACCGTGTGTTGTCGTACTCGACGAAGACTCGTTCATCCTGGATTCCGGAGATCTCTACCTTGGCCACGTCTCCCAGGCGCAATAGCTCGTCCCGCGCCTGCTCGGCTATCTCTTTGGCGACTTCGTACGGGATCTCCGGCTGTCCGTCTTCGCGCTCGCCGGCCGTGAGGGCGATGATGATGCCGAAGACGTCGCCGAACTCGTCGTTGACGAACGGGCCGATCACCTCGTCGGGCAGCTCTGATGTCGCTTTCTCGACCTTGCGCCGCAAGTTGTCCCAGATGGGACGCATCTCGCTGTAGGACTCCTTGATATCCACGTACACCACTGAAAGCCCCGTCATGGACTGACTGCGAACGTGGTCGAGCTCGGGAATCTCCTGGATGGCCTTTTCGATCTTGTCGGTTACGAGATTTTCAACGCGCTCCGGATTGGCCCCTGGGAAGACCGTACGCACCATCGCCGTGCGGATGATGAATCCGGGATCCTCGGCTTGCGGCAGAGTGAAGAAGGCCTCGATGCCGATGGCCGTCAGAACGGCCATGGCGACCAACGTGACGCGGTTGTTTTCGATGGCGAAGCGCGTGATATCCATGACGGCTCTACTCTCGAAAATCCTCACTGACGAGCACTTGCTGCCCGTCGGCAATCTTGCTCACGCCCGCTGTGACAACTTTTTCGCCCTCGCTCAGTCCTTCGACAACTTCGATGCCGCCGCTGAAGCGCTCGCTGGGCACCAGCTCGCCTACCGTCACGGGCCTTCGTCGCACGACACCCTTGCCTTCTCCCTCGGAATCGACGACGAAGACAAACCGGCCCTCGCGATCTTCCCCCACGGCGTTCGGCGGCAGCACGAATCGCTGCCTCTCGTCGCTTTGGCCGAACACGAAGCCCACCTCGGCGGCCATGCCCGGGAGGATTCGCTTGTCGGGCCGAGACAGGCGGATGGTGACCGGGTAGGTGGTCAGGCCTTTTGCAGCGGCCGGCGCGATCTCCGTGGCGCGGCCGCCGAAACGTTCGCCGGGCAAGGCGTCAAACGTAACGGACCCCACGGGAGCGCCCGCGCGAATATCGCCGATGAGCACTTCAGGTATCGCCACCTCGACTTCGGGCTCGACGCCTGAGTTGAGAACAACGATGGGGTCGCCCGGCTGTACATTCTCGTTGACCTCGACGGGCGCCTCGGCGACGGCGCCGTCGATCGGAGACCGTAGCTGGCAATAGCTCACGAACAGACGCGCTTCCTCGAGCTGCTTCTCGATGGCGCGTACACTGGCGCGAGCGGAGTCAGTCTGTGCTCGCGCAGCGTCATATTCGCCTTGCGATGCGTTGTTGCGCTCGAAAAGCCCGCGAACGCGCTCGAAATCGGCCAGCGCGCGCACCGCCTGCGCCTCGGCCTGAGCTAGAGACGCCGCGCCTTGTTCGACTCGAAGCTCGTAGTCACGGGGATCGATCCGCGCGATCAGATCGCCCTTACGCACCAGATCGCCGACGTTGAGAGGAAGCTCCTCGATCGTGCCGTTGACCTTGAAGCTGATGCGCGACTCGACTCCAGGCTTGGCGGCGCCCGAAAACGTGCGCACGCGTCGTCCTCCGCTTGACTGAGCTTCCACGTAACGAACGGGCCGAATCGTCGGCGGAAGGGGCTCCTCCGCTTCTCTCTCGCAGCCGGTGAAGAGCGTCGGGCTGGCGATAGCGGCTAGAAGGGCCTGGCGGCGGTTGAGTTCCTTCACGACGTCCTCCTCTAGTTCTGCTTCCTGACCGGGAACCCGGCCTGTTGATAGAACGCATCCATCCTGTCGAGGAAGGCCTGCGCGTCGTCCGGCGATCGAAAATAGTCGAACCGCCCCGAGGCGCGTTGCATTTCCATCAGGTCTTGTAGGAACTGATAGACGGCGGTGGCCGCTACCAAGTCCGCTACCAGCGCCTGGTTTTGAGCATCCAGCAGTCGAATGATGTCCACGGTTCCTTCGGCATAGGCGTCGGCGACGATGTCGAGATTGGCGGCGGAAGCCCGGGCCGCTTCTCGCGAGAGATCGATGCCCGCCCAAGAGGCGCCCGCACGGTGTAGGGCCGAGCGGGTACGTTGCTCGATGCGCTGGCGCACGGCCTCCCGCTGCACCGTGATCTCGTCAATTTCGATCTCGGCGCGTGCTCGTTGGGCGCGCAAGCCGCCACCGTTGAAAATCGGCAACGAGGCGCTGAGGCCTATCGTCCAATCGAGGTTGTTCGTGCGGGTGAAGGAAAACCCCGGAATGTCCGGCAGCTCCGGCGGCATGCTTCCGGCGCCAGCGTTCTTGAACCCTCGAACGTCGGCTTGCGCGGCCACCGTCGGAAGGTAGAAGATCCGTTTGCTGGCCAGCAGCGACCGCTCTTGGGCTCGAATGGCGGCATCGAGACGGGCAAGTTCAGGGGAGGCCTCGAACGCCTCCTGCGTCATGAAGTTCCGAAAGATCCGGCCTGCGGGCAAGCTGTCCAGATAGGGTCGGAGTTGCTCGTAGCTGGTGGTCAGCTCGGCATCGTCGAGGCCGACCTCCTCCGTCAAGAACGGCTCTTCCGATGGGCGATTCAGGACCCGATTGAGGGCGATCTCCGACAAGTTTCGGCTTGCGTTGACGTCGATCAGGTCTCGTCGGTTGTTGGCAATCTGCGTTTCCCAGCGCAGCGCCTCTCCCGGACCGGCGGCGCCCAGCTCGACGCGGGATTGGGCGCGCTCCAGGTTTTGGCGGGTCAGCTCCAGGTTCTCCCGCTGGATCCTTTCGCCCGTTTTCGTGCTGAGTACGTCGAGATAGCTTTGAGCCGCTTCGAGGATGACGTCGAGGCGAAGCTCGGCGCGGTCCAGCTCGCGAGTAGCCTGAAGCTCTTGCTCGATGTCGTATCCTGCGCGCGTCGGTTCGGAGTAGATGATCTGCGAAACCGCGGCTGAACCGGAAGTCTGGCTTTGACCGACAGAGCCGAAGCTGGATTGAGCACGGTCCTTGTCGATGAACGCCTGTAGTCCGGAGATCTCAATCTGAGGCTTCAGCGGCGCCTTCGACTCACGCACCAACTGCCGCCCGGCGGAGACCGTACGGTCAGCCGCTGCTAGGTCGAGGTTCGCTTGCTCGGCCTCGCGAACTACCGTTGCCAATGACAGCCGGCGCCCGGCCGTCTCGCGCGATTGGTTGATCAACTCGGCGTCTGTCAAAAGCGCCCAGCTTGGATAGACCTGAATCTGGCGCGCAACAGCCATGTTGATGGTCAGTCGCTGCCGCTTGTCGAAGTCGACCGGAATGTCCTCCGGCCTCTCGCCCATCAGGATGCGGTGGAGATTGAGCGCGGTGCGCCGTGCCACGCGGTCAAATTCTTCCTCAAGCTGCAAACCCGCCAAGAGCCCGAGCTCGACCTCGTAGCGCCCGCGTAGCGAGAAGCTTGGCAGTCTCCGTTCAATCAAGAAGTCCGTCAGGCGTTGGAACTGAGCCTCGGTCAAGTGGAGCAGCGGCGTCACGTAGACCGCTTCCGTCCTGGACGAGATCTCCGCAAGCGCCGCTTCAAGACTCTCACCGACTTCAACCACGGCTATCTCCAGGTCCAAGTCCGTGGCCGCGTCGTCTACCTTCTGCTCCAGCCTTGGGATCGAGCTGACGAAGGCTTCCATGGCAAGCAAGGTGACACGTTTAAAGGGCGTGATGCGCTGAAACATCCGGATCTCATCGCGGATCTCGGTGCCGGCCGCCGTGTAGGAGATATTTGGCTCGCCGCTGACGTGGTAGACGGTGGTAGGGCCTGCCCCAGGCCGCACCCGCTGACGCTCGACGTACGGCAGATCTTGAATTTCTGGGAAGAGAACGTACATTGACAGCAGGGGTTTCGGGGGAGCCTTGCGGGCGGCGGCCTCGTTCGAGCTCAACACGCCCAGGGCGATCACGTGGTCCACGTCGGGATCGGCGATCAAGCTGTCGATGTGGTCTCGAACGCTCTCCGGGGTCCAGTTGCCAACCAGCTTTTTGTCGTCGGGGAAACGGACTTCGTACTCGCTGCGAAGGATCTGGCTGATCTCACGCTCGACCAGCTCACCCGCTCTTCTCGACGTGCTGGACTGCGGACCGTCAGCCACGGTGCCGATCGTGATTACCGGCCTCTGTGCAGACAGACCGCCGCCCGTCGCCAGCGAGGCGAGCAGGACAAAAAGGAACGCAAGCGTCCTACGGGAAACGATCATCGCTCTCTCCCTGTCGGTCGGATCGCGTCTCACGCTTCGGACGCGGCGCGTCATCGCGCGCTTTCAATACAATGCCAAGGAACTGTAGCGGCACTGCGACAGTTCTCACGCTGCAACGCAATTTCTCAGCCTAGCAGCTCGTGTCTAGGAACCATTTGAGCTTGAAGAGGTTTTAGCGTAGACTGGCGCGACGAAGAGACAAGCGAGCGCGCTGTAGGTGAGCGCGACTATCCGGACGAAGCGATTGTCCACAGGTTCATGACGCACTGCCTCGGGTCTTGCTGCACCCTTCAACGAGAGTGAGCCAAACGTTTCGCCGGACGGCGGACTTCTGGCCTTCTGTTCGGACCAGTCGGGAGAGTACCAGGTGTATGTGCGGCCGGATCTTTCCGGCGAGGGCCAGTCACAGGTCTCTACAAACGGCGGTTGCCAGCCGCGCTTGAGCCGGCCCGGCAAGGAACTGTTCTGCGTCGAAGACGACGCGCTGATGGCGGTCGAGGTGACGACCTCGCCGGTGTTTGAGGCGGGTTTGACAACGGCCCTTTTCTCAGATCCACACCTTCGTGCCGCGACCAATCAAGTGTCCTACGACGTCTCGACCGACGGGAGCTTCGTGCTGATGGACTCGGAGGAGAGCGCGGAAGCGAAGCCGCTGTCGATCCACGTCGTCCAACAACCAATACGAAGAATTCTGCGACCGCGAGTAGGCTAACGGGCAGAATACACAACGCTTGGATCCCCTTCGCCGGCTAAGTGTTGCAAAATCGCGCTTCGCTAGGGTTCCGCCAGCGAAGGGCTGCGACCGCCCGATGCGAGGTCCGGCGACCATGGCCTCGGATCGGTCCCTGGGCGCAGCCGACCGAGGGCCGCCCAACACTGACCCCAGCGCCCCCGGGGTGAAAGAGATTGTCGTTTGTGGGAGCGTTTGTTCGCGACAGGTATCGCGCGGCGGTACAATTCCACCAGTATGGGAGAGGAGCCCCAGAGAGCCTGCGGCTAAAGGTTCGACAAGCAGCACTTGCATAGTAGGAGTGAGCTGCTCGACTTATCAGGCCAATTGCGATCGGGAGCAGCCCGGAGACTCGTAATGGAGAAGACTGCTGACGGCGATGCCGTGAGGGCCGAAGTCCGTGAGTTGCTGGCGAGGTCCGCCAGTTTCCATAAGCTGCCGGTCGACCTGCAACGTGAAATCGCCCGGTCGACCGTCGCGGTAGCCGAAGCCGTGGCGGGAGATCCCGCACTCCATCCGGCTGACTTCCCGGTCTTCGTGCGCGACCTGATCCACGGCACGTTCGAAGCCATCGTCGATGCGTCGGTCCAACAGATGGAGGCCTATGGCGAGCTCTTGAAAGCCGTTGCTGGGACCGCCGACGAGTTCGCAAGCGGGAACGTCAAGGACGAGGCGGCCTTCGAATACCTTTCCGACCACACCATCGACCCCGATTCCGATCGCTGGCCTGACTCCGTCCGCTGCCTACTGCTCCCAGCCGCCCGAGCGCAGATCGCCGAGTCCCGACAAAAGCTCCTGGCCACTATGGTCCTGATGGGGATCAACCGGATCATGGAACAGAGCTGCGACGATTAAGGGGGGCGAGTCGCACAAGAAAGGGCCTTGGATCAGCCGTCAGGCGCTCGCAGCGAGCCGGATACCTACTCGTTGCTGGGTGCCCCGCCCGAAAGCAAGTTGCATCGTTTGTTGCCAACAGGTATCCCTGAACGGCTAGAATTGGCCTGTCGTGGTCGGCCGCACTATCAGCCACTACAAGATCCTGAAGAAGCTCGGCGAGGGCGGCATGGGCGTCGTCTGGAAAGCGGAGGACACCCAACTCCGCCGGATCGTTGCGCTCAAGTTCCTCTCGTCTGAGACCGTCGGCAACGAAGAGGTCAAAGCCCGCCTGATCCGGGAGGCGCAAGCGTCGGCTTCGCTCGATCACCCTAACATCTGCCAGGTCTTCGGCATTCATGAGGAGCAGGGCCAGACGTTCATCGCGATGGCCTATATCGATGGCCCTGCGCTGGCGGACAAGATCGAGGAAAGACCGCTGCCCTTGAAGCAAGCGTTGGATCTAGCGATCCAGATAGCCGAGGGTTTGCAGGAAGCCCATGAAAAAGGGATCGTCCATCGCGACATCAAACCGCACAACGTGATGCTGACCGCCAAAGGGCAGATCAAGATCATGGACTTTGGCCTGGCCTCGCTGGCGGGTCGCTCGAAGCTCACCAAAAGCGGCACGACGCTCGGGACGCCGGCTTACATGGCCCCGGAGCAGCTCGAAGGCCGGGACGTCGATCGCCGGGCGGACATCTGGGCCTTGGGCTGCGTGCTCTACGAGATGCTCACGCAGCGCACGCCGTTCGACGCCGACTACGAACAGGCGATTGCCTACGGGATCCTGAACGAAGAACCCGAGCCGGTCACGGCGCAGCGGAGCGGCTTGCCGCTCGATCTTGACCGCCTGATCGCTCGGACCCTGGCGAAAAAACCCGAGGAACGTTGGCAGCATGCTGACGACTTGCTCGTCGAGCTCAGGCGTCTACGCCGCGGTTTAGGAAGACAAGGCGCTTCAGTAGCACCGGTGCCGGAAATTCCCACGGAAGGTACGACCAATGGCCCTTCCATTTTCATGTCCCCTAGATTGGCCCTGACAGCGGCCGGCGTGTTTGCTGCAGGCGTGCTTCTGTCGTGGCTGTGGATCCGATCCGATCCCGGTGACGCAGTCAGACGGGGCCTCCCGCCCCATCGAATCACCCGTCTAACCTCGGACAGCGGCCTTACCCATCAGCCTGCCATCTCGCCCGATGGCAAGCTTGTGGCCTACTCCTCGGACCGGGCAGGATCAGGAAACTTCGACATCTGGGTGCAGCAGATTGGCGGCGTGGGAGCCATCCGAAGGACAATCCATGCGGCCAACGAGACGGAGCCCTCGTTCTCACCCGACGGCGAGTCGATCGTATTCGTGTCGGAGCGTGACGGCGGCGGGACCTACATCATGGATGCGCTCGCCGGAGAGCCTAGACTTTTGATCGACCTTGCGGTGAAGGGACCGGAGTTTTCGCCGGACCGAAAGTACCTGGCATACCAACGCAAAGACATACAGGTCACGCCGCTGGAGGATGGCGAACACATAAAGATCCCGAGAGCCTATGACACTCACTCATTCAGTGGACTAGCTTTACTGTGGAGCCGCGATGGGCGGGATCTCATCTACGAAGCGCGGGAGGGCTTCTTGAGAGACCCCTCCGACGGCACCCCCGAGGATTGGTGGGTGGCATCGCTTGACGATCTTTCGCACCAGGTCAAAACCGGCTTCTGGCCAAGGGCGGCGGCGCTAGGCCTGCACTCGCTATCGATCACACCCAGCTCTTGGCTCGGCAACGAGAATCGCGTCATCTTTTCTGCTGGCCTAGGCCAGACTATCGATCTTTGGACGATCCCTATATCACCCGACACATTCCAGGCGACAGAGGCTCCAGAAAGGCTGACGGCGGGTGGCCTAGACGACACGCAACCGGACTCCTCCGAGGACGGACGAGTTGTCTACACAAGCAGCGAAACGCGGGTGCGCTTGTGGAGCGTCGGGATTGGCGATCGATCTGACGAGGAGCCCGTCCGAGTCAGCTCTGGAGTGGCTGACGAGAGCGATCCGACTCTCTCTGCGGACGGGGAATCATTATTGTTCGTGCGGGAAGGAAGCGCCTGGCTTCGGAACATGGCGACCGGTTCAGAGAGCCTCGTCGTCGGGGGGCCGCTGGACGAGGCGATCCTGAGTCCCGCCGGCGATCGGGTCGTATTCTGGATGCGAGACGAAGGCGTCACCCGAATTGTCGATATCCGAGGCGGTCCCGTTTCCGAGTTGTGCAGCGAATGCGCCGGGCCGTCGGATTGGTCTCCAGACTCGTCAGCCATTCTGGTCGGTACAGTCAATACAGACCTCCAGCAGATTGGTTCCAAGGAGATCGTGAACCCTCAAACCGGCGAACGGACACTGATGCTCTCCCACCCCGATCAGCACTATGTTGCGGAGACGAGGTTCTCACCTGATGGGCGTTGGGCCACCTTCCACGTAATCATTGGGCCCGGGATGCGCCAGGTTTTCGTGGTGCCCATCACCGGCTTCAACGCAATTCCGTTCGATTCTTGGATACCGGTCACTGACGGAAAGACGAACTGCGCGGCTGCAACATGGTCGCCGGACGGGAACCGTGTATTCTACGTCTCAAACACCGAAGGAACCTATTGTCTTTACAGCCAAGAGCTAGACTCTAGGACCAAGCGCCCGGTCGGCAAGCCGTTTGAAGAGCGTCACTTCCACGATCCGCGGTGGGGCATTACCATCCAGAGTCTGGACTATGAGGTACTGGGAAACCATGTCGTCATTCCTCTCACTGAACGGACCGGAAATGTCTGGATGTTGGATCATATGGGCTACGAATAGGAGCGGTGGCGGGTGAAGGGCGAACCCTCGTGAAGGGCGTCAAATCAGCGATTGTGACGTAGATTGTGACGTAACTAGCGCAAGTTGACCCACTATCACCTGGCGTCACAGAGTGCTATGCTGTGACCGTCCTCGAGCTAAGCGGCTGGGGAATAGACACTCCGTGACACTCTGTAGCAATGAGTAACAGTGCGCTCACACACTTTGGGAGCAGGAAGCCGGGGGTTCGAATCCCTCCGCCCCGACCATTTTTTTCAACTACTTAAACCCGGATTTCCAGTTTGACCTGCACCTGCTAACCAACGCAGCGCTCTGGGCGCCCCTGTAGATGGGGGTTTGAGTGCATCAGATGGGCCGGGGAGGGCGACACCGAGTGGGTGACAAGGATCGCGAGCCGTTTCAGCTATCGTTCAACGGGTTTGTGAAGGTCGATTTCCAGGGCTCGCGGGTTACCTCCGACGGCGGGCTGCTGCTGGTCCGGGAATTGGACGAACGACTCGGCCTGGGCAAGCTGATCGACGAGCATCTCAGCGACACGCGCCAGGGCGAGAACACCAAGTTCCCGCTGGCGGATCTGGTGCGGCAGTCGGTCTACTCGCGATTGGCGGGCTACGAGGATCTCAACGACGCCGTGCGGGTGTCCACTGATCCGACCTTTCGCTTGATTGGCTCGAAGAAGAACTGGGATCGCGGGGCAGCGCTCACGTCACGGCTGCAAAGCTTCGAGACCGGCATGCTCGCCGGCGACGAGAACCTGATCGGGCTGATGGCGGTGAACCGCGAGCTGATCGCCCAGGCCGAGGCCGGCGACCGATCCGAACGGATCGTGCTCGACATGGACTCGACCGAGAGCCCGGTGCACGGCCAACAGGAAGGCAGCGCCTACAACGGCCACTTCGAGTCGGTTTGCTACCACCCGCTGCTGCTGTTCAACCAGCACGGCGACTGCTTGTCGGCGAAGCTGCGGCCGGGCAACGTCTCCAGCGCCGAAGACTGGGACGAGCTGCTGCTGCCCGAGATCGAGCGCCAGCAGGTCGAGGGCAAGAGCGTCACCTTCCGCGCCGACGCCGCCTTCGCCAAGCCGGAGATCTACGAGGCGATGGAAGAGCGCGGCGTGAGCTACGTGATCCGCATTCCAACCAACAAGACCCTGGAGCTGGAGATCGAAGACATCCTGTTTCGGCCGCCGGGACGGCCGAGCGCGAAGCCGCTGGTGCGCTACAAGAGCTTCCGCTATCAGGCTGCGAGTTGGTCCAAGTCCCGGCGGATCGTCGCCAAGGTCGAGCATCATGCCGGCGAGCTGTTCCCGCGCGTCGGCTTCATCGTGACGAACATGAGCTTACCGAGCCGCTCGGTGGTGCGCTTCTACAACAAGCGCGGCACGGCGGAGCAGTGGATCAAGGAAGGCAAGCAGGCGACGAGTTGGACACGGCTGTCGTGCCACCGCTTTCGGTCGAACGAGGTGCGGCTACAGCTCGCGGTGCTGGCCTACAACCTGGGCAACTTGTGGCGGCGGCTGGGACTGCCGAGGCGGATCAAGAGCTGGTCGCTGACGAGCTTGCAGCACCGGCTGATGAAGACTGGCGGTCGGCTGGTCAAGCATGCACGGTACTACTGGCTGTTGCTGGCCGAAGGCCATCTCAACCGCAAGCTGTTCGGCGAGATGCTCGCGAGGCTTGCGGCGCTGCCCGTGCCGGGAGGGTGATGCGACGAGCCCGAAGGCAGCCGGAGTTCGCCGTTGCCGGGAGGTGATTTCGGAGCGGTCTCGGCTCAGCGGGCGCTTACGAGGCTAGATGGCCCCGGTCGGCCCGGGTTGGACGGGCGCAGCGCCGCCAGAAGGAGGATGACCAGTGGAGACAGCCCAAGAATCGTTGCAGGACAGCCGTGGATCGGCTACTCTGATCACGCCGACTGGGCCAAAACGGAAATCCCAGCTTGAGACCGCCGGTTGTTTTCACCATCTATCCGAGGACTGCTAGGATTTTGGCGGCTCGTACTCAGCCGGTTCGCTGATGATAGAGTCTGAGAGAGACCCATGAAGCGATCTGCCCTTCTCTTCCTCGCATCCGTGTTGGCGATGCCGGCTCTGAGTGCGGACCTGCCGGAGACCAGCCCGGAGCAGGTCGGAATGTCGAGCCGACGCTTGTCACGGCTTTCGGATTCACTGGACGACTACATTCAACGGGGAGAACTGCCAGGAGCGGTGACGGTAATCGCTCGACGTGGACGCTTAGTTCACTTCGACGTACAGGGCTTTCGGGATCTCGATGCCAAGAAGCCCATGACTCGGGACACAGTCTTCCAGATCAGGTCGATGACGAAACCGATCACGAGCGTCGCCGTGATGATGCTCTTCGAGGAGGGACGTTTCCTCCTGAACGATCCGATCTCGAAGTTCCTGCCAGAATTCGCGCACCCGAAGGTCGTTGCCTCGCCTTCAGAAGGCGCCAACCCTTCCGGTCCAAACACGATTCCGGCCGATCGCCAGATCACTATTCGGGACCTGCTCGCGCACACGGCCGGATACGACTACTCAGTCCGTGACGATGCCGACGAACCGATTGCGGAGTATAGCCGGAAGCTGGCTAGACAGCCGTTGAAATACCATCCGGGAACGGCGTGGAGCTACAGCACTGGAACGCATGTGCTCGTATCCCTCGTCGAAGAGATTTCCGGCCAAAGCTTCGATGAATTCCTCTCCGAGCGAATCTTCCAGCCTCTCGGGATGAAGGATACGACCTACTACGTCCCGGAGGACAAGATTGAGAGGCTGGCTATACCGTACACCGGGACCGAGTCCGGCGCGCTTCAAGCGCTCGGCTCAGCCCGCGAGACACGGGGGTCGAAGGTTCGTTTCGGCGGGGCCAACGGACTCTACTCGACGGCCGGGGACTACCTGCGATTCGCCACGATGCTGTTGAATGGCGGACGCCACGGCGGGCAGAGCCTGCTTAGCCGCAAGACGATCGACCTGATGACCGCGAATCATGTCGGCGATTTCTCCTTGAATCGACACTTAGGCGGATATCGCTTCGGACTCGGTTTTCGAGTGATGACCGACCTAGGACGAGCGGCGATTCTGAGTTCCCCAGGAGAGTTCGGCTGGGCCGGCTCATACGGTAGCTACTTCTGGATTGATCCGCGTGAGGAGATGGTGGGGATCTTCATGACCCACAAGCGCCCGATGCCTGCCCACATCATGTTGGCTGTCCACACCCTGGCCAACCAGGCCATCACGGAATAGGAGGCGAGCCGGCGCACTTGCATCGTCCCAGCGCGGATTGGGGCCCCGCCTGGGTGATCCCGTTAACAACCGCCTTACGCACCGTCTCCTCCAGCTTGATCGTCTTCACCTGCTCTGCCTTGGGCATCTTGGCGATCTCAGCTTGAGTCTGGCATGGTTTGCGCCAATAGTTGAACGATTTCGCGCTCCTTCACGAGAAGCTGCCGGACGGGAGCTGCCGGAATGGGCGATCCTGCTTAAAGACAAGTGTTCTCTAGAGGCCAGCCTCCGTGTCCGCAATGTGTCCGTTTTAGCTTGGTCGCTCAGCACCTCATCGGCCAGAACCGCGACGAGCTGGCACGTGGGCCGTTTGACTAGAAAAGACTCTCGAGTGTCGTTGTGACGCTGCCTTCTCGAGCCACGGTTCCGCAGTCCAGGGCTGTGTCGCGCCTGAGCTTCGCGCGCTTGCGGCTGGCCGAAGAGGTCGTCGCCGCCAAGCCCATCCGCGCCGCCGTCGTCAAGCCCACCAGATCCTCATGCGCAGGAACCACTCGTTGGGATAGGGTGCCAGGAGATGTGCCGCTGCGAGCTGATCCCGTTCACCTTCGGCTGCAAACCGTTCGACGAGGATCTCTGCTTCAAGACAACGCTGCCTGGACGTCACTAACTTGACAATGCCTGATCAACGATTCAGGCCAACGCCTTTTGAATCACTTCGCCTCGCACGCCCGTCAAGCGCTGGTCGAGTCCCTGGTAGAAATAGGCCAGCTTGGTGTGATCGAGACCCATTAGATGGAGAATCGTCGCGTGCAGATCGGAGACATGCCAGGGGTCTTCGACGGCTTTGAAGCCAAGCTCGTCGGTTGCTCCGATCGCCTGTCCGCCCTTCACGCCGGCGCCGGCAAGCCACATGCTGAACCCGTGCCAGTCGTGGTCGCGACCTGGCTTATCTAGGCCTTCGCTGGTCGGCGTACGCCCGAATTCCCCGCCCCAGACCAGCAGTGTTTCATCCCACAAGCCTGTGCGCTTTAAATCCGTGATGAGAGCGCCGATCGGCTGATCGGTCTCGCCGGCGTGGAGCGTGTGATTGGATATGCAATCGTTGTGGCCGTCCCATGTGTCTTCGATGTGCCCGCCGCCCGAGTAGAGTTGAACGAATCGGACGCCGCGTTCTATGAGCCTCCGCGTAATCAGACATTTGCGTCCGAAATCCTCGGTAATCTTCTTATCCAGGCCGTACATCTCGCGGGTTTGACGGCTTTCTGCGTCGAGATCGACCGCCTCTGAGGCGGTGGTTTGCATGCGATAGGCCAGCTCGTAGGAGTGGATGCGAGCGGCGAGTTCGGAGTCACCCGCATGCCGCTCCCGGTGCGACTCGTTCAGTTGCTTCAACAAGTCGAGGGCGCTGCGCTGGGTGCGGTCGCTGACTCCCGGCGGCGTTTCGAGGTTCAACAGCGGAGAGCCGCCGCTGCGAAACAAGGTGCCCTGATAGGCGGCCGGCATGAAGCCGGCGCTCCAGTTGGAGGCGCTCCCGATCGGTCCGCCGCGCGGATCGGTCATCACGACATAACTCGGCAGATCCTGGCTTTCCGTTCCCAGGCCGTAGCTCAACCAAGAGCCCAGGCTCGGCTTGCCGATCGTAATGCTGCCGGTATTCATCTGGATGCAACCGGAGGCGTGCGCCGCGGTGTCCGTGTAGAGCGAGCGAATCACGCAGAGATCATCGGCATGCTTCGCGATGTTCGGAAAGATGCCGCTGACCTCCAGACCGCTCCGGCCGTGCTTCTTGAACTCGAAGGGTGACTGCATCAGGTTGCCGATCGGCCGGTTGTTGGAGCCGATCGTCATATCGCCTTGGTACGGCGTGCCGTCGTACTTCGTCAGCGCCGGCTTGGGGTCGAACGTGTCGACCTGGCTGGGAGCGCCGTTCATGAACAGAAAGACGACGTGCTTAGCTTTGGCTGGGAAGTGGGACTTCCTTTCCGCGAGCAGCCCGTCGGTCTCGGCGGCCTGGGCCGTGGATTCGAAGAAGCCGTCGCCCGACAGCAGATCAACCAAGGCGAGCATGGGGAAGCCCGCACCGACGTGCCGAAGGAACCGGCGGCGGTTTGGCGGAGAGCCGTTGTTGCCGCTCATAAGCTTCTCTGCCGGGCGGGGCCGCCATCAGCTTCGGCGCCGCTTCGTTTCACGTTGACTCTAGTCCGCATAGACGAACTCATTCATGTTGAAGATCACTCGACACATCTGCGTCAAAGCGTCGACAACGCTCCCTGAGCTGTGTGCTTCCGTTCTCAACAACTCTGACAAGGAGTCGCTCTCTTGATCTGTCGGCCGCCTGGCGAGCGCAAGCCGAAAGGCGAGCTCGATCTGATCTCTCGAATCATCGCCTGCTTCTTCCATCAGCCTGCGCGCAAAGTGACCGGCTTGGCGATTGACGAATTCGCCGTTGAACAGAGTCAGCGCTTGAGTCGGCACGGCCGTGTTGTTGCGCTTCGCCGACGACCTCGTGGTGTCGCATAGGTCGAGGACTTCCAGCATCGGAACGATCATCGACCGCTTCACGAAAGTGTAGATCGTCCGCCGCGACGCGTCCTGTTCATCGAAGGGTTTCCAAATCTTGTCGGGGTCGCTAGAGCCCTCGAGAGCTGCCGGCGGCACGTAGGGATACATGGCCGGACCGTACATCTTGGGATTGAGCCGACCGCTTGCCGCCAGGATCGAGTCCCGAATCGCTTCCACTTCCAGTCGCCGGTAGGGCGCCCGCCACAAAGCCAAGTTGGCCGGATCAACGGAGCCGTACTCCACATTCCATTCTTTGCTCATCCTGTACGCATTGCTCGTCATTATGAGCCGGTGAAGTCTCTTTATCGACCAACCGCTTTCGACGAACCAGTTCGCAAGCCAGTCAAGAAGCTCGGGGTGGGTCGGCGCCTCGCCCATCAGGCCGAAGTCGCTCGGCGTTCTCACGATTCCCTCACCGAAGTGGAACTGCCAGATTCGGTTGACGATCACGCGTGCCGTCAGCGGATGGTCGGGACTGACGATCCATTTCGCCAGCTGCAGACGACGGAGGCTGGTTCGGTTTGCCTCGGACCATTCGGGGAGTACGCCTTCAGAAGGCGACAGAAATTCCGGCGTAGCCGGCTCGACCTCCGGACCAGGGCGGGAAGGTTTGCCGCGAACAAGCAGATAGCTCGGCTCCGGCTCCCCTCTCGGCTCATGGAGGATGTATGCGGAGTCCCTCGTGGGCGTCTCGGCGTGAAGCTCGCAGATGCGCTCCTCCAGATCCGAGATCTCGATCTGGACGCTGGCCGAGAGCGACTCCGCAAGCTCCGCGGCCAGCTTGCGAGAGAACTCCTTCACGACGGACGCTTGGACTTGATCGCGCTCAGCCTCGGGAGTCTGAAAGGCTTCCACAGCTCGCGCGGGCAACGCGCTCCGGCCGGACTCCAAGAAATCGGCTTGAGACTGGTCGCGGATCGCGTCGATCCTTTCTTGAACTTCACGGATCTTCGCGTCTCTTTCTTCAAACGCATCTAACTCTTTAAGCGTGCCGATCGGACGAAGCAGCTCCGTGCGCCCTGCTCGAGGACGCCTCAGCGGCGCGAACACCGCCGCCATGCTGTAGTAGTCGCGCGCCGTAAGCGGCTCGAATTTGTGGTTGTGACAGCGGGCGCATCCGAGAGTCAGTCCGAGGAACACCTCAGAAGTCGTCCGCACCAGGTCGTCGAGCTGATCGTAGCGGTCGGCAAGAGGGTCGGCGGGCTCATCATCCCACGGGCCCAGACGGTGAAACCCCGTCGCGATCAGCGTTTCCGGCGAAACATCATGAAGCTCGTCCCCCGCAAGTTGTTCGATCACAAAACGATCATACGGTTTGTCGTCGTTGAAAGACCGAATCACGTAATCGCGATACCGCCAGACCGCCGGCTTGGGGGCGTCGCGCTCATAGCCGTTGGTCTCCGCGTAACGCACCAAGTCGAGCCAATGCCGCGCCCAACGCTCACCGTAGGTTCCGCGAGCAAGAAGGTCCTCGATAACGCGGTCGAGCGCCTCGGGAGTCGGATCCCGCAGAAATGACTCCTGTTCATCGAGGTTGGGGAGCAGGCCGGTCAGATCCAAATGGACCCGGCGCAGCAATTGGTGCGGCTCAGCGGGCGGCGACGGTTGCCAGCCGCGCTGTTCCAACTCGGCCCAAACGAACGCATCAATTGGATTGCGCACGCTCGAAGCCAATCCGCGGTCCTTCAGTACGGGAGGGGAATGCTTCTTGCGCGGTTGAAACGCCCAATGCTCGCGAGCCCGTTCAAACCTGGACGGCTCTTCCTCTACCGGCCGCGCGGAGTGATCCTCGGGCCACTCGGCCCCGGCGTCGATCCATCGCTTGATCCGCTCAACTTGCTCGGCGCTGAGGTACGGCTCAGCCGGGGGCATCCGTGTCTTGTCGCCGATCCCGGCGACATAGCGATAAAGAAGGCTGTTTTCGCTGTCCCCCGGAATAATGGCTGCAACACCGGATCCGCCCCCGCGGAAGGCCCGCTCTCGGAGGTCCAGTCGAAACTCGCCTTGTTGCAGCTTGTCCCCATGACAAACGTAGCAGCGCTCTTCGAAGATCGGCTGGACGTCACGCAGGAAGTCTGGTTCCGCTGCGAACGCGAGGGCGGGCGCGACCAACATCCCCCACAGGGGCGTCAGGATACTATTGCGCACGGCTGTCCTTACCACGAGCAGCAATCACTTAGCAGAGTTTAGCCCAAGTGGGGTATCCAGTTCGCTCTAGTTGATAAAAGATGTCGTGGTGGGCGAAGATCGCGCGCATCCGGTCCGGGGAGTGGACTGCCCGCGTACTCTTCGGGAGTTCGACGACTGGTTTGGCTCAGAGGCCGGCAGTGCGGAGTATCTGCGGTTTCACAACGACGAGGACCTCAGCCCAACGCGACCAGGCACGTCGCATGGCAGTCCAGAACAACCGATCCATCCGATTCAACCGTGGGCGCGGCCGTTTTCGCTTGAGTACGGCGAGCTGCTGGCGCCGCGAGGATCTCCAAAGCAGTGTCCTGCCGACTACGCCAGGAGCCTCGCACGGCGGCGAGAAAAGCGAAGACGAATTCAAGCACGGAATGCGCCAGTCGTAGCTTTCCGGCCAGGCCGCGGTTGCCGCGCCGACGCGAACCGCTGGTCGGCCTGGCATCGCTCGTGTCACGCAGCTTCAAAGGGTGTCAATCTGGCAATGTGGCCGAGGCCAACCTGACCACGCTAACCGAAGATGTATGATGTACCCTACAGGCCTTGCATGACCCTTCGGAGCGGATTGAAATCAAGCATGCGTATCTTCTCTCGACGGAACTCCACAACACCAGGAATTTTCTTCCTATTCGTCATTGTCATTTCTGGCCATCTTTTTGCCGAAACGACTTCCGACAAATGGTTCTCGGTCGTTTCGATCTTAAAGCATAAGGCGGCACTGGGTCGTGCCCACGATGTCGAACTGTCAGGCAATCTGGCCTTTGTGCCTGGCAAGGACGGATCCATCGCAGTTATAGATATCTCGCGCCGGCAGGAACCTGAAATTCTGTGGTACAGGCAGGGCTTGGGAGATTCGGAAACGGTGCTTCTCTACGGGAATCACCTTCTCTTGGGCACGAATGACTTTTACTCCGTGGACATAAGCGATCCAAGCAATCCGGTCTTTTCGAAGAAACTTTCGGAGCCGATTGATGAACAAATCAATCGAATCAACGGCATGGTCAAACGAGGGAACACGGTTTTCGCGGCTTACAAATCCGGGTGGATAAATGCTATCGTCATAGGCGACATCAATGCTCCGACCTTGGCGGGCTCTCTGAATGTGGCCGAAAAATATGATCTCATGAGTCCGCACGACATTGATTCGGTTGGTGAGTTTCTGATCATCGTCGATCCCCGCAGGTTCGGACTCTCTCCCACCGGAACCGGGAAGATCGCCGCTCTCAAGGCGATCGACAGAGCCTCAGGCCAGGCTCTCCCAGCGGATGAATGGGTCCTCGCAGGGGAAATCGAAAGCAAGCAATTGAATGGCGCCAACCGAGTGCAGGTCTCGGGTTCATTCGCCTACACAACATGCAGTTACGGGCCGGAACGGCCCAACCGGGCCCCGATGCTGGGCGTGATCGATATTTCCAATCCCCATGATCTGCGCTTTGCGGCCTCCGTTCCTTTCAACGGCAACCATGGACCCAACGGCTTAACCATTGCAGGGAAAATAGCCTTCCTCGCAGGCGGTGAAACCATCGAGGCTGTGGATATCACAGACCCGCTGCATCCGACCAAGTTAGGCAGTCAGAAACTTCCGGCCAGCAACATAAATCCAGATTCAAGTTATGCTAAGGGTATACGGAAAACTGATAATGCCCACGATCTGATTTTCCGCGACGGGCATCTCTATGTGAGCTGTCAGTCCGACGATAGTTTCATGATCCTCAAGATAGACGATGAGCGTATCCTGTCATTAGCCGAAAGTCGCTAAGGATAGTTTGCTATTCAGACTAGGAGGAATTCGTAGGGTTTTTGGACGGCGGCGATCCCGATGGACACCAGCAACACGACCGCTGACCTCATCATTTGCAACACGGATTCCTTGTCTCCAGGCGATGTCCGGCAAGGCGCTTTCAGCGCGGTTTCGTCGCGGGATCGACGTTTGAGGTTGAGTCTAGCGGCAGAGCGTAGGTAGTTATGAACATTTCACGACGTGCATGGATGCGCAATTCAATTCTTACCGCCGGCGCCGCAGCGCTGCCTTCCGCATTATCATTGGCTGTTGAGTCCAAACCGGCAGTCATCCCTGTCGCCTTCTTTGAGAAGCCGCTCGAATTGTTGAGTGCTGAAGAATTGGCGGGCCAACTGGCGGCGATCGGCTTCGATGGCGTAGAGGCGACGGTCCGTGAAGGGGGACGCATCGAGCCGGAAAGAGCGAAAGACGAACTGCCCGTGCTGGTGGAAACCTTGGAAGAGAATGACCTGAAGGTCCTCGTTGTGGCCAGCAGCATCAGTCGATCAGATCAAGCGTACGCGGAAGAAACGCTGAGAACCGCCGCCCTGCTTGGGATCAAACGCTACCGTCTTTCCAAACTTCAATATGACTTGAAGAAACCCGTCATCCCCCAACTGGACGCCCTCAAACCCCAACTTCGCGATCTTGCCGCGCTCAACCGTGAACTCGGCCTGACCGCAGTTTATCAGAACCACGGCGGCGAATCGAATGTCGGTGCTCAGGTATGGGATTTGCACTACCTGATGCAAGATATTAACCCCCGGGAAATTGCCGTCGCTTACGATATCCGCCATGCCATGGTGGAAGGCATCTCCGCCTGGAAGACAAATTTTCATCTGATCCGCCATCGGATCCAGGCTGCATATGTGAAAGATTTTGTTTTTGAGAACGGAAGAGCAGTGAATGTCCCAATGGGGACAGGGCTGGTGAGAGACGATTTTTATCTAATCCTGAAGCAAACTAAATTTACAGCGCCTGTCTCACTCCACGTTCCCTACCTGCATCCCAAAACAAAAGCCGAAGCGCTGGCTGGGATCGAGCACATCAAGAAAGACTTTGCCTACCTGAAGAAACAACTCTAATAAGACAATGCTACATCTCACCAACACGCGTCAGCGCATCGCGAGGCAGATGTTCGCACTGCTTGTTTTGTTTGTTGCGATTCCACAAACACAGGCACAAGTCCCTCGCGAATTGCGTCCTTGGCTCGAGTCACCTCAAGCCTGGCAGCGAGACACCGACGGGCCGGTGCTGTCTCTTGGCGAGAAGGGTCAGTTCGACGCCGAACACATATTCGCTCCGATGGTCGCGCTGGAGGGCGGCAAGTTCACCCTCTGGCATTGCGGTTCGAAGGGCGCCGTGGCTGAACGCGTTTTCCAACTCGGCATGTCAAGCAGTACTGACGGCCGCAACTTCACCCGTGATTCCCGAAGCCCCGTGTTCCGATTCGGCAACAACCTGAAATCCGTGCTCACTCCTACTCTTCTGCGCAATCCGGATGGAAGCACGCTGCGCGATAACGGCAAATTGCGGATGTGGTTCAGCACTACCGACTTCACCGACAAATCCGGGCGGCACACCCTTCACGAAGCGAGCAGTATTGATGGCGTTGCCTGGTCGAAACCGTCCCCTGTTTTGCTGGAGGGTGCTTATGCGCCGTCGATCATCAAAATCGGTGAGCGGTATCAAATGTGGTACACCGATGTGTCAGGCAAGCCCTGGGTGATACGCCAGGCCGACAGCGCGGATGGTATCAAGTGGCGTGTCTTTCCCGACCCGGTTATCAAACTCGATCAGTCATGGGAGAAAGGCAATCTCTTCTACCCCACCGTCATCAAAGTCGACGACGCCTACCTGATGTGGTACGGCAGCTATTGGACCGCGCGCCCCGACACGACTGCACTTGGACTCGCGGTCAGCATTGATGGCCTGAAGTGGTACAAACATCCGCAGAATCCGGTTTATCGTCCTGCGCCGATGAGGCCGTGGGAGTCGAATTACACAACCAGCCAATCGATTATGCGTCTGCCGAGCGGTTCTCTGCGAATCTGGTACGCCAGCCGGAAAGCCCCCCCTTTTCTGAATAAGTACTTTGCCATCAACACCGCGATTTGGAGCCACCCGAAACCTGCACTGTCTGAAAGCAAGACAGATCCAATAATCACCTCCGTGCCGACGGAGCCGGCCGCGTTTAGAGATTGGCAAGCCGGTACCCGCGAGAAACTGCGCAAGATGCTGGGTATCCCTCAAAAGCGCGGCTCGCTCAATGCGGAAAAACGCGGACAGTTCGAATGGGATGGAATCGTGGTCGAAAAATGGGTATACACCTCGGAAGCGGGATCACGCGTGCCGGCGGTTCTCTACCGACCCAAGAATCCACCGGCAAAGATGTCTGCCATCGTGTTGACCTTTGGCCACGGAGGAAGCAAGAGTCAGTGGTATTACAACTTCAGCGGTCAGCTCTACGCACACATGGGGCTTGCCGCACTCGCGATTGACCCGATGGGAGAAGAAGAGCGACATAAGGATGGCAAGCTGGGAACCCGCGCCCACGACCATAAGTCTGTCAGCGACCGTGCCGACAAGGCTGGCCGGTTGGTAATGGGAAAAATGCTCTTCGACACGATGCGCAGCATCGATTTTCTGATGGAACGCGACGACATCGATCACGACAAGATAGGCGTGGCCGGCAACTCCCTCGGCGGCGCAAAGGCAGGATGGCTCGCGGCGGTGGAGCCGCGCATCAAAATGTCTATCGTGTCCGGTTGGGCATTCCAGAACATTAACATGCGTACGAAGTATTGCACCAGCCTGCCCAATCAGCGTATGCGCGAGATGTTGACTTGGACTGAGTATCTGGCACTCGCCGTGCCGGATTGCGCGGTAAAGATCATGAACGGTGATGCCGACTGGGTCATTGACAAGGAACGCGACAAAAGCGCTTGGAAGGGCATGAATCGAGACGTCAACGGCGCTGCCGGGATTTATGAAAGGTTCGGAGCACCGGGGAAAATCGAAACTTGGTACGAAGCAGAAGGAGGTCATCGGCCATATATCGCTTACAAAGAAGCGCTGGAATGGATTCACGAACACCTGGGAACACCGGCGATGGCGCGCGAACAAATTCGCGCTCTGCCTACAGTGAATTCAGGAGACTACTGTGACAGAAACGGAGTCAAGCTTGAAGCGCACTACGGCACTGAATTGCACTCCCGGGGCGCAACCCTGCCCGACATTGGATTCCGCCTGATCCCCCGTGAAAAGCTCTCATGCCTGAAACCCTACGAACTCGGGAACGACGATTTCACTATCGAAGGTTGGTTGAAGCAGATTGAAGCGACCGAGGTTTCCGCGGAAGAGTAGACCAAGGTAGAAGGGGTTCGTTTCTCGAGAAGGTGCAATCCATGCTCCCTCCCATGTCCCGGCTCAATCGCCCCTATAGTCCAAAAAAGTTTCAGGAAAGGCGGGAGAATCCGCCGTCTTCGGTGATCACTACTGTCCGGTTGATGAGCGGCGGGCAGTCTACAGGAACCGGAGCACACGAAATGGAAATCAGCCTCAAATGCGAAACAGGTGCGCCTGATAGCTGCGGATCTCGTCGAGCCCAGCTTCTCGGGCGAGCGCTTGAAGTAGCGCGCATACTCTTCCACCGCGCAGACTTAGCTGCGAATCGTGTTCGCGGAGTAGTTGTGACGCTCGAGCTCTTCGAGCATCCGTCGGCGTAAACGTGTCATTGGACACCTCCTTAATGTGTCCCGACCGTATTCCCGCCTAACTGCCGCCGCCCCGACAACGCGCACGCGAAGCGTCTGCCGCCAGGCTTCGTTCATATCGCATTTCGCTGAGGTTCCCGCGTCCGAGCGAGCGCAGCTTGCCCTCGCGAGGGCAAGCTGCGCCTTCCGTGCGACCCGGCGCTGTTCGAGCAGCTGATCGGGCGGCTGTGGCTCGAGTTGAAGGACTCGATGCGCCAGCGCAGGATCCGGTCGCCCTTTGGCGGACGCCCTGGCGCTGGCGTCCTACCCGGACAAGTGGTTCCTGCGGGTGGGGATCTGGTAGGTTTGACGACGGTGGTCCGATTGGGCTTAGCGGCGGCGATCTCTTCGGGGGCCCGCAAACGGGCGACCTTCAGGCACGACCCAGCCCACGGAGTGCAGAACCGCGGCCCGAAGAAAGCTGCGTCACAGCGGCTCTCAAAAAAGTTTTCTTGCCAAACGGCTCTGGCGCGAGTCATCGCAATCGTTTTCTCGCCGGAACAGACTCTGTTCTCAGGTACGCCTCCAAGAGAGGTCAAGGGCCGCCGAAAAGGAAAACTAAGAGTAAGACCGACTGCTCTCGCTACGACACAACATCTTTTAAATCAACATTCTGAATAAAAGCAATGGCGGAGAGGGGGGGATTCGAACCCCCGGTAGAGCTTTATACCCTACGACGGTTTAGCAAACCGCTGCTTTCGACCTCTCAGCCACCTCTCCGCACGAGGGTCGCAGGCGTTCGCCTTCGAATTCAATCTAGCACAGCCGGCCGGCTCAGAGCGCCTCGCCGGCCCTCCTTAAAGCGCGTACCGTTACCATTGGCCCGACAATCTCAAACAACACCGTCGAGGCGATAATAATCTGAAGCACCGGCGCCGCCTCCGGCACGCGCTCTGCCCCCAGCAGGGCAAGCCCGAGCGCAACGCCCGCCTGCGGAAGCAAACACCACCCGATATGGTCCCGCAAAACGGGCGGCGCTCCGGCCAACCGTGCTCCGATAGCGCCCCCGCACACTTTTCCCGCAGCGCGCGCAACGATGTACACGCCCCCCACGACGCTGAGCGCAGCCGCCGCGGCCAGATCGAGCTCGAAACCGGCCAGCACGAAAAACACGATTACGAAAGGCTCACGGATGCCTTCGATCGCGTGGAAGGGCCGGGTGTAGTGCTTGGCGCGATTCGCCAACGTCGCCCCCAGCACGATGCACGCCAGTAGGTACGAAACGTTGAGCAATGCTGCGAGCCCCCCGCAAAGGAAGACAAAGCCCACGGCCTCGACCAGAGTCGGCTCGCCGCGGCCTTCGCGTCCAGTCACCCAAGCCATGGGAGCCGCGAGGAGAGCGCCGAGCAGGCCCGCGCCCACGACCTCCCACAAGCCGACCAGCAATTCTTGGCCGCCCGTCCCCTGCCCGGCAAGATGGCCCGCAATCACCAGCAGCAAGCTGAAGAGCATCACGCCCCAAGCATCGTCGATCGCGACAACTTCGAGGAGCGTGTCCGTGAGCGGCCCCTCGGCGTTCTTTTCGCGCACGACGTCGAGCGTGGCCGCCGGCGCGGTCGCGGGCGCGATACCTGCCAACAACAGAGCGAGAACCGCCGGCACGCCGACCGAGACAAGCGCCGCAAATACGACGATCGCGGTTACACAGACAACGGCGAGCGAAATAACTACGGCCGCCTTGCCGCCTCGCTTCAGGTGCTTGCCGGCAAAGCTCTCTCCCAGCAGAAAGCCGACGATCGCGAGCGCCATGTGCGTGACCATCGGAAACCAGGCCCGAACCTCGGGCGGAGCCAGGCCCAAGACCTCCGGCCCGGCGACCAGCCCAAGCAGCAGCAGAAGCGTCACGCGCGGCACGTGGGTCCGGCGGCCGAGCAGATCCGCGGCGTAGCCGCCGAGCATCAGCAAACCGAGCACCACCAACTGCCAACCGCCGTCCATATCGAGACCTAGCCTCGGACGAACTCCGCTCCGACGAAGCTCACCACCGACTGCTCGTCGATGTTCCATTGCTCGTAGTTGAGTACCTTTCCCTTACAGCCGCTCACGGAGCGCAGGAACGTATAGGTCGACGAATAGCCGCACCAGCGCAAGTCGTCGCCGTTGGGCCGAACAAGGTCATAGAAGCCCTCGGCGTCGCCGGCGCAGACGCACTCGAGCCGCTCTTCGTCTCGGCGCCGCACCTCCGTCATCTCACCCTCGTGCGCCCGCGCTACGAAGGAGTCTCCATATCGCCGGCCGATGTGCGCAAGGTCGATGCCGAGTACAAAGATCAGGTCGTCGCGGCGTTCTTCGGCAAGCTCGCCGAGGACGTCGAAGAAACGTCGCGCCTGCTCATTCTTCTCCGGAAGCTCGCCCTTGACGAGGCTTTCGGCCAGAGGGCCGCACAGAATAGGCACAGCGCGCAAGCGCTCTCCCTCCGGCAACGAAGACCCCACCACATGCTGCAAGAAAACGCTCTGGAACTCGATCGAATGCTCCGAGGCGTGGCAGTAGTCTTCCATCAGGACCGCGTCGCCGGCCTTCTCCGCCAAGCGGTCGACGAACGTTTGATCAGTTTCGACCAGCCCGAGAGGCGTTTGATAAGCCTTGCGCGTCAGCCCAAAAGTCTCGGGACGGCCATAGTGCGAGGTGCCTAGAATGACGAACGTCTTCGAGGCGTGCTCAGGACGCAGCCGGCTATAGGCCGCCGCGTAGCTCTTGTAGCCTCCGTCCGGGCTGACGTGCGGCGCAGCCAGGGCGACGAGATCGCGCGAACCTCCTTCACCGCTCGTCGCGCCCCAAACATTGAGTTTTTCAGCCAGCGGCTCAGGCTCGTTCGGATAGGCGGCGCCGGCGTGCGCGGGGCTTCTTTCCGTGGCTGCGGCGAACGCCTTGTGCTTCTGATCGCGCATCTCGAAGAACGTGTCCGAATGCAAGAAGCCGTTTTCGTCGAGCGCTCGAACAAACTGATTCGCAGGCTCAGAAACCTCGATTTCTCCGGTGGCCTGGGAAAGATACTTTCGCAGGTCAAGCTCGGTGTGCTCGCCGTCGAACAGCGCCAGCGCGCGAGCCAGTCCGGGCGGCACGATCAGAATCGACTCGGTGTAACGAAAAGGATCGCGCAAGAGCAATCCCGGTTGCTCGGGCACGGGCGAGGGCATCACGTCGAGCTCAATGCGCAGCCGGGGCAAAGACGAGGACATGCCGTCTAGGGTAACGCGCCCGCCGCGGGGGCATTCGCTACAATCGAGTCCATTCATGCGCCGTGTTCTTTCGACCTACTTGTTCGTCGAACAGCGCCTCACCACGGCGCTGCTCGATCGCGTCGCCGGCAGCGGCATCGAGGAGATCGAGCTCTTCTGCGCGCGGCAACATCTCGACTACCGCAACGGTTCTCAACTCGACGAGCTGCGCCACTGGCTGGCCGACTCTCCTATGCGCGTCGCTTCGATGCACGCGCCCTCATTCAGCGATGAGATTTGGGGCGTCAGCGGTCCCAACGCCGTGCTGTCGATCACGGCGCTCGAGAAGGCCCATCGCATCCGCGCGACTGACGAGTTGAAGCGAGCGATCGAGGTCGCCGACGCGATTCCGTTCCGCTATCTCGTAATGCACGTCGGCGACGAAGAAGAAGAGTATGAGCCCGCCAAGATCGACGCCGCTTTCAACGCACTCGACGAGCTGCGCGTGTTCGGTTCACAGCTCGGCGTGGAAATCTTGCTGGAGAACGCCCCCGGCGATCTCTCGAGCGCCGCTCGCCTCAACACGTTGCTCGAGCTGACGCATCTGCCGCTCGGTTATTGCTTCGATGTGGGACACGCCCAACTGGGCCTCGGCGTTGAGAGCGAATTTGAGAAAATGAATGAGCGGATTCGCTCCACCCACGTGCATGATAACGACGGCTCCGAGGACGCCCATTTATTTCCTCCCGCCGGCGAGATCGATTGGGAACGAACGATGCCGCTGCTGCGTTCCGTCGGCGACGACGTCCCGTTGCTTTTGGAGCCACGCGGGGACGAGTCGATCGAAGATCCTCTCGGCGAGGCGCAGCGTTCTTTCGACGCGTTGGAGAATCTCTGAACCGCATGGCTGACGAACCCACGCCGCGCATCCGCATCGGAGCGGCCGCCGACTACGATGGACAAACGGTCTCGATCCAAGGCTGGCTGCACAACCTCCGCAAGTCGGGCAAGATCGCCTTCCCGATCTTTCGCGACGGAACGGGATTCATGCAGGGCGTTGTGGTCAAGGCCCAGGTCGAGCCCGAACTCTTCGAGCGCGTCAAACATCTGACTCACGAATCCGCGGTGAGGGTCCGCGGAACGCTACGCGCCGAGCCGCGTGCGCCAGGCGGCTTCGAGCTCGACGTTACTCGACTGGAAGTGCTCCACGCTGTCCCGCTGGAGGAACCGTTCCCAATCACGCCCAAGGAGCACGGCGTCGAATTCCTACTCGACCGCCGCCACCTTTGGCTGCGTAGCCGCAGGCAGCACGCCATCCTGCGCATCCGTCACGAGGTCGTCAGCGCCGTTCGCGACTTTTTCGACAGCCGCGGCTTCACACTGGTCGACACGCCGATTCTGACCCCAGCCGCCTGCGAGGGCACGACCACGCTTTTTGAGGTTCCTTACTTCGACGAGGGCTCGGCCTACCTGACGCAATCAGGGCAGCTTTACAACGAAGCAAACGCCGCGGCGTTCGGGGATGTCTATTGCTTCGGCCCGACTTTCCGAGCCGAAAAGTCCAAGACCCGGCGCCACTTGACCGAGTTCTGGATGGTCGAGCCTGAGCTTGCCTGCGCTGAGCTCGACGACCTCATGAATCTCGCCGAGGAGTTTATCGAAGCGATCGTCGCGCGCGTACTCGACCGTCGAGGCGAAGAGCTCAAACGACTCGAACGAGACACTACAAAGCTAGAATCCGTCCAAAGGCCCTTCCCGCGCATGTCCTACGACGACGCCGTGAAGATTCTTCAATCGAAGGGAAGCGAGATCGAATGGGGCGGCGATTTCGGCGGCGCCGACGAGACGCTGCTCAGTGAAGACTTCGATCGACCGGTGATGGTGCATCGTTTCCCCACGGCTATCAAAGCCTTCTACATGCAGCCTGACGCTGAGCGGCCCGAGCTTGCACTGGGGGTCGACGTGATTGCCCCCGAGGGCTACGGCGAGCTGATCGGAGGCGGCCAGCGCGCACACGACCTTGAGCTGCTTGAACGGCGCGTCGTAGAACACGATCTGCCGAAGCAAGCCTTCGAGTGGTACCTCGACCTGCGGCGCTACGGCTCAGTTCCGCACGGCGGCTTCGGCATGGGCATCGAGCGTTGCGTGGCTTGGCTTTGCGGCATCGAGCACGTCCGCGAGACGATCGCCTTCCCACGCATGATTCATCGAGTCACCCCGTGAGCTAGGCAGCCGATGTCAAAGCTTCGCATCGCCGTTCTCTTCGGCGGCCGCTCGGGAGAGCACGAGATCTCGATTCGGTCAGCGGCGTCGCTGATCGCCGCGCTCGATCGTGCGAAGTACGAGATTATCCCCGTCGCGATCAGCCAAGAAGGGCGCTGGCTCTCGCCCGCTGAGTCCCAGGCGTTGCTGCCGGCCGAGGCCGCCGCCGAGCTCTCGACCGAAACCGCTGTCACGGTCTCCGCCGATCCCGGTGCGAGCATCGGCGCCGACGTGGTCTTCCCGGTGCTCCACGGCACCTTCGGAGAGGACGGAACGGTGCAGGGTTTGCTTGAGCTAGCGGACGTGGCCTACGTCGGCGCCGGCGTGCTGGGTTCGGCCTGCGGCATGGACAAGGACGTGATGAAGCGTCTGTTCCGGGAGCGCGGCCTGCCGACGGCTCCCCACCTCGCGCTCTTGCGCGGCGAGATCGAAGAGCGTTTTCCGGAGGTCGAAAGCAGATTCGGGTATCCCGTATTCGTGAAGCCCGCAAATCTCGGTTCCTCCGTCGGGATTAGCCGCGCCGCCGACGCTGAAGCATTGACAAGAGCGCTTCGCAAAGCCGCCGAGTTTGACCGCAAGATCGTAGTCGAGCCAGAGATCCAGGGACGCGAGATCGAGTGCGCCGTGCTTGGCAACGACCGCCCCGAGGCTTCTTTGCCGGGCGAGATTGTCGTCGCTTCCGGCTTCTACGACTTCGAGACGAAGTACGTCAGCGACGACGCCCGGTTGGTGATACCGGCTGAGCTGAGCGAGGAGCAAATCGCTGAGGCGCGGCGGCTGGCGGTCGAAGCTTTCGAAACCGTAGAATGCAGCGGCTTGGCGCGGGTCGACTTCTTCCTCGAAGAGAGCAGCGCACGATTCCTGCTCAACGAGGTCAACACGATGCCGGGGTTCACTTCGATCAGCATGTACCCCAAGTTGTGGGCGGCGACCGGCCTGCCGTACGCCGAGCTCGTCGACCGGCTGATCGAGCTGGCCAGGGAGCGTCACGCGGAAAAGGCGCGCACGCGATTTAGCCGGGGGTAAGGTTTGCAGCGGCAGCAACGCTCAGCAGCGCGGCTACCGACGTCAAGACCGCAGAATTGCCCGGTCGTGCCGCTACTTCTTCACCGCCAGCAGCACGTTCTGGGGATCCACGACGACCTTCGACGCCGGGTTTCGCAGCACTACCGAAAACTCCGTTCTCGAGCCATCGGTCGGCACGATCTTCACTAACGACCTCCCAGGCAGAGTGTGAATCTCAATCGGCGTCGGTACAGTGAAATGTTCCGGCACCCCGCGCTGCAACAGGCTCACGGTTAGGTGATATCGCGAACCCTGCTTCTTCTGGCTGTAGCTCACCTCGATAGTCGGAAGTCCGGTGCCGTAGACCCATTGCTCGAAGAATTCTCGGAGCGTGGGGTCAGGATAGTCCTCGGGAACGAAGCGAACAGCCTCGCGGCGGAAGTCCTCGACGCGCAGCGCCCGATAGCGATAGACGCTTGCTAGCTCGCGTAAGAACGCCAGGAACTGTCCGTCTCCCATCGCGCCGCGCAGCATGTGCATGATCCAGGCGCCCTTTTCGTACTGAATGATCCGATGGGCGTCTGGAAAGGCCGAGGACCGTAGCCTTTCGCCGAGGACGATCGCGCCCGCGCTTTCAATCGGCTCCCCGTCTTCGTTGAGCCGGGTCAGATCCTCGAGATACGTCCGGAACACTTGGTCGGCCGCTTCCCTACCTTGTCGCTGCTCGTAGGCCATCAACGCGGAGTAGGTGGCGAGCGCCTCGAGCAGCCAGACATCGCTCGGACGATCGGCGATGACCAGATTACCCCACCACTGATGTGCGATCTCATGCGGCCGCATCAGCTCGCTGTAGAAGGTTCTCTGATCCGCCGGCAACGACTTCAGGGGGGCGTCCGTCGGTCCAAAGTAGCTAAGCGTTGAGACATAGACGAGGCCGCTGTAACCTTGCCCGAAGTATCCCGGTATGGGCGAGATAACGACTCGCGAGAGCGCCGGCGGGCCAAACGCGTCGAGAAAGTACTCGAACGTCTCTGTGCTCCGCTCGGTTACTTGTTCGATTCGCGCCGCTGGGCTAAGAGTAGGCGCCGGCCCTAGATTGACGACCACCGAATGCCGGCGTCTCTGACCGCCGCGCGGCCGCAGCGGCAGCTCTCCGCCAACGAGGATGGGGCGCTGCTTCGGCTGTAAGGCTCGCTCGACTCCCTTGTTGGCGTGAACCTCAACCCGATAGTCGCCGACCTCACGCACCTCCGAGACAAATTGCCCCAGATTGAAGCCAGCGATCAGCGCCGGTTGCGAGGTGTGAAACACGGAGGTGCGCACGCCGTCGCCCTCGCTGGCCTCAACCAGCTCGCCGGTAGCGGTTAGATCAAGCACCGCCGGATAGTGAAAGGTCAGCTCATAGGAGGTGAAGTGCTGCCGCGGCCGCGGATACCAGTTCCCGCGGTCGCCTACGAAGTAGACTCCTTCGCCAGCGTCGGAGATCACGCTACCCTCGTAGCGAAACTCCATATGACGGCGGTCGCCGATCGCAGGTTGCTCCGGCAGTACGACGAGGATCAGGCTGTTGTCTCTGCGGCGAGCTTCGCCGGAGGCGGCTTCATTCGTCTGCGTCCAATCGGCGGGCTCCCCGTCGATCAGCACCTCGGTGACGCGCAAACGCCGAGAAAGCTCAAATGAAAAGACTCGGTCGGCGGCGGTTTCCGAGACGAAATCGGCCCGCGCTACGACCTTCATGGCGAGGTCTTCGGCGAGCGTCGACTCGATGCGATAGTTCTCCAGCCGGGCCGAAGGCCAGGGCCCGTGCTTGTTCGCTGCGAGGAAGGAACGTCCCTGAAAGCTGGTCCAGATCTCGTAGTAGTCCCGGCCGGCGCGACGCACCAACTGGCCCGCGGAGACTTCCTCCGAACGCCGCGGATCGACGATGACGTCGAAGCGCCCGAGGCGACTGCCGGTCACGGCTGCCACGAAAAAGCCTTCCTTGAGGTCGATCTCGGAGCCAACGTCAACCAAGATGCGCGGCGCAACGCCTTCCATCACGTTCCTCAACGTCGGCGACCAGCGCGCGGCCAACTCGGCTCCGCGTTTCGGATCCGGCTGTACTGAAGAGCTGCGCTCTAGCGCGGCGCGCAAAGTCGCCGCCGTGTCGTCGCTGAAGAACATCAGCGCAGCACGGAACTTCGCGTTGAGCACCGTCTCATCGATGAACCGCGCCAGCGACTGCCGCTCACGCTGCGTCGGCGGAATGACCAGCACTTCACCGACGTCTTCGTTCTCACTCGCGACGAAAAGCGCCGCGACGTCGCGCCCTTCGAAGGAATGGGCGAAGATCAGATGGCCGTCGGTCAGATAAAACTTGGCTTCTTCACGTTCGAGGAAAAGATCACGAACGCGATAGCATTGCTCGCCGTCGAGCCGGATTCCAGCGATCGCTCTAAGCCGTTCGCCGCTCGACCCAGCCGTCGCCGGCCAAGCAGCCGAGAACACGAGCAGAAGAGCGAGCAACCAAGCCATTCTGTCTCAATTCTACTCCTCGCGCGCAAGCCCGGAGAAGCGGGTAGTCGCGATCAGGCCTGATCAGGGTTCGCGCGAGCGGAACGGCGATCTGCTAGTACAAACAGGCCCCCTCACTTTGACTGGTGAAGGGAACTCGGAGCAGCGGCCTTGGACGCTCAGACTCCTATCAGGAGTCTCCCCGACTCAAACAGTGCGGCGGGCGAGGGCTTCCTCCCTACGGTCCGGGTTGCGGCCGACCGGTCGCAATCGCGTGACCAAGGTGAGGCGGAGCGCACCCCGAAAAGCCCAAAGAGGGTCCGCCAAGCGCGTCAGGCCTCAGGGCGCAAAAATCCCGAAACCCGGGAAGGTTCGAGGATTCGTTAAGCTCGGAGGCGACCTTGGCCGCCAGGGTACTACATCGGGCCGCGCGGTAACTTCTTTCCCACGTCGTTCCTAATCGAGTTCATTAGCGAACGGTGGAAGTTACAGAGTTTGCCGTCCGGAGCGGGATGTCCGCAACGGATGCAAACTCCCGGAGCTGCGCCGGGACCCGATTGGGGATTTCGGCCGCGGTTGCCGTCGACGTTGCCGTTGACGTTGCCGTTGGATCGATCAAAGTTCTTGCGGCCCTTCTTGTTGTTCGAAGAGCGACCCTGCCTGGGAGGCCGGTTGCGTGAGGTTTGCTCTCGCATGTAATGCGCTTTCCTGTTTGCTGTCCGGAAACTCTGAGAGGACCCAAAGGCGGTCTCAGAGGAATGGAGCGTCGTGCGCTCCGGCGGCTCCTTTGAACCGCTTGTCTCGCGTTGCTTCGTCCTTGAAGGGAGGGACGTTTTTCGAGTTAGGAAGCTGTCTAGAGCATACACCAGGTCTCCGAAGAACATCAACCCGTTATCAAAATGTTTTCGCTCCCTAGCGGCGGAGCACGTCCCATCCTTGTGCTCATATAGACGTCGCCCAAGACCGTCGGGTTGCCCTATTCTGCTGCGCGATCTCGCCGAACGCTAACCTACCAATCGACGCTGCGGCACAATACTTGAGCGAGGGGCTCGCCCGCCGGGCGGCCCGCTTGCCCCGGTTCAGAGCGCCTGTTATTCTCGTCAAAGTCACACAAGGAGCCGACGGACGGTTCCAGGAAGGCGTAAATGAGCAAACCAATCAGCCGTCGCAGTTTCGTTGCACGCAGCTCGGCCCTGGCCGCCGCCCCCGCGCTATTGAGCGCGCAGGCCCCCTCCGATTCGATCTCGGTCGGCTGGGTTGGCCTCGGCAACCGCGGCGGCAAGCATATCTATTCGATGGTTCAAGTCGCCGGCAAGGACGCCTTCATCAAGGCTATCTGCGACACGTATGCGCCGCGCATGGCGCTGACCAAGGACAAGCTCGTATCAGGCGGGGCGCCTTCTCCCGACACCTACGACGACTACTACAAGATGCTCGAGGACGACTCGATCGACGCCGTCGTCGTAATGACACCCGAGCACTTGCATCGCGACATGGTGATCGCCGCGCTCGAAGCCGGCAAGCACGTTTATTGCGAAAAGCCGCTCTCACACACCATCGAGGAAGGTTTCGCAATCGTCTCGGCGGTTGAGCGCAGCGGCAAGGTCTTCCAAGTCGGCACCCAGCGGCGCAGCTCGAAGATCTACATGAAGGCCAAGGAGATCTACGAGTCAGGCGTGCTCGGCGAAGTGGTCTACGCCCGCGCCTACTGGTATCGCAACAGCCCGGATTCGTTCCCTGCCTGGCGCTACGACATCCCAGACGATGCGACGCCCGCGAACACCGACTACCAGAAGTTTCTCGGCGAAGCGCCGGAGACGGAGTTCAACAAGTCGCGTTACTTCCAGTGGCGGCTCTTCTGGGACTACTCCGGCGGCATCTCGACCGATTTACTCGTGCACCAGACCGACGCCGTGCATATGATCACAGGCCGTAGCTACTGCAAGAGCGTGATGTGCAACGGCGGCGTCCACTCTTGGGAGGACGGACGTGAAGTGCCCGATACGATTACCGCCGGCTTCGAATACCCCGGAAACTTTCACCTCAACTACAGCGTGGGCTTCGGCAACTCTCACTTCGGATACGGCGAAGAGCTAATGGGCCGGCTTGGGACGATGACGATCAACAACCTGGTCGACTTGCACGTCTACGGAGAAGACCCGCGTCGGGTCAGCAAGGGGGCCAAGCCGCCAGCAGAGATGCACTTCAACGCCCAGAAAGACTTTGGGCAGGGCAATCCGACGATGGAGCACCTGCGCAACTTCGTCGACGCTGTGAAGGGCAAGGCCGAACTCAACTGTCCCGCGATCGTCGGCCATCAAGCCGCCGTCACCGGCCACCTGGCGACGCTCTCCTACCGCAACAACAAGAAGGTCTACTGGGATCAGGAAGAAGGCAGCTACCACTTCGCGTAGCGGCGCGTCTCGAAGAGAAGCGCGCTCTTCTTGCTAGCTATCGTATTTCCACGGGTCCCAACTGTTCGTCCAGCCATGCCAGAGACTCACGAATAATATCGTTCTGGAGGACGGTGTGGCCTCCCTCTCGGACTGCCCGCCGCTTCTCGCCTTCCGGGCTCCCGAGCGCCCGGAAGAAGGGTTCTTGCGACGCCTCGACTGGAAACGCATGGTCGCCTCGACCGCTGATCATCAGCACCGGAACGCGCACCCGCGATGCGAAATGAAACGGGTCCGCCTCGGGAGAGTGTTGCTCGGCGTAGAACCCGCCGAAGCACAAAACGCCGGTTCGCAGCCTCGTCTCCTGCGCCAAGATAATCGGAGCCATGGCGGCGCCGTAGCTCACGCCGATGGGAAGGACACCGACGTTCGGGTTCCTGAGAGTGGAGTGAGCCAGTCTGTGCAGGAGAGAGACGTCGTAGCGTTTGCGGCAGCAAACGGCGGTAGCGTCACCTATGGGGTGACCCCGGACTGTCGAATGACCCTACGGGCAGATCTTATCGTCGCGCTTATTGAGATCCACGGCGTGCTCATGCACGGCGGCCAGGAGTTTCGCGGAGTGCAAACGTCGCCTGAAGGATTCATGGGCGGCGGAGTCTTCAAGTCAATTGACCCGCCGGCCGCTGATCTGCTGTCGGATCTAAAGAGCTTGCTCGACCGTATCGCTGTGCGCAACGGTCTCAGGCCCTGAGCTGGCCTCGGCGAACTGTTCCAGCCGTTGACGGCGGGTCGGATCCGGCCAGGGTTATCGCTAGCCGAGGCTAGCTAGACCGACACTCTCCGCCGCTGGTCGCTCCCTGACGGTCGCGGCTCGGTGAAGTGAACTAACGCCCCGGGACGCGAGTCCCGGGGCGTCGTCTAATCGGCGAGTTGATGATCGTAGAGCTGGTGGTGCAGCGCCAGCATGTCGAGTCCGAAGTCGCCTTCCCAGTCACGCCAGACGGTGTGGCTGTGGTTGTTGTCGTTCTGGGTGTTGTCGTATTCGATCAGAAACGTCGGCGCCTGCACGCGATAATAGTCGCCGGCGCCCGGCTCGATCGATCCAGCCCATGCGAAGAACAGCTTTTCTTTGTCGGTGTCCTTGGCTTTCTTCATGCGGTCAGCCGCAACCTCGGCGGGCACGTTGCCGGCGTATACGGCGATCAAGCTCATCAGAGCCTCGAACTGCTTGGCGTCGAGCTTCGAGGCCGGCAAGCCCTGAGGCTCGCCGTCGATCTTGGCCCGAGTGTCGGCGGCGGTAACGATGTCTTTGTAGGCCTTGTCGGCGATCAACGCCTGCTTGCGTTGGCCGGCATTGAGCGAGACCATCAGCGCGCGGGCAACATCTCCTTCGGCCCCAAGCACTCGCGTTCCTTTGCGCGGCCCCTCGCGCACCTCGTGAGGATTGGCGCCGAAGAATGTAGGCGACGCAGAAATCACCTTGCCGGCGCGAAGCGTGAAGTTCAACGACATATGGTGGCCCTCAGCACGCCACCCCCAAGTTCCGCTCGCAGATGGATCGCCGAACACGCTGTAGTGATACATCTCCACGTCGCGACGCCCCGGAGGGGCGTTCTCCATCTTGCGCAGCACCTCTTCGAGACTCATGATTGTCGTCGCTTTGGCGAAGCCTTTCTTGCTTAACCCGCTGCTTAGCAGGGCATCGGCCAACTTGTCCTGCTCCGGGCTCATCTGTCCGTAGGTAATGCCTTTTCGGGGATAGCCTTGGCCCGCCCCAAAGTTATCTCCGGGCACAAAGTGCCAGGTCGTGCGGAGCTCCGAGTCAAACTCAAAACGGGTCCCCGAAGCCTGCTCGGCGCTTAGCGTAGCCAGCAATCCCTCGGCTGCTTGTTGCATCGACGCGGCGGTTGTCGCGTGATGGGCGGCCGTAGCCGCGGCGGCCAGCGCGAACAACGCCAGCACGCGAATCTGGATGGTTCTGGACATAGTCATCTCCTTGGAGCCGCTCAATTATAGCCTAGCTGCAACGCTGCTACACCTCCATTGCCGCCGTAACCTCGGGCGGCGTCGTTTCGCCCTCCGGCTTGCCGAAAACAAGAGACACGCCGACGAAAAGAGCCAATGATGTCAGCAAGGCAAAGCAACCCACATTGAACCCTCCAGGTAAGGCATAGATACCGTGGCGGGCAAGCAGCTCGAAGACGAAGTTGACCACTAGGCCGGCGGCGATGGAAACCGTGCAGGCCGCGGCGGTCGCTCGTTTCCAGTTGAGACCGATGGCCACGCTCGGAACGATGGCCGCGGCAAAGGTTCCCCAGCCGAACGTCCCAAGCAGGGCGATAAGGCTCTTCATGTAGACCGCGAACAGAGCAGACGCGAGCAACAAGGCGCCGGTGGCGATGCGCGAGCCGAGCAACTCGCGCTTCAGCGGCCTGCCGGTGATCGCGATGGGGATGTCGCGTACGATCGCAGCCGCTCCTAGGTTCAGAAAGCTGTCCGCGGTCGACATTACGGCGGCCAGCAATCCCGCGAAGACGACGCCGGCCAGCAACTCCGGAGTGTAGGCAAGAAGGAAAACCGGGGCGGCGAGATCGGGGGACTCGAGCGGAGGCTGTACGCCACGTTCGACGAGCGTCCGCATCGCGAGACCGATGCTCATCCACAGCAGGCTCAAGACGGCGTAGCCGGCCCCGGCCGCCAGCGCGCCCCAACGAAGTTGCCGAACGTCGCGCAACATTAAGAACTTCGTGATCGCGTGCGGTTGGCCGACCCCGCCGAGTCCGAAAAGCAAGTACCAGCTCAGCGCCGTCATCGACCCGCGCGTTCCCCAAGGTCCAATCAACTCCGGGTCCGTTTGCCACAGCGTGCGGCTGATTTCCGTCATGCCGCCGGCGGCGCTAACCGCGTAAAAGAATACAGCCACCGAGGCCCCGATCATCAACACGCCCTGGAAGAGATCGGTGTAGACGCCCGCCATGATGCCGCCCGCGATGCTGTAGAAGGCCAGCACCCCCAAACCGATCGCCAACGCAAGCGGAAGGTCGACGCCCAGCACCGCTTGCAGCACGATGCCGATCGCCATGACCTGGGTGCCGAGATAGCCGAGTACGCCCAACAGGATCGCGAGGGCCATGAGCAGGCGCGGGGCTCGTCCTCCGTAGCGCAAAGCGACCGCATCGGGAAGCGACAGCACTTCGCGCGCCTCAGCCAGTAGACATAGCCGCTTGCCCACCAAGATCCACGACAGCGGCATGCCGATGGTCGCGGCGAAAGTCATCCACAGCGAGCTCGACCCCGACTCGAACACCAGCCCCGGCCCGCCTACGAAACCGAAACCGCTCATGATGCTCGACATCGTCGCGACCGCAACCACCAAAGGACCAAGCGTGCGGCCGGCGACGAAAAAATCGGCGATCGTATGAGTACGCCCCATCGCCCAGATCCCGATGCCGAAACAGGCGCCAAGGTAGATGACGACGCAGGCGAGGATCAGCGGGGAGTCGGCGAACGGCACAGGCTTCTCAGCGCTCCCGGCCGTCTTTCGCGGGGGCTTCGTTATCGAGGACGTAGCGTTCGCGGAAACGGCGCAAACGGTCGGCGGGCAAGATCGAGCGCTCGAACTCGACCACGTAGAGTACGCCGGCGAGCACGCCTAGAGGCCAAATCGCGTAGACGAGAATCGCGGTAGCCGCCGGCAGGCCGAGCCAAAGCCGCAGCTCGCCGGCCGGAGCGTCGTACCAGAAGACGGCGGCGACCAAACCGGAGAACAGCAGAAAGATACCAGTGATCGAGAACGCTACGCGCGACCGCCGCACCGCGTCCCCGAAGCCGATCGCAATCGCCAGGCACAACACGGCCCAGGTGAGTACGCCGAAGGCCAACGGGAGATGACTCCAGCCGAGCGCCACGCCCGCGACGGCGGCGAGTCCGATCGCCGCGGGGGTGCGGTTCGCTTGATCGAGACTCAACGCGACTCCCAAACCAAGGCGGGAAAGCGGGCGCGGGCGTGGATGCCGTTGCTTTCGTAAAGCCTCACGGCGCCGCTGTTCGATTCGGTAACAGTGAGCGACACGCAGCGGCAGCCGCGAGACGCGAAACCGCTGAGCGAGCGCCGCAACAGCGCCTGCGCCAAACCTCGCCGGCGATACTCCGGGAGGACGCAAAGCTGCGTGATGTGGCCGACCTCGTTGTCGACCCGCGTGCCCAGACAGACTCCGCACAGCCGGTCCTCATCGGCTGGCTCCGCAACCACTGACGCCTGGCGCAGGAACTCTCCGCAGCCTGGGTGGCGGGTCGTATTGAAGAGAAAGCGGCGAGCGCCAATGAAACTCTGGTACTGGTCGTTGATCTCGCTGTCGACGTGCCCGCGGTAGGCAATCCCAATCAGTTCGGCCGCCTGCTCGAGCAGGTAGTCCGTCCAAGGCCGCAGCATCACGTCGCCCAAGCGCGTATCGGGAACGGCCGGACCAAGATCGTCAAGCCGTTCGCGAACCATCAACAAGCGCTGAAACACCCGTGGACGTCTGCCGAAGACTTCAAGCAAGGCAGGGTCCAAACTCATCGCCAGGAGCTGACCTTCGATGCGCTGCACGCCGGGATAGAGCGCCGCCGATCGGAGAGTCTGCTCTAGCAACAGCCGCTCGGCCTCCATATCCGCCCAGTCTTCGAGGATATAGAGATCGCCGAGAAGGGCCTTGTGATCCTCGCAGATGAAGTAGCTGTAGCCGACCAGACGCCCTTCCGATATCAGGGCGTGGCCGTGAAGGTTGCGGGAGTCCAAAAAACGCCGTAACGCCTCGTGGGGACCAGAGAGATCCCAGAGGAACTCACGGCGCCAGCGAGCGGCCTGTTCCCGGAGCACCGGCGCCATGTCGGGAGAACGCAGTTGTCTTAGATCGACGATCTCCCATCCGCCGACCGCCGAGTGCGCCGTCGCCATCGCTGGTGATTATACACGTGACCGCGGAGACCAGTCGCTCCGCGGACACGGGCGGCGAACGGGCTAGACCCGATCTAGTGCACCGCCGCGAACGCCGAGCCGTTGCCAAAGACGTTCGTTTTAGCCGTTTGCTGTAAGAACCCCTTCTGCTCGAGCACGTACCCTTGACGTACTACCGTGTGGATCGCAACATCGCGCCGACCAGTCAACTTCTTCCGCAGACGGCTGACGTGAACGTCGACGGTGCGTGTGCGCGTATCGTTGCTGTAACCCCAAATTCGTTCCAACAGATATGCGCGAGAGAAACAGCGTCCGGGGTTGCCTTCCAGAAGCGCCAAAAGCTCCCGTTCTTTGCGGGTAAGACGCAGCGCTTCGCTGTCGTTCGTAGTCGATTCCATCGATTAACCCTTCCCCGGGGCTCGAGAGTCGCCCCTGACATGGGGTTCGCCGGCGTGAAAGAAAGGTTACGGTCTGGAAATCGAGCCGGAGGAAGAGATTTGGGGAGGATCACCCTCCACGCGCCACTCGCGAGACTCGCCTTCGCAGCTCAGCAACCGGTCTCGGCTGTAGTAGCCGAGACCGTAGGCGACGTGGCGGCGCACCTCACCGAGGCAGGCGCGCTCGAGCCGCGGCTCGATTCGGCTCCACAGCGTGCGGGCGCCCGCGTGCTTGTCCAGCGCCGTAAAGCTCTGCATTTTGAGATAGATGAGTCCGGCGGCAGCCGTTGCGGCCAAGACTGCGGCCGAGAGTTGCGCTCGACCGCGCAGCGCGGCCCCGGCGACGGCGACCGTCGCCAGGCCTGCCGCCGCAGTCGCCGCCCAGGGAAAGTTTTTAAGCGGCCAGGCACGCCCCAGTCCGTCGGCCAGGGCTCGCGGCAGCAGTTCGGCCGTGAGAGGAAACAGCAGCAACAGCGACGCTGACGCCGCTAGTAAGGCTCCCGGCGGCGGTCGACGGCTCAGCCGCAATCCAATTAAGGCAGCCAACGGAGGCAACGCCGGCAAAACATAGCCGGGAAGCTTGTTGCGCGAAAGCGAAAAAACGACCAAGGTCGCTAATGCCCAAAACGCCAGAAAACGGGCTCGACTATCGCGCCGCAACTCCTCACGGCCCACAGCGAAGAGTAACGGCGTCCACGGCGCCAGCCCAACCGCGATGACCGGCAAGTAGTACCAGAACGGCTGCACGTGTTGAATCGAGTCACTCACGAGTCGCTCCACGTGATGCCGCCAGAAGAGCTCGTCGACGAACGCGGAGCCGTTCTCCAGATAGCAAAGTACGTACCATGGTCCGGCGACCGCCAGGAACGCGCCCAGAGCTCGAGCCCCGAACAGCGCCTTGGCGGTCGTCGCGAAACCGCGCTCACGGCAAACCGCCAGGGCGGCCACCGCCGCCACGGCCGGACCCGCCAGTCCTTTCGACAAGACAGCCAGTCCAAGCAGCGCTCCGAACCACGCCAGCAGACCGGTACGACTCGGCTGCTCGGACCACTCCATCAGCATCAGCAAGGCGCCGCACAGAGTCGCCGTCAAGGGCAGGTCGAAGACGCCCGCTTGGCTGAACGCCGCCCATCCCGCACTGGTCGCCAGCACGAGCGAGGCAAAGGTGGCCGCTTCGAGCCCGAAGGCGTTTCGCAAGCGAACGAAATAGAAGAACAGAAAGACAGCGGAGAGCAGAGCGACCGGTAGCCGGGTCGCCGTGTCGCCCCCGAAGCCGACAAGCTCCGAGACGGCGCCCATCCAATAGAGCAGCGCCGGCTTTTCGAACCACGGTTCCCCGGCGAGCCGCGGCGTCGTCCAATCGCCCGAGTCGGCCATCGTCCGCGCGATCGCGGCATAGCGCGGCTCGTCCGGGCCGATCAGCCCACGCTGATCGGTTCCGATCGAATAGAGCGCGAAGGAGGCCGCCGCAATCAGCAGTCCGATCCCGAGCTCTTTCTTCACCATCAATTGTGTCCGTGTGTAGCCGAACTCGTTAGGCCAAACCAATGATGGCTCGCGCTTGCTCGGCGACGGCCCGGCCGAGTTTGACGTGCTCCGCGCCCTCGAGATGGAGGCCGTCGGCGTCGCTGGATCGCGCAACGCTCCCGGCGTCGAAGAAGCGACAGCCGCGCTGCTCGGCGTGCAGGGCGTAGTAGTGAGGCAACTTCAGAGATTTCTCCTCAGAGCCCTCAAACATTTCCGCGAACTCACCCAGCTTGGCGATCGGCGGCGGCGACATTAGCAGCACCGCGGGCGCCCCGTCGTCAGGTCCCGCCCCGCTTGCCAGGATCGTGTCGAGCAGCAGTCCGATGCTGCGTCCTATATCGAAGGGCGAGACCGAGAACCGCTTCTTCATGTCGTTCGTCCCGAGCATCAGGACGACCAGATCGATCGGCATGTGCGAGAGCAGACAGGGTGAAAGGTAGCGTTTGCCGTTGCGGTGCTCCTCGATCGGATCGTCCCAAACGGTAGTGCGTCCGTTGAGGCCTTCGGCGAGCACGTGCGCGCCTTCGCCTAGATCAGCGGCCATCACGTTCGGCCAACGATGATGCTCGGGGTGTCGCTCAACACCAAAAGGCGAGCGGCCCCAGGTGTTGGAATCGCCGAAACAGAGGATCGTCTTGCGCATTGGTTCTACCGCTTCATCCTAGCCGAGCCAATGACGGCGGTGTCATCATGAGGGCGAGGAAGAGCGCTATGAGCAAACGCATACTGATCATCACCGGAGACGGCGGCGAAGGCTACGAAGCGCTCTACGCCGTCCACCGGTTCCAGGAAGAAGGTTGGATTCCGGTTGTCGCCGCGCCCAACAAGCGCCGCCTCCATCTGGTTATGCACGACTTCGAACCCGGGTGGGACACCTACGTCGAGCGGCAAGGCTATGGAATCGAGTCCGACATCGTATTCGAAGACGTCGACGCGTCCGACTACAACGCCGTGCTGCTGCTTGGCGGGCGCGCGCCTGAGTTTCTGCGCCACAACTCGACAGTGCTCGACCTCGTCCGCGCCTTCGACGCCCCGGAGAAGTGGATCTTTTCGATCTGCCACGGCATCCAAATCCTCGTCGCGGCGGGGCTCGTCAAAGGTCGCACAGTGACGTGCTACGAGCACATACGCTTCGAGGTCGAGTCGTGTGGCGGGACGTTTTCGGGGAATCAAGCTGTTCGCGACGGACGCATCGTTTCGGCGCAGACCTGGGAGTCCCACCCGGACTTCTATCGAGAGGTCGTGGCCTGCCTCAAGAGCGGCGCCTGATTGCCGCTCCCGAGCCGAGCTCGTATACTAAAGGAACCTCTATTGCTGGGAGGTAGTGTAACGGTAACACGACAGTCTCTGGATCTGTTTATCGGGGTTCGAATCCCTGCCTCCCAGCCAATTCCCTCCTACGCACTGATCTAAAACGCCTCACATGCCCCCCGCTGGCGGCGGCTTCCTCGGGCCTTCCAGCAGTGGAACTTCATGCCCGCCAGATTCCCTCGAACGAGGCGATTTCTGGTATCCTCACGTTGGCTGAAAGGGAGGGATCGATCGACATGTCCAATAAGGTAACGCGCCGGATCTTCATGGGAGCGGCTACGGCTGCTTCGGCTATGCGGGTGTGGGGTGCGAACGAACGCATCAATCTCGCCATCGTCGGACTTGGGGGCCGCGGCAGAAACCATCTGGACATCTACTCACAGTTGCCCGAAGTGAAAGTGGCCGGGTTGTGCGACGTGAACCAAGCGGCGCGCGAGCGGGCGCAGGCGACGCTGCTCAAGAACACCAGTGAGAAGTCGACGGAGTTCGAGGACATGCGTGAGGTCTTTGCCGACCCCAACGTCGAAGCCGTGTCCATCGCCACGCCGAATCACTGGCACGCGCTGGCGGCGATCTGGGCTATGAAGGCGGGCAAGGATGTCTACGGCGAAAAACCGGCCTCCCACAACATCTATGAGGGCCTGAAGCTGGTCCAAGTAGCACGCGACACCAAACGTATGTTGCAGATCGGGTCCCAACACCGCAGCACGCCTTTCAAGATGAGAGCCATCGAGGCGCTGCAGGGCGGTCTGATCGGAGACATCTACCAATCCAAGGGGCTCTGTTACAAGCGTCGGAAATCGATCGGAAAGAAACCCGATACGCCGACGCCGCCGGGCCTGAACTGGGACATGTTCCTCGGACCCGCACCGCTGCGGCCTTTCAACGAACTGCGCTTCGCATACAACTGGCATTGGTTCTGGGACACCGGCAACGGCGACATCGGCAACCAGGGCGTACATCAGATGGGAATCTCGCGATGGGGCATGTCGGAACCCGAGTGGCCCAAGACGGCCCATGCTCATGGCGGCATGTTCGCTTACGACGACGACCAAGAGACGCCGAACACACTGACGGCGAGCTACGATTTCGGCGGCAGAGAGATGGTTTTTGAGGTCAGAGGATTGTTGACCGGCACGGAAGGCTCAGTGCCGCCGCCCAGGCGCCGGCGCGGCCGTACGCCATCGCCGGAAGCGACCGCTCCCAAGGGCAGCGCGCCTCTCAACGTGATGGTCGGAAACTTGTTCTACGGCTCGGAGGGCTGGGCGGCTATGACCGACCGGGGATTCCAGGCCTTCAAGGGCGAAAGCAACGAGCTGGTGATGGAGGAGCGCGTCGAACGGGGGCAGGGAGAGAATCCGACTAGTCTGCACATGCAGAACTTCTTGGCCGCCTGCCGGTCGAGGAACCACAAAGACCTGAACGACGAGATCGAAATCGCCAATCTGAGCGCGGCAATGTGCCACCTGGCGAATATCAGCTATCGCGTCGGGCGAATGTTGACGCTGGAGGCGGGACCGAAGTTCGCCAACGACCCAGAGGCGAACAAGATGCTCACGCGAGATTACCGAGAGCCGTACGTCGTATAGGCTGAGGCGCTACTGCCGCACCAAGACGACCGGGGACTGCTCGGCGGCGATCATGCGATCAAAGAAATCGCGTACCTGGGCGTAGTCCTCGGGGGCGACTACGGCGTTGCGGACTTCCATCTCACGACGGAAGAACAGCTTGCCGCCCTCAGCTTTCCACGAAGCCGCGTAGGCTCCGAATTCGGTTTCGATCTCGATGCCGAGCGGCTGCTCATCGACAGCAAAACCCGCGGAAGGTCGAAGATCACGCTTTCCTTGAAGGCGTCGGAGCCGAGCACCACTGGGTACTTGCGTTCGTCTTCGGTGAAGCCGGTTCGGCCGCGCCTCCCCAAGATCGCCGGTTTGAAGATGAGCACTCGACCGCCCATCGACTGTCCGTAGGCCTGGGCTGAAAAGCTCGTTTCGAGAACAAAGCGCACGGCCTCATCGTCGCCGGCATCAATCTCGGAAACCTTGGCCGCCGATGCTCCGCTCGTAATCCAGCGCTCGATGAGCTTACGATAGTCCGGCTTAGCGCTGCCCTCGTCGTGCTTTTCGCCCTAAGGCTGTTTATTGCGGGGGAGCGGAGACGATCACGCTGTCGTTCTTGCGTGCCGGCAGGAATGCTTTTTGAGCGGCGCCGCCGTGCCTCTGTTCGAGCCAGAAGAAGCCGTCGAACTTACCGCTGCCGGAGCGAACGCCAAGGAGGTCGACATCGCCGTCGTCGTCCATGTCGCGCACCAGGAACTCCGAGAAGACGCCGCGTCGACGCCGGATGATCTCATGGCGCTTCCAATCGCCTGAACCGTTAGGATTGGCGAACCAGACCAAGCGGCCGAGCGCCGCGTCGGCCCCCATGCTTTCGTCGTCCTTATCGGCGGGACCTTGGCTGGCCGAGCCGGAAAATATGTCGGCAGCGCCGTCGCCGTCGATGTCGGCCAACGCCAAACCGGCGATGGAGTCGGGAGCGATCGAGCCGATCCGGTGAGCTGCCCAAGATGCGTCAGCCTCGGCGGGGTGTTCGAGCCAGAACAACTCATGCTCGGTCGCGGCAACGACGTCGACGCGGCGATCTCCGTTGATGTCGCCGAAGGCAAGCGTTCGAGAGAAAGCCGGCGGCCCAGACAACGGGGCAATGCGGCGAGCGGTAAAGCCCGCGCCGCCCGTATTTTCGTGCCACAGCAGGCTTTGGTCCTCCTCCCATCCAGCGACGATGTCGGAGTCTCCGTCGCCGTCAAGATCGACGACCTCGGCCAGGGCGCCGTCAGCGGGAGCTTCGAGCGCTTGGAAGGTCCAATCTAGTTCCAACGGTGAAATTACGACCAGCTCACCGGGACGAGAGGCGACAATTTCGGTACGTCCATCGGAATCGAAGTCGGCTGCGGCGACGTGAGTAAAACCGCTCTCGCCAGCTACTTCGGAGCGCGCCCAGCGGAAGCCTCGGCCCTGCCGGTTTGGGTTCTCGAGATACAGAAGCGGAGCGCCCTCGCGGGCGACGACCGCGTCAATGTCGCCGTCGTCGTTGATGTCCGCCAGCGCGATGTCGCTTAGCCTAGAGGCCTCTTCGCCCTCGGCTAGGCTGAGGCGAAACCACTCGCCTTTCTCATCCGACCCGTAGGCGACGCGCACGTGAGCGGAACCTGTAAAGCCGCTGACGACGTCGACAAAGCCATCCTTATCGAGGTCTTCAGCCGCTAGCTGGGCAGCGCCGCGCAATTCGATACCGCCCGAGTTGGCCTCGTCGTCGATCGCGTGCTCGAGCCAGCCGATGTAACGCCCGTCGGAAGATTGCACCTCGCTAGCCGGGATCTCCGACGAGACGAGCCCGTCGGGAGCCGAGCTGCACGACGCAAGGCCGAGCAGACTCAAACAAAACAACGAGATTCGGATCGCCTGGGTCAATGCTTAAGGGTAAGCGGGCGACGGGGCGGCGGCAATCAGGCCCCGACCTTAACCCGCGGGGCTCGCGACCTGAGCCGCGAACGAGAGCGCACCGACTCCCGCCTCAATCCCGGCATCGAGTCGCTCACTCATATTAGCGGCTCAGCCTACCTGCACCAGCCCATATCTCCTTTGCCACTTGCCGCGAATGTATTCGACCAACGGAGGCAACACCGCCGGATCGTCGGGACTCTCGACGATGGCCGTCGCCTCGGAACGCGCCAGCTCGAGCGCTTCCCGGTCGCGCAATAGGTTCGCCACGCGAAACTCGGGCAACCCGGATTGCTTCACGCCGAAGAACTCGCCGGGGCCGCGCAGTTGCAGATCGGTTTCGGCGATTTCGAAGCCGTCGTTAGTGCGCTCCATGGTTCGGATGCGTTCCAGCGCCGTTGCGCTTGGGTTTTCAGTCAGCAACACGCAGTAGCTCTTGGCGGCGCCGCGGCCGACTCGGCCGCGCAGTTGATGCAGTTGCGAAAGCCCGAAATTTTCAGAGTGCTCGACCACCATCACCGTGGCGTTGGGCACGTCGACGCCGACCTCGATTACCGTCGTTGAGACCAGAATCTGTGTCGCCCCGCTCTTGAACCCCTCCATCGCCGCCTCTTTGTCCGCCGGCGACATGCGTCCATGCAACATCGCGACACGAAGATCAGGAAACACAGTCTGCGAAAGATGCTCGTAGACTTTCTCGGCGGCGCTCGCCGTTTTCAGTTCAGACTCCTCGACCAACGGACAAACGACATAGGCCTGTCTGCCGCCCGTCACCTCTTGTTTGAGAAAGCTGTACACGCGCTCGATCTGCTCATAGCTACGGGAGCGAGTCACGATCGGAGTACGCCCCGGCGGGAGCTCATCAATGATCGAGACGTCGAGCTCGCCGTACAGCGTCAGCGAAAGCGTGCGCGGAATTGGGGTCGCCGTCATCACCAGCACGTCGGGGTGCTCGCCCTTGCGCAGAAGGCCGAGCCGCTGCAAGACGCCGAAGCGGTGTTGTTCGTCGATCACGATCAAGCCAAGGTTCTTGAAGTCGACGCCCTCGGAGATGAGCGCGTGCGTCCCGACGGCGATGTTGGCCACTCCCTCGGATATCAGCCGTTTGACTTTGTCTTTCTCGCGCTTTCGCTGCGAGCCGCTGAGCGGAACAACGTTGTATCCGATGGGTTCGAAGAGCCGCTTGAAGGAGAAGTAGTGCTGGTCCGCGAGAATCTCCGTCGGCGCCATCACGGCGGCCTGGTAGCCGTTCTCGACCGCGACGACGCACGCTTCGGCGGCGACGATCGTTTTGCCGCTGCCGACGTCGCCTTGCAGCAGGCGATTCATAGGAGTCGGCGCGGCCATGTCGTCGACAATCTCCTTCAAGACGCGCTTTTGCGCACCAGTCGGTTTGAAGGGCAACATCTTCTTGATCTTTTGGCGGGCGCGGTCGTTAAGCTCGAAGGCGATACCCTTGGCCGCGCGGGCTTTGCGGCGCTTGAGCGCAAGGCCGCATTCCAGAAAGAAGAACTCTTCGAAGATGAGCCTGAACTGCGCTGGAGTGCGATAGGCCGTGAGGAGTCGATAGTCGGTATCGGCGGGCGGAAAGTGCGCCGCTCCGAGCGCAGCACGCCGGTCTGGCAGCGCCAGTCGCCGGCGCACCTCTTGCGGCAGGGGATCCGGCCCGAGTTCAACGGTTTGGAGCGCATGGTGAACAAGCGCCCGGATCACGCGCGCGGTCATTTTGCCGGGAGCTCGGTAGACGGGAACAATCCTTCCGGTGTGCAGCCCCGCATCGGGGTCGTTCGGGTCGAAGATCTCGTAGTCCGGGTGGACGATCTGGGGCTCGCGTCCGTAGCGATCGACTTCGATCGTGCCGTAGTAGGCGACCGTTTGGCCGCGCTCGAAGATCGATTGCTGGTAGCCGCCTCGGAACCATTTGCAGACGAGCGTCTCTCCCGACGCGTCGCGTATGCGTACCTCGAACATGCGCATCTTGGAGCGGCGCGGACTGTAGGCGCTCAGCGCGATAACCTCACCGACTACCGTCGCCGTTTCGCCGACTTGGAGCATCGCGATCGGCTTGATGTTGGAGCGGTCCTCATAGCGGAACGGCATGTAGTAGAGAAGGTCTTCGACTGTACGAATACCGCGCGACTCGAAGAGCTTGCCGCGGCCCGGGCCGACGCCCTTGAGGTAGGTAATTGAGGTTTCCGGGTCCATCGCCGGGCGCCCTAGAGGGCAAAGTGCAAGAAGACGTCGTCGAAGGGCGCGTCGGGCATCCCGGCGGCGGCGCGTAGCTCGTCGGAGGTTCCGTCGACGACCAGCTTGCCGCGCCGCAAGATCGCCGTGCGAGAGCAAACGCGCTCAATGAACGCCATTACGTGCGAGCTGATCACCACCGTCGCGCCGTCGGAGACGCGCTGCTCGAGCCACAGCCGCACCGTTCGCATGCTGACTGCGTCCAGGCCGTTGAGGGGCTCATCGAGCAAGATCAGATCCGGACTTCCGAGCAGCGCCGCCAGCACCCCAATCTTCTTGCGCATGCCGAGCGAGTAGCCGCCGATCAGCTCATCGCGACGATCCCAGATTCCTAGTTCATGCAGTCCTTCCTTCAAACGTTGGTCGGGATCGATCCCCTTGAGACCAGCGACAAACTCAAGAAACTCCCAGCCGCTGAGGCGTTCGTAGAGCTGCAAGTCCTCGGGGAGATAGCCGATGCGGCGCTTAGCTTCGAGCGGCTTTCGGCGCACGTCGAGGCCGCAAACGCTGACTTCGCCCTCGTCGGGATGGACCAGTCCGAGGGTGGATTTGAGCAGCGTCGACTTGCCGGCTCCGTTCGCGCCCAGCAGGCCGAAGATCTCTCGATCGGCGCGCAGCGAGACGCCGTCGACCGCGAGGGTTTCGCCGTAGCGCTTGACCAAGTTGCGAACATCAAGCGCGGGAGAGCCGCCGGCGGAAACGCTCATGCGACGGTTCCCAGGTGCTCGGCTCGCACGGCGGCGAAAGCAACCAAATAATGCATCAAGTAAGCCCAGAGCACGATCGGCAAGGGGAAAAACGGCGGAAAACAGATCAACAGGCCAGCGCAGGCGGTGGCCATAATTCCCGCCAGGATCAGGCCCACCACGGGATTCTCAATAGTCTCAAACGCAGCCGAGCCGATCACCGAGCCGACCATCACGCTACAAGCGAAGGCCTGTGCGGTGAATGAGGCGAATCCGAGCAGGCCGTCGACGTAGGGCGCCGCTAGCGGGACGGCGACCAGTGCGGGCCCGAGTCCCAACACGCAGGCGAACGCGAGTTTACTCTGCCAGATCGAGTCCGGCGGGGCGCCGTGCGCCTTTTCGATCCAGAAGTAGGGTCGTTGCTCGGCCAGGGCCAGAGGCGCCAGGGCGGCGAGGCTCAATCCCGCCAAAGTAGACCCTCCTAGAATTAGTCGTGCGGCCCAGATCGATTCCGCGCCAATGTGCGCGGCGCCGACAGCCGCCGCGGCCAACAAGACGGTGGCGGCAGCGGCCGCGATCGGAACCGTTCGCGGAAAGCCACGCGCGGCAAGCCGCAGATCGCGAATGAGCTGCGCCTGCGCCTCGGGGCCCAGCCGCGAGGCAAGCTTCGCCGCCATGCTGAATCGCAGCACGCGGCGGCGGCGAGCGAGCTGCCGTGCCGCTTCTCGATCATCCTCTCGCATTCGCGAATAGCCGAAACCGACGGCCGCGCCCAGCCCCGCGAAGGTCAGGGCCGTCCAGAGCCAAGGGCCAGCGGGCGCCGCGCCGAGGGCCGAGCGGATCTCCGCTTCGAGCAACGCCGCTCCGGGCGTCAGCCGCATCATCCAAGGAGCGGCTTCAGGGCGCCACAGCGGCAGCGCCGTGAGCGCGGCGACTGAGACCAGCAGCGCCAGGATCGGTCCCGACCGAAACAGCCGGCCGCGCACCGCCGCGAGCGCCGCCGCGACCTGCAACAGGGTGAGAACAGCAAGAAAAGTGAGCAGCGCCGCTGAGCTGGCACGATAGGGCTCGCCGCCGCGCGACAAGAGAGCGAGCGAGAACCACATCGCCGCGCCCAGCGCCACATTGCGCCCCAAAAGCACGATTAGCGAAACGGACAATCTAACGCGGGGGGCGATCGGCAGCGCCTCAAGATAGGCGTCGGCGGGATCGAGCGAATAGATTGCCCGCACCGCCGCTGGAACGCCGACTCCGACCAGCGCCGCGAGGGCCGGCAAGGTCAGAGCCGCCAAGCCGCCAGGGCTCGCCTCGATCATCGCGCGCACCCAGCCCGCGGCCCGCTCGAGCGTCGGTTCAACCACGTAGCTCCCGCCGACAATGATCAGCGGTGCCAGAATGAGCACGGTGAACAACCGCTCCCCAACCAGGCGGCGGAGCATCAACGCTCGCCGACGCAATATCCAGACAGCTTTCGCCATTCGCTTCCGATTCTCTAGTCTACTTGGCCGGCGCCTTGGGCGGATCGGCGCCGGGAGTCGCCGCAGCTCCCCTAGAATCGCCGCTAGAGCAGGGCTGGGGCACATTTTTCTTGTGAGCAGGGGGCGGCGGCGCCCTAGCCCGTTAAAACAAGTGGGAACACTAATGTTTCGCCCTGCTTTCAGTGGCCGAAACGGCCCATTGACAGCCGGCCCAAATCGGTCCAGAATAAAAGCTACGCCCTTTTGCCGTAAGAACTTACGCCTGATTCGTCTTAATAGCTTAGTCAGGCGGTGCGGCTAGGGCCGGAGCGTTTTCTTGAAAACCTTCGGCAAAGGCTCAAGCGCAGCTTGGGAAACAGAGGAGCTGTTCGCCGAGAACCGAGACGGCTTGGTGCGCTATTTGCGTCATCACCTCGACGATGCGTCCGCGGCGGAAGATCTCGCCCAGGAGTGCTTTGTTCGTTTCTTCCAGGCGCGTACCCGCGACGAAGAGATCTCGCAAGCGCGAGCTTGGCTCTTCCGCGTCGCCCACAATTTGGTAATTGACTATGGACGCAAGAAGCGTCCCGATCTGCTCGACGACGATGCGTGGCGCAAGCTTATGGAACGCACGGCGAACGGAGCGATTGAACAGCTCGAAGCCAGGACGGAAGTTTCGCACCTGCCCTGGCATCGATTGACAGAGCTAGAACTTGAGTGTTTGCGACTTCGATCGGAAGGACTGAAATTCCGCGAGGTCGGCCAGGTGTTGGGAATCTCGATATCCACAGTGGCCAGCTACGTCGCGCGAGCGGTGAAGAAGCTGCAAGGAACGGAAACAGGGGATCGTGAAGCACCTAAGCACGGAAGAACTGCTGCTCCTCGCTGACGGCGAGCTAGCGGCGGAACGCGCCTCGCACTTGACCGCTTGCGGTCAGTGCTCGGCGGCATTGACGGCGCTCGACGCCTCGCTCGCCGGGATCGGCGCCGAGTTGCGAGCCGCCGCTCGACCCGAGTCGGTCGAAGCGCAGGCACGCTCATGGGCGCGGTTCCAGGAAACGATCTACGCCGATGCGAGTCCGCTCTTCGCCGAAGACACGCACCTGTCTTCACAAGAGCTGTTGCTCTACGGGGACCGCGAATTGAGCCAGTTGCGCGTCGAGCATGTCGAGCGCTGCGCTGAATGCCACGCCGCTCTGCTTAGCACCCAAGCCCTCGTCTCAGAGGTGGAGCACGAGCTGCGATTGCTGATTCCTGAACAGGAACCGGAGCGCAAGCTCGCATCCGTGGTCGAACTCGATCGCCGGCTCTATCCGCAGAAGAAGGTTGTTGAGTTCCCGATTCGTTGGGTTCCGGTCTACGCCGCCGCCGCCGCGATGGCTTTCGCGGTGTTAGGCGGCTACTTGAACTCCGAGCTACCCCAACTTGCGCCGCCGCAAATGGCATGGATGCAGGCGCCCTCGGCGCCGGAAACCGGCTTTACGGCTACTGCGTCACCGAGCGTGGCCGCCGAAAGCGTGTTAGCTGCGGTCTCGACCGTAACTACTGAGAATTTGTCGCCGGAACGATTTGAGCTTGCAATCTCCGGCGAGGCGGCCCCGGCGACTTTCGCCCTGAGCGTGGAGCCGGCGGCGTTCGCTCCTCGCGGTGAAGCGCCTTTCGCTTCGGCTTGGCTTGATCCGACGGTTCCCGCAGTCTCGGCTCCCACTATCGTTGCCCGCGCGGAATCAGACAATTCCGAACCAACTCCGACCCCTTTCGATCCGGCTCTTGAGCTCGAAGGTTTGAGGATTCTGGTGCGGGCCGGCGTTTGGGACGAGGAGATTCGTCCGGGGACGCTTGACGGTCGCCTCGGCTTCCAAGGGACGGTCGACGACGCGAATGCGCGTTTCGACACGATCGCCGCCTTGGAGCAAGCAGCACAGGGACGCGACCTTTCGTTCGACCTGCGGCTGCGCTCCGCTCATCGAGCGGTGCGCTCAGAAGTCGCCCGCACCATTGAGGAACGTCCTCTAGGCGGCCTGGTTCGCGCCTCGCTGGTTTCACACTACAGCGACGCCGCACGGCGGTCTTTCCGAACTCCGAGCCGGCCGGCGATCGACGCGGAAATCGCACGCTACGTCAACGACGTCTTCCGTAGCCAATCTGAACTACTCAAACACATCTACGAGCTAGAACGACTGAACGCTCGCTTCGACGACGCCGCCCTGGCTGAGGCCGGTGCGCCGGCGCGCGCGACCTTCGCCAAACTCACTGAGTTCCACCTCGACGCAGCCGCCCGCGAAGAGACCCTCATCTATGACCGCCTCTCCGAGGTTCTGCCGCGTAGATTCTGGGGCTATCGGGGCGCCAAGAGCGAGCTAGCTATGTCACCCGACGCCGTCGTTGAAAGCGAGACGTTGCTGCGTGAGACGCTGCTGCTCGACGAGGCTCTCACCGCACTCTTGAGCCGACCGGCCGAAACGCTCGACGTCGCCGCGCTCGACCTCTCCGCGGGAGAGTTGCTGCGCCGCGTTCACACGCGCGTTCGAAACCTCAAGCGACAATCGCGCATCTCCCTACCCTAGGGGTGCGCGTGCGCTTCCGTTCCATTTCAATCCTCATTCTAGGGCTGTGTCCGGCGCTCGTCGTCTCGGCGCAAGAGATCGCCTCGACGCGCGTCTCGGGGCTTGTGACCAGCGTCGCGGGAGTTCCGCTGGACGCGGTCGAGGTACAACTCATCAACCTGCGTTCCGGCCGCATTACTACGCGGCACAGCAACTTGGCCGGCGAGTTTTCATTCGATGAACTGCGTTCGGGACGTTTCTCGCTCGGCTTCATGCACGACGACTACGCCGCCAAGCGCATCGGCCCGTTTGAGCTGTTGCCGGACTCACCGCTGGAGGTGAACGCCGAGCTCGAGCTGCTGGCGCCGCCTCTGACGCGTCCCCGAGCCGGGCTCGATACAATCGCTCTCGAATACGGCATGGCGCGCGAGCAGATAGCGGCCGTGCCTGTGATGATCGGCTCCGAGGGGCGCACTTCGGTCGACAAGCTTTCTCTACTGGTTCCCGGCCTGACTCCCGTCGAATCACTTGAGATCAACGCTTTCAGCGGGACCGCCTCGGCGGTGTCGGCCAACGGCTCGCGGCGCTCAGCGGTCAATTACCAACTCGACGGCGCGCCCAACAACGCTCAGAATCGGATCACGGGCTCGCAGGCGGCGAGCTATGCGCCCGCGCCTGAAGCGGTCGAGACGTTTCGGGTCGTCTCGCACACCTACTCGGCGAGCGAAGGCCGCAACGCCGGCGCGATCGTAGCGGCACGAACGCGCGAAGGAGGTGAGCTCTGGCACGGCCACCTGCGCGGCTTCTGGCGTCCGCGCATGAATGAGCTCGAGTCTTTCGACGGCTCGACCGACTCGCTCTCAGGTTGGGCCGGCGGCGGTCAGGCCGGCGGTCCGATTTGGCGCCGCAAGAAGCTCTACCTCTTCGTCGACGCCGAAGGCTGGATCACAGACCACCACCGAACCTCAGGATCACCAACGCTCACCAACGCCGAACGTGCGGGCGATCTCTCGGCGCTCGACCCGCTGCCGCTCGATCCCGCGACGGGCGCGCCGTTCCCCAACGGCGTCATCCCCTCAAACCGGCTCGACCCGCTGATGCAAACGTATCTCGACGCGTTCCTGCCAGGACCGAACGTCGGCGAGACCGTCTATCGATCGAGCGCTAACCTCGACGCCGACGGCCAGATGTTTCTGGCCCGGCTCGACCAGCGGCTGGCGCGATGGACGCTGGGCCTCAGCTACATCGGCTTCCGCAACAACGTCCTGGACGGCATACCAGACTCAGCGACCTTCGCCCCCGGAGCGCTGCTCGACCGCCGCCAGAACGCGCACAACGCGCAGTTCTCGGCCGCGCACGCACCATCGCCAAATTTCGTGCAGAGTTTCCGCCTTTCCGGCCAGCGGCTTTCTATCGCCGCCTGGCAGGGGGATCCGGAGTTCCGGGGCGTGACAGCGAACGAAATCGGCTTCGACTTCGCGAGCTTCGGAGCAAACCCCGGCACAATCCCCGACGTGACGCTCCTCGACGACAACGGCTTCGAGCGCATTCACATCGCTCCGTTCCTTTCCTCGGAATCCTCAGTGCAAACGACTTGGCAAGCGAACTACGACATGGAGCTGCGACGAGGCCCGGTCGTTGTCCGCGGCGGCGCTCTGTACGAGCGCGGAGGCTGGCCCTTCACTCATACGGAGAACTTCGGCGGCAGCTTCACGTTTCCCGGCCCCCCCGAACCTCCGATTCGCGCCCTCCCGAACGGCGTACGCGACCTGCTGCTCGGAAGCCCCGGCGAGTACCGCATTCAGACGCCGCGCAGCCTCAATATGCGCTGGCATCAGTTCGCGCTCTATGGGGAGGCCGAGCTACGCTTCACGCCGAATCTGTTGCTGACTCTCGGCATCCGCTATGAGCGACAGCCCCCGGCCCACGACACCCAAGATCGCATCGGGGCTTTCCGCCGCGGCGAAAAGAGCGTGCGTTTTCCCGAGACGCTATCGAATCTAATCTTTCCAGGCGACGAAGACCCAGGATTCGGAACGCTGCCGCGTTCGACCACGGCGACGAAGGGGGACAACCTAGGCCCGCGGGTCGGAATCGCCTTTTCGCCGGGTTCGGACAACGCTCTGTCGCGCTTGATCCTCGGCGAATCGGGCCGCTCGGTTTTTCGCGCCTCCTACGGCGCATTCTATGATTTCGGGGCATTCGCCGGCTCGAGCGCCGGCGCCTTGTTCCAGGCGACCTACCCGCCGTTCAGCGTCGACAACCGGTTTAACTCCCGAGGTTCAGGTTCGATACGCTTCCAGCAGCCGTTCGCCTCGACTGGACCCGATCCGGGAAGCATTGTTCAGCAGGCAGTGCGCTATCCAATCCAAGTATTCGACCGCGACTTCGTCAACTCGCGCGCCCATCATTGGAACGCCGGATTGCAACGACTACTGCCCAACGGCATCTTCTTGAGCGGGATCTACGTCGGAACACGCTCGTTGCGGCTGCAACGCCAGTCCGAGCTCAACGAGTTCGTGCTCAACCCGCTGCGCTCGTTCACCTTCGTGCGCCAGATGCGCCTACTCTCGGCCTTTAACGATGTGCGGCAGTTCGAGAGCAGCGGCAGCGGAACCTACCACGGGATGCAACTGCGCGCCAATCGCTATCTGACGCGCGGGTTGGCCTTCGATGTCGGCTACACCTACGGACAGTCCCACGACAACTCTTCCACCGTCTTCGGCGACAATCTAGCGACCGAGGCGTGGGCGCCTTCAAGCTACGACCGGCGCCACTCGATCGCGGCCTCGTGGGTGTATCAAATTCGGCCGCCGCGTTCGTGGAGCGACCGCTGGCAGTGGCTCGACCGTTGGCGCGTGGCGGGCGTCTGGCGTTGGCGCTCCGGCCTACCGCTTGACATTCGGCAAACCGAAGACCCGACGTTCACGTTTCAGGAGGTCGGCCGACCCGACTTGATCGGTGAGTTTCGGCAACTCGATCCGAGCGTCGAACGCACTTTCACACTGCAAGACGGCCGCACGATCACCGGCCGCTTCTCATTCGACCCGACCGTGTTCGCGCCGGTCGAGCCAACCAACTTCAGAGAGACCCGCCAAGGCACAGTGACGCGCAACCAGTTCCGGCAGCACGGCTTCCAGCAATGGGACGTACGTCTTGGCCGTCCGGTGAGCGTCGGCGAAGATCTGTCGCTGGACCTTTCCATCGACATGATCAACCTTTTCAACAATCGCAACTGGGCCAGGCCGTTCGGAAACTACGACAACTCGTACTTCGGAGTCGTGCGGACGGAGGGGGTCGGTCGCACGTTCCAGGCGGCGATTAGGCTGGAGTTCTAGATACCGCCTGTCCGCTCCGAGCAACAAGGACAAGACTCTTATGATTTCGATTCGTCTCCTAGCGCTCCTGCTCCTCGCCTCTTTGGCCTTGGCCGCCGACAAACCGAATATCCTGTTCATCATGTCCGACGACCATGCGGCTCAGGCTGTTGGAGCTTACGGCGGGCGGCTTGCCGGACTCAATCCCACTCCGAACATCGATCGCCTGGCCGCCGAGGGAATGCTCTTCGAAAACGCATTCGTCACGAACTCGATCTGCACTCCGAGCCGGGCCACCTTGTTGACCGGCCAATACGGGCACATCAATGGGGTGCGCACTCTGAACGGCCGCCTGCCGCCGAGCCGCCAAGCTCTGGCGCACGGCATGAGGAATGCCGGGTACGAGACCGCGATGATAGGCAAGTGGCACCTCGGGGAAGAACCGGCGTTCGACTTCTATGCCGTGCTCCCGGGGCAGGGCTCATACTTCAACCCGATTCTAAGAGTCTCCGGCGGGGTTTGGCCCAAGAACGAGAAGCGATTCTCGGGCTACGATTCAAGCCACTCCTCGGATGTTGTCGCCAACCTCTCGTTGGACTGGCTAGAGCAGCGCGATAGCGACAAGCCGTTCTTCCTGATGCACCACTTCAAGGCGCCTCACGACAACTTCGAGAACGCCGAGCGTTATGACTTCCACTATCAGGACGCGGTGATCCCTGAGCCTGAGACGCTGTGGCAAACGCCCAACCACGGCTCCAAAGCGACTGAAGGGATGGGAACATCGATCGGCAAGCGCAACCAGCGACGCAACATGGGTCACCACATGTTCGTTGATCCTTCGCTCAGCGAAGTGGACTACAAGCGCGCGGCGTATCAGCGATATCTCAAGAAGTACCTGAGAACCGTGCGAGGCGTCGACGACAACGTCGGGCGGCTGCTCGAATACCTCGAAGAGACGGGCGCGCTCGACAATACCATCGTTTTTTACACGTCCGACCAGGGCTTCATGCTCGGCGAGCACGACTACATCGACAAACGTTGGATGTATGAGGAATCTCTGCGGATCCCTCTGCTGGTTCGGTTTCCTCGCGCTATCGAGGCAGGATCTCGCTCCAACGCGCTGGCGGCAAATATCGACTTTGCGCCGACCATTCTCGACCTGGCCGGGGCTCCCGCGCCCTCAGAGATGCAGGGCAGGAGCTTTGCTCCGATCTTAAAGGGCCAAACGCCGCCGGACTGGCGCAAGTCCATCTACTACCGCTACTGGATGCACATGGCGCACCACGACAACCCCGGCCATTACGGCATACGCACCGATCGCTACAAGTTGATCTTCTTCTACGGTCTGCCGTTAGACGCTGTCGGCGCAGTGGATAAGGCCACCCAGCCGGGCTGGGAGCTCTACGACATCAAAGAGGATCCCCATGAGACCCGCAACGTCTACGGCAAACCCGAGTACGAAGCCATCGCCGGCAGACTCAAGCAGGAACTGCTCGATCTCAAGAGCGAGGTTGGCGACTCGGATGAGAAGTACCCGGAGCTGATGAAGGTGCGGGAACAGCATTGGAACTAGAGAACCAGTCCAGGCGGCTCTTGCCGGCTCGTGGGAAACGTCGTACCCTTCCCGTCTGACTTGGCTTCTTGTCGGCAGTCCAAAGAATCTGTTAGAAACTGCTTTCCGCAGCGACTACCTTAGATGTGGCAAGCGAATCGACCTTGATCGGGGAACCGACCCAGGACGCCTTGTACAGAGACGCGGCCGACCGATACGGCCCGGCTCTCGAACGACTCGCACGCGCCTACGAGATTGATCCGGAAAAGCGCGGCGACCTGGGCCAGGAGATTCATTTTCAGTTGTGGCGGAGCTTCCGTGCTTTCGATGCACGATGTTCTCTTCGAACTTGGGTTTATCGAGTCGCCCATCACGTTGCCGCTTCGTATGTTCTTCGCGAGCGCCGCCGGCTCTCGACTCTGATGAGCCTGGAGGAACTGGAAAAGTTTCCCGACAGGGACCAAATGGACGTTGCGGCCGACACGGACCGGCGCATGAACCTCGAGCGGCTGTCCCTGTTGATTCAGCGACTCAAGCCGCTCGACCGCCAGGTCATCATCTCTTATCTCGAAGACATGGACGCTGCTTCCATCGGAGAGATCACGGGGCTTTCGCCGGCAAACGTGGCGATGAGGATACACCGGATCAAGAACATCCTGGCGCGGCGATTTCATCAAGGAGGCAGTCATGCCGGATGATGTCCGCGGAAACGACCCAAGAAAGATCTGGCTTAGCCAGCCTACGGAGCCGCCCGAAATGACGTTGGAAAAGCTTCTCGTTCTCCGTAAGACGTGGGAACTTCACTCAAAGACTCGCCGAGAGTTGTTGGGTAATATCGCCGTCACGCTCATGGCCCTCGCTGTTTCCGCTTTCGGTATCGCTAGGACCGACGACTCGGTGACGCGCGCATTGTTCGCGTTGGCCGCGGCCTGGGCCGTGGCCGGGCAGTACTTCCTCAATCACGGAATGTGGCTCGCGCCGCTGCCGGGCGACGCGGCGCTGATTACTGGTCTAGAGTTTTATCGGCTGGAGCTAGAGGGGCGCCGGCGCCTTTTTCGAAACGTTCTGCGGTGGTCTTTCGGGCCGCTGGTCTTGGCAATCGTTACATTTGTCCTGTCGATTGCAGGGGTTGGGGCGAGCGGCCAGGGGCCGCTTCCAACCGGGGATGCGGTCCGCTTGCTCCTAAAGATGGCGCCCTTTCTGGCGATCTTCGCCATCTGGATAGCCGCCGTCATCGTCAAGAGAGTACGTGGACAACGGGAGCTCCAACGGGAAATCGATGAGCTAAACGATATCGAGGTTCAGAACAGCATGCCGTAGAGGGCAGGTCGAAAGGAGTTCCTTTTGACTCACGAGAAACGAACGCCGCCTTCTGCGAGCCGGACATGTCGGAAGTGACCAATGGCGCTACTGCAGTGCCGGAACGAAAACTTGTGCGCCACTACTGCGTAGCCGTAGCTGCCCAAATCGCGCCTGACTGCTGAAGCCGTACTGTTTCAACGAGTTCTCGAATTGCCGCTATGACGGCTTCAGGATGGGTGTTGTGGATGTTGTGACCGCTACCCTCGACGATCATCTGCCTGCTCTGACTCGATCTGTCAAGAAAGTCGGCCTGCAGTGGCCGAACGAAGTCTATTCCGTTTGTCTTTTCACTGGTCAGAACGATCAGCGGCCGGGTTCCAAGAGACACATCCGCAGCTCTCAGTTCCGCGAGGTTCAGTTCGAGTGTCGCTTCTTCACGCGTCATCGCCTCCAACTGTTTGTTGCTGTTGGCGAACGCTCGAATGGTCGCGTCCGACTCTGCGGGTACAGGCGGCTGACGCCCGCCACACGAAGTTCCTGCCCAATTTTCACAATCCAATCCGCCCAACGGACAAAAGAGGGAAGACTCTTGAACGTATCTTCGTGCGTCGCATCTACAAGAATCAGCCCGGCTACCAAGTCAGAATAGGACGTGGCGAAGAACTGTGCGTAAACGCCGCCGAGAGAGTGGCTGGCGAGGATGAACGGAGATTCTTCTCCGCTCTTCTCCAACAGCATGCGAAGCTCTTCCGCAACGCGATGAATTGTGCGCGATTCTAAACTCAGGTCGCTCCATCCGTAGCCGGCTCGATCGTAGGAGCACACACGGGTCCGCTCGGCTACCGCCGGCTGTACGGAGCGCCAGGCCAGCATTCCGCTACCAGCGCCGGACTCAAGTACGACGGTCGGAGAGCCCGAGCCGCTGCAATGTAGGTGTAGCTTGTGGCTGCCGACGTCGATCAAGCGGCCGGGCATTGGATAGCCAGAGAGGTTCAGACCTCCCGCAACTCGCTGGTAGGCGATCCCCGAAGCTACTAGCAGAACCACAAGGCCAACTGTCGCTGCGCCGATCCGTATCGGCCACCGCTATGAGCTGACTGGTACTCGCAGGGCAATTTCGGCTTCAGCAGGCGAGGATCCCAATCCGGGAGGACTCGCCTGAGACATGACCCCATCCGTCTCAAGATCAAGTGTGAACAGGGCCGAGGGCGGTTGCTCCTCAAACGTCAGCATCACGTCCGAGGCCGAAATTTCCTCTGAAGTCCGCCATCGGACCAACGCCGCCAAAACCGCCACTGGACCCAGCATCAACGCATACCGGACAGGATGCTGCAGCGCATAGGTCTCGAATTCGACACCGACGTCGGTCAGAGCGATGAGCACCAATATACAAGCTCCCGCCGTGACGTGAATCTGGGCTTTTCCCGGCAAATAGGAACACGTGAACGGAACCTTGCGAAAGCGGAGTAGACAGAGTTCGACAAGAATCAGGCCTAACAACGCCAAGAGCAAGCCGTGACCGACGACCGGCCAGGGCGGCCAAATCGAAAGTAACAAGGCGAGCGAGAGGCCTACTACAGGTGTAACCGTCAGCAGAAGTAGCACTTCGCGGATCGCCGCGAGGTACTGTGGCGCAGGTCGTGCTACGGCCGTCCTGAATATCCAATTCGCGGACAGCGACACCGGGAGAGCGAACGCCACCCGAGCTCCGACGACAGCGAAACACGTCATGACAACGGTCGCGACAAGAATCGGTCGGTTTACCTCGTTCCACGACGTGCCTGAGTACCCGTAGAGCCCGTACAACACGGTTCTCCCGTAGGCGATTGAAATCGCGAATCCGATGCCGAGATAGAACGCGAGGATAATGCGATGTTGATGGCTCCGAAGAAGAGTTCTAGCGCAGAACTGAAAGATCGCCGTGCGCAGCGAGTGCCCTAGTGATACAGACCACCCTGTTCTGTAGCGGCCTGGCTCGATGTCCGGTTCTTCGACGATCTTGCGCATTGTGCGGAAGTATGAAAACAGCAGCGTGATCGCCACACCGGCCACAGAAACAATTAAAGCGACCCAGGCCCGTGCGGCCAACGGCGAGAGTGCCTCGTGAGTCGATCCGTTGAGCTGTTGGAATAGCCCGAGAAACCAATACGACGGCAGCCACGAAATAAGCCTTGCGTTGTCGGGATCCGCCAGAGCTTGTGGTGTCGCCAGCGCCGGCTGCAGGAAGTAGACCGTCAGAACCACGCAGAACGCGGCTAGCTGCAATGCCGCCGAAAGCCGCAAGGAGTTCTGCCTGGACAGCAGCAAAGCGGTCGCCCCTTGTATCGCCAACAACGCACTAAACATGAACGCGGCGGCCGCAAACATCGTGAACCAGTACGCCGCGAACGATTGGACAACTGCAATGAAGCCTCCGCGGGCGAGACCGATGGCAAACGGATAACTGACGCCGCTAAAGACATTCAACGCCACGACGCCTAACGCGAGGGCTGATCCCGTGGCTGCAAGTTTGGTCAGAAAGAGCGTCCGTTGAGGGATGGGAAGCGGAGCGAGTACGAGCACGTCCCGCCGATTGAGTAACGCGGTGTTCCACGACAGGACCGCGAACAACCCGACGACCGCCATCGTGGTCGCGATCAAGAAGTGTTCGTCACCCCAGGCGCCGACAAGAATGGCCGACGGAGGAATCTCGGCGCGTATAAGGCGCACAGCGCCGCCGCAGAACATCAGGCTAAGTGCGGCAAGCAGAGCGGCGAACTGACCGAGCAATTTCGCAACGTCCGCTTGAGATGAGAGGACTTCCAGATCTACGATCCGAAAGAGGAACTCGCGAAACAGCACCCGAAACTGCGTTGGTTCCGTTTGCTTCATCCGTGACGCTTTAGGTTTCGATCAGATCCGCGATTTGCCTTGAGATCAAAGTCGAATCCTGTTCTACCGCCAACTGCGCAAAGATGTCCTCGAGGGTTGGCAGAGCCATCAAAGTGCGAAGTCGTTCGACTGAATCGTCGGCTACGATCTTGCCGTGATGGAGGATGACCACACGAGCACAAAGCCGCTCAACGGTTTCGAGTTCGTGCGAACTGAATAGGACAACTTTGCCCCGCGCGGCAAGCTCTTGAATCAAACTCCGCAAAACCAGTGCGGTACTGACGTCGAGGCCAGAAAACGGCTCATCCAGCAACACTAGATCTGGGTTGTGGAGCAGCGCCGCGATCAGAAGAACCTTCTGCCGCATACCCTTCGAGTACGCCGAAATGGGAGCATGGCGGTCGCCATGGAGAGTGAACAAGTGGAGTAATTCGTCGATCCGCGCCGACGTTGACCTCGACGGCAAGCCGCGCAACTGCGACACCATCATGAGGTATTCGGCTCCAGAAAGATGGGCGTAGAGGTGCGGCTCCTCCGGCACATACCCCATACGTTTCTTGAATGCGATTGGGTCCCGCCTGATCGGCTCGCCGGCGAACAAGATCTCGCCTGAAGAGGGTTCGATCAGCCCCGTGATCATCTTCATCGTCGTGGACTTTCCCGACCCGTTGGGTCCGAGATAACCGGTGACCTCGCCCGAGCGAGCAAAGAAGCTGACGTCTTCGACAGCCGTGATGCCTGAGAAGCGTTTGAAAACCGATCGAAGTTCAAGCATTGCAGCGTAGGTGGTTGAGACACCCAGCGTTGAGTCCTTAGACACCGACTCAACTAGATTTGTTCCGCAGCGATGTCTCGGCGCGCCACCCCAAAATTCGAAGCCTACGTAGATGAAGGTACAAGCCAGATCGCGGTGATTCGACCTGCCTCACGCCTATCGTTGCTTGGCGGCTGACCCGTGGCTACAGTCTAGCCTGCGTGGTCGGCTGAGCCAAACAGGAGACGGTCATTTCGGAGCCGCCGCGTGATAGCTTCCAACGTTGGGGATCGTCGGAGGTGATCTTCCTCGACGCCCCAAATCAGCAACTCGTCAAGCCACCTCGCGCATGGATCAAGAGTGGCCCCTTCGTCCCACTTCTCCCGTGAGCGGCAAGCTTCTCAACGCAAACACTAAAAGGCCGGCGCATAGCGCCGGCCTTTTGCTTCGAACGGGTTGGGGCTATTCGCCGTCGTCGGGGGACGCTTCCTCTTTCTTCTCGCCCTTATCCGGGCGCTTGTCGCGTTGCTCCTTGAGCACCGCGCGACGGCTGAGCTTGATCTTGTTGCCGTCGAGCGCAAGGCACTTGACGAGGATCTGATCGCCCATCTTGAGCTCGTCGGAGACGGCGCGAATGCGCTGTTCGGCAATCTCACTGATGTGCAACAGGCCTTCGGTGCCGGTGAAGATCTCGACGAAGGCGCCGAAATCGACGATGCGGGTCACGGTGCCAAGGTAGGTCTTGCCGACCTCGGGCGAGGCCGTAATGTCTTGAACCATCTGCAAGGCTCGTGCGCCTTGAACGCCGTCGGTCGAGGCGATCTGCACGAGGCCGTCGTCGTTGACGTCGATCTTGACTCCGGTCTCCTCTTGGATGCCCCGAATCACCTTGCCGCCCGGCCCGATCAAGTCGCGAATCTTCGAGGTCGGTATGGAAATGCTTACGATGCGCGGCGCGAATTCAGAGACTTCCTCACGCGGCGCCTCGAGGGACTTGGCCATCTCGCCAAGGATGTGAAGGCGCGCCTTCTTGGCTTGTGCCAGCGCCTTCTCCATCACCTCGATGGTGATATTGGGCGCCTTAATGTCCATCTGCAGCGCAGTGATGCCCTCTTCGGTGCCGGCCACCTTGAAGTCCATGTCGCCGTAGTGGTCTTCCGCGCCCGCGATGTCGGTCAACACGACAGACTTGTCGCCCTCGGTCACCAAACCCATCGCGATTCCCGCGACCGGCGCCTTGAGCGGTACGCCGGCATCCATCATCGAGAGGGTGCCGCCGCAAACGGTCGCCATCGAGCTCGAACCGTTGGATTCGAGGATGTCGCTGACGATGCGCAGCGTATAGGGGAACTCATCAACATCAGGAATGACGGCGGAGAGAGCGCGCTCGGCCAACATGCCGTGGCCGACTTCACGCCGACTCGTGCCGCGCAGGAACTGCGTCTCACCCACCGAAAACGGCGGAAAGTTGTAGTGCACCATGAAGCGCTTCTGATGATCGGGATTCTCGATCAATTCCTGACGCTGCATGTCTTGCTTGGTGCCGAGCGTACAGGTCGCCAGCGCCTGCGTCTCGCCGCGGGTAAATACGGCCGAGCCGTGGGCGCGCGGCAGCTCGCCAACGTTGCACCAGATGTCGCGGATCTCGTCGGCGGCGCGATTGTCGGGACGGCGGCCGTCCTCGAGCACCCAGCGCCGGAAGACGTCTTCCTGCAGCCGTTCGAGGATCGGCTTGAGCTCTTTCGACTTCTCGTCGTCGTCGGCGTAGGCCGCCTTGATCTCTTTCTTGAGCGCCCGGACCTTGTCCTGGCTCTCGAGCTTAGGGTACTTGGCCGTATCGATCGCGTCCTCGAGCGATGCGCCCCACTTCGCCGTGACTTCCTTGTAGAGCTCTTCGTTGCAGGTCGGCGCGACGACGTCCCGTTTCTTCTTGCCGCATTTCGCGACAAGCTCTTCGATGCCGGCGACGATCGCCTTGCAGGCTTCGTGGCCGCGGCCGATCGCTTCGATGATGGCGGCCTCTTCGACTTCAAACGACTCGGCTTCGACCATCACAATGCCGGTTTTGGCGGCCGCGACGGTGATCGTCAAATCGCGCTCTTCGAGCTGTTCGTAGCCAGCGTTGAGCACCCATTCGTCACCGATGCGGGCGACTTTGACAGCGCCGATCGTGTGCACGGTCGGGATGTCGGAGATCGCCAAGGCGGCCGAGGCGCCGATCATCGCCAGGATGGATGGATCGAATTCCGGATCCGCCGACTGCACCATCGCGATGACTTGTGTCTCGTTCTTGTAGCCGGCGGGGAAGAGGGGCCGAATCGGCCGGTCGATCAGGCGCGAGGTAAGGACTTCCTTTTCTTGCGGACGTCCTTCGCGCTTGATGTATCCGCCGGGGATGCGTCCCGACGCGTAAGTATACTCACGGTAATCGACCGTGAGAGGGAAAAAGTCGATGCCCTCGCGGGGCTCATGGGCGGAGGTTGCGGTCACCATGACCCGCGTGTCTCCGCAGCCGACGATCACTGCGCCGCCGGCCTGTTTCGCGAGGCGGCCCGTTTCCAGGGTGATCGTTCGGTGGCCGACCTCAATTTCAACTGTCTGTTTCATAAACTTGTCCTTATCCTTCCAAATCTCTCATAGACGCACATCCGCGTCTCTGCTTCTTGATGGGAAGCGGGGGAAGGGATTGGACTTCGGAGGGTGAGACGCGGCTCGACTGCCGTTCCGCGGAGTCTTCGAAAAGCTTGATCGGATGACGAACCCGCCATCGCGTCCCGCCGCTATACAAACGGCTCAGCGACGCGTGAGGGCAGGCCCCGAATCGGAGAAATGCTTAGCCTCGCAGGCCTAGCGACTCGACAAGCTTCTTATATTCTTCGGGCTGACGCTGCCGAAGATAACGCAGCAAACGACGACGACTGCTAACCATCTTGAGCATTCCGCGACGGGACGAGAAGTCCTTTTTGTGCACCTTGAGGTGCTCGGTCAAGTCCGCGATGCGGCGCGTCAACAGCGCCACTTGAGCGTGGGTGGACCCCACATCTTTCGAGTGCTGAGCGTATTCCTTGAGAATATCTAGCTTAAGCTGTGCTGCGAGGGGCATTCAGTTTGCTCGACGCTCCTTCCTTCTTCCTTCGCTTCTACCTTGATTTCCCCGAAGTATAGCACGCGGCCGTAGGCGCAGGAGGACAGGAGAGAGGTAAATTGATTTACGCGGGATCCATCTCCCGCAGCCGCCGCGCCGCCTCTTCCGGCGTGATATCGCGCTGCGGCGTAGCTAACATTTCATAGCCTACCATGAACTTGCGCACCGTTGCCGAGCGCAACAACGGCGGGTAGAAGTGGCCGTGCAGCGTCCACTCCGGGTGGGCCTCTCCGTCCCACGGCGCTTGATGGAATCCCATCGAGTAGGGGAAGAGGATTCCGAACAGCCGATCGTAGCGCCGTACGATGTCGCGCAACGCCCGCGCGAGGCCTGCCCGCTGCGCCGCATCGAGGTCTTGGAGCCGCGTCGCCGGACGCTTTGGCAGCAGCACCGTCTCGAACGGCCACAGCGCCCAGAAGGGGACAGCGACAACAAACTCGTCGTTCTCGGCGACGATGCGTTCGCCCGCCGTCCGCTCATTGGCGAGATAGTCGGCGAGCAGAGGCCGCTGGTGCTGCTCGAAGTAGACGCTCTGGGAAGCAAGCTCTTTCGCGATCTCGTTCGGCAGCGAGTCTGAGGCCCAAAGCTGGCAGTGGGGGTGCGGATTGCTGCAACCCATCATCTCGCCGCGATTCTCGAAGACCTGAATGTAGCGGACGTCGGGCCGAGCGCCAAGCTCGCGGCACTGCTCGGCCCAAACGCCGATCACGCCCTCGACGTCAGCTGCGCCCATCTCGCCAAGAGTCAGGTGGTGGTGCGGCGAGAAGCAAACGACGCGGCAAACGCCGCTCACGCTCTCGGCGCGAAGCAGCTCGTCCGAGGCCGCCTCATGCGCCGGAGCGTCGGGCAGAAGGGCGGGAAAGTCGTTGTCGAAGATGAATGTCTTCTCGTAGCTAGGGTTCCGCGCCCCGCTGGCTCGCTCGTTGCCGGGACAGAGATAACAATCGGGATCGTAGGCGATCGACGGCGCGCGAGTCACCGCCTCGGCTTGCCCTCGCCAAGGACGTTTGCCGCGATGCGGCGAAACAAGCACCCATTCGCCGGTCAATGGATTGAAGCGACGGTGAGGATGCTGTGCGAGGTCCAACATGGGAGCAAGCGGCGGCTTCGACCATCCTAGCCCGGATGCCGCGCAGGCCGCCTCCCGTGGACATGCACCCACAACGGCGCGGTTGAGATCCCAATCCCCACGGATTCCTTCCGGCGCCAGCCGATCCGGGCCTAGACCGCTGGCTTACGCCGCGTGGCTCCGTTGCACGAGCGACCGGCTCGCGATTTGGTAATCTGATTCACTCCCTGGCCGCGAAAGTCCGCTTCGGTCGACAATAGTGGCATGGGCAAGCCTACCGAGAGTCTTACCGCGACCGACGTAGCCTTTATTGGTCGCCAGAAGATGTTCTTCGTTGCAACCTCTCCTTCGGGGGACGGCGGCCTACTCAATCTCTCGCCCAAGGGTCTCGACACCTTCGTCGTGATCGACCCGAATACCGTCGCCTATCTCGACCTCGCCGGAAGCGGCATCGAGACAGTCGCGCATCTGCGCCAAAACGGTCGCATCATTCTGATGCTCTGCGCTTTCGAAGGCGCGCCGAATATCCTGCGCTTGTGGGGCGAAGGCGACGCCGTCGAACCCGGCGACGACGATTGGGATGAGCTACGAAGGCGTTTCCCCGAGATGCCGGGCGTGCGCTCGATTATCCGCGTCAACGTAGGCCGCGTCTGCAACGCTTGCGGCTACGCGGTGCCCCTCTACAACCACGAAGGCGATCGCCGTACCTTGCTCGAATGGGCCGAGAAGAAAGGCCCCGAAGGAGTCGAGGCGTACATGTATCAGAACAACCGCAAAAGCCTTGACGGCTTGCCGGGGCTGCGCAACTTGCCCTCCCAATCCTAGCTCGCGTCCGCCGATCCCGCCTGCAAGAATAAAAAAATGCCCGAGAGACCTTACCGTCCGCTGGATATCGAGCCCGTCTGGCAAAAGCGCTGGAGCGAAGCCGGCGTCTTCCGCACGTCCAGCGACCTCTCGAAACCGAAGTACTACGTGCTCGAGATGCTGCCCTATCCTTCCGGCACGTTGCACATGGGGCATGTGCGTAACTATTCGATCGGCGACGCGCTGGCCCGCTACAAGCGGATGCAGGGCTTCCGTGTGCTGCATCCGATGGGATGGGATTCCTTCGGTCTGCCCGCCGAAAACGCCGCCATCAAGAACAAACGCGACCCCGGCGAATGGACCCGCTCCAACATCGCCAAGATGAAGCGGCAGCTTGCCGGGTTCGCTTTCAGCTACGACTGGGACCGCGAGATCTCCTCCTGCGAGCCCGAGTACTACCGCTGGAACCAGTGGATGTTCCTCAAGATGTGGGAACGGGACCTCGCCTATCGCAAGAAGGCGCAGGTCAACTGGTGCCCCGCCTGCAATACAGTGCTGGCGAACGAACAAGTGGTCGACGGCTGCTGCTGGCGGCACGGCGACACGGCGGTCGAGCTGCGTGACCTCGAGCAGTGGTTCTTCCGCACCACCGCCTACGTCGAAGAATTGCTGCGAGACCTAGCGGAGATCGAGGAGGGATGGCCCGAGCGCGTGCTGACGATGCAGCGCAACTGGATCGGCAAGTCGGTCGGGACGGAAGCCGATTTCGAAGTCGAAGGCTCCGATGCCAAGATCCGCGTCTTCACTACCCGCGTCGATACGATCTACGGCGCGACCTGCGTGATTCTTTCTCCAGCGCATCCACTGGTCAAGGAGTTCGGCTTGGAGGCCGAAGGCGCCCGAATGGCGGACGCGCAACGCCAAAAGGCCGCCGATGATCTCGAGAAGGAAGGCTTCTTTACGAATCGTTACGCCGTCAACCCCTACAGCGGCGAAAGAATTCCGATCTGGATCGGCGACTTCGTGTTGATCGGCTACGGTACCGGCGCGATCATGGCGGTCCCGGCTCACGACCAGCGCGACTTCGAGTTCTGCAAGAAATATGGCATCGAGATTCGCCCCGTGATTCGTCCCGTCGACGGCGAACTGGCCGACGCCGCGACGATGGAAGAGGCCTTCGCCGGATACGGTGTATGCGAAAACACAGGTCCGTTCAGCGGTCTCACCTCGGCCGAGGCTCAACAGAAAATGAACGCCCACGCCGTGGAGAAAGGCTTCGGCGAGGAGGCGACCACCTATCGCCTACGCGACTGGGGCGTTTCGCGGCAACGTTATTGGGGGACGCCGATTCCCGCCATCCACTGCCCGGACTGCGGAGTCGTGCCTGTACCGGAAGATGATCTGCCGGTGGTGCTGCCGGCCAACGTCGAGCTGACCGGAACCGGCGAGTCTCCCCTCAAGCAAGTTCCAGAGTTCGTTAAAACGACTTGTCCGAAATGCGGCGGTCCCGCCGAGCGCGAGTGCGACACGATGGACACCTTCGTCGACTCGAGCTGGTACTTCTACCGCTACACGGATCCCAAGAACGATCAAGCGCCGTTCAGCAAGGAAGCGGCGGCGGCCTGGTTCCCAATCGATCAGTACATCGGCGGCGTCGAGCATGCCGTGCTGCACCTGATCTATTGCCGCTTCTGGACCAAGGTGATGCGCGACATCGGCTTGGTCTCGTGGAACGAGCCGGTGAGCCGTCTGTTCACCCAGGGGATGGTGATTCGCGACGGCGCAAAAATGTCGAAGAGCGTCGGCAACGTCGTCAGCCCCGAGGAGATGGTCGAGCGCTACGGGTCGGATACGGCGCGCATATTCTCGCTCTTCGCCGCGCCGCCCGAAAAAGATCTCGACTGGCAAGACGCCGGCTGCGAAGGCATGTCGCGCTTCTTGGCCCGGGTGTTTCGCTTCGTGACGCGCAACGCCGACCCAGCGACGACGCCGACCAACGAAGCTTCGAACGACGCCGACCGCGCCGTGCTGCGCAAGCTGCACCAGACGATTGCCAAGATCACCGGCGACTTCGATTCGCGCTGGCACTTCAACACCTCAATCGCAGCGCTGATGGAGCTCACTAACCAACTCTACGCCCAAGAGAAAGCGCTCACGCCCCGCGTGCTGTCTGAGGTTTTGCGTAAGCTGACCTTATTGCTGAGCCCGTTCGCGCCCCACATGGTTGAAGAGCTGTGGCAAGAGCTCGGCGAAAGGGGCCCGGTGCTCGACGTTCCGTGGCCCCAAGCCGACCCCGAGTTGGCGCGCGAGGACGAGGTCGAGCTGCCGGTTCAGGTCAACGGCAGAGTGAGGACGAAGGTTCGCGTAGCCAAGGGCGCGGCGCGGGAAGAGATTGAGAAGCTAGCGCTGGCCGACGAAAACGTAGCCAGGCACATCGAAGGGAAGACGGTGCGCAAAGTGATTGTAGTACCCGACAAGTTGGTCAACATTGTTGCGAAGTAGCCTAGTCGTTCGACTCGGGGCCTTGGCGCTCTTGCTCGCCGCGTATGCGTCCGCGGCCGAGCTAGAGTTCTCACACAAGAAACATCTCGCACAAGGCCTACCCTGCGCCACGTGCCACTCCGCGGCGGAGACGAGCGAACAAGCAACCGACCGCCTGCTCCCGGCGGCGGAAACCTGCCTAGCCTGCCACAACGGCGAGACAGCGCCCGAGATCGACGTCGCTCCATTGGCTGAAAAAGAAACGGCGCCGCGAACCTTCCGCTTCAACCACCAATTCCATCTGGGGATGGGCAACGTAGCACCGATCATCAAGGCGGCGCTAGAAGCGGGAAACTACCTCGGCCATCCCGGCGACATCGCCCAGCATCTCAACACCGAGGACGCCTGCCAAGCCTGCCACCGCGGCCTAGCCGAGTCGGATCATGTATCTGCGGCGAACCTGCCGCGCATGTCCGACTGCCTCGCCTGCCACAGCAAAGTTGAAAACCCTTTCTCCTGCGAGAAGTGCCATCTTGAAGGCATCGAGCTGATGCCGGCCGATCACACCCGCCCGTTCGTAGACGCCCACTCCACGGGCGTACTAAGCGCCAATGAGAAGATCAGTTGCCAACCCTGTCACGGCAAGAAGTTCCGCTGTATGGGCTGCCACTGATCACAGTCACACAGACGTTCGGATGAAGGTGAGCCTGGCAGGGCACGGCGCATCCGGAAAGGTACTCACCACTGCAGGACTCTGATAGGCTGGGAGTTCGCATGACTCATACGCCCAAGATTTGGACCGCCGAGCGAAAGTATCTCGGCAGGTTGAATCGCTGTGCCGCCGCTTTCAGCGCCAAGATGACGAGATGATGCGTCACTATGTCGCGCGCACACGAAAATCGACTAGCAGGCCTGGCGCTTGCCTCTGCGCTTAGTGCGTCGACCGTCTTAGGCCAGGCAACCGCGCCGCGCGTTTCTACCGCCCCTGTTGGAGAGAGCCCGGAGCTAGCGACGTTTGGCGCGCTGTTGATCCGGAATCTTAAGGCCACATTCGTGCGCTTCAAACATCGACTCAACGATGTGGTTGCCGGCGCTACGATCGGCATCACTCTTTTGTGGATTTGATGGGTCTTCCGAGCATAAGGAGTCAGTTCACCCGCGGTCTCCGCTTCGCCATTCTCCTTGGCTTGCTGCTGCCCAGAGCGATCTCCGGCCAGAGCCAGGGTCCGGTGCTCGAGGAGCATCAAGGGCTGCGCAAGGCCGGCGACATCATCCATATTCTCCTCCCCGCCGTAGCCGGCGGAACGGCGGCAGTCAAGAGAGACTGGACGGGTGCTAAACAGTTTGGGTTCTCATTCGGCGCGGCTAGTGGTACCGTCTTCGGCCTGAAGGAAATCGTCGAAAAGGACCGGCCCGATGCCGCTGACAATCGTTCTTTCCCGTCTGGGCACACAATGATGTCCTTCTCGGGCGCTTCTTTCCTTCAACGGCGTTACGGCAACAAACTCGGCATTCCGGCGCTCGCTGCAGCGAGCTTCGTGGGCTTCACTCGCATAAAAGGGCAGAAGCACTTCGCGGACGACGTGATTGCGGGCGCGGGCATCGCCTTGCTGTACAACTACTGGCTGGTAAAACCGCTGCACAAGAACGTGCAGATCCAACCATTATCCAAGGACGGAGGCTACGGCGCACAGCTTACGGCGCATTGGTCCGCTGCGTCGCTGTTTCCATCCCGACGGCGGCTTGCCGACGATAACAATGACGATGCGCCGGACGACCAGCGGCTCCCCTACCGGATTGCCTTCGAGTTTGGGGTAGCCGATTGGCGTCGGCTCGAGGTTCAGGCACCGCCCGATTTCGGCACTCCGTTGAGCTTGGAGCGGGGCGAGCGCAACGTCACGCCTACCGCTCGAATCGAATTCGAGTGGGAAGTGCGCGACCGCCATGAGCTGAACTTTTGGTGGGCTCCGCTTGAGGGCCGGGATTTCGAACTAGGCTTTGACGAGGATGTCTCGTTCGGGGGCGCAATATTCCCAGCAGGGCAAAGGACAGCCGCTCGTGCTCGCTTTGGAGAAGTCGCCGCCCGGTATCGCTACGCCCTCGTCGACACGCCCCGAGTCGCTCTACGCCTCGGCGTGACAGTCTCCGGCAGTGACACGATCGCCACCCTGGCGCAAGACCAGGAGGAGATTTTTCGTGAGATCACCGTACGCCAGGCCATTCCGCTCGCGCACGGCCAACTGCTCTATCACTTGGGCAAGGGCGTACACGCTCTCGGCGAGCTTGACTGGATCCAGCTCAGCAGGAAGACTGCGCACACTTCGTACTTTGCGGGATTGCGCTGGGCGCCGCGCCGGAATTGGGATTTCGACTTCGGCTACCGCAATCTCTCCCGCCGCCTAGACGAAGACGAGCTGAAGAACCGAATAACGATAGACTATTTTGCATTCGGGTTCGGCTACTCGTTCTAGCGAGAAACGCGGGGTGGGGGCGCTATCTTTCCTGAATCAAGAAAGCCACAGCCTCTTATAACCAATGCCTAGGGCAGAAATGATGGAGTGACGGCTACTCCTCCGCCGCACAACCACGTCTCTGCCTCATGGAATTCGTGATGGCCGGTTTTGACTTCTGATGACTGCGGCGTAAGTCTACGGAGTCGGACGGAACCAAAAGACTTCATCGGGGCGCAAGCGAGAACCCGTTACTACCTCTCCGGTCTGGGTGATATCGAGCGAATGTATGCCGGGAGTCTCGAAGTAACCCAGAATCTCTTCCGTCTCTGGATCGACTTTGACGATCCAACCGCCGGCGTCGTCGGGAGCGTTGCGCGGCTGGGTCCCGAGCCAGATGTAGCCGTTCGGGCCAGTCGATATCGCTAGCGTTTCGCCGAATCTGTCCCATTCGCCGAGATAACGACCATCCAGATCAAAGCGCTGAATGCGACCGTTCTTTCGGTCGGCGACATAGAGAACGCCTTCACGCGCCGCTATGCCATGCACTAAGTTGAACTGGCCCGGCTTGATGCCGTGACTGCCCCACTCTCGCACTTTCTCGCCTTGTGCGTTGTATTCGAGAACGCGCGCGTTGCCGTAGCCGTCAGCGACGAAGATACGGCCTCCCGCAGCGAACGTGATATCGGCCGCGCCCCGAGGTCGGCCCTCAGTCGGCAATCCCACTTTGAACTGGAGAAGCTGTTCGCCGTCTGGAGTGAACTTTGTAACAGCAGAGCTACGAGAGTCTACAGTCCAGATGTTCCCCTCGGGATCCCTGCGGATGCTGTGCGGTCTCACGAAGAGACCTTTCCCCCAGGACTTCAGAACATGGCCCTGACCATCGAGCAACAGAACAGGATCCAGTCGCGGATTTCGATGCAAGATATACGTAGTGCCGTCTGCGTTGGCGATCGCGGAGGAAATGTAGTCGGTAACCGTTTCCGGAGAAGGCACCTGGACCTTGAAAGCAGTCTCTTCGAGGTTTAGTCTCGGTGAATCATTAATGAGCTGATGAAGCTTCGCGGCTTGTTCCTCGGTGGAGGGCGGAGGAGGAGCCTGCGCGAAAAGGGAAATGCCGAGGAGAGACAGCAATGCGATGCGGCATGGCATGGCAGATCTGATTGTGATACCTTTCACTGCTTCCCTGCGCTCAAGAAAAATCCCGTGCAATATAGCATAGCCCGGCTTGGCCGACGCCGCGCAAGGACTATAACGCAGCGCGCCTTCATGGTGAGAGCCCAACGGGCGGGGTGAATCCGGACCCGGATTGTGCGAGCTCTGCCGACGGCGTCTGGTAACCTGTTGCGTTGATGGCTCTCGTCCCAAAGAACCTGCCTCGCAGCCTCCCGAGCGAGATTGCAAAGCAGGTGGAGCGTGAGATCATCTCGGGGGGCTACGCTCTGGGGCAGCGCCTGGTTGAGAGGGATCTAGCCGCTCGCTTCGGAGTCAGCCCGATTCCTGTGCGTGAGGCGCTCCAGACTCTGGAGAATAGGGGCCTAGCGCACCGCAAACCGCACCGCGGCTATTCCGTGATTGACTTGTCTCGCGAGGAAATTGAGCGCCTGGGCGAATTTCGCACGCTACTCGAGCTACAGGTAATTCGCTGGGCCGCCGAGCGCATTGATCCAGAGGGCGCACGCGATTTGGAGGCGCAACTCGAGAAACTGAGGCAGGCTGCCGAGGCCGCCAACTACGCGGAGTTTTTCTGCGAGGATCTGGACCTGCACCGCTTGCTGTGGGTTCAATCCAAGAACCCCTTTGCCGCTTCGGCGCTGGAGCGCGGAATCGGGTCACTGTTTGCCTCCGGGCTGCGCGAATCCGAGGGGCTCAACCTGAAGGAGGAGTTCGCCAAGCACGTCCGTCTCGTAGCCGCCGTCTTGGCTCGCAATCCGGATGACGCGGCAAAGACGCTTGAAGATATTGCCCGGGGCTTTCAAGACCACATGAGCTCGCATCTCGCGGTGAATCATGAATGATTCTATCTAGAGCGAAGAAAGGGCGGTTCCCAAAGAATCAGTCCGGCTGCCGGTCGAGCTCTTCAGCTTACACTCCCCAGTCCGGGTTAGGTCGGAGGGCGGCCACCACTCCCTGGTCGCGAGTCACAACCACGATCGTCGAGCGTCCATCTCCGTAGATGTCGCCCGCTTCAGCGTCCCGCATGCGGCTGAACTTGCCCCCAAAGTCCGCTTCCCTGAGAGTTTCGGGGCGTCGCTTCGCTCAACCGAAACGACTCGATTCCCTCGAAGGCCAGAGGACACCCATCCCGCCTTCAACCAGCTCGGTTGTCTTGTTCTTGTAGTACGAGATGGTTCGGCCAATGAGGCGGGGTCTGATCCTACGTTGTTGCAGATTGCCGGCGAGTACAAGCAGCAACTTTCTTTAGGGCGGGCCATCGGCCAATGGACTGGTTGCCGCTCGTTCGCGAGCGCAGGACGGCTGATCCGCGGCCCTTCGGCGGCGGACTCCTCGTAACATGGCGGCAGCACGACAGGTATCGGCGAAGGCACACTATTTAGTTCGTTTCGTGCGACTTAGTCCTGCCCCCGGTCGAGGAGCTCTTCGTGTCGCTCATCTGACGAGCAAGAGCCCGCCCTCCATTCAATGCGTTTCTCGATGGTGCGTTTGTCGCCGGTGATGACTCCGGTGGCGGCCTAAGTGAGTGCCGGTTGCTAAGTTCCCGCCGCGAAGAACGAACTTTTTAGCCGTTGCGTCGCGATCTTGTAAGCAGACAAACGGTAGGAACACTTGTCGTCCCTCGCCAGTTCAAAAACCGCTCGACAAGCTGACCTTCCAGTACCCTCGTGAGGACTGCTAATGCGAACTAACGATCTAACTCTCTTTTCGGGCAGGCCACCGCCGACCGAGACACGTGCGGCGTCTCCTCGCACTCTGGTTGGCTGCGCCCTTTCACCGTTGGCGCTGTGGTAGCTTGTTGTTCTGGCGGGGTTAGTCAGTAGACTCTCAGCCGGAAACATGCGAGTCCGGCCTTGAATCTCTTTCCGCCAAACCGCTGCCGCACTCGGATCACGCTCCGCGACAGAGCGGCGTCCCCGCGCAAACGGCAGGGCGAGCATAGCACCGCTTGACTGTGACTGGACCGCCACGCAGCAACGGCTTCGATGCCGCAGTCGTCGGCCTTGGGGCGTCCGGTTGCTGGGCTGCCAAGACGCTAACGGAGAGGGGCCTGCGGGTTGTTGCGCTCGATGCCGGTCGGCTGCTGTCACAGGCCGACCTACCCCGAGACGTCAAGCCGACGAGCCACTGGCGAAAGATCTTGCTCGGAGGCAAGTGGATCCAGTCGCGCAGCATGTCGTTCCATCCCCGCCTCCGGCACCTGTACATCGACGACAGATCCAACCCCTACAGCACGCGCGGTGGAGACCCGTTTCTCTGGATTCGCGGGCGCCAGGTCGGAGGCCGGCTTCACACCTGGGCGCGGATGGCGCTGCGCCTCTCCGAAGCCGACTTCGGGGGAAGCGATCCGGATGGACTCGGACCTACTTGGCCGATCAGCTACGAAGATCTTTCTCCCTATTACGGTCGGGTTGAGGAGTTCCACGGACTTCGCGGCGCCCACGACGGTCTTACCGTGCTCCCCGACGGGCGAGTGAGCGAGCTTGGCGAGCTCAGCGAGGCGGCCGCGCTGCTCAAACGCAAGATCGAAGGACGGTGGCCGAGACGACGCGTGATCGTCCCGCGTACCCTCCAGGACGGCATCAACCCCATACCGGCTCCGCTGCGGTGTGCGATGGCAACGGACCGGCTGGAGCTGATCACCGAGGCGCCTGCCTCCCGCATCCTGCTCAACGACGCAGGCGACCGAGCCGTCGGTGTGGAGTACGTCAACGCGAAGGAGCGACGCCTGTCGACCTTATCGGCGGACCTCGTCGTGCTCTGCGCGTCGTCTATCGAGTCCGTCCGGATTCTGATGCATTCCCGCACGGCCAGCAGACCACGGGGGATCGGCAATGAATACGATCAGCTCGGCCGCCGAATATTGGATCACAACCTGGTCGTCGCGACCGGCTCCACCGGCGACGACTACCAGCGGTTTGCTTCTTCATCGCAGCCTCGGCCGATCACGCCGCTCGATCTGGGCAGTGCCATCGACTTCTACATCCCTGACTTTTCGGCGACTCTGGACGAGCGCTCATTCGAGCGGGGTTTCGGCATCCAAGGGAGAGTCTCCCCTGGACAATGGTCGATGGCCGCTTTTGGCGAGATGCTGGCGCACCCCGATAACCGGGTCACGCTATCCGACCGGAAGGACGCTTTCGGCATCCCAGCAGCCAATATCTCCCTGCGCCGTCGGGAGAATGACCTCAACATGATTGAGGCTCAACGTCGGCAGATCCGGCTGCTTGCGGACGCCGCCGACCTCCGGATCGAGATGCCGCTGCCGCGGCTCCTGCGAGCGCTGCTTTGGAAAGCCGTCGGACCCAAGCTGGGCGTCATGCATCTGGGTTTGGCGATTCACGAAACCGGGGGCGCGCGCATGGGTCTCGACCCGCGCAGCTCGGTCACGAACTCCAAAAACCAAGTCTGGGGCTTGCCCAACCTGCTGGTCACCGACGGGTCTTGCTTCCCGGGCTCCGGCTGCCAGAATCCGACTCTGACGATCATGGCCCTGACCGCCCGCGCCTGCGAGATCGCCGTTTCGGGAACGCCCGGCTAGCGCCCCAAGTCAGCCCAGCCTGTCCTTGAGGTGTTCGGCTACTCGCAATGCATTGGCGAATATGGTGAGCGCGGGGTTCATCGCGGCGCTGGAAGGGAAGAAACTGCCGTCAACAACATAGAGGTTGTCGAGATCATGGGCCTTGCAGCTCACGTCAAGCACGGAGGCCTTTGGGTCCCTGCCAAAACGCAGCGTACCGCACTGGTGCGTTGTGCCCGACAGACGAATCTTCTTGCTCAGATTGAGAACGAGGGGAAGCGGTCCGCTGCGCGGTCCGATCTGCCGCAGTAGTCGCTTGAGCGCGGCGACCAGCCGATTGTGGCCCTCCACGTTGTTCTCCCGATAGTGCAATCGGATCTCCCCGTCGTCTTCGACAAGCACTCGATTTCCGGCGGACGGCAAATCTTCCGAGGTCAACCAGAAGTCAAGGGAGCGGACGCTAATCGCCTCCAGCAACGCCCGCGGCAGAGGAACGGGGGCGGCGGCCCGAAACTTCTCAGCGTCTGCCTTACCCATCGTCTGGATGTGACCGAGAGGAAACTCCCAGTCCTTGGATCCGAAATAGAAATCGTTCAAGGCGAGCGTCTTCGGATACGTCGACGAGTTCAGTTTCGGGGAGAACGAGACGAATGCCGAATTGTTGTGGCACATGTAGTTGCGGCCCACGAGATCGGAGCTGTTGGCCAGTCCCCGTGGATGCGCCTCACTTTTCGACTGCAGCATCAGCGCCGCCGAGTTCACCGCTCCGCAGGAGAGCACCACGATGTCCCCTTGATAAGCCTCTCTTTCACCGTTGCGCTCTACCACCACACGGGTCACTTCACGTCCGGAGACGTCGGTCTCGAGCCGGGTGACGCGCGCATGCGTCAGCAGCGTCACGTTCGGATGCTCGAGCGCCGGCTGCACGCAAACTGTCTCGGCGTCAGCCTTCGCATGGATCATGCAAGGATAGCCGTCGCAGGTCAGACAGCGGATGCAGCGGCTCTCTTGGGGACGTTCCTCGTCGAGCATGATCCCCACGGGAAGCGGAAACGGAGAACAGCCCACTCGGCGCAGGTCGCTCTCGAGCTCTTGGATTCTGGGTTCGTGACGCAGCGCCGGATACGGATACGGGCCGCTCGACTCCGGCTCGAGCGGATCGATCCCTCTCTCTCCGTGAACCTGATAAAGGTTCTCGGCCTTGGTGTAGTAGGGCTCGATATCCTCGTAGTGGATCGGCCAGGCCGGTGAAATCCCGCCATAGTGACGAACCTCTTCAAAGTCGCGCGATTGAAAGCGCAGCAGCGCCGCGCCATACAACTTCGTGTTGCCGCCGACGTAATAGTGGATTTCGGGACGGAACCTCCGACCATTCCGATCTAGCCAAGTCTCTTCGGCTTTGTACTTGTTATCGACGAAGACGGCACGGCTGTCCCAGTTCTCCGGTTCCTTCGGCAGATAACCGCCGCGCTCGAGCGCCAGGATCCGCTTGCCGGTCGACGCCAGCTCATGAAGCAGCGTGCCCCCTCCCGCGCCTGTTCCGACAATTATGACGTCGTATGTCTGGCTTGCTTGCATTACGCGGCGCGCGGCAACGCTAGAGCGCTCCGCACGAAGTCGGCGAAGTCGACGATATGCTCGATCGGCGCGAGGCCGCTCTGCTCGCCCAGAACGACGGCGAAACCGCCGGGTCGATGTTCGCCCGTCCGCCCGGCCGCAAAACGCCCGTGGAATCGGCCCAACTCTGGGGAGCGAATCTCGGTTGCCGGCCGAACCTCTTTCCACCGTACGACAAGATCCGGCAGGTAGCGCCGGCGCGGACCGCTGAGATTGTCGACCGACTCAACATCTTGCACAATGCGTTCGCCGCTCGACGCGTCTTCCAAACCGAGCAGGCATTCCTTCAGCAGACGTTCGTAGCCTTCAAACGCCGCGCTGTTTGGCTCGAGACAGCCCAGAGTTTCCCGCCCCGCCAGGTTGTAGCGAAGATACCCTTCGCCGCTGGTCAGAACGGCGAATCCGGGAGTTCGGCCCCAATCGAGCCCGCCGCAGTACTCCCGCCGCACCACCCAATCGCGCACTGCATTCGGGAGGGCCTTGGCGGCCGCCGATTGCAGCCGCGGCGGCAGCGCCTTCCGCAAGGCCCGCATCGGGTTGAAGCTCGACGGCGGCGAGACCTCTGCAGGCGCTCCCTGCCCGTGATGTAGCGCGTTGATGCGCTCCATCAAGGGCAACAAGAAGTGCTCCTGCGTATTGTTCGCCTGCATTCCATGGACCGAGAAAACGACGACGGTCGTGGCCTGTGGATCAATCCCTTCCCGAACGTGCCCGATGGCTTGGTCGACGGCGCGGTACACGTCCAAGAGCGCTCGCGGTGAGGCGTCCGCCTCACCATCCTCTCCCGCGGGCCACAGAACGTGGCCGGCGCGATGGCACTCAGCGAACACCGTAAGAAAAAAATCCCACTCGGTCGTCTCCATGAGCCAGCGCGAGAGCTCTCCCTTGCGCTTTGCGCCCTCAACGAGATCTGCGCGAAGCCGCTCCAGCCGCTCGGGAGGCTCTTCGATCGGAACGTCCTCGCCCATCGGATGGAGGCCGAAGCGCCGCTTGATTTCGCGCGCCAATCCGGGACGGTTGCAGCAAAAACCGCCGAGGCGCTCCTGGGCGCCCCAATTGAGCACCTCGACGCCGGGTTCCAACCGGCTTGGCAGGCTGAACGGCGCATCGAGCACGGTCACCCGTTTCCCCTCGCGTGCCAAGTCATACCAGAAGGGTTCGAAGGGCAGCCAGTCGGTGTCGACCCGGCGCAACGTCATTTGCTCGGGGTCCCATTGCATGGGGTAGTACAGGCCGTGCTCGCCGGGAGGCTTTCCCGTCGAAAACGTGGGCCACACCGCCGAGGTAAGGATCTCCGACGCAGGGTTCAGCGCGATCGGACTTCGTTCGGCGAACAACGCGCGCAGGTGAGGCAACTCGCCCAGATAGGACCGAATCAGCCCGATGTCGCCGGCATCGATGCCTATTAGAAGTACCTTCGGTCCATCCGCGGGAGTCATTCCGTGCCCTAACTGTAGCCGAGCCGTCGAGGCCGGCAACGTTGGCCAGCGTCAGTGATGCTTTGCCGTCGGGCCGAGGTGGGAAGCGCGAGTGCTCTCACTCTGGCCCCGGCACACTCAAGCGGCGCTGGAATCGGGTGCGCCGCACTGAGAGGCGCACCCGACCATATATCTCGCCGAGCGGCGCCGACTAGTTGGTGATGTCGCTGGTGATCGACTGCTCGCGGATCGGCAGGTAGAGCTCGTACCAAGCCTTCTGGGCCGGGCTGCCGGCGTAATCCTCGAGCGCCTTCTCACTTTCGAACTCCATGACGAAGGCAGCCTGTTTAGTCTGTGACTTGATCGAGCGCAGCCAGACTCTCTTAAGCCCCGGGTAGTCCATGTTGGCTACGCCGTCGAGCGCGGCCTTGATCTGCTCCGGCTTTGCGTCGGCTTTCCAATCTAGGGTGACCACATGGATGACCGAAGTGGGTTTTTCGACCTTCGACTCGTGATGGTCGCCAATCAGCAGACCGGTTCCGAAAATGGCGGAGCCGAGCATGGCGGCGAGGAAGACCTTGATAGACCTGTTCATTGAGAGCTCTCCTTTGGATGATTCGGTTAGCAGAGGTTCCGGCGCCGACCCTCACAATCGGTTTGGGCGTTGCCTCTGGGTTCGGCGTCCGCTAGACGGTCTTGACCGCGGCGGCAACCTGATGTTCTGAAGCCAACTCCTATTCTAGCCCGCCGCCAGGGCCTCTCGCAGTGCGGCCCGAATCGTCGGCTCACACTCGGGGAAGGCGATCCAACTGTAGTGATCGTCGTAGCCGTCCGCCTCGTCCTTCGCGGTTGGAATGTACCCCGGCGCGCACTCGCCGTAGCCCATCGCCAGCACCATGGCGTCAGGCCGCAGCTCCTGCGCCCAAAGCTGATACTGCACAAACGATTCGGCCGGCAGAAGCACCAGCAAAGTGGAGCCGAAATCGATGCAGGGCACGTCGATGGCGTGTCCGGCATCGAAGCTCTCCCGCCAGCTCAAGCCCAGAGCCGCTGGGTAACGCTCGCGGAAGGATTTCGACGCGTCCGCCAATATAGCGCGCATCTCATCTGGACTGAAACCGGGCGAGGTGCGCGGCTGAAGCCGCATGGACGCGGAGCGGAAATCAAGTCGGTCGATTGGCTGACGTTCGGTTGACTCCCAAGCCGCCGCCATTCCTTGGTAGAGGCGATCGGCCAACACAGGGCGCATCTCCGGACTGCCGTCATTGTAGATCCCAGCGATCGTGTCTCCGCTGCACCCGCTAACGTAAATCTGCATCACTCCAGGCGTATCTTTTTGCATCCGGGAGCGGGCCATGCCGACGAAATCGGCGGAAGTATCGCCGTCGCCGTAGTAGCTCATCGGATGGATCGAGAAGGCGCTTACCGCGGCTACCGCCTCGTCCCCGTCCCAGAAGCTCAACGCATGCACCCAGGGGTCGCACAGCCCGGGGGGCTTGGCTCGTAGCGCCGGGTCTCGCGTGGCGCTGGTACGGCCCCACGAGGCCGTTCCAACGTCGGTGACGTAGCGACGGTTGGAGACGAGTTGCTCGGTTTTGCCTCGCCCTATCCCTATCGATGTAATGGGCCGTCGGGCCTGAATGCCGGCACGAATCGAGGCTGCGACTTTTTGAATAGCATCTTCGTTGGACTCGAGGTCGCAGAGATCGCCCTCTACATTGTTCTCTCTGAGAAGGCGCTGCGCAACCGCGTCGACGTAGGGAGCGTCGTGCTGATGAACGCAGCTCACAAGCACGCGGTCTTTCGTCGTGCCCGCGGCGGCGGCCAGCGTCTCCCGCCAGTGCTCGTAGGATTCGTTGCGAATCTCGCACCAATCGAGAGATGCGAGAACCAGCGGATCGCCCGCTCCATGCAAGACTAGGCCCTTCGCAAAAAGCGGATCAACCACTGAGCGAGCTCGTACCCCGCCCAGGAACGGCGTGCCCAGGGGAGGCGTGATCTCCGCTTCGAACAGTGAGATGGAAAGCGCGCCGGATGAGCCGCAGGCTGACGTCAAGGCGCCGGCGGCGAGAGACCGCAGCACTGCGCGGCGAGAAATTGATGACGGCATGGGTAGTGGTTGAGACCGCTGATTCCCGTCCCAGAGTATATCGGAGTGCCGGACGCGCAGACTCCTCTGAGCCGGCTCCATAGGACTAGTCAACCCGCCGCCGCCCGGAGTCGCAACCGCTCCGGGGGACTGACGGGCGCCCGCTGCTAAGATTGAGCTAGCGTCGAGCTGAACCCCCGGGCGCTCTGTGCCTAGATAAGGAGACAGCACTAGCCATGCTTGCGGATAGCCACTATTACTTTCACAAAGCGGCGGATATCCTTGAACTGTCGGACAAGGTCAGAGACATACTCGTCACGCCCTTCCGCACCGTCAAAGTTGAGATCGTCATCGAAGATGACCAAGGCGCCCTGCGGCATTTTCTCGGATACCGTGTGCAGCACAACAAATCACGCGGCCCGATGAAGGGCGGGCTCCGCTATCACCCGGCCGTCGACGAAGATCACGCCACCGCCTTGGCCAACCTCATGACCTGGAAAACGGCGGTCGTCGATATTCCTTTCGGCGGAGCAAAGGGCGGCATCAATTGCGACCCTTCGCAGCTAAGCGAACGCGAGCTCCACGCCGTAACTCAGCGGTTCGTCGAACAGATCAAAGAAGTAATTGGTCCGACGCTCGATATTCCAGCTCCCGACATCAACACCAACGCCAAGGTGATGGGTTGGATTATGGATGAGTATTCCAAGTTCAACGGTTTCTCGCCCGGCGTAGTCACAGGCAAGCCGCTTGACCTGTTTGGCTCTCCCGGGCGCGAGGAGGCTACGGGAAGGGGCGTGATGTACACCCTCGACGAAGCCCTCAAGGATCAAGGGAAATCGTTTGCCGACGTTACCGTGGCGGTGCAGGGTTTCGGCAATGTAGGCAGCAACGCAGCGCGACTGATCGCAGAGCAGGGAGCGCGAATCGTCGCGGTCGCGGATCACACCGGCGGCGTATCGAAGGACGATGGGCTCGACGTAGCTGCGTTGACGGCTTGGGTCAAGGCCAATGGGGGAGTTGCGGGTTTCTCAGACGCGGAAGCCTTCGAGGGATCTGAAATCGCTACATGGAATGCGGACGTTCTGATACCCGCAGCGCTCGACGGAGTGCTCACGAAGGATAACGCCGGCGATGTTAAGGCGAGCATCGTCGTTGAGGGCGCGAACGGCCCCACGACCCCCGAGGCCGCGGAGATCTTTCATGACCGAGGCATAGTAGTAGTTCCCGACATCCTGGCGAACGCGGGAGGGGTCACGGTGAGTTACTTCGAATGGGTTCAGAACATCCAACAGTTCCGATGGGAAGAGGACCGCATCACGGCGGAACTGGAGAAGGTGATGCGTCGAGCGTACGCAGCCGTTCGCAGTGTTGCTCATGAGAGGAAGGTTGACTTGAGGACGGCCGCGTTTGTTTTGGCGATCCAGAGAGTGGGGCGAGCGGCGCTTGCGCGTTGGCATGCGCTGGACGAAGTGTCGTTTTGACGCAGTCCGCTATTGAGACGGGGCGACGGAATCCTCAGCGGCCGGCGGAAGAGAACGCGGGTTGTTGAACTCACTACTGCTCGCGGCCGCGAAACTCTTCGTACCAGTTTAGAACCACGTTGATCTTTAGCTCTGCGGAGTCCTCACTGAGCGACTCGGCTACGATGAACTGCTCGCCGTCAGCGGAGACGTCGTATTGGGGATAAGGCCCGCGGGCCAGGGTTGGGTGCTCGAACAGGCGCGTTGCCGAGCCCACTGAGAAGTTCGGACCCGTCGAGACCGAAACGGCCACCAGCGTACTCCCCTCCGTGTAGAACAGCTCCTTGCCGTCGCGGCTCCAGCGTGCGTTCTCTCCGCCGTTGGTCGACACGGTCGTTTTTCGGCCGCCCTCGGGAAAGGGCTGCACGTAGATCTCGTCTTGACCCGATTCATTCGAGGAGTAAGCGACGAACCGTCCATCCGGAGACAACTTCGCGGAGCCCTCCTCGAACGACGTTTGGAGGAACAGCTTTGGCTCCCAGCCGCCGTCCTGCTTCTGCTCCAGGCGCCAGAGATCTTTACCAATCACCGGGTCCGTCCGAGCGAACAGGATGTACTTTCCGTCTCGCGACCAATCGGTGACAAAGTCCAGATCCGAAGTGGCGAGCACTTCCTCAACTTGCCCGCGACCGTCGACGCGGCGCTTCAGGATGTCCAGTGGAACAAGAGTCGAGAACAGGATCTCTTCTCCCGAAGGTGCCCAAATGGGTCTGAAATCCAGCGTCTCAGCCGTTGTCAGGCGAGTTTTCACGCCGCGCGCGACATCGTAGATCCAAATGTCCTGATTGCCGTTTTCTCTCGCCGAAACGGCCACCAGGCTTCCGTCTGGAGAGAGCTCGGGGTCGACGATGAACGCTTGCTCTCGGCCGAACTCTCTAGCCTTTGCGCCGCGGCGGTCGAGCCAGACGAGTTGGTCCAGCGTCGCAGCGACTTCATCGAAGTGGACCAGCGTCCCTTCTGCCGAAACGCTTGGCGACGAAGCGGCCTGGGCAATAGGGAAGGCCTCGCCTGTAGGCTGCAGCGTATCCAGCGAGAACGGCAGGGCCCAGAGGTCGTGGGCGGTGGGTGACGCCTGATAAACAATTCGGCCACCAGGGTCATATACGGGCAGATGGCCTAGCCCCAGAATCTCTCGTCGACCGCTGTCGAGATCTTGGATCATCATGGTTCGCTCGGTTAGCGACCCAAAGGTGAACAGCAAGACACGAGAGCCGGCGTCGGGTGGCAGGAAATGCGGAGAGATGAGGGCGCCCGTAGGGCCTGCCAATGATGAGTCAGGCTCCTCCCCGGAAATCAGCACCTTCGGAGCGCCACCCCGGGCGGGTACTTCGTAAAGCTGAAATATACCTGAGGCCCGCCGACTACTAAACACGATCAACTCACCGTCGTAACTCCAGGAGCCTCCACGGAGCAACGCTCCAGGCAGTTCACAAAGCCGCGAGGCTGGCCCCCCTTGCATCGGAACCTTGGTGAGCTCACCCGCCGCGTCGAACGCAACAAACTGGCTGTCTGGCGACCAAAACGGGCTGCCGGCGCCTTGGCTCCCTTCGACTACCCGTGGTTCGCGTTGATCAAGGTCTTGAATCCACAACCTTTTGTCCGCCCCAACGAATGCGATATGTCGCCCGTTCGGGGAGACAACGACGGCTTGGCTGAAAAGGGACGATGTCTGCGTGACGGGCACGGTGATGGCAAAGCGACGCAGGACCCTAGTGCCCTCTACGGGGGACGATTGACCAAAATACAAAACCGCCAGGGCCAGCATGGCAACGATTGCGGCGGCAGCCACGGCTTGCAGCGCTCGTTGGCTGCTTCGTCGCACGACCACTGCATCGGGAGGCAACGCTTCAGCGGGGTTCAGCAGCGGGTCCGCTGCGGTTGGTACAGCGCCCACCATGTTTGCCGTTCGCAGTATGGTCGATCGGCCCGACTTCAGCTTCTCGGTGAGCGTACGCAGCTCTCTCGCAACTTCCTGCGCTGACTCCGGCCGATCATCCCGATCCTTGGCCAGACACTTGCCGACGACAAATTCCAGCTCCATCGGCACGCCGGCGCGCACGGCCGTGAGCGGTTCCGGGGCCTGGTTGACGATCTCGTAGGCCAGCGCCTGAGCGTATTCCCCTTTGAACGTGCAGGCGCCCGCGACCATTTCGTACAGCACGCAGCCCAACGCCCAGACGTCCGTGCGATGGTCGACCTCGGCGCCCTGCATCTGCTCAGGCGACATGTAGGCGGCCGTGCCGACCGTCTGTTCCGCCTTGGTCAGCCGCGAGGCTTCGGTCAGCCGCGCCAACCCGAAGTCCATGATGGTGGCGCGGCCCTCGGGCGAGACCAGGATGTTGGCGGGCTTGATGTCGCGGTGGACGATCCCCTCGGCGTGCGCCGCCTGTAGACCATCCGCGACTTGACGAGCGATGTCGAGCGCGTCCTTGAGCGCCAGCGGCCCCTTGGCGATGCGGTCTTCCAGCGTCTCGCCCTTGAGGAAGGCCATCGCCAGGAAGGTCTTGCCGTTGGCCTCGTCGATCTCGTGGACTGTGCAGATGTTCGGGTGGTCGAGAGCTGCCGCGGCTTTCGCCTCACGCAAGAAGCGCTGCTTAGCCTCGTCGTCGTCGAGCAGATGGGCGGCCAAGAATTTCAGCGCGACGGTCCGTTCGAGCTTCGTGTCCTCGGCCTTATAGACGACGCCCATTCCGCCCTCGCCGAGTTGCTCGATGATGCGGTAGTGACTGATGGTGCGGCCAACCAAGATGTGCCAATTCTACCGCCCAGAGGCTGGCGCGGAGATGCCTGTCGGAAAAAAGATGCAGCAGTAGGGCTCGTCCCCCGGCCTCAGTTCTCGACAGCATAGGCATCGGCGGTAGAATTGGCCTGTCTATGATCGGCCAAACTTTTTCGCGACTACCGCCCAATCGAGACGCTCGGTGCGGGCGGTATGGGCGAGGACGAGAAGGCCGACGACGCGACGCTGGGAGGATCCTCAAGGGAATGAAGCGTTTCACACTTGTTCCGGCTATCGTGGTCGCGCTATTCGCATCTTGTTCGGAGCCAGGATCGAGTGAACTACCTTCCGTTCGTCTCGTCGATCTCCTCGACCCGGAGACGATTGGCGGCCCGGCGCCTGAGGGATCTGACGTTGAGCCCGAAGGAACTCTTCCTCTCTCCGCTTGGCGGGCGGGACCCGGCGTCGCTGGCCTCGAAGTGCGAGACGGAAAGCTGCATGGCCGATCAACCGATCCGCATCCGGTGATCTATACAGAGTTACCGGCGTGGGCCGACCTCTCCGATACCGTAGACTCCGTAGAGCTTGCGATATCAATTACCGCCGGCTCGCAGCTCCGAGGCACAATCGGCGGTGGAGAGAAACCGAATTTCGAACATGCCCTCTACAACGCCAGAACCAACGAGCTCTTTCTGAAGGCGGACATTGTTGCCGTTCTCGGCATGCAGACGATTACCATGCCGCAAGCTTCGACCCAGCGCCTGGCGGGTTCTAGGTTCTTGTACCTTTCGCCGACCAACGTTGCGGATGCCGAATTTGAGATCGAGGCCGTAAGGCTTGTGACCACTAGTGAGCGTCTGGCCTCGACGTCAAGCGGCATCGCATGGCAAGGCCTTTCGGATATCTTCCGCGAGTCGATCGTCTCCCGCTCCCCCGAGTCGTTCAGCATCGAAGTGACGATCCCTCCCAGCGCTTGGCTCGACTTGAGTCTTGGGGGGCTGAGTGAGCGGCCGATTACCTTTGAGGTTTCAGCCGGTCAGGACGCTTCGGCCCAACCATTGCTGAGACGGACGATCACCACGCCGAAACGATGGGAACCGGCTACGGTCGATCTTGCCGGCTACGCCGGACGAAACGTGACGCTGAACTTCGCCCTGACGGCCGAGCAAGACAACACGCTCGGCCTGTGGGGCAACCCCATCATCCGTGTACCGAACCGCGGTCCGGCCGCTTCCGGCAGTGCCCCGGTTGCGATTTCCGCCGAGCCGCCCCGCAACGTCATTCTTATTCAGGCGGACACGCTACGGCGCGACCACCTTCAGTTTCATGGCTACGAGCGACCGACCGCTCCGACGCTCGCCCGAATGGCTTCCGAGGGCGCGTTGTTCACCGACAACATCTCGCCGGCGTCATGGACAAAGGTGGCTACGCCGTCCATCATGACGTCTCTCTACCCGACTTCGCATACGGTTGCCGATTTCCCCGATCGCCTCCCAGCCGCGGCGACGACGCTGGCTGAGCTCTACCGCGAGGCGGGCTACGCGACTCTCGCCTACTCTTCGATCATGTTCACGGGCAAGTTCACCAACCTGCACCAGGGCTATGACGAGCTGCACGAGTTCGGGTCGCTCTCGGAAGAGACTGCTAAGACGTCGCGGGAGTATGTGGATCGACTGACAACTTGGATCGATCGCCATCCGGATACGCCGTTCTTCGCCTTCCTCCAGGTATTCGATCCACACAGCCCGTTCGAGCCGCGCAGCCCTTACAACACCCTATGGGCCGATCCGGCCGGGAGAGACGAGCATCTTAGCCGAATCGCCAGTTTGAAGCCCTTCGTGAAACCCTTCTACTACAGCCAACAATTGGGGACGCGCAAAGAGACGGACGCCGCCGGGATAGAGACCGAGCCATTCTGGGATTACCACAGGGACTGGTACGACGGCTCAATCCGCGGAATGGACTCCGAGATTGGACGGCTCGTCGAGCGTCTAGAGCGCCATGGTTTGCTCGACAACACCTTGATCGTTTTCTTCAGCGATCACGGCGAGGAATTTCACGAGCACGGCGGCGCCTTCCACGGCGGATCCGTGTACGGCGAGCTGACCAACGTGCCGCTATTCTTTTCCTGGCCGGCGGGCCTTCCGGGCGGCGTAGCCGTCGCTGAAACGGTGCGGTCGATCGATATCATGCCGACGGTCGTCGAGATCAGCCGCCTGCCTGCCCCCGAGGGAATGCAGGGCCAGAGTCTGTTGCCGCTGATGATTGCGGCTCGCGATGCGCCCGACGACCACGACAGCTTGTTGGCCGCGGCAGCCGACCTGGGCTGGCAGCCCGAGGCGGCAGTTTCCGAAAACGTCACGGTCGGCGACGACAAGTTGCGCGCCACTGCGTTGATCAGCGGCGAATGGCGGCTCATTCACAATACTTTCATCCCCGCGAAGGACCGGCCGGAATACGAACTATTCAATCACCGCCAAGATCCTCTGAACCTCCAGAACGTCGCGGAGGAGAACAGCGAGATTGTCGAGCGGCTGAAGCAAGAGCTCTCCGAGTGGCGGGAGACAGCGGCCAGCGCAATGTTAGAGGAGGAGGATTCGACCGAAGGAATGACGCCGCAAGAGATCGAGCGGCTCAAGAGTCTCGGCTACGTGCAGTGACGTTCTGCGATCACGGGTCAGCGTGCTCGCGCGATCCGGCACTGTGGTCTAATCACAGCACGCCCAAGCGATCTATCCACCGCTCTCACCGCGAGCGTGAGCCAGCCAAATGACGGGAAAACGCTCAAACTTCCACATCTTGATATCTGCCCTGCCGCCCACAATACTTCTTGTCACGACTCTGCTTGTTAGTCCGTCGATACTGGCGCAGGATCCTTCGATCGCGCCATCCTCGGAAGAGGTCCGGCAAACCTACGCCAAGCTCTGCGCCGGCTGCCATGGAGCCGACGCACGCGGCACGCAGCAGGGTCCAGGACTTGCCGGAAACTCAAGTGTGCGCGGGCTGTCCATGCGGAGGCTTCGGAGGGTCATTCAAAGAGGCATTCCGGCCGCGGGGATGCCCCCAGCAGATCTACCCGACCCCGCGATCGATGCGCTCGCAGCTCTGGTGGCGTCGTTCAATGGATCGGCGGCCGAAACCACCGTCCCGGGAGACCGCGCTGCCGGCAAAGAGCTCTTCTTTGGCCAGGGCAAATGCGCTTCCTGCCATACGGTCTTCGGCGAGGGCGCGGCAATCGGTCCCGACTTGTCGGACGTAGCCGTCGACAAGACCGTCGATGAGCTTCGCGAAGCGCTGCTCAACCCCTCCGCACACATCGCCCGCGGCTACGGTCTGGTCACTCTCCAAATGAACGACGGCCGTACCGTGCGTGGATTCGCGCGCGGCAGAACCCGTTTCGACATTACCGTCCAAGACCTGAGCGGTAGGTTTCACTCCCTTTCCCTCGATCAGGTCGCGAGCATTAACGAGGAGGAAACCTCGCTAATGCCGCCTGCCGAAGCCTCCACCCATGAGCTCCAGAATCTAATTGCTTTCTTGAGCAGCCTGACGGGAGTGAATACCGAATCTACTCTCATCCCGCAATCGCCCGCGCCGGGCGGTATTGATTTCTCTGCGATCCTGAACCCAGAACCAGGCGACTGGCTGACCTACAACGGAGATCTCAGCGGAAACCGCCGCAGCCAACTGACTCAGATCAAGACGTCCAACGTCGACAAGCTGCAGCTCAAGTGGACTTTTTCGATTCCCTTGTGGAGGCAGTTCCTTCCGGATACGCCGTACTACCACCGGAACATGAGTTACTTCGGACTGGAAACCGTTCCCATCGTTGCCGAAGGCGTCATGTATGTTACTGGGCCGAGTCAGGTCTTCGCGCTCGACCCGCGTACCGGGCAGCAGATCTGGCACTACTCGCGCCCCCGCACTCCGGGACTGGTCTCCGATCCTTCTCTAGGCACCAATCGCGGCGTGGCCATTCTCGGCGACAACATCTTCGTGGTTACCGACAACGCGCATCTAATCGCGCTCAATCGTGTTACCGGGCGCCTGGTTTGGGAGGCCGTCATGCCCGAGGAGCCACAGCGCTACGGCGGAACCGTCGCTCCGCTCATCGTCAAGGATATGGTGGTAGCCGGCGTGGCTGGAGGAGATTGGGGAATTCGCGGATTCCTTGCCGCCTACAACGCCGCCACCGGCGAGCGCGTATGGCGTCATTGGACTGTTCCCGCCCCGGGCGAGCCGGGCTCCGAGACCTGGGAAGGAACCGCGATCACCCTCGGCGGCGGCGGTACCTGGTTGACCGGTTCTTACGATCCGACAACCGACACTCTGTACTGGGCCACCGGCAATCCTTGGCCGAACTCCGACGACAGCGAGCGCGGCGGCGACAACTTGTTTACAGATAGCGTGCTGGCGCTCGATCCCGCCACTGGAGAGCGGAAATGGTACTACCAGTTCACTCCGCACGACACGCACGACTGGGACGCCGCCGAGCCCAACGTCCTGGTTGATACGATTTACAAAGGACAGCCGCGAAAGCTCCTCCTTCATGCTGACCGCAACGGCTTCTTCTACGTCTTCGATCGCACTGACGGAGAGCTGCTGCTCGCGAAACCGTTTGTAAACCGGCTCACTTGGGCGAGCGGAATTGGGGACGACGGCCGTCCGATCCCGATGCCTCCGGGTGAGCTGAGCTGCCCCGATCACGCCACTAACTGGAGCGGTACTGCCTACAGTCCGCTCACGCGGCTCTACTACGTCATGGCCTTGGAGAAGTGCACGGTCAACCGCGTACCCGGAGGCTGGAGAACCGCGCGGCCCCCTGCGGACCCGGGAAAGAAGTATTTGCGCGCACTCAACATCGAGACTGGCGAGATAGCTTGGGAGGTTCCTCAGGTCGGGCCAGTCGACGGCAAGAGAGACGCCGGCCTGTTGTCCACCGCAAGCGGGCTGCTTTTCTACGGCGATCCGAGCGGCTACTTCGTTGCCGCTGACGAGCGCGACGGCAAGACGCTGTGGCGCGTCCCGTTGAACGCTACGATCAAGACCTCACCGGTCACTTATTCCATCGACGGAGAACAGTTCATAACTCTCGCCGTGGGATCGAACATCATGTCCTTCGGCCTGCCGCAGTAGCTCTGAAGCCGCACTAGTGCAGCGGATAGTCGGGGTTGTCCGTTCGTCCGGTTTGGAAGTATTCATCGAACAACGCTACGAGCTCGTCGCTTTCCGCAGCGACATCCTTGGATTCTGAGACGTCGTCGGCGAGATTGTAGAGCTCGATCGGCTGATCAAGTCCGTGGCGCACGGCCTTCCAGTCGCCCCTGCGGGCGGCTTGATGGAAGCCCCGAGCGTGCGATTCCCAGTAGAGAGTTCGATTCGTCAGATCCTGTTCCTTTCCGAGCAGCGTGGGCAGCACGCTGATTCCGTCGAGCTTCGGTGGAATCGCGATTCCGGCCAATTCGGCTGCGGTCGGAAGAAAATCAGCAAAGTACCATGCGGCGCTCTGGTTGACCTTGCCCGCCGGAACCCTTCCCGGCCAACGCACGATCATGGGCGTGCGAATCCCGCCTTCGTAGACGCTGCCTTTCGATGCTCGGAATGGCCCGGTTCCGCCGAAATGCTCGTCGATGTTGGCGGCTGAGCCATTGTCGCTACAGAAGAAGACGATCGTTTCGTCGGCAATTCCAAGCTCGTCGAGGAGATCAAGAATGAGACCGATATCGCGGTCCATGCGCGTCTCCATGGCGGCGATGGCTTTCTTCTCCTCCGGCCACGGCTTGTCTTGGTAGGCGCCGAGGTCCGGCACTTCGAACGCGGCGTGTGGAATCGTGTAGGGGATATAGAGGAAGAAGCGTTCGGAGGCGTGGCGTCGAAGGAAGTTGATAGCGAAGCCGGTGAAGAGGTCGTGGGTGTATTGCGTGCGGTCGCCGCCTCCGTTCCCGGTGAGGTCGAATCGACCTTCGTTGAGCCAGAGAAAGGTTGGGTAGTAAGTGTGCGCCCGCCGCTGGTTCAAGTAGCCGAACCATTCGTCGAAGCCCTGCCGGTTGGGCTCGCCGGATGTGTTAGGCTCCCCAAGGCCCCATTTTCCGGTCATGCCGGTACTGTAGCCGGCCTTCTTGAGCACCTCTGCGACCGTCAGGTCTTCATCTTTCAGCGATACTCGACCTTTTCGGCCGCCGAGTCCGATAACGCCGCCCACCGGGGAAAAGTTGTTTCGCACTGTGGTGTGTCCGGTATGGAGTCCCGTCATCAGCACGTTACGCGACGGTGCGCAGACGGGGTGTCCGGCGTAGACCTGAGTGAAGCGGTAGCCTTCGCGGGCCAGGCGATCAATGTTCGGCGTCTGGATCTCTTTGCCGCCGTAGGCGCCTGCATCCCCGTACCCCATGTCGTCGGCCATGATGAAGACAATGTTGGGCGACTGGGCCGAGGAGGGCGCGAAGGACGCCAAGAACAGCAGGGCGATGATCAGGAGCATGGAGGTCTTGTGCACGGCGCTCATTGTACGCCTCTACAGGTGTGTTACGGAAGGTATGGTATGGTTGCCGCCGAGAGGAGATTGATGTGAATCGAGCAAGAGCTTCCGTCGTAGCGGGCGCGTTTGCGGCGGCTGGGATGCTTCTTCCGGTCAGCAGCGCTCAGACGGCGCGAGCGAGATCTCACGGGCGCAACTACGAAGAAGCGAAAGTAGGTTCGTACACGTTGCCCGATCCCCTGACGGACAAGGACGGCCGACGGGTGACGGATGCCGACTCGTGGAGCGCCGTGCGGCGCCAAGAGATCCTGGGCGACTTCCGCGACTTGATGTACGGCCACAGCCCACCACTGTCGGTCAAGCTGCGCTCGGAGACTGTCGCCACCCGTGAAGACGCGGTAGACGGATTGGCGAAACGGACAATCGTCACACTCAAGTTCTTCGACGACCCGGAGGCCCCCAGTATCAGCCTGATGCTTTACGCTCCGAAGGCGGCGACGAAGCCCGTGCCCGTTTTCCTAGGTCTGAGCTTCTACGGGAATGCGAGCGTGGAGCCAGATCCGTCCATCCCTCTGACCCGGGGATGGATGCGTCCACACAGGACCGCCGGGGCGGTGGAGAACAATCGCGCCTCCGAGGGGCTGCGCGGGATCTCCGCCAGTCGCTGGCCCCTAGCGGCGATACTCCAGCGCGGCTACGGCGTGGCGACCTTCTACTACGGCGACGTGGAGCCGGATCACATTGAAGGTTGGCGGGACGGTATCCGCGGCTATGCGTTGAAGCTCGCGGGCCGGACGGCGCGGGCTCCGGACGAGTGGGGAGCGCTTGGAGCCTGGGGTTGGGGACTGAGCCGTTCGCTGGATTATTTGGAGACGAATCCAGACGTGGACGCTCTGCGTACGGCGGTCTTCGGCCACTCGCGCATGGGAAAAGCCGCCCTCTGGGCGGGCGCACAGGACGAACGATTCGCCTTGGTGATTTCCAACGACAGCGGCGAAGGAGGCGCATCCCTCGCGCGGCGGAACTTCGGCGAGAACATCGCCTACTCCATCGCGCACGCTTCATACCGATACTGCGACCGCTTCCGCGACTTCATCGATCGGCCGAACGACCTTCCGTTCGACCAACACATGCTGCTCGCGCTGATTGCGCCACGCCCAATCTACGTGAGCAGCGCAACCGACGACTTGCTAGCTGATCCGAAAGGAGAGTTTCTCAGCGCCGCACACGCGGAGCCGGTCTATCGGCTTTTTGGGCTTCGCGGCGTCGATTCGTCGGAGCAGCCCGCGCCCGATCAGTCCGTGGGCCGGACAATCGGGTATCACCTACGCACGGGCGGGCACGACATTACCGAGTATGACTGGGAACAGTTTCTCGGATTCGCCGACCGTCATCTCAAGGATTGAGCGGTGTTGACTCTATCCAGCGCTTACTCGGCCTCCAGAGACACGCAGATGATTTCCTCGTCGTTGCGGGCGAAGATGTGGCGGCCGGCATAGGCGGGATGTGACCAATTCACTGCGCCCAACTCGCGTCGCCCACCGGACTTCGATGTTGGGCGAATGAGATCGGTGCGACTGACCTCTTCATAACCGAAAGGGCCGAAGCGGGCGATGATTAGCTCGCCGCGATCATTGTTGATGAAATACCGATCGCCGTTGCGAACCACGAATGCCGATGCGTTACGAGCTTTCTCGCGAGTAACGGCTTGCGTTTCCCATACTCGTTCTCCGGTCGAAAGCCGCAGACAGCGTAACTGTCCCAGGCTGCAAATCCCGTAAATGTAGTCTCCATTGATGACCGGCGAGTTCATCAGGGCATGGAGGCCATCGCTGAAGGTTTCGCTGTCACTCGAGCCTTTCCAGACCATCTGCGCCCCGGCGGCGCCGACTCGGTATAACCGTGAGCCGTTGAAGAAGGCGGAAACCAAGAGATGAGGCCTGCTCCACACCGGGGTCGCGATGGGAGTCTCCATTCGGATACGGAACTCTTGCCGCCATAAGACTTCACCATTGTCCGGTTTGAGAGCAACGAGCGCTCCGGCGTGCCACACGATCAGCGTGGGTGTTTCGTCCACTTCGACCAGGATGGGCTGAGAGTAGCCGGGGCCCGAATCCTCCGACGAGAGCGCCCGCCAGCGCTCTGCCCCCGAGAGTTTGTCGAAGGCAACGACTTTAGCGTTCGGTCGCCCGGCTGCGATCGCAATTACTAAGTCGTCGTATATCAGCGGGGCCGAAGTCATGCCCCAAGCCGGCAGCTCGGCGCCAAGGTCGCGCGCGAAGCTACGCCGCCAAAGCTCGTTCCCGGTCTCGGCCTGCAGACAAACAAGATCTCCCGCAGCTCCGAGAGCGTATACCCTCTCTGAATCTACAGTTGGAGTCGCCCGCGGTCCCGACGCATAGTCAATGCCGGCATAGTCGACCGTCCAGGAGTGTGACCAGAGCCGCTCCCCCGTCGCTTGGTCGAGCGCCAAAAGACTCTCTTGACCCTTGGTCCCTCCAGTCGGGCGAAAAGCAGTCACGAACACTCGCCCACTCGCGACGCTCGGTCCGGCGTACCCAGAACCCAGCGGCGTTCTCCATCGGACCGTGAGCCCTTCTTTGGGGAACTGCTCGACGATACCGGTTTCTCGCCATACGCCGTCTCGCCCAGTGCCCCGCCATTCGGGCCAGTCATCGGCCATCAAGAGGCCCGCAGGAGTCAACGCCCCAACAAGCAGCAGCACAGCAGCTACAAACCTGGACACGATTTCATTGTCCACCTTCCGCGGCAGCAACGATCGTTCCTTGGTCGATCGCTAGAGTGGGGGCTCAGGAGAGGATCTGACAAGAAGGTCTCCGCGGAAGACTATGCCGTCAAGACTCGAAGCAGCACATGGTGCAGTCTTAGGAGCCCTCGTCGATGCGGGTTGCCTTCCCAACCTTGAAGACCAAGCCTCTTCGTCCTGGAATGCGGGAAACTTGGCTCGCGCCGACCGGTCCGCCTTAGGTCCGCGCTTTACCCTCAATCAGCCCAAGCGCCCCGACTTGAGCTGCTAAACTTACACCTCGCCGCGGCTTCGCCGGCGAAAATCGAGGAGATGAAACGTGACAACAAACGATAGAACTGTAAAGGTCCTGCTCATGGCGATCGTCCTGCTGCTTTGCGTGCTCGTTCTGCGAACCGGACCCGGGCAGATTGAGACCGTTCACGCACAGACCGCCCGGTTTGAACACATCACCATAGTTTCCTCGCTGTTTCTCTACGGCGGAGATCGAGGGTTGCTGCTGCTCGACAAGCGCAACGGAAACGTCTGGTTCATGCCGCAACGGGACAAGACCTACGGAGACCCATCATTCATCCTTCGGGTTCCCTTCGAAGAACTCGACAAGCAGCCGTAGAGCGATCAGCCGGCGCTCCGGCGCGAGAGCCCGCGAGTCGTCAGCCTTTGTGCTCCGGCATCTTCTTCAAGATATCCTTCACGGCCTTTTTGATGGTTTTGGATACTGTCTTGGGCTTGCCGATCAAAGTCTTCTCCACGCCGCCCCATGCGCCTTGTTGCGACTCCGGGTCGACGAACATGATCACCAGGATTCCTTCCCGGTTTTCCCGCGAGACCGGCGCCATGGCCGTAGGTCCCCACCACCCCCCCCAACCCCAGGAGTAGTCGAAGCCCCATTGAATCAGAAAGCCCTCAAGTTGGTGGCTCGATACTGAAAAGGCTCCCGAGTTGATCTGAAAATCGCCGTCGGCCGCAACCTGGACATAGCCTTTTCGCGACAGCTCGGCGTTGACTAGCTGCTGGATCAACCGAGCCCATTCGTTGTCCTCTTCGAGTTCGCCTTGTCTCGACATCAGCCTCGGGGGCACCCAGTGATAGGTCTTGTAGCTGCTGATGTCGTACTTCTCGGACTTTAGGATCTTGACCTTCGCCCAGGAGGCGGAAGGCAAAATCAAGGCGATGAGCACGAGCGCCGTCGTGAGACTGAATCGCACCGTCTTGGCTGAGGAAGAGCTATGTTTGATCGTCATTTGATTCGCCTAGGCCGCCCTCCCCTTAGGAGGAGCGGCTGGGATCCCGAAGAAAATTGCGTAGAGGGTGGGCACGAAGAGGAGGGTGAGCACCGTCGCGAAGCCCAACCCAAACACGATCGTCACCGCCATGGCGACGAAAAACGCGTCCTGGAACAGAGGAATCATCCCGAGCATCGTGGTCAGAGCCGCCATCGCGACGGGACGGGCGCGGCTGACGCCGGCTAGGATGACCGCTTCGCTCTGGTCGGTTCCGTCGCGAATGAGCCCGTCGGTTTCGTCGATGAGCACGATGGCATTCTTGATCAGCATCCCCGAGAGGCTGAGAAAGCCCAACGTGGCCATGAACCCAAACGGCTGGCTCGTGACCAACAAGCCGAACGTGACTCCGATCAACGCCAGAGGCACCGTCAGATAGATGATGGTAGGCTGCTTCAAGCGGTCGAAGAGAGCGACGACGATCAGGATCATGACGATCAGCGTAGCGGGAATCTTACCCATCAGCGATGTTTGGGCCTTCTGCGAGCTGTAGTACTCTCCCCTCCACTCAAATTCGTAGCCCGGCGGCAACTCAAGGGCTTCGATTTTCGGCGCGATGCGCTGGCGCAGCGCCTCCGCGGTCCCGGAACCTTGGTCGCACTGGGCGCGCAGCGCGCGCTTCCGATCCAAACGTCGAATGATGTTGTCGTCGGAACTTGTCTCGAGCCTCTGCGCGACTTGATTGAGCGGGACGGCGCGATCGGTTCCCGAGCTCCATATCTGCACGCTGGCGAGATTGGCGACGTCGCTTCTCTCGTCCGCGGGGGCCCTGGCGACGATGGGCAGCAAGTCGTCCGCCTCGCGGTATTGGCCCACTGTTCTGCCCTCGAAGGCCATCTCGACGGCGCCGGCCAAGTCTGGCCGACTCACGCCAGCGGCACGGGCCTGCGCTTCCGCGTATACGGGACGGATCACCTTGACCGGTTGGCGCCAGTCGTCGCGGATGTTAATCGCGGCCGAATCCTCTCTCATGATTGCCTTGGCCTGCGCGACCAGGCCGCGAAGAACAAGCCGGTCCGGACCGCTGAACTGAGCCTCGATCTTGGCGCCCTTGCCGGGACCGATGATGAACTTCTTGGTCCAGGCTTCCGCCTCCGGGAAATTCGCGGCGATGTGCTCCTCGATCTCGGTGCGCATCTGGTCGATCTTTGTATAGTCGTCGACCGTAACCATGATCTGGCCGTAGGCGCTGTTGACGTCCTCCGGCGAGAAGGTGAGTAGAAAGCGCAGCGCTCCCTGGCCAGTGAAGGAGGCGGTTGAAACGACGCCGTCCATGGATCGAATCAACTCGTCGACTTGTTGGATGTTCCGAGCCGTATCGTCGATATGGGAGCCTTCGGGACGCCAGAATTCCACGTAGAACTGCGGCCGGGTGGAATCAGGGAAGAAGCTCTTATCCACGTAGCCGAATCCCCACAGCGCCGCGGCGAAACAAGCGACGACCACGCCGACCGTCACCCAACGCCGAGCAACACACGTCTCGAGGGCGCCTCGATAGATCTGAAAGATCTTGCCGGCGTACGGGTCTTCGTCCTGGGATCCTGTACTTGTCGACAGCATCATAGTTCCCAAAAGAGGAACTACGGTGACGGCCACCAACCAGCTTAAGCCGAGCGAAAAGAGGATCACCTGAAACAATGAGCGGCAAAACTCGCCGGTCGAGTCTTGCGAAACGCCGATCGCCGCGAAGGCCAGAATGGCCACGGCGGTCGCACCCAGTAGCGGCATCGATTGTTTCGCCACCGTGTCGACGGCCGACTTGAACAGACTCTCACCCTTTTGGCCGGCGATAAGAATTCCCTCGGTGACGACGATGGCGTTGTCGACCAGCATGCCTAGGGCGATGATCAACGCGCCAAGCGAGATCCGCTGGAGATCGACCGCATAGGCCCCCATCAAGACGAAGGTGGCGATGATCGTGACGAGCAGCGAGATTCCGATCAATACGGCGGCGCGCCAGCCCATGAACGCCCACAGCACGACGATGACGATGAGCAGCGCTTCCAGGAGGTTGACGACGAATCCATCGATCGCCTTCGTCACGTCCGTCGACTGATACGACACAACGCCGAGCTTCATCCCGGCGGGAATTCGCGAAGAGAGTTCTCTGAGGCGCCGCTCAACGGCTTCGCCCATGACCACGGCGTTGCCGCCGAGCTTGGTCGAGATTCCAATCCCGATCGAGGGCGCGCCGTCGAGCGCCATGATCTGCGTCGGAGGGTACACGTAGCCGCGGCGGACGGTCGCGACGTCGCGAAGATAGACCAAGCTGTCTGAGCCGCGCCCGCGGATGGCGATGTTGCTCAGCTGCTCCGCCGAGGTGAGCATGCCCGTGGGCTCGACGCGGATGTACTCTTCGCCGACATGTATGCTGCCGGAATTGGCCACTTGGTTTTGCAGGCCGAGGGTTTGATAGACTTCTTGAGGAGAAATGCCCATCTGCGCCAAGCGAGCGCGCGACATCTCCACGTAGATCGCCTCGGGTTGGTTGCCCCAGAAAGTGATCTTGGAGACGTCGGTCTCGAGCAGTAGCTCGCGCTTGAGGAACTTTGCAATGTCCCAGAGCTCGGCGTAAGAGTAGCCCTCGCCGCTCAGCGCCAGGAAGACGCCGTAGGTGTCGCCGAAGTCGTCGTTGACGACCGACGGCATTACGCCGGGCGGGAGCTGTGGCTGAACGTCCCCGACCTTACGGCGCAACTCGTCCCAGACCTGGGGCAGACCGTACTTGTCGTACTTGTCCTGCATCTCGGGATAGACGATGGACAGGCCGGGCTTCGAAATCGAAGTGATCTCCTTGATCTGGCCCATCGCTTGAATCGCTTGTTCGATTCTCTCGGTGACCTCTTCCTCGACTTCACGCGGGCTCGCGCCTGGATACTGGGTAAATACGACGGCCTGCTTGATGGTGAACGCCGGGTCTTCCAGCCGGCCAAGAGAGTCGAAGGCGGAGAGTCCGGCCAACATTGCGACGAGGGTCACAATGATCGTCGTGGTCTTCTTACGGATCGAGAATTCGGCCAGATTCATCGCCTCTCCCTCAGCTCGTCGGTGATCTCGCGAACCTGAAGGCCGTCGCTCAGGAAGCCGGCCCCGGCGGTGACGACGGTTTCGCCGCGGCTGAGGCCGGCGAGAATCGAGGCGTCGGCGCCGACCAGTTCGCCGACTTCAACCTTCTTTTTTGCTACAGTCATCGACGCCGAGTCCAAAACCCAGACGCACTGCTCGCCGTTCTCGTCGGTGAAGACCGCGGAGACCGGTAGGCTGAAGACGTTCGACACCGCGGTGTCGTGCGTGAGCAGGACTTCCGCCGTCATTCCGGCTAAGATGTCCGCGGATTCGGGCGCCGGCGTCTGATATACGACGGAGTAGGTTCGGGTCACGGGATCGGCCTGGGTTGCTATCTCGGTCGCCCGCGCAGGAAACTCTTGGTCGCCTATGGACTCGAATTGGATGGAAAACTCCCCGCCCTCGCTTTGTCGAGCCAACGCGACCACGTTCTCCGGAATTTGGACGACGACCTCGACAGTAGAAACGTCTTGCAGGCTGAGGATCTCCTGTCGCGCTTGGACGTACTCGAAATTCTCTACGTAGCGCTCAGCGACGATGCCGTCGTAAGGCGCTCGCAGAGAAGTATCCTCAAGGCTGTCGCGAGCTTCCCGCAGCGCAGCCTGCGCGGAGCGGAGTCTGGCGTCCATCGCGGCGATATCCTCGGCGCGAGCGCCCACGCGACCGATCTGCAGCGCCTCTGTGGAAGCGGCTACGTCGGCCTCGGAGACGTCTCTCATCGCCCGGCGCTGGTCGAACTCAGCCCTCGATACGTTGTTGTTCTCATAGAGCCGCTGATAACGGCGGAAGGTTGCGTCTGCCTCGAGCAGGCGAGCCCTTGCGGCGGCTAAATCCGCTTCGAGCCGGCGGATGTCTTCGGGACGAGCCGACTCCATGGCCGCTCTCTCCGCTTGCAAGGCGGCCAACTGCGCTCCCAAGCCCTCGACCTGCAGCTCGAAGTCGCGGGGATCGATTTGAGCAAGGAGGTCGCCTTTGGAGACCTCCTTGCCTCCCGAGATCGGCAGCCCCGCCAGAGGGCCGCTCACTCGGAACGAAAGCCTCGCCCTTTGACTCGCTCGCACGACTCCGGGAAACACCCGCCCGCCGCTGCGCCCCGACTCTCCTACGACGATCGTCTTGACCGGCTTGATAGCCCTTACTTCAGCGGGAGGCTCAGCGCAGCCCATCGCAAGTAGAGCCGCCGTGAACGCGACGGCCGCGAGCCGTTCGCCTGAGCGGCGATCTGTGGTTCTCTTCATCGTTTCCCTCCGACGATCCCTCGCTTCGACGCGTCCTATCGGGTCCGAACTCGATACCCGCTCTCCTGGAAAAACTCGTCCAAGCGACTCAAGAACGAGGCCCGATCTTCGGGAGAGCGATAGTAGTCGAATCGCCCGACGGCTCGTTGGGCGCCCATCAGCTCGGTCAGGTAGTCGAAGACGGCGTTGGCTGCAGCCAAATCCGCTTGGAGCGCTTGGTTTTGCGCGTCGAGCAGACGCAAGATGTCGACAATCCCCTCGGCGTACTGTTCCGACACGAGCTCCAGGTTGCGTTGTGCCGCGTCCGCGGCGTCGCGGGTCAGGTCAATACCGACGAAGGATGCCTGAACCTGGTGCAGAATTGAGCGAATACGTTGGTCGACGCGCTGGCGGGCGGCATCGCGCTGGAGCGTCAGTTCGTCAAGCTCGATCTCGGCTCGGCTGCGGCGGGCGCGGAGCGCGCCTCCCTGGAACAGCGGCAATCCGGCGTTGACCAACAGGTTCCAATTGAATTGATCAGCGAAGGGGATGGGCAGCTCTGGGTTGGGCTCGCTGCCGACGCCTCCTCGCCCAAAATATTCAGCGTTAGCGGAAAAGCCGACCGTTGGCACGTAGAACGCTCTTTGGCTCGCCTTGAGCTCTCTCTCCTGGGCGAGCACGACGGCGTCGATCTGCTTGAGCTCCGGCGAGGCCTCGAACGCCTCCTGGGCCATGAATCCTCGAAACACGGCAAAGGCTCCCGGAGACTCGATGTACGGACGAATCTGCTCAAAGCTGGTGACCAGCTCAGGATCGTCAGAGCCTGCTTCAACCGCGAGAAACCCCTCTTCGACAGGCCGATTCAGCACGCGGTTGACGGCGATGCCGGCCTGGTTTCGACCTGCGCTGGCCTCAACGACGTTCCTTCGGTTGGTCGCAATCTCGCTTTCCCAACGAAAAACCTCGTCGAGACCGGCTTGTCCGATCTCAACGCGAGCTCGAGAGAGCTCGAGGTTCCTGCGTGTGAGCTGAAGGTTGGCTTTCTGGATTCGCTCAACCGTCTTGGTACGAAGGACGTTGAGATAGCTGTCGGCGCCCTCAAGGACGACGTCGAGGCGTAGTTGCTCGCGCTCCTCGGTTCGCAGCTCCTGCAGGTTGCGCTCGATGTCGTAGCCCGCCTTCACGTCCTCGGAGTAGATCAGTTGGTTGAATTCCGCTCCGGCAGCAGCCCTACGTTGGGGGTTCAAGCCAAGCAACATGTCGGCCCGATCCTTATCGATGGCTGAGGCAGAGGCGCCGATGCCGAACTGAGGCAACAGACGGGCACGGGCTTCACTCACAAGCTGCAGGCCCGCCTCCACAGTGCGGCGGGCGGCCAACAAATCGAGGTTGACTTCACTGGCCTCACGCACGACCTGAGCGAGCGAAAGCGAACGCCCGACATCGGGCGGCTCCTCGTGAATCAGGTCGATCTCGGTCATAGCCTGGAAGGTTGGCGAGACGCCGATCGCACGCGCGGTAGCCATGTTGACGGCTCGGGATTCGGCGCGGCGAAAGTCGACCGGGAGGTCGCCGGCGTTCGCTCCATCGAGCACTTGCTGGATGTTTAGGGCGACCCGACGAGCGCGGCTAAGGATGTTCTGTTCCGGCCAGAGCGTGGCCAGCAGACCGCGCTCCACTTCGTCACGCCCGTCGGAGGAGAAGCTTGGCAGCTTGCGCTCGATCAGGAGCTGGACGAGACGGTCGCGGTCGGCGGCGGAGAGCTGCTCCAGAGGCGCCACGAAGACGGCGTCGGTATCTGAGGGCGCCTTCGCCAGCGCGTCTTCCAGCGAAGCTCCCACCGCGACTGGGTCGACCCGAACGCGCTGCGTGCCAAAAGACTCGCGGATCCTCGAGTCAATCTCCGGTACCGCCCCTTGGAGGCCCTCCATGTAGAGTACGGTCAACTTGCAGAATGGCGCGATCTCTTGAAAGAAGCGAACCTCGCGCGCTGCATCGCCGCCAAGGAGGACGTAGCTCAGATTAGAGACGCCGCTGACAGAAACAGACTCGGTTGCCTCGCCGGGCAGCGACCGTTCCCGCCGCTCGATCGGGACGCCCTGAATTACCGGGTCGAGGACAAGTGCCGCAAACACCGGCTTCGGAAGAACCTCCCGCCGACCGAGGTCGTTCGAGCCAAGCGGTCCCAGCGCCACAACAAGGTCGACCTCCGTGTCCGCCAACAACTGATCGACCGCCTGGCTCAGTCCTGCGGTGGTCCAGTCACCCGCGAGTTGTTTGTCGGCCGGGATCTGTATGTCGAACTCGCCCCCCAACAAGAGGCTCGTTTCGCGCTCGAACACGTCTAGCTGGGCTTTCGTGTGGTCGGAGGGACCGTCGAGGACGACGCCGATTCGGACGATCGATTCTTGTCCGCACAGAGCCGCGGCGGCGAGGCACAGCAGGCTCATCAGCCGCAAGAAATGCTCGATCGGAAGTCGGGGAATCCTCATGGTTCTTCCTTTTCGCTGCTTGCGCTGCGGCGAGCCGAACGCAATTTTACAGTGTAGCTAATCGTTCAAGACAGGTCGCCTCGCGTTGGCAGGATGCCGTTTCACCCTCCGAATCGGAATCCCCGTCGGCAAGCGACCGCCGAAGTTCGGCGACCGCGCCTGTTAAAATTTACATGCGTCGAGCGGCGTGAGCGCGGCGCTGGAGAAGAGTCCGATGCGAATACAAACGTTCCGTACCCCCGCGGCGATTCTCGCCCTCGGTCTTACAGTTTCGCCGGGCGACGCACAGGAGGCGCCGCGCCAACCGCACGCCTTCTTCAAGCAGTACGGCGGCCTCAAAGACAAACAGATTGGCGAAATCTCGAAAGGCGAAGCAGTCGCGGTAATCCTCAACACACCGGAGAAGCGCGAGGTCGTTGTGCTCGGCGCGGTCTATGTGAACGCGCCTGCGGAGCGCTACATCGAGGAAGCCCCGAGACGTAGAGGGGCTCGCCGACGTGGAGGGGTATCTGGCGGTGCAACAGCTAAGCAACCCACCTCAACTTTCGGACGTGAGCTCGCTGAACCTCTATTCGGAGGACGTCAAGAGCCTCCGAGACTGCAAAGAGAAGAAGTGCGATGTTCAGATTACAGATGCGGGGCTGGAGAAGATACAGAACAGCGTCGATTGGTCCGATCCGGACGTCGACAAAAAAGTGAACGCTGTCATCCGCCCCATGGTGCTCGAGGCGGTTGAGAGGTATAACGCGGGCGGCAATGATGCGCTTGGGGTCTACATCGATAAGGAGAGTCCGCTGCCGGTCAGGGAGCACATCGAGAACCTGCTCGGAAGAGCGGATTTTCTGCCCGTTCTGAGCCCTGAGCTGAATACCTATTTGCTCGACTACCCTCGAGCCGAGCTTCCCGGCTCCGAGGATATCTTCTACTGGGAAAACGTCAAGTTCGGCCTCAAGCCGACGCTGCGCCTCAATCACATGGTGATCTACAAGGTCGAGCTTGAGCCCAACAGCGTGTGGGTGGTCGCGACTAAGCAGCTCTATGCCAGCCACTACTTCTATACCGCACTGGATATGAACTTCTGCGTCAAAGACACGGCCAATCCAAACCAAGAGGGTTTCTATCTCATCACACTCAAAGGCTCGCGCCAAGACGGGCTCACCGGCTTCACAGGGAGCATCCTCCGCTCGGTGGTGACGAGAAAGACGCGTTCCTCGATGGAGAGCGCGTTGAATGGGATCAAGAAACGGCTCGAAGGCGGCGACTAGAAACTCGGTCGATTCAAACCAGGCGTTGCCGCTCGTTGAATGGAATAGATATCCGCATCATCGATTCGCTGAGCGCGCCTTCTCTCTATCTTGCTTGCGCTTTTCGGCGAGACGATAGGCAACGTAATACTTGTAGACGTTCGCCGTATAGACGACCGTCTCGCGGCCGATCTCGCGAGCTGCGACGAGTTCAACGTTGCCGAACCAGACGTTCGGGTCGAGCCCCTGGGCGGCGGCTTCTGCACGCAGGCGTCGGATTCGATTAGGCCCGGCGTTGTACGAAGCCATAGCCAGCAGGCCTTTGTCGAGATCGCTGATTTCGGGATCGTTGAAATAGCTGTCTACAATATGGCGGATGTATTTCGCGCCGGCGTGAATGTTTTGCTCGGGGTTGTCGATCCGCGGAATGGAGATCGGCGCCTCGGCGGCCGTGTCGGGCATGAGCTGCATGATGCCCACGGCGCCGACCCGACTCTTCACGTTCTGATCGAGCCCTGATTCCTGGTACCCCTGGGCGGCGAGCAACAACGGCGGCACGCTGTACTGCTCGCCGTAGGATTGGAAGAAAGGCTCTACTGCGTCGAGTTTCTTCACCTCCGGCCCTGCCAACGCCGGACGGACCCAGCGAGTGTCTCCGAGGTAGCGCTTCAGCAACATATTGCCGAGCAGGGTACCTGCACGGTTGGCCGTGACGAACTCGTCGGCCTCAGCTTTGAGGAGCGGGCTGTTCTTGCGCATCGCCCATCCGACAGCGCCTCCGGTGCGGATCGGCGCAATGCGATTGAGCGTGAGCTTGTCGAGGATCTGAGCCCAGAATTCAGCCTTGTGGCTGTCGCAGACAGCCGCGGGAATCATTCCGGCGTTGACCATCTCCAGCAGGTCCTCGTCTTCGAGGTTCTCGTCGGCCGCCTCGATCCTGACCTCGGCCTTGCCCTCGCGGCGAAACCGTTCGTTAAGGGCGAGGAGACTCTCGTAGTAACTGCTCGACGCGCGGACGTGGACTTCTTGGCCGGCCAGATCGTCCACACTCTTGAGCTCACTCCGGCCGGGCCCCGTAATGACCCATTCCTGGGTGTCGCTCAGCGCCGGCGTAGAGAAATCGACGAGCTCAAGACGCTCGGGTGTGATCGTCAAGTTGCCGAGCGCCAGATCTCCGCGGCCCGCGATGAGAGAAGGGATCAGCTCGTCGCGCCGTACTGGTAAAAAGGCGATCTGCAGCGGACGTCTCCTCTTAAGCTTCTGGTTGAGGAACTTCTCGAACTCTTTGAGGCCGTCGTAAGAAATACCGCGCTGACGCGCGCCGTCGAGAAAATAGAACGTTTTGCTGTAAACGACTAGGGCGCGGATATACCCGCGCTCCGCCATCGCATCAAGATCTCCAAGTTCACCCTTAGGCTCCTCGGCAACCGCAGCACCCGGATCGGAGGGCTCCGTTGCGCCCTCCGTCTCCTCGGCCGCGACCGTAGCCGCGGGTTCGGCCGGAGCCTCCTGCGCCTCGTTTCCGCCGCCGCATCCCGCCGCGAGGCCCACAAGCGCCGCAAGTCCGATCGCGAGCAATCTCATCGGCCTGGGTTGCTCCACATCATTTCTACAGATTGTATCTCTTGATCCGGCCGAGCGCGAGCGAGGCGCGCAAGGGAAACGCCCCCAGGGAGGCTGTCCGTTGTTCGACAAACTTGTTCGTGGGCCGGAACGCCCACGCGGATCCCACGCGCAAGAGATGCTCCGCGCTTGCTAAATTACGTCTCAAGGGCGCTGAGTGAGACAGGCCCGCATCACGAGGAAATACATCGACATGCACGACCGCCTTAGATTCTCGAAGAGCCTGCTGCAGATTGCTTCGGCTCTTGCTTGCGCCGTCTTAATGCTGGCGGCGGCTCCTCCTGCACAGGACCCCGAATCGGAGCCGGCAAGCGAGCGTCCGGCCCTGGCCTTGCTTAGCGAGCAGTTCACCGACCTCGTCAACCAGGTCGAGCCCACGGTGGTTCGCGTCTACTCAAGCGGACTCAGTCTCGATACGCGATCGGACCAGGCCGGCTCCGGCGGGGCGAGCGTGCGACGTCGCGGCGGCGTCGGTGTTTTTGTTAGCGCGCAAGGCCACGTCGTCACCAACGCCCACCTCGTAGCCGGAGCAACCGAGATTCGAGTGATGCGCATCCTGGCCAGCGAGGGTCCGCGCGTCGAGGGCTCGGCGGTGCGCCCCCGTGGCGAGCTTGTCAAGGCGGAACTGCTCGGCTACGACCTCGAAACCGATCTGGCCGTGCTGAAGACCGACCAACTGGTGCTGCGCTACCTCCGTTTCGGCGACTCCGACAGATTGAGCAAAGGCTCGCTCGTCTTTGCTTTCGGCAGCCCGCGCGGCATGGACGATTCTCTCTCGATGGGGATCGTCAGCTCGACGGCGCGGCAGCTCTCGCCGGACGATCCGATGATCTATTTGCAGACGGACGCGTCGGTAACGGAAGCGAATGACGGCGGGCCGCTGGTAGACGGCGAGGGTCGCCTAGTGGGGCTCAGCAACATCAAAAAGATCGGCCCGTCCGACCGCTTCGGATACGCCGCGCCGAGTAATATCGTTCGGACCGTCTATGAACAGATCCGCTCGGGAGGCAGCGTGCGCCGAGGCGTCTTGGGGATATCGACGCGAACCATTACGCCGCAGATGGCCGCCGCCCTCAAGCTGCCGGTCGACCACGGTGTGATCGTGGAAGACGTACTGCCCGGCGGACCGGCCTCAATGCGAGATGTGCGCATCGGCGACGTCATCTTGAACCTCGACGACAAACCAATGGAGAATGCGCGTCAGCTTGAGGTCAATATCTACCAGCGCCGATTGGGCGACGCGGTGAAGCTGACCGCCCTTCGCGACGGTGAGGAGATCGCGTTCGAGGTTTCGGTCGCGGAAAGGCCGAAGAGCCCGGCTGAGTTTTCGGCTTGGATCAAGGATCCAACGGACCATTTTGTACGCCAACTAGGCATTCTAGGAGTCGACCTAGATGAAGACCTCAGCGATATGATGCCTTGGACGCGAGTGGATGGAGGCGTCATCGTGGCCGCGCTCCCGGCGGCGGTTGTAGCAGGTCTTCGAGTTCGAGCTTGGCGACATCATCCACGCCGTGAACGGCACGCCCGTGGACAACCTGAGCGAGCTGGGCAAAGCGCTTGCGCCTTTCGCCAAGGGCGACGTCGTTGTGCTGCAAATCGAACGGGCCAGTCGGCTTCGGCTTGCGACTGTCGCCGTCGAGTAGACCCGCGCCTACCGCCCTTGAAACCGACCTACCTTCTCCGCCCGCGTCCGAAGCTGCCGCGCGAACGGCTCGCTCCGCCGCGAGACGGGTAGGAACGCGACGAGTAACTGCGGTTTCTATTGGATCGCTCCCAGCTCTGGCGCTGCTGAGTGCGCTGACTGCCCCTGCTGCGGGCACGGGCGTCACGCTCTAAGCCGCCGACGACAGCGGAGGACGGCGGGAGCTCGCGCACCGAAGGATTGATGCCGAGGTCGCGGTTCGTCGGTCGCTCCGACCGGGCTTGTTGCGCTCGCGCGGCGGGCTCGCCCCCGCCCGAGCGAGCTTCGGCTGCCCTAGTCTGCAGCTCGCCGCTCTGTCCGGCTCGTTGCTGGGCCGCCTCTCGCTGTTCGGGGCTCAGACTACCTCCGGCCCGCTCGCCCCGCTCCGAGGCGCCGCCGCGCTCTTGGCCTGGCTGTTCGAGCTCTTGACGCGCTTGGTTGACTCGGTCGTCGTCGACTTTGTCCCAGTCGTCGCCGTCGCGGCCGTACCAGTTGCCGTCGTCGTCGCGCTTGTAGACGTTGCCGTCCTTGCCGACGTAGAGATTCTCATCGTCGTCGTAACCGATCATGCCGCTGCCGCCGCCTCGGCGGTTGTAGCCGATCGCTTGACCTCCTTCGTCTCCGGCGAGCCGGTAAGCCGTACCCCGCTCATCGCCCTTATAGCGGGCGGCGATCGCATCATCGCCCTCGCCGATCACCGCCGCGCCCCAGCGGTCATAGCCGTTGCGGGCGCGATAGCCGGCGCCGTAGGCGTCGCCGTAGTCGTTGAAGCCGCCTGCTCGGACCGACGTTCCGGTGCGTGCGTTGTAGCCCTGCATTCCCCAGGCCGAACCGTAGGGTCCCCAAGCCGATCCGCCGCGGGCGTAGCTGCCGGTACGCGGATTGTAGGCCGCTGACCGTCCGTAGCCGCCCCATGGCCCGTAGGCGCGAACTCCTCTCCCATAGGCGCCCGTGCGCGGGTTGTACCAAGCTCCGACGCCGTAACTGTAGTACGGAGGCCGCCAATAAATCGGGTACGGATGGTAACCGTATCCCCAGTACGGCGGGTAATAATAACCGGTTCCCCACATCGCCACGCCAAAGGCTATTGTTAAGCCGATGTAGCCCGCTGTTTGGGCGTAGCTTACGCTGTCGTCGTCCGACTCAACGACGGTTACATAGGTAACATTGTGTTTCGGCGATTCCGGCGGGATCGAATAGATCTCCTCCGGAATCTTGTCAGCCATCCCCCAAGGTCCTTTCGGATCCGACGCAACGAACCACACCCCTTGTTCGCACATGTAGTAGCGGTTGTCGGCGACGATAATGTCTTGAGGACTATTTGCGGCGTACTCCAACGAGGTCTCTGGGATCGGTTGGAAGTCCGGCTCCTCGCCGAAGTACTGAGCCTCAGCTTTCGCCGCGTCTCGCTTCAAGGTAGCCGTCTGCGGAATGCTCGCCAGCAACACGGCTTCGTCGGCTTGCTCGGTGCCGGGAACCGTCGACAGCACGTCGCCGCTCGGATGGCTCTCAGGGATTCGCGCGAAATCGTCGGGCAGCTCGGTCGTCGCCGACTCCCACGGCCCTGCTAAAGATTCGGCACGGAACCAGCGGCCCGAGGTCAAGTAGTAGAACTTGCGCTGCTCGGGATGATAGAACACGTCGCTGTCGCTGTTCACGAGCCACATCAGATCCGTATCCGGAACAGGTGCGAGTTGCGGGGCGCCCTCGCTCAGAATTAGCTCCGACGGTTGTAGACTCACGATCACCTTGGGAGCGCGCTCTTTCTGTGCTTGAGCGGGAAGAGCTTTGCGCACCTCGGCCCAGTTCTCTTCCGCCGGCAGCTTGGCGAACCCGGCGGGCAAGGCGGCGGTCGGGCTCCACGTCCCATCGAGCGACGCGGCGGTCAACCACTGGTCTTCGTCCAGCAGGTAGTAGGCGGAGTCTGAAGAATCGATGAACAAGTCCCAGTTGGTATTGACCACATACTGCAGCCCGGTCGCTTCGATATCGATTCCAACTGGGTCGCCGTCAATGATCACCAACAGCGCCGGTTCATTGCTAAAAAAAATCGGGGGCGGCTCGAGTGAAACCGCGACGCCCTGCGTCGTGTCCTGCGAGCGTTCGACCATCGCAACTAAACGCTCCATGGAAATCGTCAACGGTCTCTGCGGAAGTAGCTCGCGGACGATCCCGGCCAGCCGTTCCTGCTCGGCGCCCTCGCCGCCTGGGAAGTGGATGCTCTGTATCGCCAAGTTGTTGAGATACGCAGTTTGGCGCACCATGTCCGCTTTGGTGTCGGCAGTAACGAGCAACGCTCCTACCGCTGGCTTGATCTGCGGGTCGGCAGGCACGACGCGAATCGCGGCCCGCATGGCGAGCTTGAGATAGCTGTCCCACTCGTCGATCTGAGGCTGATAGACGATGAGTCGCGCGCCGTCGGCGCGGCTAAACTCGCGCGGCCACGAAGCAGCTTCCGGAGCGGTTTCCGTCGCACCTTGACCCGCTGCAATCGGCTCTTGGGCCGGCATTGACGAAAGAGTGGTCGCGAGAGCGACGACGACGCGTAGGGTGATCCGTGGATTGGTCATGTTAATCTGTAGCGCGCAACGTGCGACTCAGGCGCCGCCGCACATCATTAGTGCGGACGGAAGTTATAGGTTTAGGGTAACAACCGGCCCGGGCTGCTCGCGACCGTCCGGGCGGTGCCTCAGAACGACCACCCGAGCCCCATGCCGATTCCGAACTCGTTCTTCCGCGTGTCCTGTGGCGGCTTGGAGTCGTAGTTTTCATAAATGTTGATACTCCAGTAGAGGTCGCTCCACATGTCAAAGTACACACCCAAGTTCGCGGAGACACGGTAGCGTCCGGGCGTCGTGAGACTCGGAAAAACGCTAGTCTGCAGCTTCACGGAAGAGGAATCGAACTTGAAGGTGGAGAAGTCCACAGCGATGACCCCCTCGCCGCCAGTCGTAAAGGGGGTTGAGGCATCGACGTCGGAGAATTTCTCGCGGGTCATGACCGCGCCAAACATTGTGCGCAACTCCATACGGTTCGTTCGGATCAGGCGGCGTCCGCCTCCTCCGCCGAAACTCGCGCGAAGCGCTAACTGTTGCTGATTGCTCTGCTGCAGATTCAATAGGCTTGCCGCGTACCACTTACGAGCGAAGGCATGCTCATAGCCTAAGACGAAATCGGTACGTTTCGTATTCTCTGCTTCGTTCTGACTGTTGAAGACTTGACTCGCGGTGGCATTAACGCTGTTCTGACCCCAGGGGTAACTGAACGCCGCATTGAGCGTCGACTGCGTTTGATTGTTGCCGCTGTTAAAGTTGAACCCGTAGTCGATCGAACCGTCCATGCGTTGCCAAACGGAACGCTGCTGCCGATTGACGACTACGACCTCAGACTGCTCAAACGCCTGCTCTCGCTCCAGCTCCGGTCTCTCCTCCTCGTGGTCCTGTTCCTCTCCAATGAGATCGATACGCTCGACGCCCTCCCCCTTGCTGATCGTCCCGATGAAGGTCCGACCGTCGCTGAGCTCCACGCGGAAGCGCTCTCTACTCGTGATCTGTTCGACTCGCTCCCAATCGAGATTAACGTTGGCGGCCATATAGGCGCTCTTAAAGAGCAACTGGCCATACTGGAGTTGCTTAATCTCGCCGGTGAATCGGTCGCCGTTCTTCATCACGACCACGTCGTCTTTCGCCGCGTACAGCGGACGCGGCGCGGCGCAGACCAAGGTAAGCAGTAGCAACAAACTGGGAATCACGCGGGGCATAGCCGCATTCTACTGTGCGACGGATGGACAGGTCGCGCCGGCCTACAAGCCGGGCAACCTATGGCGGCTTTCAGCCCCGGGACATCTTGAGCATTTAAGACGAAGGTCCTCGACGGCAGGGGCCGTGATCGCCGCTCTTCGAATCCAGGATTAGCCGGCTACCGGCCTTCCAGCACCTCGACCAAGACACTGCCGCGGCTCCCGGACGGCGGTGAGATCTCAAGGAAGGCGGACAACGTCGGCGCCACATCGACAGTGTGCACCTCGCGGCGGACCCGCTGGGGCTGGACGCCCGCGCCGACGAAAATCAACGGGACGAACGTATCGTAGCGCCACGGGGACCCATGTGTGACAGCAACCGTCAGCCCGTCAAAGTCGTTGATGAACCAGCCCGATTCAAAAACAACGAAGATGTCGCCCGAACGCTTTGGGTGATGGTTGCGCAGAATAGACCGCGTCAAGGGTGTGTCCGGAACCCTTCCCTCGGCAAGCGCAGTGCTCGAAACTGCGAGGGCGACGCCTTCGAACTTAGACAGCTCGCCGGCGACGGCGTGCTCCACCTCCGCCTGATCCAGGTCTCTAGCTTCGATGACTTGTCGGTTCAAATAGACGTAAGGATGGAAGTACTCGCGGATCAGTCCCTCTCCAACCCCGAATCGTTCCGTGAGCGCCGCGATGCCGGCTTGTTTGTCCCAGGCTTTCGGATTCACGTATTTCGCCTCGAATCCATAGAGATTAAGGTCTCCGGGAGCCGAGGGCCCACCGTGGTCGGCGGATAGTACGATCAGAGTTCGCTCGTGGCCGACCGCGGAGTCCACGAAGCTCAATAGCTCCGCGAGTGTCCGATCCAGGCGTAACAGGTTATCTTCGCTCTCGAGACTGGAGGGGCCAAAAATGTGGCCGACGTAGTCTGTCGAGGAGAAGCTGACCGAAAGATAGTCCGTCACGTCATCTTGGCCGAGACTCTCGTTCTCGATGAGAGCCTTGGCAAACTCAAGAGTGAGCTCATCGCCCGCTGGGCTTATCGTTAGGAAAGTCGTGAAACCTCTGCCGTCCGCCGGCCCGAATTTGTGAGGGAAAACCCGGCCGAATCCCGGCAATGCCGTTTCCCAAGCCTGGTCGTCCTGTTCGCCGAAAAGATAGCTGTCCTGAGCGTGGAGTAATTCCCAGCTCGTGTCGGCAAATCGCCCAAGCGACTTGCCGGCGTTCCACTCCCTGACCCACTCGGGGTAACGCTCGTAGTAAAAGCTACTGGTGACGAACTCTCCTGATTTCTTTGAGAACCAGAAAGCTTTGCCGGCATGCCCGGCCATCGAAACGGCCCCGCGGTCCTTAACAGAAACCCCGAACACCTTGGCACGCGCTGCCGTCTGAATCGCCAATTCATCGCCGAACGTGGATACCATTATCGAGGCAGGCGAACGGCCGTCGCTACGAGCCAGTCTCTGCGTGGGATCGATCTCAGTCTTCTGGTCTACGTCGCCGCCGGAGGTCAACAAGCGGTAGCGCGAGTCTTCGATGTTGTAGACGAGTCGGCCAGCCACACGATCGAACCAGACGTTGCCGACCATCCCGTGAGCCGATGGATAGGCGCCCGTGGCCAGCGTAGCGTGCCCAACAATAGTCTCGGTGTTCGCATGAGCATGATGGGCGTTCGAGAAAACTACGCCGTTTTCGAGCAGATATCGGAAGCCGCCCTCGCCCATCCGGTCGAGATAGCGATTCACAAGATCGCCCCGCAACTGGTCCACGGTAATCTGAAGCACTAGACGCGGCGACTCGGCGGATGCCGGAGAAGGGGAGCCGCCGACAACACCTAGCGCCAACAGCGCATGGACGAGCAGGAGGGGTCGCGCAGATCTGGTCATCATTGTCATCCGGGGTGTTGACGCCGACAGGCGACAAATCTCGCCTATCGGGCTAAGGTCAGTGCGTCTAGTTCGCCGGCGGTTGCAGCCAAGATCGCAACAACAATTTCAATGTACAAAAACTCGAAGTCGGGCTTTGCTAGCGCTTTCGCTTCGGCGGGAACTTCTTGAACGCTTTCGCTAGAGCCTTGTTGATGACTTTGTCTCTTTTGTGGGGATTCTTCACGACTCCCTTGCAGTAGGCTCGCCAGGCGAGTTCGTTGGTCTTCCCGTCGACAATGTCTATAACGAGCGTACCTTCGACGTAGTTTTTCACCATGACGGTCTCCCAGCCCTGCGCCCAGTAAGCGCTTGAGCTGTACCATCCTCCAATCGAGCCGGTGACTTCGCTCTTGTTGGCACGCGTACCGAATCCGGTGACGTAGAAGTCAGGAGTCCCTACGTCCGCAGGCAGGTATCCACGATCCAAGAGGGTACTACTAACACCCATACGGGCTATCTCCGCGCCGACGGACCCACGCAGCTCCGGGTCGGCCTCCATCATCGGGTGCACCCTCCAGGCGTACGTCTTGAACTTCGTGAAATCAACGTTGGGGTCAAAGTCGACCTCAACCTTCTGGGCCAACGCGTGAGGCGCGCACAACATGACCGCGATGACCGCAAAGAGGGTAAGCAAGGAGGAGATGTTGAACGTCGGCACAGTTCTCATGAAGGCTCCTTTTCCTGTTGGCAATCAATACTGAGCGCCGAGTGAAGTCCAGAGCGTTGCCGCTTCGGCGTTTCGGCGTTTCGGCGAACCATACTGAGAGGCGGCTAGTCTGCCCCCGGATTCATCCAAGCCTTCCGTCCGGCAGGTAAACGCCGCGGCCTCGTACTAGGCGGGGTCTTCGACCGTAAGGTTCACAACCACCCAAGCGTTCCCCGGGGCCTTCCCGACCTCTCCTGAAACCGGGTAGTACTCGATCTTAACCCTCGATCCCGCTTTGAGCTCTTGGAGCGGCACCACTTTCTTACCCAACATCTTCGCGGCTTTCTTTGTCGTTCTAATTGTCTCAGTGCCTGCGGGCGTCATCCACACTAGCTCAAGCTTCTCGGCTTTGCCCCAGATGCGTTTCGAATTCGAAGGCCCCATTTCCGCCGTGCGAAACGTCTCTCCCGTCTTCAAGGGAACGACCGTGACCTGCCGCCGCTCAAGGTCGACCGCCTTGACGATCGCCTTTGACTTGACGGGTTTTGCGAGGGTACTCACCGAGCCGGTATAGGTGGCGCCAGGTGAGTTGTAGCTTTGTTGGCCGCTATCGGTCCGTGTCTGTTCGCCGGCGGTCGGCGCTTGGGCCGATAGACAACCGCAAACGATTGCCGTCCCAAGTACGCATACACTCAACTGCCTAGCCCACCTCGGTTTCCTAGTCAAGATGCGCATTTGTGCTCCCTCGGTCGTCGTTAATCGCATTGGTAGGCCCTGAGAAAAGTCTAGCATGCCGGGGCCTGAAGAACTCAGCCCAACGCCCCGCCGTTGCCCCACTGGCATGAGAGGGCGGTCGTGATCGCCCACGAGTTTGATGGAAACGCCGGAGGTCTCGCCGATCGAGTCGATGCATCCGGCCATCGCGTCAGCGGCGCATCCGCGATATCAATGAATCGCTGTTGTTCGGCGAAGAAACTGCGCCATTTCGAAATCAGCCGTGTCCGGTCAAAAAGTGAAAGCAACGCCCACGAGAGGGCCGTGGGTGACTGTGTCGTAGACGAACCGGTCGGGCGTACCGGTCTGCCCTCGCCGCCGGTCGACGCTAAGAGCCATGTAGTCCAGCGCTAAGGCTAGCCGAGGTTTGAACTGCCACAAGATACCGCCATGAGCCCGCCAAGAGAATTTGGATCCCGCGCCGAATCCGCCGATGTCGCCTCGCAGCTTAAACTTGAGCTTACTCGTCACCGGCGTGAACCAACGCATTCCGACGACCGGGTCGACCCAGTTATCCTCGCGCTTCACCCGAAGATCGCGCATCGGCAGGAACAGGTCCGTCGTGACTCTGATGTCCCACCAGCGGATGCCTGCGTAGACATCGACGGTATTCTCGTCCCGTTTCCAGCGATAGGCGCCCATGGCTTCCAGCGCTCCCTGGAAGATTCCGGCCTCCACTTCCCCCAGCCCTTGCGGTAGGCTCCCCTTGTCGCCCAGGTCCATGAAGGAATAGTCGAGGTTGACCCCGAAACCACCCTCATGGTGAGCCTCAAAGTGGATCATTGCTCCGATATTGAGCGCTTTGATGATGTCCGCGGGATTGACGTCGATCGGCACGCCTTCAATGCGGCCAATCGAGGCTTCGCCGGTAATCGAGGGCGCGACGAAGTAGGGCGCAACCACAAAGTCCCAATCGTCAGCCTGGACCGGCAGAGCAGTGATCGCAAATGCGAAGAGTGTGAGTATCACAGAGGATCTGGTCAAAGGTTATTCTCCTGGAGGTGTTCTCGCGACGGCTCTTCCGCTGGTCCCAGGGACCCAGCGGATCAAATCTTGTAGTCGCGCGCCAAATTGTTGACGCTCGCAAGGCTCCCAGTTGCACCAACCAAGTCATGACTCGCGGGGGAAGAACGCTGAAACGATGAGGCTGCAGGCCCACCGAAAAACGGATCATGCACGTTGCTCATCGATCCCGATCCGGAGTCTTGCCGAGGGTCTTTACTGCACCTTCTTGTGGCCGAAGTTGACCGTCTTGATTTGCAACTGTTTACCGGCAGACTCCAAGACGGTGTCGGACACGTAGTTCGTCCCGTCCGGCAGGCTCTTGAATACAACCGATAGCGTCACCACGTCTTCCGGGCCATCTAAATACGTCTTAACGTCATAGGAACGCAGCTTCTTTTCCTCTGCATCAAACTTCAGCGAGAGTTGATCCCCCGACTTCACGTAATCGCGGAAGGTCATAGACGCCTCCTCTCCACCGTTCGATCGCTCTACAGACGCTCTGCCGTCCTGGAAAGCCGCCTTCATCTTCTCCGGATCCGGCGGGGCATAGCGCTTGATCAGACTGCCGAAGCGTTCGCCGTAGTCTTTCAATTCGGCGACCTTCTTCGCGACGATTCTTCCCTTCAGGCGTCCCTTACGGCGGCCACGGCCCCCTTCCTGTTTCTGTTCCTCGGACGCTCCTCCGACGGGGGTCTTCTGAACTTCCCCGTCAGGACCGTATACGCAGTTCTTCTGCTCGTGCTTTTTGACATCGCCCTTCAGGCTGATGTCGGTCGTCTCCACCCAGGAGTACTGCCGCAGCCTGGCCTGGTTCTGCGCCACTGACTCCTTGATCTCGCCGATCTTCTGCCGCAGCAGCTGTTTTGTCGCCTCCGGATCCGGCTGTTGAGCCAATGCGCCGATGGCGGAGGAGAGAGCCAGAAACAGGATGCAAAGTTTATGCTTCATCGTGGCGCCCTAACCCAGCGGCAGCGGCGCGCGGAGATCAAAACGCAACCTCGTCTCCGAGGGAATGTTGAGCGTCTTGCCCTTGGATGCTGCGCCAGAGATCGCTCCCAGCCCGGCACCGGCGGCGGCCCCGATCGCTGCTCCCTTACCCCCGCCGGCCAAGGCGCCGATACCAGCTCCCATCGCGCCAAGACCAACTCCGCGACGCACGCCCTTTTTCGTCTTGCTCGTTCCGCTCGCTTCGACTTCTGCATAGCTGCTGACCGCGTCGAAGGCTCGCCCGCCTACGGTAATGTCGTACAGTTTCAGGGCTAGCTCCTTGTTCTCCTGCACCTCAATAATCTGCACCGTGCAGTCAGCGCCGCGCTGTACCACGACTGAGTTGCCCACCACGATGGGATCATCGATGCTGCAGCGAAAGCGCTCGCCCGATCCAGTCGTCTTCGAATCGATGCTGTCTATCAGCCGCACAACAATCGGAGTACCGGCAGGGATCGTCGCGTAAGCCGCCGAGGGGCGAGGCGGGGCAGGTGCGGGCCGAGGAGGCTGCACAGCGGCGGGCGCCAACGTGCCAAACTCGATGGCCGCAATGCTCGAAATCGAAAAAGCCCGCGGAGTCCCGTCCGGCACAAGAAACTGCACTTGGCGCGGGTCCGCTGAAAGCAGCGTCCCCTGAATCGACTGGCCGTTTCGCAGTACCAACGTGTCGGCGGAGGCTGCGGCCGAACAGGCGAGAATCAAGATCAGAGTCCAAGCGGTGGTTCGCATCTTTCCGTTCTCCTATTCCACGATCGGCAGGCTGGAAGCCACTTGAAGATCAATCAACAATAGAAGCTGGTGCTCTACTTGCAGAAACCGAGCGGCGACCTTGGCCGACATCGCTTCGGAAAACTTCTGGAAGTATTTACGCTTTAGCGCCGTGCGTTGCTCCTCGATGCCGAGTGCCCGGTTCACCAATTCGGTCGCCTTTGCGTCCGTCACGTTGCCGTAATTGTTGGCGTAGTCCTCGATGTTGGCAACTCTCTCCTGGCCGATCTTGGTGAGCTCGCGGTCATAGTCAGCGTAGACAGGCCAAAACGAAGAAGCCTCTTCGGGCGTGAACGCCATGATCTGGGTGATGATCGTCATCTTCTCCGCTCGCACATCCTGGCGAAGCAGATTGGCATAGGTCTGGAGATTCATCTCCTGATCGCCGGTTGCGACCGAATCTTGCCCATAAGCGGGACGGAGAAGCCCCACGCTCAGCACCACGGAGATCGTCAGAATAATCTTGATTGCTCGGTTGGTTCTCATAGGGATGGTCTTTCGCTCCAAGTAACAAATGTTTTAGAGGGATTCTCTGGCTTCCTGAAGCCACTTCTATGCCGCCCGATTAGTCGGCGGTATCATCCGCATCGGCGACGCTTGGCGCCGAGGGAAAGGGCGTTTGGCCCCCCTGAGGACCCAACGACTCGCTAGTGCGACCGAAAAGTCACCTAACGTCTCACGCTATCATGTCTTCCATTCGATTGGCAAACCGGACTGTTGATTTGTATCCGCAGCCTCTCCAACGATGCCGAGGACAACCATAACCAACTGAAATTGAACACCTTGAAGGGACAACAAGCGCTCTCGGCGCGGCGTGAAAGCCACCGCCGTGGATCGAGACCGGCCAAGAGCGTATTCTGCCGGAAGACGTTCCGCCGTCCTATCGGCTGGACAGCTTTCTGTGGTAAATCGTCAGAGCGTCGGTTGTGGCTTCGGTGGCCGTCGAGCCGGCAATTCTCTTAACAATCGCGAGCTTAAAACCTCCGAAGTCCGGCAGTTGCGAATCGTTGACCTCAATCAGATAGAACCCAGGCCTGTTTGGATTCTGCGTGTCCGGGACACAATAGAACAGTTGTGCCGCGACCCGCATGTAGCGACTCGAAAAGAGCTGCTTGATAACCGCGACGTATTTGACCGCTCCGGCGCCGCCGGGAAACAGCGTCGCGTGGTTGACCCGGAACGTTGGCTCTTGCCCGAAATCAATCTTCTCCCAATAGAAGATATCCTCGGCCCCTTCCTTCTTGCTCGCGGGGTAGTCGATCAAGTGGTCATAGATCTCTGGGGCTCGATCGCGAGGCACTAAACTAGATCGGTCGAGCATCGCCTTGGTGGCTTCGTAGAGGTTAAGCGGTTTCTTCCTGTCGCGGTAACTGCCTAGCGACTTCAGGCCGCCTTCCCCGTACAGTTCCATCCCATCGAAAACCCGCTTCCTTACCATTCGGTTAATGTTGTCGTAGCGGTCGTTCGACTTCCAGTCGATGTCCTTGATGGCATCAAAGTCGCGGATCTGGATCTCGCAGTCCCCCGGCTTACAATCTTCTAGTTCGTCGATGTCTTTATTCGTGAGCGCGAGACGGTCGAAATCAGACAGCTTGGGTGGATTGCCGAAACCCTTAACGATCTGGTACACCCTTTCCTTCTCGAGAGATTCGAAGTCACGGAAAACCTCGGCAAATTCGTCGATCGTGGCGTTGATGTATACCGCACCGACCACCAGCAGCCCGTACTTGTTCTCGTCGTCGATCTTCTTAGTAACGACCTGGCCTTGATCAATCTTGCTGATTTCGGCATCGGTGAACTTGATGGTATCCCGGAAGAAGGTGTGCGGCTGCCTCTGGGCCAAGCACGGAGCGGTACTCGCCACTAGCAGGGCGCACCAAGCGCCGAGAACCAACATGTTCGTCTTTCTTGCCATGCCCCGTATGGTAACGGATCGGCGAGCTCGGTCGCAAAAGATTTCCCTTCGGCTTCCGGTATCCGCGTCGGCATTCCCTAGATGGGCGGCCAACGGAGCCGCGGTGCAAGCCGCGATGAGATGCAGGAGGCGCCAGGCCGTTCCCGCCGCCGAATCGCGCCTCGTGGCATGCCGCCTAACGCACGCTTACTGGTATCTGATCTGGCCTAAGTTAGAGCCGTCACTGAAGGCGGTAGCTCCGAGGTCAATGCCGGAGGCGGTAAAGCTGGGGCCTTTGAAGATCTGAAAGACGTTTAGAGTGCCTTGATCATCCCCAGCTGCACTCACGTATAACGGTGGACTCGCGGACAGTACTGCCGCCGGAACATTGAAAAAGCCTGCCGTCGGGCTCCTGGACCGTCCCGGACGTGCTGAAACACGACCTTTCTTGATGGCACGGTATACAAGGGTGGTTTGACGGAAAGAATGTCCTTGTGGGCAAGGAGCCCCTAGGATTAAACTTCACCCTGCACACAAGATAGACGTCTCTAGCGGGAGCGTCAGGCCGCATCGAGGATTCGCATGATCAAGAATTCGCTCACCCGCCGCGATCTCCTGAAGGCTTTGCCGCTGCTGGCCTTTGTCCCCCAGCTCAAGGGAGTGCGGCTGAAGATCACTGATCTGAAGCTCATCAACTTGCGTCTGGTGAAGGAGCTCGGCCACTACATCGCCTTCAACGGCCGTCCGCGCTGCTACCGCCTCGGCGGTGGGTCCTATTGCGAGGTGCATACCGATCAGGGGCTTATCGGCATCGGCCCGGGATTCAACGAATCGTTGCTGGAGGGTTTCAAAAATCAAATCGTCGGCAGGGATCCGTTCGAGATTGAAAGTCTTGCGGCCGGACTTATTAGCCCGCGGCAACGTGGCGGCGCCGGCGTCGAAGTCGCGCTGTGGGATCTCATCGGAAAGGCCGCCGACCAGCCGCTCTGGAAGCTGTGGGGCGGCGTCAAGCAGCGTATCAGGCCCTACGCCAGCCTGATGGCGCTCGGCACACCCGAGGAACGCGCCGAACGCGCGGCGCGGCTGCACTCAGAGGGTTGGCAGGCGATCAAGTTCCGCTGCCGGTTCCCCCAGATGCGGGACGACATTCGAATGATCGAGCTGACGCGAAAAGCCGTAGGCGACGACTGGGTCCTGACGGCCGACGCCAACATGGCGGGGACGAACTTCCTGAGCGAAGGCGTCGTGTGGGACTTCAAGCGCGCCCTCGACACCGCCCGCGCCTACCAGGAGATGGGCGTGTTCTGGCTCGAAGAGCCGCTGCCGCGCTACGACTACGACCATCTGGCCGAGCTCAACCGCCGGTGCGACATGTACATCGCCGGCGCCGAGTTCAACATGGGCCTGCACGAGTTCCGCGACCTGCTCGAGCGCGGCTGCTTGGACATCATCCAGCCCGAGATCATGGCGTCCGGCGTCAACACTTGCCGCAAGTCCGCCGTGATTGCCGAGTCGATGGGCAAGTACTGCATTCCGCACAACGGCAACCGCGACCTGGGCACGATCTGCCAGTTCCACCTCGTCGGCGCCTTCCCGAACGCGCCCTACGCGGAGCTGCAGCACGAGGAGCCGGTCGGCGACTACAAGAACGGCTTCTTCATCATGGAAGACCCGCCGTTGGTCGGCGGCGACGGCTACCTCCAACTGCCGGACAAGCCCGGACTGGGCGTTTCGATCAAACAAGACCTGATTCTGAAGTCCTAACAAAGATTGCGCGACACGGCCGACAAGTCGGCCCATACGGCGTTAAAGCGGGCGGATGGTGGCGCCAATCTTTCCCCGAATCACCTGATCCCCCTCGAACCGAACCGCGAAGCTTCGGCTCGCGGGCTTTTCCAAGTCGCGCCGTCGTAGCCTGCTGGGACCGTATGAGCGACCCGCACGGCGTGAGCCCACCAAAGCCCGCAAGGGCGTCATAACCGTAGCCCGGGGCGCAAGCCCCGGGTGCGCGCAAGGCGCCGGCCCTATCTCCGGAGCCCGCAGGTGCGGCATGCGCCGCTAACCGTCTACTCGCTTCGACAAGCCTCGACAAGCCGGATTTCGCCCGGGTCCTAATCGGGCGTAGGCTCTGACCGGGCTCCCTCTACCCCAGGGCTACAATCTGCGCGGCAAGCCGCAGTGGCGCTCAGGGTCGAACGCGCACGTACTTCCGCAACGTCCGCGCGGAAGGTTCGCTCGCGTAGAGATTGCCGTTGCGGTCGGCCGCGACAGACTCCGCTCCCGCGGTACGGGTTAGGCGCGGATCTCCCCACGGGTAACGTACAAACTTCTCAATCCAACCGCTGCGCGCATCGCCGATTCGAATGCCCATCTCCCAACCTGGGTTCTGCGGCCTTTCAGTGACAGCCAGGGAGTCAGCAGAGTGCCTGGCACCAAACTCTCTCTCACCAAACGCCCTCAAACACCTGGTGTCAGTCGAGAGTCGCTGTCGGCGAGCGGCGGTGATCAGATCGGTGAGTACCACTCTCCCTTTTCGATTTCGAACACACCGAGACTCGCCAACAGAAAGGCCATCAAGAACCACGAGAACATCACGGTAGCCAGCAAGTCATAGTTGGCAAGCGTTGGCCCGTGATAGGCCGCCATCAGGCCGTACTGCGCGGACAGGATGACAAGAAACGATCGAGTTATATAAGCGAACATTTGAACACTTCGACCCCTCTTCGCGTCGTAGAACTCCGAACGGTTCAATGCGTTCCGGATCATCTTATTGTACAAGTTGATCTTCAGAACCAGAACAAGAAACGACGCGATCGCCAGCTCGCCCCAAAACCCATCCGTGACCAGGAAAAAATCGTATACGCCATGAAGCAAACAGGCGGCGGCGAACCCCAGCGAGACATACAGGTACGACAAGAATTTGAGCCTCGATTCACTTGGAGGAATCAACGGGCGGGTCACCGCAATCGACAGTATGCCCGGAGACCCTTCCCGGCCGAAATAGGGAGAGAATTTGACATACAAGTAGCCGGACACCGCGAAGGTGCTCAGGGCCATATGGGCGACAGTGGCCGACACGGCTCGACCAAAGATATTGTCAAGGCCGGCGGGGGAGAGATATCCAATATTTTCCGCTAGCGCGAAACCGAGAGCAGCGACCGACGCGTAGACTACGTAGTCGACCGATTCGTCGATGATCTTGGAAAACTTGATGACGATCAGCACTGGGACGATCTTGATCGATTCCTCGATCAAGCCGATACCGAAGATGGAAAACAGCAAATCGCTCAAGGCACCGCCCTCAAGATCAAAACCAAGGGTAAATGCATAAAAATCGTACAGAAGAGGGGCGGCCGTCTCGGTCAGAAGAAAGGCTCCGCCGAGCACGGCGAGCTTGTGCCGAACATCTTCGGGCTCGTAGACATCAAGCTTCCGCAACCAGACGAACCACGCGGCCGTAATCAATAGCGATACAGCAACCCCTACAACCGAGTAGCCGCTCGGCCGAAGCGCGATAACCAGATAATCAACCCAGTGACCTCTGACGTAGTGGATCTTTCTGGCCAACCTAGAAGAAACATGCTCCGCCGCAGCGGGATCGCCAAGCAGTCTCTCGATTGAATCGAAGTCGGATCGTTCATCGTAGATTCTTGACAGATTCGACCAAGCTCCGGACCGATTCCCATCTATCTCCAGCTCGCGGAGAAACCGAGCCTCAGCATCGTCTAATCGGCCTAGTTGCATCAAGACATGGCCTACCGAGTTGTTGACAAAGGGCTGATCCTGACGATTTATCTTCAAATACCATTCGAGCGCGGCCTCATAGCGATCTTCCTGGACGTGATAGAATCCGAGGCCGTAGCGGCCGATGTCAGCGAGACGGGCGTCGCCCGAAGCAGCGAGTCTTTCGTACCGATTCCTTGGAGCCTTATCGTCGCGTGTCGTGTGGCGGCCGGTTCTCTTCGGCACGCGGAAGTGGTTTCGTAGGTACCCTCGATGATATTCAATGTTGTGCGGATGACCATCGAGTAGCTCCTCGTAGGCGCGGCGTGCTTGCCCGTATTGCCCGGCTTCAGCCGCCGCTTCAGCCTCTTGTTGTAGGTTCTCGTAGCTGGCTTCAGGGACAACCGCATTGACCAACAGGACGAGGATCAGAAGCGGCCAAAAGGGGCGGGCAAGGAACCAGATCAACGAAAACATGCGTCATCTGACTATAGATGACCGGTCGCCGCCCTTCCCTCTTGGCCAACCGAGCAGGGGGCCAGCGGCGGGGCGAATTGGGATGGAGAAAAGGCGCCAACGCCCGATTTCTGCAGCATGCGTACGTGAGGTTACGCTTTCGTCAGCGACGTGGGCTTCGCCGTTGATCGGCGTACACTCAGATCGAGATGAGCCATCCGCCAGAGTCGAACAGTTCGCTGACAACAGTTCGCTGACAGTCAGAAATTCGGCGAAGTCTCTATCCTGCAGGGGGTTACGGCACCGCGCGCTCGGCTTGACTCGACTCGTCGCGGGCTGCGAGCGATGGAAGGCCCTGGCTACGGGGCTAGCGGCACAAACACCGGTTCAGTCGGCCCTTCAGCGAACTCCAGGATCAGTTCTCCCGTGGTCACGCCCGGCAACAGCGAAAAGGGCCCCAGGTTGACTTGGTCTAGACCGTCGAACTCCCCCTGCGCTTGCGCCGCGACAACCGGGATCGCGACGCCGTCGAAGGTCGCCGTCGGCGGGTCATCGTACCCCCGCAAGCCGGTGCCGAACACGACTAGGAAGCGCTGCTCACCCTCCTCGAGCGCGCGAAGCGGCTTGGGCCCCAGCGTCCCGTCCGACAGGAGTTCGACGAGCTCCTCGACGACCTGGGTCCCGTCTGCCAGTACGCGCAGGCCGAAGCCGGCCACGATCCCGTCCGGCGTCGAGACAAACAGTTGAGGCGCGACGGGCTGGATCTCGATCGGCCCGCTGGCGACGATCGCGTCGTCTTCGTCGAGGATTTCGACCACGCCCGGACCGGCGAAAAGGAACGTCGGCATCAGGAAATTGACTTGCTCGGGTGAGAGGAAGAAGAGCCGGGCGGGTCGGCGGGCGCCCGAGCTGTCGATGACATCGATGCGGCGCCCCAGCAGTTCGGTCGGCAGGGGTCGTTCATCGGCCCCGGCGATGCCCGGGGCTATGTTGAGTCCGAATCCGGATACGATCGAAACCGGCGCGACCGGACCCTCGTGGAAGCCCGCGGCCGTCACGCTGGTGAGCGGCGCGAGGACGGCGAGCGCAAACTGACGCTGCGCAGCTTGGCCGACGGCGTCGGTGACCGCCAGGGTGAAGGTCACTTCGCCCAAGAAACGCGTCGGCGCCGCTGTCAGCATGCCGTCCGGCGTGAGGGCGAATCCCTCGGGGAGGGCGCTGACGGCCTCCCAGGCGTAGGGCGGCGCACCGCCGGAAGCCGTGAGGGCCACGGCGTAGTTGCCCCCGACGGCGGCGTTGGCCAGCCGTGGGGGCGTTGTGATGCTAAGCGGCTCCCCGACGACGGTCAGCGCGAAGGTCCGGTCGGCAAAACCGTTCTTCGAATCATTGACCAGCACGGCGAAGGCGAACTGGCCGGCCTCCGTCAGGACGCCCGAAACCAAGCCGGTCGCGTTACTGAGGCTCAGACCGGGAGGATAGGTACGCAACTGGAAGTAGGTGTATGGCGGTTCGCCGCCAATCACTTCGATCTGGAAGGAGTAGGACTGGCCGAGCGTTGCGGGGGGCGCCGGGGACTGGCTCACGATTTGCAGCGGAGCCGCCAAGACCGTCAGCTCGTACACCCGGCTTCCCGTCTCGCCGCCGCTGTCGTCGACGCGCACCACAAAAGCGTAGGTCCCGCGCTCGGTCGGCGTGCCGCTCAGCACGCCCGTCGGGCCGTCGATTGTAAGGCCGGGCGGCGGCGTCCCCTCGATGCGCCAGCTCAGCGGCGCAGAACCCGAATCGGTCGTGAGCTGGACCTCGTAGGGTTGCAGCTCGGTCGCCCCGGGCAGCACGGCCGGGCTGATGACCAGCGAGCCGACGTTCATCAAACTCTCCTCCGGTCCTGTGCCGGTCGGGAGGAATGCCAAATCGGTGGTCAGGACGATTTTGTCGAGCTTGAAGCCGTCGTCACGATTCCAGGCATTCAGGGTATGGGGGCCGGGCTGGAGGATCTGGACGGACGCCGCGGAACCAATGCGCCGTCGACTCTCCCAGGTCCACTGATTCTGCGGAAAGAAGCCGGAGATGGCCTGGCCGCCGCCCAGCGACCCGTCGATTCCCACGTGTAGGCCGTTGGACTCTCCGCCGCGCGAGCGGCCGCGCACCCAGATGAAGTATCTCCCCGGCTGGTTGATCCAGATCGGGTAATCTAGCCGTGCGCCGTCGGTTCCTTCGGGCACGCCGGGGCCGACGCCGTCTTCGCCGCGCTCATCGGGAACGGACTCCATATAGCCGTCCCCGCTGCCGCCGCGGCCGAGGACGGGCTCCCAGGTGTGGACTTGCGTGTACTGCGGGAAGGTCGACGGCTGGCGGCCGGAAAAGTGCTCGGCCTCGACCGACAGGAGACCGTCGACTTCGGTGAAGGCTTGCTGCGCCGCTCCGGGCACGGCCAGCAAAACGGCGGCAAGGAAGAAACGAAACTGCATAGCGCCAATAAAACCAGGCTAGCAGAGCCCCTCGGCTCTCTGTAGCGGACGAGGCCACTGTCCGCAGCCCCGACGCCAGCCGGTCCGCGCGAGCGTCTCACAGAAAGTGCGCACCTCTCCGCGAGGATGAGCCTGCGCCGCCGCGATAAGCGCCTCGCGCTCCTCGGCGCCGGCAGGGCCCGTCATCCCAGCACGTGAACATTTTCCACGAACGTGTTTCATCCCGAGCTCGCAACAGTTCGCTGACAGTCAGAAATTCGGCGAAGTCTCTATCCTGCAGGGGGTTACGGCCCCGGCTTCCGCGGCTGGCCACCGGCCCTCCTCCCCCCTTGACAGCCAGTCTATACTCAAGCCAGAGAGCCCTGGGTTCCGGAGGCGTCGCGGAGAAGTCCGCTTTCGTCCGGAATTGTCCAGGGTTTTTTTATTGTTATGTTGACTCCGAAACAACAGAAGGCCGTCGCGGCCCTCCACAGCTCCGCTTCCTTCCAAGAGGCGGCCAAAAAGGCAGGGATCACCGACCGTACCCTGCGCCGCTGGCTCCAACAGGACGAGTTCTCCGAGAAAGTCCACGATGCCGGCCGCCGCATCATCGAAGGGACGGTCGACGAGCTTCAAGAAGCCGCCGTCGAGGCGATTCAAATCCTCCGAAAGATGATCAGGGATCCGATCAACGCCCCGCCCAGCGTCCGCCGCTCCGCCGCCCGCACGCTGCTGGAACACTCCGCCGAGGTTTCCCGCATCATCCGGCTCTCTCGCCGCTCCGCCTAGCCCGGACCGACGATCGTCGCCTGCATACACGAACCCCCGAGGCCTTGGCCTCGGGGGGGCGAGGGTTCGCAGCGCCGCCGGCCCGCGATCAGGCGACGGCCGCAGGTTCCGCCGTCGCCTGCTTCTCAAACCGCATGGCGTCTCTACCCGGCTCGCGGTCGACGACGACCGTGTCGCCTTCACCGTACTCGCCTTCGAGCAGAGCCAGCGCCAGCGGATCTTGGATTAGCCGCTGGATCGCTCGCTTGAGCGGCCGCGCGCCGAACTGCTCGTCGTAGCCTTGGGCCAACAGCACGTCCTTGGCGGCGTCGGTGACCTCAAGCTTGATCTTCTTGTCTTCGAGCAGTTCGTGCAGTCGCTCGAGCTGCAGCTCGATGATCGAGCCCAGGTGTTCGCGGCTGAGCTTGCTGAAGACCATGATGTCGTCGACGCGGTTCAGGAACTCCGGCCGGAAGCTGCGCCCTAGCTCCTCCGTCAGCACGCGGCGCATCTCGGAGTGGGCATTGCCGTTTGTGTCGGAAAGTGAAAACCCGATCTTGCCGTTGGCCTGGATCGCCGTCGAGCCGACGTTAGAGGTCATGATGATAACCGCGTTGTTGAAGTTGACCGTGCGGCCCTTACCGTCGGTCAGCCGGCCGTCGTCGAGCACCTGCAACAGGATGTTGAACACGTCCGGGTGCGCTTTTTCGATCTCGTCGAGCAAGATGACCGAGTACGGTTTGCGGCGCACATGCTCGGTGAGCTGGCCGCCCTCGTCGTGGCCGACGTAGCCGGGAGGCGAGCCGATCATACGGGCGACGGAGTGCTTCTCCATGTACTCGGACATGTCGACCCGCACCATCGCCTTCTCATCATCGAAGAGGAACTCGGCCAGCGACCGCGCCAGCTCCGTCTTTCCTACGCCCGTGGGGCCAAGGAAGATAAAGGAACCGATCGGACGATTCGGGTCCGAGAGCCCGGCGCGGTTGCGACGAATCGCGTTGGCGACGTGCGAGACAGGTTCGTCTTGTCCGACGACTCGGTGTTTGAGTCGCTCCTCCATATGGACGAGCTTTTCGATCTCGCCTTCGAGCATGCGCGACACGGGGATGCCGGTCCACTTGGCGACGATCTTGGCGATGTCCTCCTCGGTTACTTCACCGCGCAGCAGCGACGAGGCGGACTGGCTTTCCTCTAGATGCTTCTCGGCGGCCTCGAGGTCTTTTTCGAGCTGGACCAGGCGGCCGTAGCGGATCTCGGCCGCTCGCTGCAAATCGCCGGCGCGCTGCGCCTCCTCTTGGTCGTTGCGCAGCTTCTCCTGCTCTTCCTTAAGTGCCTTGACTTCGTCGATGACGTTTTTCTCGGACTGCCAGCGATCCCGTAGCTCGGTTGATTTAGCGCGGAGCTCTTCGAGCTCGCCGTCGATTTCCTTGAGGCGATCCTTCGAGCCGCGGTCCTTTTCCTTCTGGATCGCCTGACGCTCGATTTCGAGCTGCATCACGCGGCGGTCGATCTGGTCGACTTCGACCGGCACCGAGTCGATCTGCATGCGCAAGGCGGCGCCGGCCTCATCGACAAGGTCGATCGCCTTGTCGGGCAAGAAGCGATCGGAGATGTAGCGATGAGAAAGCACCGCTGCGGCGACAAGCCCCGAGTCGCGGTAGCTCACCGAGTGATGAATCTCGTAGGTCTCCTTGAGACCGCGGAGAATCGCAATGGTGTCGTCGACCGTCGGCTGATCAACCAGCACGGTCTGGAAGCGGCGCTCGAGCGCGGCGTCTTTTTCGATGTACTTGCGGTATTCGTTGAGCGTGGTGGCGCCGATGCAGCGCAGCTTGCCGCGCGCCAGCGCCGGCTTGAGCATGTTGGCGGCGTCGATCGAGCCCTCAGCCGACCCGGCGCCGACCATCGTATGCAGCTCATCGATGAAGCAGATGATCTGTCCGGCGGCGTCCTCGATGTCCTTGAGCACCGCCTTCAGACGATCTTCGAACTCGCCGCGGAACTTGGCGCCGGCGACCATCGAGGAGAGGTCAAGCGAGATAAGCCGCTTGTTCTTGAGCGTCTCCGGCACGTCGCCGTCGAGAATGCGCTGAGCGAGGCCTTCGACGATGGCGGTCTTGCCGACGCCGGGCTCGCCGATCAGCACCGGGTTATTCTTGGTGCGGCGCGAGAGCACCTGCACCACACGGCGAATCTCTTCGTCGCGTCCGATGACCGGATCGAGCTCGCCCTTACGGGCCGCCTCGGTCAAGTCGACGGCATAGCGCTCAAGCGCTTGGTACTTGGCTTCGGGATTCTGATCGGTAACGCGCTGTGAGCCGCGCACCTCGGCCAAAGCCTGCAAAATCACATCGTGCGAAGCGCCCATCTGGTTGAGCAGCTTACCGGCTGGATCGTTCCTCTGGTCGGCGATTGCGAGCAAAAGGTGCTCGGTCGAGACGTAGTCGTCCTTGAAGCGTTCGGTCTCTTTGAGCGCCGTCTGAAACGCATCGTTGAGCGGTTGCGAGAGGTGAGTAGCGGGCTGCGCCCCCTGGACTTGCGGGATCGCGTCGAGCAACTTGCTGGCGTCCTCGGCGACGACGCGCCGTTCGATGCCGATCTTGGCCAACACCGCGCCGACGACCCCTTCAGCCTCCTCGGCGAGCGCAGTCAGCAAGTGGACCGGGAAGACCTGCTGGTGCGAATGCTCGGTCGCCAGCGCTTGGGTACGCTGGACGGCTTCTTGAGCTTTCTGCGTGAACTTGTCGAATGGAATCATGCTGGTCCTCCCGGATTGTGTTCGCCGGGCGGGAGGGCCACCGACGCCCTCCCGCCCAATAGCCGGACTTGCTTATTGAACCTTGATCACACGCGAGGTGTCCGGCTTCTCGCGCTTAGGCAGCGTCACCTTGAGAACGCCCTTGTCGTACTTTGCCTTGATCCCGTCGGGGTCGACGGTGTCCGGCAAGCCGAAAGTGCGTACGAAGGAGCCGTAGCTGCGTTCGACGCGATGGTAGTTCTCCTTCTCTTCGTCCTTCTCGAACTTACGCTCGCCGCGCAGCGTGAGTTGTCCTTCCTCGACCCGGATGTCGATGTTCTTTTCGTCCATGTCGGGTAGATCGGCGCTGAGCGTAATCTCCTTCTCGCCTTCGTAGATGTCGACGGCCGGAGCCCAGGTACGCTCGCTAGCGGCGGAGACGGGCTCAATGTCGCCGAAGAAACGGTCCAGGTCAAACCAGGGAGCAAGGCTCCGCGGGCTGTATCGAATGAGACTCATGGTATTCCTCCTTGTGCGGCCGAGCCGCGTTCTTCTATGACTCAATAATAAAACATGAGCGTAATCATGTCAAGTATTTTTATCGATTCACATTGCATTCAAAATCAACAGCTTACGAAGTTTTTAAGAAGGATCTGATGGCAGAACGCTCATATTTCTGGCCGAGAAGCGGCATCGCCGGCACTTTAGACACTCTGCGCCGATCGCTCTTGGAGTTGTATGATGCAAGGCCATGGATTCTTTCCTGCTCGCGCCAGCTCGCGCCCAGGCCGGAGCGTTGGCTCGCGGAGAAGTCTCGGCTGCAGAGCTGGCGGACGCCTACCTAGCGCGCATCGAAGCGGTTCAGCCGCAACTGAACGCCGTGGCGAGCCTCGACGCAGACGCATTGCGGTCGGCGGCGGCTCGGGCCGACAAGACTCGCGGCGAAGGCCTCGATCCCGGGCCGTTGGCTGGTTTGCCGTTCTCCGTCAAAGACAATCTGGCGGCTGCGGGACTGCGCTGGACGGCGGGAACGCTCGGCCGCAAGGAGTTCGTCGCCAAATCGGATGCGACGGTTGTGAAGCGGATGCGGGATGCAGGCGGATTGCCGCTTGCCAAGACGAATCTGCCCGAGCTGGGGCTCAGCTACGAAACCGACAACTTCATCTTTGGACGAACGAACAACCCCTACGACCTCGGACGCACGCCTGGCGGCTCGAGCGGCGGCGAGGCGGCATTGGTCGCCGTCTGCGGCTCGCCCCTCGGCCTGGCGAACGATTCCGCCGGTAGCGCCCGGATTCCAGCGAGTTTTTGCGGCGTAACCGGATTCAAGCCGACGCGCGGGCGGATTCCTCGCAGCGGGCATTTCCCGACGCCGGGCGGCATCAACGGGGGGCTGGTGCACGAGGGACTGATCGCACGTACAGTCGATGATCTGGCATGGGCGGCTGCACTGCTCTACGGACCGGACGGCCGCGATCCCGACTCGCCGCCGGTCCCTTCGTCCGACCCAGCCGGAGTGCAGCTCGAATCGCTGCGAGTTGCAGTATGCCTCGATAACGGCATCGCCGCGCCTACGGCAGAGGTTCGCGCGGCCGTCGAGCGGGCGGCCGGGGCGCTCGAGAAGCTCGGCGCGCGAGTCGTCGAGGCCCGTCCGCGAGGCTTCGAGCAAACGTTGCAGCTATTGCTCGAGATCTTCGCTGCCGACGGGGGGGCCTCGGTGCGGTCAGCTCTTGTCCAGATGGGGACTGAGAAGATACATCCCTTACTCGAAGCCGCGTTTGCTTTAGGAGCGCCGTGGGCGACCGACGGTCCCGGCGTCGCCGAGCGAGCATGGCGGCTCGACGAGCACCGCCGCCATGCGCTGGCGTTTTGGAACGACTTCGATCTACTGCTCACGCCCGTCTCGGCCGAGCCCGCAGTTCCCCATGGAACGAGCTGGGAGCGGCTGCCTAGCTTTAGCTGGGCGGTCGCACACAATTTAACTGGATGGCCGGCGGCCTCGGTTCCGGGAGCGTTTTCAAAAGAAGGGTTGCCAATCGGGGTGCACGTCGCGGCAGCGCCGTGGCGCGAGGATCGGGTCCTTGCCGCGGCCTGCGCCATCGAGGCGGCACTGGGAGGCTGGCGGCCGTCGGCGCTGTTTCCGCTCTAGGCCAGCAACTTTTCGATCCGGTTGCCGCCCACGTCGGTGAGGCGGAAGTCGCGTCCCTGGAACTTGTAAGTTAGCTTGGTGTGATCAAGACCGAGCAGATGCAGGATCGTAGCCTGCACGTCGTGGATCTCGACCCGATCTTCGACGGGGTCGAAACCCAGCTCGTCCGTCTTGCCGATCGTATGACCAGGACGGATGCCGGCCCCAGCAAACCACATCGTGAAGGCGTCGATGTGGTGATTGCGTCCAACGGTTTCTCGCACCTCGCCCATCGGGGTGCGGCCGAACTCGCCGCCCCAGACAACCAGGGTGTCTTCAAGCAATCCGCGTTGTTTTAGGTCGCGAACTAGGGCAGCGCAGGGCTGGTCGATTTCCTTGCAGCGGGCTGGGAACGACTTAGTGAGGTTCTCGGTAGGGCCGCCGTGGTGATCCCAGTCGGTGTGATAGAGCTGCACGAAGCGAACGCCGCGCTCAACGAGCCGGCGTGCTAGCAAACAGTTGTTTCCGAACGAACGAGCACCCGGCTCGGCGCCGTACATCTCGAGGGTTTCCTTGCTCTCCGCCGAGAGGTCGATCAGTTCGGGTCCGCTAGTCTGCATCCGATAAGCCATCTCGTAGGACGAGATGCGTGAAGCGATCTCGGGGTCGCCGGTAGTGTCGAAACGTTGCTCGTTCAGGTCGCGAATCGCGCCGAGCGCTGCTCTCTGACGGGCGGCGCCGAAGCCGGCCGGACCGGCAAGGTTGAGGATCGGCTCACCGCCGCTCTGGAAGGGCGTGCCCTGATAGGCCGACGGCAGAAAGCCCGCGCCCCAGTTGAGCGCCCCGCCGCGCGGTCCGCGCGGTCCCGACTGCAAGACGACGAAACCGGGCAGATCCTGCGATTCGCTGCCAATGCCGTAGCCAACCCACGAGCCCATACTAGGACGCCCGAATCGGGTCGAGCCGGTATTCATCAGGATCTTGGCCGGAGCGTGGTTGAAGTTCTCGGCGGCGACAGTCGAGATAAAGGCAAGATCGTCGACGACGCGCGCAGTATGCGGCAGAGCTTCGGAGACCCATTTGCCCGACTGGCCGTAGCGCGCGAACTTCTTGCGCGGGCCGAGCAACTTCGGCGTGTTCTCGGTGAAGCTGCCCATGAAGGCGAAGCGTTTGCCTTCGAGCACGGAGGCGGGCGTGTTCTGTCCATCGAGCTCGGAGAGCTTCGGCTTGTAGTCGAACATCTCGAGCTGGCTGGGCCCGCCCGCCATGAAGAGAAAGATGACGTTTTTGGCCTTGGGTGCGTAGTGCGGCGCCCGCGGCGTCGTCGGGCTGCGAATCTCGGGAGCTTCGGCAGCGAGCAGATTCGACCCGAGCAGTGACGCAAGCGCGGCTTTGCCGACGCCGACGCCGCAACCCTTAAAGAAGTGCCGGCGAGTGAGTGCGAGCAGCCGTTCTTTTTCCGTACGCATCGTCGTTACTCTCGAGTCACGAATTCGTCGACGTTCAGCAGAACGCGCGAAAGTGCGGTCCAGGCGGCGATCTCGGCTGCTTCGCGCTCGTCGTTGGCGTCGGGTGCGATCAGCTTCGCCTGCTCGGCGTTGGCCTGAAACGCATCTCGCTCGGCAGCGAGATAGCTCGCCAAGCGCTCGGCCTCCGAAGGTCTGGGCGAGCGAGCCAGGCAAAGCCGGAAGGCTCGCTCGAGCCGCTCGGTCTCGTCCTCGCCCTCGGCGCGTACCCGTTTGGCGAGAGCCTCGGCGAATTCGTAGTGGCCTTTGTCGTTGAGCAGCGTCAACGCTTGCAGCGGGGTGTTCGAGCGGATGCGGCGAGTGCATGCCGCCATCGAGTCCGGAGAGTCGAAGACCATCAGACCTGGGTGAGGGCTGCTTCGCCAGAAGAACGTGTACATTCCCCGGCGGTAGCGGTTCTCATCGGTGTCGGCGACCCATTCGCGTTGCATCTGGCCGAGCTTGCTGGCGCCGTTGGGCTGCGGTGGACGGACGCTTGGTCCGCCGATCTTCCGCGCCAGAAGACCGCTGGCGGTGAGCGCCGCATCGCGGATGATTTCGGCGTCTAGCCGCAGTCTCGACTGTCGCGCCAGCAGACGATTGCGCGGATCGATCAGCTCAAGATCCTTGCGTGCGGCTGAAGACTGGCGATAGGTTGCCGAGGTAACGATCAAGCGGTGGAGCTTCTTCATGCTCCAGCCTTCATCGCGAAACTCCGAGGCGAGCCAATCGAGCAGTTTTGGGTGAGTCGGCGGGGAGCCCTGAGTTCCGAAGTCGTTCTCAGTTTCGACGATGCCGAGTCCAAAGTAGCGTTGCCAAATACGGTTGACGGTCACGCGCGCCGTCAGCGGGTTCCTCTCGTCCACCAGCCAGCGCGCCAGGTCGAGCCGGTTCGGGAGCCCGGCTTCGGGCTTCTCAAGAGGAGGCAGCGCAGCCGGCGTATCCGGTTGGACCTCGGCGCCCTTGCGCAAGAAGTCTCCTCCTAATTGAATGTAGGCCTGGCGCGGCTCAGCCAGCTCCTTCATCACCATCGTCGTGCGCAGCTTGGGCAGCCGTTCCCTCAGGTGTCGAATCGAGGCTTGCCGCTCGCGGTAGCCGAGATCGGCCTCGCGAAAGGCGCGATCGATCGAGCCTTGCTGGAACCTGTTTCGCTTGTCGACGGGAATGCCCAAGTTCTCACGAACGTTGTCAGGCAGCTCACCGATCTGGTCGGGCGTCAACGACGCTTCCCAAGCTGGCCGGCGCTCGGCGAGGTATTTCTTGGCGTCGGCCTCGAGCAGAGCGAGTTGGCCTTGAACGACGTCGCGCGTCGCCAGCTCTTCGTCGGAGCCGAACTCGAGGATCGGCTTGTGGGCAGTCTTGCGGCCCTCTTCACCATCTTTGCCGCTGAGCTCGTCAACGCTGTTGTAGAAGGCGTACATCTGATAGAAGTCACGCTGCGCAATCGGGTCGAACTTGTGGTCGTGACAACGCGCGCAACCAAGCGTCAAGCCCAGAAAAGCGCTGCCGGTGGCATCGACTCGATCGACGACGGCTTCCACGCGATACTGTTCGAAGTCGATCCCGCCTTCGAGATTGATCAACGTGTTGCGCTGAAATCCGGTCGCGACGATCTGATCGGTGGTTGCGTTCGGCAACAGATCGCCGGCAATCTGCTCGATGACGAATTGGTCAAACGGCAGGTCGCGATTGAGGGCGTTGATCACCCAATCGCGATACATCCAGATCTCCCTCGCGCCGTCGATGTTGTAGCCGTTCGAGTCGGCGTAGCGCGCTACGTCCAGCCAACGACGGCCCCAGCGCTCGCCATAGTGCGGAGAGCCGAGCAAGCGGTCGACCAGTTCCTCGTAGGCGTCGGGGCTCATGTCGGCGACGAAGGCATCGACCTCCTCGGGCGTCGGCGGCAAACCAAGCAGATCGAGACTGACGCGGCGGATCAGAGTCGCCCGGCCTGCCTCCGGCGACGGCTTGATCCCGTCCTGGTCAAGCCGGGCCAAAACGAAATAGTCGATCGGATTCAGCGGCCAAGACTTGTCGGCTACCGCCGGCGGCTCGGGCTTCGCGATGGGGTCAAACGCCCAGTGCTTCTGGGCCTCGACGGCGGTGGCCAGGCTTTCTCCCCATGTCAGTCCTCCACGCACCCAAGCCTCGAGCGTTGCGATTTCGGCGTCGGCGAGCTTGCGGCCCGGGGGCATCTTGAGGCCCCCTTCCTGACGGACGGCTCCGATCAAGAGGCTGTGCTCGGGATGACCGGCTGCCGCCGCTGGGCCTCGGCCGCCGCCCTGGAGAAGCTCCGCCCGGGAGCCCATCGAAAGACCGCCGGTCCTAAGTTTTGGGTTGTGGCAGGCGAGACAGTTCTCGGCCAGGAGCGGCTGAACGTCTCTCTTAAAGTCGACTTGCCGCGCCGAATCCTGCGCCGAGGCGGACCACGCTCCGAAAGCACAGACCGCCGCCGCGGGCGCGAGGGCTCCCAAGCATCTGACGAAGCCCCACGATTTCAACATCAGCCAACCTTGCAGCGCTTTCGGGCGTCATGATTGTAGCATCGCTCGATTTGCATGCGGCACCGTTGTTGATCTCTTTGGCCAAGATCGCTCGCCCCGATTCACCCCCAGTCCTAAGGCCCGGCCGACCCCGGCGAAGGCCCCTGAAGGTGGCCGATCCCTAAAGCCCGCGACCAGAAAAACCCTAAATTTGAGGAGACAACCAGGAAATCGCACACCCTCTAGAGAAATTGCTCAATCGGCGCGTGAGCCGACTGTAAATCTCTATATTTTTCAGTTAGTTACGAGCATGCCCCCCGCGTCTACGTCAACGCTCGCTTGGCGGGCGGGGGTCAGGTGAATACCCAATCCTTTTCAGCCGTTGACACCCTTCGCTTCCGGAAAGTACACTAGGGGCGCGGCGAAGCCACGACTCTCGAATCGCAACACCGGGGAATGGGGCCGTACGCGCATCAAACAAACAACAGAAAGCGAACCATTTCGCGAAGGATAAACAACCATGACGCATCGCACCAATTCTCGTTTCTTTTTGCTGTCTGCCCTGGCAGCCGCCCTTTTATTGTTCGCAGCCGCCCCAGCCAGCGCGGTGACCGTTTTCAGCCAAGACTTCGAGGGAGGGGGCATGGGTTGCCCGGGTCCCGTCGGCGCAATTGACTATGCCGGCACATGTCAACCGGTATCAGGCGGAACCCCGTTCTGGGAAGTAACAACCGGCGATAATCTGCCAGCCCTGACGATTGGCGGAGCCGGGAACAGCGTCCTCGGCGCTGCGGGCGATGGCGCCACCGTCGGGACGGGCGATGTGCTAGCCGTCGTACCTTTCGGCGCGATTGACATCAGCGCATTTACGAACCTTGTATTGTCGGTGGACGTCGCGGCGACTGCAGGCGCTGGGACCTGGGAGACAGAAGACTACGCCCGCGTGTACTACCGGATTAATGAGGGCATGGCAGGGGACACCGGATGGGCGAACCTGCTTGACGCAAACGGCCCCGGAGCCAATTTGAGCGATCCGTCTCAGGGCGGCATCGGCAATCCGACGCTTCTGACCGCAGCGTTCCAAACCTTCGTCTTCAACATCCCGGACGGAGGCGCGATTCGATTCCTGTTCGCAGCGAACGTGAGCGGCTCCAACGAGCAGCTGGCGTTTGACAACCTTGACCTTCAAGGCGACGCGGTCATCCCCGAGCCGAGCACGATATTCCTCTTCGGCGCCGGACTAGTCGGCCTCGCTCTTGTGCAGCGCAAGAAGCGCAAAGCCTAAGCGATTTATAGACTCCGCTCCGTTTTCTGTTGAGCCTAAACTCGGGCGCCCGTCGCGGCGCCCGAGTTTAGGCGCTTGTTCTGTTGCTCCTATTGAACGGACCCTTGCCGGGCGGCCGCCTTGGGATCCAGTTCGATCTTGCCGAAAGCGGTTTCGTACTGGGCCAGGTTTTCCGTCAGCACATGGTGCAGAGCTTTCGTCTGCTGTGGGCTCAGGTAGATCCCCTGGAAAGCATTGATCTCCGCGCTGTCCGTGGTCTGCTGGCCGAGCGTTCCGAATTGTAGAAAGAAGTCCCATAGGCTGACTCGAACCTGAACGCTGTTGGCGTAGCCGTCGCGATAGTCCGGCCCTTGGACGATGCGAACTTGAGGGTTTTGGGGTTGGCTCATCGCTTTCATGCTGGCGCCGCCGGCTGCTGGGCGTCAAGATAGACGGGAGAACGGATCTCCGCCGCGATGCGCTCCGACCAAGACCTATTCGCCTACTTCGGACCGATGATCGCCTTTCTTTGCGTCGTCGCCGTCGAAGACTGGCAGCCGGACCCCGACCCGCTGCTGTGGCTGACGCTGCGCCTGATTGTCCCGCTCGCACTGCTCCTGTACTTCGCTCGGCGCGGGTTGTACCCCGAACTTGGCGGCTATCGCTGGGGCCTGGGCTCCGCAGCGGATGTCGCTCTCGGCGTCGTGGTTACGGCAGTTTGGGTCGGGCCCTATCTCCTTTGGCCAGAGTTGCGGCCGCAAGCCGAAGAAGCCTTCGATCCCTCAATGGCCGGTGAATCCTCCCGCGGGCTCGTTCTGGCGTTGCGTTTCGCCGGTTTCTCGCTGGTTACGCCGTTCGCCGAAGAGCTGCTCGTTCGCAGCTTTCTAATGCGCAGCACCGACGCTTGGGCGACGGACCTAGACTTCCGCGAGATCCCTGTAGGTGCTTTTGCCTGGCGGAGCTTCGCCGTCACGGTTGTGTGGTTTACCTTCACCCACGCCTCCTGGGAGTGGCCGGTCGCATTCGCAACAGGGGTGATCTACAACGTCTGGCTCTACCGCCGCAAGCACATTGGGGCGCTGGTTCTCGCCCACGCAGCGACGAATGCATCTCTTTTTGCATTCGTCGCCCTGGGGCCGTTGTTCGGTTTGTGGTTCTTCCTATAGCCGCCGACCAGAACCCTACCGAAACCCGTACTCCGTTGGACTAGGTAGACCTACGACTGGCAAGCCGCCGTCGCTCAAACTAGAATCGAGGTCGTGGATTCACCCTAACTCGTTGCCACGCCAGCGCTTCGCTGAGGCGGCTATGCCCAAAGAGGCGCCCGAGGCGGTCCGGGTCAGCCCGGCAGGAGCGTCTAGGCAAGGCAGGCCTTCTCTGATCGGGCTGCTCGCATCCAAGACAAGTCCTACGGGGGACTAGTACCCACTAGGGTCGAACGCTTAGAAAATCTTTAGTGCAAAGCCCCAATTGTTTCAGCGATAGGGAAACCCTACTATTGGAATCGTAAGCCGCACAAAGAGGCTCCCCACCTCGAACAGGCACAAGAAATGTCGAACACGACGAGCAGAGAAGGATGGACGGGCTCACACGGGGCTTTGCGGTTGCGGCCCTCAACCGGCTCGGCCGCGCCTAGCTCTCAGGGGACAGCCGGCGCCCAGCGAGGCCTGCTCTCGGCACGGGCCGGACTTGCCGCTACATCAGTGGGGTGCCTACGGTACAGTAATGTTCTGCTCCCAGTTCAACCGCGAGTAGATCGCGCGCCGCTGAAGCCTGCTTCGTTCCCGCATCTTAAGGTTCGCGACCGGGCCCCGGTTCGTTTTCCGCTCCTGTCGCTGGCTCCCGCGAACATGATATCGCTCGATACCGCTCGCCGTCCTGCGGGCGCGCCGGTGCGTTCCGTCACCCACAGGGTCGAGATCGAGCACCCGGCGCTTGAGAAGACTCTGCTAGGAGACGCCGCCTCCGAACCTCTGTGGCAGACGCTGTTTTCGCCAGGCACGAAAGCGAGAAAGGACGAGCGTGCGCCTTTGGCGGATCCGCGCCGTCAGACGCATCACGGCCAAACGCATCACAGCGTCGTCGACTCGAGCTTGGATTGGGGCGCTGCGGGCAACATCGAGGTCGAGGACCTTACCGATTCTCGCCATACCCTGCCGCCCGTGCAGGTCGAGCCTCCGAAACGGAAGTGGCTCTGGCAAGCGGTCGAAGGCATCTTTCTGAGCCGAGCGTTCTCCGGAGCACTGGCCCTCGTGATGGCGACTCTGTTCGTCAGCACGCTGGACGTACCGTGGAACAAGTGGTTCGCGCGCCAGATCGTCAAGGTCCAAGGGCCGATCGACACCGTCATGGCCCACATGAGCCGCCCGATCCGCGAGCGTGCCGCGTTCTTCATCGTGGACGATTTCGCAAGCGGAGTCGATCACTGGGTGAACAACGCGTCGCTTGACGTTGATCCGGCAGGTTGGCTCACCGTGCAAGAGGGCCTCGCCCTGCACGGCGGCACCCAGAGCCTCGAAAGTTATCGCTTCGATTTCGACGCCAAGATCCAGTCAAAGGCCGTCGGCTGGGTGGTTCGCGCGCCCGACACCCGCAACTACTACGCCTACAAGCTGAACCAGAGCGGCAGCCGCAAGTCGCCTATCTATTCGCTGTCGCGTTACTCGATGATCGACGGCATCCAAGGCGCGATCACGCAGAACATTGATGTGCCCGCACATCTGACCCGAGCCGGCGACTTCAACCGCGTCTCGGTCCGCGTCGTCGGCGACCAGATGACAACCTTGATCAACGGCTGGGGCGTCGATTTCTGGCGCGACGCTGAGATCGATCGCGGCGGAGTGGGACTGCTTGCCGACAGGGGCGAATCCGCTCTGGTTCGCAAGATGACCGTCTCCGGCAACGACGACACCTGGGGCATGATCCTCTACGGAACAATGGAATCGGTCCGCTCAGTGCAAGACATCTTCACTGGAGAGAGCAGCACACCGGCCGCCATCATGTTCCATCGGCCCGGCGCCTCCGGTCCCCAGATCATCCATCTCCGCGGCGCCAAGTAAGCGCTGATCGCTCCGCTGCATCCCGGCCGACTCTGCAGTATAGAATCATCGGTCGGATTGCTCCTATTCCGTACTGCGGCTAGAGCGCGCGCAGCCGCTCGACGCGCGAGTTCAATTCCGAGTCCGGCCGAAACAACGAGATCCCCGCAACGCCCACAGCTCCCGAACGGCGACACGCGGCCGTCTTCTCGAGCGTAACCCCGCCCAAGGCAAGCACGGGTATCGAGACGGCGCGGCACGCCTCTTCCAAACGGTCGAGCCCCTGCGGCGGTCCATGCTTTCTCTTTGAGGGAGTCTCAAACACGGGACCGAAGACGCAGAAGTCGGCCCCCTCCGTCTGCGCCCGTTCGACCTCTTCCGCCGCGTGCGCCGAGACGCCGATCCAGGCCTCCGGCCCCAACACCTCACGAACCAGTCGAGGCGGCAGCGCGCCCGACGGCAGATGCACGCCGTCAAGCCCAGCCGCCCGCGCTATGTCGGCCCTTTCGTTAATCAAGATCCTTGCGTGTTTAGGATTCGGCAACCTCCGCGCGGCGCAGGCCAGATCGAAGAGCTCGCGCGCCGTCAGATCCTTCTCGCGGATTTGCAGCCAGTCGACGCCAGCCGCGAGTAACGCCTCGACGTGCTCCAGGACCCCAACACCAAGGCCGCGGCGGTCGGTCACCGCGTAGAGAATCACCGCCCGCCGCGCCCGTCGGGGAACACCCAGACGGCCTCGACGGGAATCTCGACCGTCCAATCCTCCGCGCCCTGCGCCTCCGCCCAGGTCTCGCGGGTCACGACCGCCGAAAGGTTCTCGACGAAATCAAGCCGCACCTGCTCGGCCTCTTGGCGCGCCCGCCGCAAACGCACTGCCGCATGCCGCTCCGGGATCGATCCGTTGCGAGGCACCGCGACCACGCCCTCGGCGCGGATGCAGAACGAGACGCGCTCTCCGGGATTCACTGCGACGAACGCCGCCTCGATCGCGAACTCCGATGTCTGCAGCCGCGTGAGGCCCGCCGCCTCGTCCACCCCTTTCGCCTCTCCGTCAAAAACTGCGTCGATGCCCAACAATCGAGCAGCTTCCGCCGAACCGGGACGGTTGTAGATCTCGCGCGGGGAGCCGTGTTGAATGATCCGCCCGCCCGAATAGAGCAACATGTGATCGGCGAGGCTGAACGCTTCGTCAAGATTGTGTGTAACGACGATCGTCGGGACGCGATACTCGCGCCGCACCTGCTCGATGGTGCAATAGAGCTCTCGCCGCAATCCGACGTCGAGGCCCTGCGCCGGCTCGTCCATCAGCAGCAGCTCCGGCCGCCGAATCAGCGTACGCGCAATGGCGGAGCGCCGCCTCTCCCCGCCCGAAATTTGCTCGGGCCGCCGTGCGGCGAATCGCCCCAGCCGAAACCGCTCGATCGCCTCTTCCACTCGTCGGTGCAGCTCGGCCGAGTCCAAACCGTGTCCGGCAAACTCGAGATTCTCGCGCACGCTCATGTGCGGAAAGAGCGTGTCGTTCTGGAACAGGTAGCCGCAACGCCGATTCCGTGCCGGCTCGTCAACGCCCGACTCGCTGTCAAACAGTACACGCCCATTCAGCGAAATGCGTCCGCCGGCGGGACGCACGAAGCCCGCGATCGCTGCTAGCGTCAACGTCTTCCCCGCCCCGCTCGGACCGAACAACGCAGTCACGCCGTCGCCGACCGCGAGTTCAACCGACAAGTCAAACGCCGCCGATCCGCTCCTCTCGGCAAAGCCCTTTTCTATGCGCGCCTCAAGCATTCAAATCCTAATACGCCCGCTCCGTCCCCGCCGTCTTGATAAACCAGAGCACGCTGAGCGCCAACGCCAACATCACCGCCGCCAACGCGTTGGCCAGCAGCGCGTCGCCCGACTGAACCGCGTCGTAGATCGCCACCGACATCGTCTGCGTACGCCCGGGAATGTTGCCCGCGATCATGATCGTTACGCCGAAGTCTCCCAACGAACGGGCAAACGCGAACACCGCCGCCGCCGCGATCGAACGTCGCGCCAACGGCAAGCTCACGCGCCGAAAAACCCGCCATTCGCTCGCGCCCAGACTGCGCGCGGCGTTCTCGAGATTGGCGTCGACGGATTCAAACGCCGCCCGCGCCGCTCGCACCAGCAACGGTACCGCATGGAAGCAAGCCGCTACCACGGCCGCCTGCCAAGTAAAAACCAACGGCCCGCCGAAAACCGATTCGTAGATCTCTCCGAGCGGGCTCGAGCGCCCCAGCAGCACGAGCAGGTAGTAGCCCAGCACGGTCGGCGGCAGTACGATCGGCAACGTCAGCAAGCTCTCTAGCAGATCGCGTCCGCGAAATCGTCCGTGAGCCAGAGCATAGGCGGACGCCAACCCAATCGCCAGCGACAACACCGTGGCGATCGCTGCGACACGCAGGCTCAGCCAGAGCGGAAACCAGTCGACAGCGCCAAGATCGAGTCCCGTCACAGCCCTGATTATACGAGGGGCCGGCGGCTGTATCCTCGCGTCGGCGCCACCGCAAGAAAACCAAGCCGTGGAGCGGGAGCGCACGAACGGGCCTCTTCCACGCCTACCGCTACAACCTGCGGGGGCTGTCCCATGCTGCTCGGGTTCAGCACGCCTGTCGAACCCTCGTGGGGACCGTCCCCAGTAGGCAACGCTCCCACAGTAGGAACGGACTCCGTGATTGAGTACGTCGGGGACTGGGGCTGTCGCAAGTCGGCGAGTTCTCTTTCGTGCCGGCTCGGGCCGAGCTTTAAGAGGGCGCCCTTGCTCCCTTTCATGTTGAGTACAGGACACCTCTTAGAATCAACAGCTTTGAGTCCTCTAATTCGGCCGATTCCTGTCCCACGATCAAGCCCGAGCGCCCAAGCCCCTCAATCGTTTTGAAATCGACGCCTTGGAGAGACCTGGGCTCAAGTCCACAATTGGGCGCGTCAGTGGGCCGTTGCGCGATAATTCATCGACAGAACGAGGGTCGTGAACCATGCGCATCGCTGCAGTCGTCACCGCAATCTCCGTAGCAGTTTCTTGGGGAGCCGCCGTACCCGCTGGAGCAGCCGAAAAAGGCTCTCTACGCGCTGGAGCCGCCATCGTCGACATCACGCCTGCCGAAGAGACGCCGCTTCCGATGGCAGGCTATGCGGGCCGCGAAAGGGGACACCAAGGCGTGCACGACCGACTCTACGTGCGCGCGATCGTCGTCGACGACGGCTCGACGCAGGCGGCGCTCGTCGGCACGGACGCTATTTTCATCGATGACGCCTCTTGGGAAACGCTTGCGCCTCGCATCGAAAAGGAGACAGGGATTCCCCAGAATCAGATTCTGCTGAGCGCCACGCACACTCATGCAGGGCCTAATTTCAGGCGGCTCCGAGGCGAGGGATCGGGTCCGGGCGCCGACTATCTGAACCGGTTTGAGAACAAGGTGACGGCCGCCGTTCGTCAGGCGCAAAGTCGCCTCGTGCCTGCCCGCATGGGCTTTGGAACAGGAGAGGCGCACGTCAACATGAATCGCCGGGCTCGTCTGCCCAACGGCGGCTGGTGGCTCGGCGTGAATCCGGACGGGCCGTCCGACAAGACGGTGGCGGTGCTAAAGTTCGAGACTTTCGGCGGAGAGCCTATTGCCCTATATGTAAACTACGCTGTGCACGGAACGGTGCTCGGCCAGCGCAACCTCCAGATTTCGGGCGATCTGCCCGGCGCGACGTCGCGCTTTGTCGAAGAGCGCCTCGGCAGCGACGTCGTCGTCGCCTGGACCAGCGCCGCCGCCGGCGACCAGGATCCGCTCTACCGCGTTGGCGACAACTTCGACCATGTCGACGTGCTGGGCCGCATCCTCGGCGAAGAAGTCGTCCGCGTCACCGAGGGAATCAAGACTTCGCCGCGCATGCGGATCGCCGGGATGCAACGAGTCGTGACGTGCCCCGGCAAGAAGAATCCGCCGGGCCCGAGGAGGAGGCCCGAGCTCGACTACCAGTTCCTCGACGCCGAGCCGACCTCGATTCGCCTCTCGCTCCTATTGCTCAATCACGTCGCCGTCACGGGCGTCTCGGGCGAGGTCCTTACCGGCATCAACACCCGGCTCAAACGTGAGTCACCGCTGGCCGGAACTGTGATGGTTACGCATGCCAACGGAGCGAGCGGCTACATCCCCGACGACGCAGCCTACGATCAGATCAGCTATGAGATCGTCGTCTCCCGCGTGAAGCGCGGCTGCGCCGAAGACGCCGTCGTCAACGGCCTGCTCGACATGATCGACTCGTTGTAAGACCGCCGGGACGAAGCGTACCCCCGGGGTAAGCAGCGGGCGGAACCGACCGCATTCTCCCCTCTTTCCCAAGCTCGCGAAGCGACGGCGTCGTTATCGGGCGGACTGAGCCAGATAGTTTGTGGTCCCCTGGCGATGAGCGGATGTTTCTATGGCTCCGTCTCGAGTCAATGCGAACACGCGATATCCGGAGTCCCGGAGCAGCTCATAGCTGTCACCCCACTCGGAAGGTTTCAGACACTCGAAGAAAACTGTGGGATGTGAATCCGTCAGCACGCGCCGCATGCCCGCAAAGACTTCCCTCTCATGTCCTTCCACATCAATTTTGACGAGACCCACTTTGACGCCCGGCGGTATTACCGCGTCCAGGCATTCGAGGTCGACTTCAATTCGTTTTCCTTCTTCACTACGATCCGTAAAGCCGCCCATCGTTGGGTCCTTATGCAAGAAAAATGTAGCTGTGCCCGACTCTCGCCCTACCGCAGCGGGACGAATTTCAATCCGCTCACTCAAATCATTCACTTTCACGTTCAACCCGGCACGGCCCCGAATGTCCGTCGGCTCCCAGGCGATGGCGCGAAGTTTCGGATTCCCGGCACAAGCCAGAATGCTGTAGAGTCCGCAGTTGGCCCCCACATCCAAGAACAGCCCATCGGCCCGTCTAGCCATATCGCAGAAGAGAGGAATCACTTCCCGTTCCCAGCGGTTCGCGCCGGTCCAGTATAAGGTTTCTCCGATTGGGTCGTTGGGGCCGAGCGCGTATTTGATGCGAATTCCGCTTATCGAGAAATCCACAACTCCGGCGTAGGAGCAACAAGTGCTCGTCAACAACGACGGAAAAAGATGAGTGACCACGCGGGCCGCATTGCGCGTCAACGGAGTTGAGAGAATTCGTACACGAGCCGAGCCAACGAGGGCGGGATCGATCTGCAATGAGGTGTCATTCATCTTCGATTAGAAGGCTGAAATTTCGGCCAAGCCGCCAATTGATTCTCAGCCTCTCTTCTCCGAATGATACTTCATCACGGGCGCAAGCAGCTAGGCTCGCGGCGCGGCCTCACTCTTGTATCGTGATCTTCGGCAGTGGTACCGGCTTCATCGGCTCAAAGAGACCAAAGGAAAAAATCGCGGTGGAGGAAGCGATCGCCACGTACTGCTTGTCCCCGGCTTCGTAAACAATAGGCGAGGCGTTGAGTTGTTCACCCAAGCTGAAGTGCCAGAGATGTTTACCAGTTCTCGCATCGAGCGCTATAAAGGAACCGTCGTCGTCACCCGCGAACACTACGCCGCCCGAGGTTGAAACCAGGCCGGACCACATCAGCCCCACGCCGGTCATCGGATACTCCCAGACTCGTTTCCCAGTCTTGGGGTCAAGCGCCCGAACAATCACTTGTCCGCCCTTTTCAGTAGCGCCGCCGCCTGGAAAGTTCTTCATCGGGACGGGAACCTGCAACGACTTACTGTAGAGCCCGCACTGCTCAAGCGTAATCACGTACAACAGACCCGTGCCGGGGTTGTAGGTTTGGCCCATCCAGTTGGTGGCGCCTTTAACACTGGGGCAGACCCAGTTGCCTTCAGTAGTAGGGTCCTTGTCGTCAATCAGAACAGGGCGGCCGCTGTCGTCGATGCCGCTCGACCAGGTCACGTTGTCAATGAGTTGGGTCGCCCGCAAGAACTCGCCCGTCACACGGTCTAGCATGTAGAAGAAACCGTTGCGGTTGGCATGGAGCACTACCTTGCTCTTGCTGCCCCGCCAATCAATATCCACGAGCACCGGCCAACTTTGAGCGTCCCAGTCGTGCGTATCGTGTGGCGTGAACTGAAAATGCCACCTCATCTCACCCGTATCCAGATCAAGAGCGACCAGCGAGCAGGTATACAAGTTATCGCCGGGACGGGTGTCTGGGTTAAAGTCGGGCCATGGATTTCCAGTCGTCCAATAGAGCAGGTTCAACTCAGGATCAAACGTACCCGAGAGCCAAGCGGCGCCACCGCCCCAGCCCAGCATGCGTCCCCAGGTTTCTGACCCTGGGTCTCCATCCTTCTCCGGCACCGTGTATGTTTTCCAGATCTCTTCTCCAGTTTCCGCCGACAGTCCGGCTATGAAACCCCGCATGCCGCTATCGCCGCCGGAGCTGCCGACTATCACCTTGTCCCCGGCGACAAACGGCGCCGCCGTGGATTTCGTATTCTTGGCGACATCGGCAAAATTCTTACTAAAAAGCAACGCTCCGGTTCTGCGGTCAAGGGCCGTTAGGTAGTTGTCAGAGGTCGTAATATAGACCCTGTTTCCCAAGATGGCCGCCCCGCGATTGTTTGATTGCTCCTCTACCCTTGTATCCACGTACTGCCAAATCAAACGTCCGGCGGCGCCGTCCAGGGCGTAGACGGAGTTGGCGTCGGTGACGTACATCACGCCTTGGTAGACGAGCGGCGACGTCTGCAACTTACGGGAATTGGGTACGCGATAGACCCATTTCGACGCCAAAGACCCTACGTTCTCAGCCGTAATTTCTTCGAGAGGCGAGTATCGCCAGCCCGAATAGCTTCCCGCATAGGTCAGCCAGTCCTCGCCGGGACTCTTGATGATGTCTTCGTACTTCACCTGTGCCGCGGCCGAGGCGCAGAGCAGGCAGGCAAGCAACCAACTTCGTTTCACTTTCCCTCCGATGTTGCACTTGCCTGCGGCGGGCGCAGGGTCTGCCGGGACAAGTAGGCCAGAAGATTCTCGAGCTCCTGCCCTGAGAGCCGTTGAGCATAGTCACCCGGCATCGGAGAAGATCCGGAAATCGTCAGTGCCGCCACGTCGAGCATTGGGATTAAATGTAGGTCGCCGCTTGTATCCACGACTTGCAGCGAATAGTTATTACGGTTGCGCGCTACGCCTTTGACGATTTGTCCGCTCTTGAGCGTCACGACAACGGCTTCCTTCCCCAGCCAAAAAAGGTCTTTCGAAGGATTAGTGATCGCTTCTTTGATCACAGCCAGCGGGCGTGACCCGCCGACGTTCGTCAGGTCGGGAGCAGTGTGGCCTCCCTCGCCGAGAATTGAGTGGCAGCCCGAGCAGCCGGCTTCATTGCCCCAGAAAAGCTCCCGGCCAGCTTCGGGGTCTCCCGGCGCTGGTGTCTCGGCGGCCGGCCCCGTCATCGCATGCAGGAACGCCACCAGCTTCCAGGTATCCTCGTCGGAAAGATCCAGAGGCGGCATATCCGTCCCCGGCACCCCCTTGCGCACGACGTTGAAAATGGCCTCATCGCTGAGCGGATGCCATAAAGTGCGCTGCACCAAGTTTGGCCCGCGGCCGCCGCTGCCGTCGGGACCGTGGCAGCCGGCGCAAGAGGTGGCGTACAGCTTAGCCCCAGCGGCAATGGCCTCGGGAGTTCCGAGGGCTGGATTCTCCGACTCGCGCAGGTACCGCCCATGTTGCGCCATGAGCGGCAATGCGAGAACAATGCCTGCCAGGACGCGAAGGACTAATCTACCATTCATCAACCGTTCTCTTGCTTTTGCTTTCTAACGCTTCGTTAGGGTTTCACTAGAGCGACCGCGCTTCATGGTAGCCTACCAGATTCGCGGATTGGGCAGCCTCGGCATCTGGACCGGGAATTCCATCCGGCGATCCCGGCGCAGACGGCCTGTGCTAGCCTTTGGTGGCTGTGAAATCTCCCGCTCTAGCCATCCCTCTCGTTCTTTCCATGGCTGCGGCCGCGCAGGGGCAATATGCTATCGAGAAGGCGACGAGCGACGACGCCTCCCGCGCTTCCCTCGTCGTCCTCCGCGACGACAAGGCGAAGGTCGAAGCAGCCATCGCCCCATCGAAGGGCGGCGAGCTCACAAGCCTGCGCGTACACCACAAAGGCAAGTGGATAGAGACCATCTACCTGGCCCGCGACTATTCGCCGAGAGCCGACTGGACTGGTAAAGCTCCATTGCTGTGGCCCGCAACCGGCCAGAACATGCCTGCGGATTTGCTCAAGCGGCGGGCGGCCGGGGAACAGATCAACCAGGGAGCCTGGGAGCACGACGGCAAGCGATACCCGATGCCGGGGCATGGCTTCGCTCGGGACTCGCCATGGAAGTTGGAATCGTCCGAGGCGGGCTCAGATTCGGCTCGTGCGCGGCTCTCTTTCGTGGACAGCGATGTTACTCGCAAGTATTATCCTTTCGGCTTCCACCTAAGCGTCGAATACGAGCTAAAGGGTGGAGCCCTCGCGATCAGTTATCGGGTTCATGCGGACGCAGCAAATCGCGGGGAGATGCCGTTTTCGATTGGAAACCACATCACCTTCAACACCCCGCTGGTCACGGGCGGCGACGCCGGGAAGATGGTCTTCATCTCGCCGTCAAAGACCCGTCTCATCCGAGGCGATAACGGTGTCCCGACGGGCGAGAGCGAGCCCCGTTTCCACGGGGACGGCATTGCACTGGGCGATTTCGAGCGTCGCATCCCGATCTCGCTAAGCGGGTACCAGGGGGAGCCCTGGATGGAACTTCGCGACCCTCAGGGACTGACGATTCGGATGTCCCACAAGGCCTCCAGCATTCCGGAGCAGCCCGTGATTTTGTTCAACGTTTGGGGCGACCCCCCTGACGGCTACTTCAGCCCCGAGCCCTGGGTCGGACTGCAGAATTCACTAGTGCTACAGGAGGGAATCACGCGGCTCGAGCCGGGCGATGACTTCGATTGGACGATCCGCGTGGAGGTCATACGTCGGCCGGACAGTGTGAAGTAGCACTTTGCCGCCAAGCAAGCTACCTGGTGTTGGTGGAGAACTTCCGTTTACACCCGAGGCGCGGCAGCGCGGGGCGTGGGTTCTTGCGCTCAACCATTCCGGGTGTCTAGCCTAATGTGGGGAATTTCCGGTAGACGCTATGGACGCCTTCTCGAACAACCAACCTGTCCGGTTTGGGGTCTTTGAGCTGAACCTGCGCTCCGGGGAGCTGCGCAAGAACGGCTCCAAGCTGAAGCTCCAGGAGCAGCCCTTTCAGGTGTTGGCGGCGCTGGTTGAGAAGCCCGGCGAAGTTGTTCTGCGGAACGAGCTGAAGGAACGTCTCTGGGCGGGTGACACGTTCGTCGACTTCGACCACAGCCTCTCGACGGCGATCAACAAGATTCGCCAAGTGCTGGGCGACTCGGCCAGCCATCCGCGCTTTATCGAGACGATTCCCAGGCGCGGCTACCGCTTCCTGGCGGAGGTCACTGGACCGGCGCGGCCAGAGAAACCTCACGATCTTTCCGGGAATGCTCGGCAGAGACAGCTAGCAGGCCGTCGCCGAAAGTTCGCCTTTACCAGTGCGACGGCGCTCGCCCTAGTCGCATTCTTCGTGGCGCGTTGTCCGCCGACGCCTGAATCACCATCAGCGCCCCTGAGCGCCGTTCCGCTCACGACCTATCGGGGCTCGGAGCTCAACCCCAGCTTCTCGCCCGACGGCGAACAAGTGGCGTTTTCGTGGGACGGCCCGGAGGGCGACAACTTCGACATCTACATCAAGGTCCTCGGCGAGGATGAGCCCCGCCGATTGAGCTCTGACCCACGAGACGATCTTGGGCCGGCATGGTCGCCCCCGACGGCCGGTCGATCGCATGGCTGCGGAACATCTCAACCCCCGAGAAGGTCGCTCTCGAGGTCGTTCAGGCCCCGGTGGTGGGAGGCGTTGAGCGCGTTTGGGGAAGAATTGACCGCTCCGGACCTGATGTTCCCCGGCCCCTGCTGGCTTGGACGGCTGACGGCGAGAGCCTGGTCGTCGTAGACCGCAACTCAGAGACGGAGGGCAATCAAAGAGCCCTGTTCGTCCTCTCGCCCGACGGTTCGAGGCGTCGAATAACGTCGCCACCCGCGCCCTCCAGGGACAGCGGCCCGGCCATCTCCCCAGACGGACGAATGCTAGCCTTCGTTCGAAATCACGGCCTCTACCGCAGCGATGTCTATCTAGTTGATCTTGGGGAAGATCTCGACCCGCTAGGCGAACCGCGGCGACTGACTCACGGCAACGACGTGGCGTCGGGTCTGAGTTGGACCGCCGACGGCGGCGCGCTCGTCTATTCGGCCGGGACTAGCTATGGAGCTGAGCTCTGGCGGCTGCCCGTGTCCAATTCAGGCGCCTCGCGTGAGAGGCTGGGCCTCCCCTCCAGGGCCAGAGGCGGGACCTCGGTCGCCAAGTCGAGAGGCCGCTTGGCCTTCGCTCGCGACAGTGTTGAGGTCAGCATCTTTAGCCAGCCTCTGCGATCTCCTCCAGCAGGCCTGGTATCGCCGCGGCCCATGATCGCCTCCTCAGGGCGGGATTACAATCCTCAGTTTTCTCCGGACGGCTCCCGCATCGCATTCTCCTCGAATCGGACGGGCGGAGACATGGGGATCTTCGTGGCCGACGCCAACGGTTCCAACATGGAACGGCTCTATACCGCCCCGGGGGCGCACTCGGGAACACCGCGCTGGTCCCCGGACGGACAAAGGGTCGCGTTCGACTCGAACCTGGGCGACGACGCGAATATCTTCGTGATCAGCGTGAACGGGGGGAGCGCCCTGCAATTGACCTTCGACCCGGCGGCTGACTTTATCCCCAGTTGGTCCCACGACGGAGAGTGGGTCTATTTCGCCTCCGGTCGCACGGGCCGTAGCGAGATCTGGAAAAGGTGCCTGGGCGACGATGAGACCTTCCAAGTGACGACCAACGGCGGGTTTTTGGCTTTCGAGTCGCCTGACGGCCGGTATCTCTACTATCTGAAGGCTACGTCAGGCCCGCTGTACCGCATGCCCGTACAGGGCGGCGATGAGGAGCAGATCGTCGACTCGGTATTTCGTCGGAATATTGCGGTGAACGAAGAGGGCGTCTACTTCATCTCGCCATTGGACAGCGCTGACGAGGCGCGTTACCGGATCGGGAAATACGACCCCAGGAGCGAGGTGGTCGAAACGATTGTGGTGTTTCCCAAGGGCATGCAACCGAGTGTTGGGTTAAGCGTGTCGAAGGAGGCGGACGCGATCGCCTACTCTGAGTTTGTCCGCCAAGAGAGCGACCTGATGCTGGTAGAGGGCTTCCGCTAGAGCCAAACCGGAGCCGCGCCGAAAGGCGGCGCGGCTCGAGTTCTCCGCCGTGCAACGAACAACGAAACGCTGGAGGCCGACGATGCTTAGACTTTTGAGAATTGCCGTTGTACTTGCTCTTACCGCGCTGGCCGCTGACCCCGGCGCCGCGAAGGACTTCAAGATCTTCTCCGGCGAGCCTCGGCTGCTCGTCGTCCATGGGTATTCCACTTCGTTCCATTGGTGGGCGATGTTGCAACGCAAGATCGACCGCTTTCGTCCCGGCGAGCGGAAGATCGAGGTGAGCTTGGCGGCGAAGGGAGGCACGCCCATCGCGAAATGGATGGACGTAGATACGGGCAAGCCGCTTGCGCCCTGGGGCGAGGTCGTCGTCCCGGCGCTGCGGAAGAAAGGAGCGCGCCCGGCCGTTGTGCTGGCGCAGCAGTCTCTGCAATGGGTCTACGGCGACCGCGACTTAGGCATCGCTGGTTCGCACGATGCCAAGCGTATCGAAGCGGGCGCGGACGCGATCGAAAAATACGTTCGACTGCTCCAGAAGGACGGTGCGGACCAGGTGTTCGTCGCGATGCACATCTACAAGAAGCCGTTGGAGCCCGAAATCGGCAACGAACGCCTGGCGCTAGATGAGGCGTTAGGGCGAGGCATAGCGCGCTTCCATACCGGTCCCGATGTATGGGAGCCGACCTCGAAGCTCTGGCCTCAGGCGTTCGCGGACGACAAGGTCCACCCCAACTCAATCGGCGCCGAAGTGATGGCGCAACTTTGGTTTGAGACGCTGCTGGAGCACGACGGGGCGGAGGTTCCGGCATGGAGTCGCCGGGAAATGGAGAGCGCCATCGAGAGCGAGCCGCTGGATTTGCCGCGCGGCCGCCCGCGCTAGTTGCCCTGCTGAAGACATAGGATCCCAAAAATTGCCGCCAGGCTGCGCGGGTGCGTTAGTATCGCCTTATCGGAGGAGCGTTATGGCCCAATCCATCACGTTGTGGGTAGGTACCCGAAAAGGCGGTTTCGTTTTCCGCAGCAGGAACCGCCGCACTTGGAAGATCGAAGGACCCTTCTGTCGCGGTTCGGAGATCAACCACGTCTGCCAAGATCCGCGCGATCCTAAGCGCGTCTATGCGACCGTGAACAGCGGTTGGTTCGGTCCCCACTTGCATCAGAGCACCGACGGCGGCAGACGCTGGCGGCCTTCCGAGAGAGGTCTCGAGATCAAGAGCCTGCCCGGGACCAGCCTCAAGCGTCTTTGGCAGATTCGCCCGGGCGCGGCCGATGAGCCGAAAGTGGTCTACGCCGGAGGCGACCCGGGCGTTCTGTTTCGCAGCGAGAACTACGGACGGGATTGGAACGAGGTCGTCTCGCTCAACACGCACTCAACGCGCAAGAAATGGAATCCCGGCGCCGGCGGAATGTGCCTGCATTCGATTGAGTCGCTTGGCGGCGGACGGCTGGTCGTCGCCATTTCGGCCGCCGGCACGTTCCGCTCGCGCGACGGCGGCGCCAGTTGGGAGCCATTCAACGGCGGCGTCCTGGTGGACTTCCAACCCGAAAAATACCCGGAGGTCGGCCAGTGCGTTCACAAGTTACGCGCGCACCCGAGCGACCGGGAGTTGCTGTTCCAGCAGAATCACTGCGGGGTCTATAGGGCGCGATTCGACGATGAGCAATGGACCGACCTCAGCGCCCCTTTGCCGACGCGCTTTGGCTTCGGCGCCGCGATAGCGGCCGACGCGCCCGAAACGTTCTTCACCTGCCCAATGGAAGGCCCTGAATACCGCGCCAACCTCGGCGGACGGTTCGTCGTCGCCCGCACCCGCAACGGCGGCAAGAGCTGGAAGCTGCTAGGCAAGGGACTTCCGGCTAAGAACGCCCACTTGACCGTTTTGCGCGAAGCGATGGACGCCGATCCGCTCTCGCCAGCGGGCGTCTACGTAGGCTCGGAGCAGGGACAGATCTTCCACACCAACGACGGCGGCGCGAGTTGGGGCATATTGGCGGAGAACCTGCCGCCGGTCTACTCGATTAGCGTCGGCGTGCCGGAGTAGGCGTCTTCGAGCCTCGTGGCGAAACAAGCTCACCAATCGACGCCCGAGATCCTGCAGCGTCGCTCGCTTGAGCGCGACCACCGGCGCCTGGCGAGCCTGCTTCGACCAGGAATGGCGGTGCTCGACGCAGGTTGCGGGACGGGAGCGATCACCGTCGGCATGGCCCGAATAGTTGGTCCGTCGGGTAAGGCGGTGGGAATGGATCGCGATTCGGGGCTCTTGGAGATCGCTCGCCAAGATCACCAGGGTCAGGCGAACCTCGGCTTCGTCGACGGCGACCTCCTATCTTGCACTTTCCGCGATGTGTTCGACGTGGTCACGGCGGCGAGGGCCTTGCAGTGGATCAGCGATCCGGGTGAGGCGGTCGTGCGAATGAGAGCAGCCACAAAGCCGGGCGGGCTGGTCGTGGCGCTCGACTACGACCATGCCGACAACGCTTGGACCCCTGAGCCGCCCCCGGAGTTTCGGCGCTTCTACGACGCCTTCCTGGCCTGGCGCGCGGCCAACGGCTGGGACAATCACATGGCGAACCATCTCCCGGGGCTGTTCGCCGCGGCAGGCCTCGAGAGCATCGAGGTTCATGACGACGACCAAGTCACGCAGCGAGACGACGCTGATTCCGAGACGGCGGCCGGAATCTGGCTGCACGTCATCCGCGACATTGGACCGCGCATCGTGCAGGCGGGTTTCGCTCAAGACGGTGATGTTCGGGCGGCCGACGGCACCTACAGCCTGTGGATGCGGGACGCGTTCGAACGGCAAGAGCTTGTGATGAAAACCGTGGTCGGGGTCGTGCCGAGCTGATCGGCCCTCAGGCCAGCATCTTGTCGACCACTTCGCCGTGAACGTCGGTTAGGCGGAAGTCGCGCCCCATATGCCGGTAGGTCAGCTTGGTGTGGTCGAAGCCCGTGAGCTGCAAGATGGTCGCTTGCAGATCGTGGACGTGTACCTTGTCTTCGGCAACGGTGAGGCCGAGCTCGTCGGTCGATCCGATGACTTGGCCGCCCTTGACGCCGCCGCCGGCTAGCCACATCGAGTATCCGTGCGGGTGATGATCGCGGCCGACCGAGTCGAGATCGTCCGGTCGGCGCAGCTCAGCTAGAGGGGTGCGGCCGAACTCACCGCCCCAGACTACCAACGTCGAGTCGAGCAAGCCGCGTTGTTTGAGGTCTTTGATCAGCGCCGCGGCCGGTTGGTCGGTGATGCCGCACTCTTTCTCGAGCCCGTCTTTGAGCGTTTGGTGATGATCCCAACTTGCGTGCGCCAGCAGAACAAAGCGGACGCCGCGCTCGACCATGCGGCGAGCTAGCAGGCAGTTCGTCGCGTAGGCGTCGGTCTTCTCCCCGCCAACGCCGTACATCTGCTTGATATGCTCGGGCTCGCCGGAGAAGTCGATCAAGTCGGGCGCGGCGGCCTGCATACGAAACGCCAGCTCGTAGCTTTCGATGCGCGAAGCAATCTCTTCGTCGCCAGTCTCGCTGTAACGCTTTTGGTTTAAATCGCGCAGTGCGTCGAGCCCGTTGCGCTGCATCTCGTTGGTGACGCCGTCGGGATTCGAGAGGTAGAGAATCGGATCTCCGCCGGAGCGAAACGGAACCCCGCCGTAAGTTGAGGACAAGAAGCCGCTCGACCAGTTGCTCGTTCCGCCCGAGGTTCCGCGGCCCGAGCTGAGTACGACGAACCCCGGCAAGTTGCGCGACTCGCTGCCCAGACCGTAGGTGAGCCAAGCGCCCATCGTGGGGCGTCCGAAGATCGGGCTGCCGGTCATCAGCAGCGATTGGCCGGGATGGTGATTGAAGGCGTCCGACTGCATCGAGCGCACCAGGCAGATGTCGTCGGCGACCGTTTTGGTGTGCGGCAAGAAGTCGCTGATCTCGGTACCCGATTGGCCACACCTCTCGAACTTGCGCGCGCTGGCAAGCGCCTTGGCGTTCTTCTTGATGAAGGCGAGCTGCATGTGCTCGACCATCGACGGCGGCAACGACTGTCCGTTCCATTTGCGTAGCGCGGGCTTGGGATCAAATAGATCGATCTGGCTCGGCGCCCCAGCCTGGAAGAGGAAGATGACGTTCTTGGCTTTTGGCGCGAAGTGAGGCTTCTTCGGCGCCATTGGGTCGTTGCGCTCGCCGGCGGCGCGGCCGTCGACCGCGAGCAAGTCGGCGAGGGCGAGCGAGCCCAGGCCACCTAGACAGCGATTGAGGAAGTCGCGCCGGGACTGGGTCCGCAAGAAAGATTCAAACGTCATGATCTCTTCGCCTCACTCGCGCGTGACGAACTCGTCGAGGTTGAGAAGCACTTTCGCCAAGCCTGTCCAGGCGGCGGCCTCGTTAGCGTCGGCGGTTTCGAGCTGGGCCGGAAACTGCTTCTGGGCCGCGCCGGGCGAAGCGTCGAGCAGCGCCTTTTGGTCGCCGAGGTAGCGCTCGAGCCGCGTGGTTTCGTCAGCCGCCGGAAGACGATTGAGGCTGAGCCGGTAAACGTAGTCGAGTCGCTTGCCGAACGTGTCTCCGGACGCTTCGGTGAGCGCTCGGCGCGCCAGCGCTTGCGCGGCTTCGTGGAAGACCGGATCGTTGAGCAGATTGAGGGCTTGCAACGGCGTGTTCGAGCGTTCGCGCGAGCACTCAGCGACGCTGCGCTCGGCGCCGTCGAAGTTCATCAGAAAGGGATAGGGCGCCATGCGCTGGAAGTGAATGTAGAGTCCGCGCCGATAGCGGTCGGGTCCCTTGCTTTCGCGCCAGCGAGCTGAGCCCGCGTAGACGAGCTTCGAGACGCTCTCGGGCTGCGGCGGCTTGATGCTTGGTCCTCCAAATTTGGGGTAGAACAAGCCTGCGGCCGACAGCGCAACATCGCGCACAGTCTCCGCCGGGAGACGCAGCCGCGCTTGGCGCCCCAGTAGACGGTTGTTCGGATCTCGCTCGGCGAGCTCAGGCCGCGCCTTCGAGGACTGCCGATAGGTCGCCGACGTCACGATGCGGCGATGAAGACCCTTGACATTCCATTGCGAACGCACGAAGTCCTCAGCGAGCCAGTCGAGCAGATCGGGATGCGACGGCGCTTCGCCTTGCGTGCCGAAATCGTTCGAGGTAGCGACCAATCCTGTACCGAAATACTCTTGCCAGATGCGGTTGACCGTCACGCGCGCCGTCAGCGGATTGTCCCCGGAAACAATCCAGCGCGCGAGATCGAGACGGGTCGGGTCGCCGCTCTCAATCGGAGGCAAAAACGCCGGGACGCCGCGGCCGACTTCGACGCCTGGCCGGTCCCAAGCGCCACGCACATGCAGCCGCGCCGGACGGGGCTCGGAGGCCTCGTAGACCACACGAGCTTTAGTGAGCTGGGGGTACTCAGCCCGCAACTCGGCGAGCCTCGTGCGCAGCTGCCTGTAGTCAAGCTCCTCGAAACGCTCCTTGCTCACGACTTGGCCGTAGAAGCGGATGAAGTAGTCGGTAATAATGTCGCGTCCGCGCTGGTCGCGTTCTTCAACCGGCATCCAAATGAGCTTGTCGCCGCCGTCGGTCATCTTCGAGAGCGTGTCGAAGTTGACGTCCCAGCCGGGATGCTCGCCAGGGTGTTTGGCGGCGTAGCGCACCTTTTCTTCCCAAGCCGGCTGGAGCTCGGGAACCTTGTGCTCGCGGAGAAGCTCTTCGCGGCGGGCGCGATAGGCGTCGGCGGTACGCAGATAGGGACCCATTTCGCCGGGCAGCGGCGCCGGAGTCAAGTCCTCTTCCATCGACGAGAGAATCGAAAAAAAGCGGTAGTAGTCTCGCTGTGCGATCGGATCGTATTTGTGATCGTGGCACTGCGCGCAACCGGCAGTGAGCCCGAGCCAAACCGTTGCGACGGTGCTCGCCCGATCTACGGTCTCTTCGAAGCGAAACTGCTCGGGGTTGACGCCGCCCTCGCGATTCTTGAGCGTGTTGCGATGCATGCCCGTCGCGACGCGCTGCTCAGCCGTCGCATTGGGCAGCAAGTCGCCGGCAATCTGCTCGATGCTGAATTGATCAAACGGCATGTCGCGGTTGAGGGCATCGATCACCCAGTCGCGATATCGCCAAGCCCACGGCCGCGGATCGTCCTTCTCGTAGCCGTCGGAGTCGGCGTAACGCACTTGATCGAGCCAGTGCGACGCCCACTTTTCACCGAAGTGCGGCGAGGCGAGCGCCTCGTCGACGAGGCGCTCGTAGGCGTCGGGGCGGCTGTCGAGTAAGAAGCGCTCGATGCGGTCGGGAGTAGGCGGTAGACCGGTTAGGTCGAGGCTTACGCGGCGCAGCAGAGTCAACTTGTCGGCTTCGGGCGAAGGGGAGACGTCCTCGTCTTCGAGCCGTCGCAAGACGAATTCATCGATGGCGTTGTGCGGCCACTCCGTGCGCCGTACACGCGGCGGGGCGGGCTTCGATCGCGGCTGCCAGGCCCAGTGCTCTTGGACGGCTGCCGGCTCGGCCACGGCCGTTGCGCTTGGTTCGGGCCACTTGGCGCCTTGATCGATCCAGGCGCGCAGGATGCCGATTTCCTCGGCCGAGAGAGCTGGTCCAGCGGGCGGCATCACGACCTTCACGCGGTAGCCGGCGACCAGGTGAATCAGTCGGCTATCGGCGCTGTTTCCGCGTAGAATCGCCGGCCCGGAATGGCCGCCCGCCAAAGCCTCTTTCTTGCGATCGAGGCGCAGCCCGTTCATCTGCTGAGCGGCGCCGTGGCAAGCCGAACAACGCTGTTCAAACAGAGGCTGAACCTCGGACGAAAAATCTATTTGTCGCTCGAGCGGGGGAGGCAGCTCGGCTCCTTGGAGCGGCGCCGTCAGTAGAGCGGCGAGCGCCAATAGAGCCGGTCGAAACGAAGCGATCATTGAGAAGCGTACCGCTTATGAGTCCATCATGAACCGCTTCGCCTGTCAATCCGGCGGGCGGCCTATAGCCGGGCTTCGCGAAACCATTGCTCAAGCGAAAGCAAGGCCCAGAGCGGCCCATGATTGTCTCGCCGACCGCGCTCATGCTCGTCGAGCAGATAATCGACAAACTTCGGCGACACGATGCCCCGCTCGCTGAAGGAACGACTGGTGAGGTGATCGCGCAAGTATTCTCGCAGAGGACCTCGAAACCAAGCCGCCAACGGCACAGCGAAACCCCGTTTAGGGGCGGTCAACAGCTCCGCCGGCAGACGATCACCAAGCGCATCGATCAAGATCGCCTTGCCTCTCTCGCCGCGAATCTTCCAGGAGTGCGGCAGCGTCGCGGCGAATTCCGCCAGCTTGTGGTCAAGCAGGGGACAGCGAACCTCGAGCGAGTTTGCCATCGACATGCGATCAACCTTGACGAGCATGTCGCCAGGCAGGTTTGCGCGCGCTTCAAAGTAGAGCAGCTCGGTCAGCGCGTCGGCATCGTCGAGCGGAAGATACTCGCGCAGCCGTCCCTCCAAGAAGGCCTCGTCGGCAGGCAGCATCCATTCGGGTTCAAGCAGGTTCTTTCGAAAGGCGTGACCTGGATAGTTGTACTCGAAGTAGCGCTCGATCAGCCGGGGCCGCGAGATGCAATGCAGATAGTTCTTTCCGTAGGCGGAGTAGGGCAGCGCGGCGCTCGACCACGCAAGCACCTTGCGCGCGAAGGCTGGCAGCTTGTCAAAGACGCGAAAGTTCTCGAGCTTCCGAGCGCTCGTGTAGCCAGCGAAGAGCTCGTCGCCGCCGTCGCCGGTCAGCGCTACCTTGACGCTCTCGACCGCCGTGTGAGAAACGATGTAGGTCGGCACCGCCGACGAGTCGGCGAAGGGTTCGTCGAACTGACGCAGCACGCGGGGAATCAGCTCTACGCAGTCGGGACGCACGATCACTTCGCGATGCTCGGTGCGATACTTTTCGGCGACTAGACGAGCAAGAGGGAGCTCGTTCAGGTCCGACTCTTCCCAGCCGATCGAAACCGTCTTCACCGGCGCGTTGGACTGCAGCGCCATCGAAGCGACGATCGAGCTCGAGTCGAGACCGCCGCTCAAGAAGGCGCCGAGCGGCACGTCGGCCTCCATGCGGACTCGTACCGCCTCATCAAAGAGCTCGCGCAGACGAAGGCGCGCATCGGCTTGGCTCAGTCCCGGCGGCGGACTCTCCGCCGGCGGAGGCAATTGCCAGTAGCGCCTCTCTTCAACCGTGCCGTCGGCGGCGCAGCTCATCGAGCAACCCGGCCGGAGCTTGCGGACGGCGCGGTAAGGCGTCTCGGGGTCCAGCAGATACCCGAAGCGGAAGTACGGCTTAAGCGCTTCCCGGTCGAGTTCGTAGGGAATATCGAGGCCGAGCAGACACTTGAGCTCGCTCGCGAAGTAGACACCCCAAGGCCCTGCCGCATAGTAGAGCGGTTTCTTGCCGAAGCGGTCACGCGCCAGGATCAGCCGTCGGGTGCGAGTGTCCCAAATCGCGATGCCGAACATCCCACGCAGACGCTTGAAAGCGTCTTCACCCTCTTCCTCGTAGAGATGGACGATCGATTCGGTATCGCTGTTGGTTCGAAAGCGATGACCCTTTGCTTCAAGCTCGCGGCGCAGCTCGTGGTGGTTGTAGATCTCGCCGTTGAAGACAATCCAAATGGACTCGTCTTCGTTGGCGATGGGTTGCCGGCCGCCGGCTAGATCGATGATGCTGAGGCGGCGCATGCCGATCGCGCACGAGCCATCGAGATGGATACCTTGGTCGTCGGGGCCGCGATGGCGCATTCGCGCGCACATCGTCTCGATGAGAGCGCGATCGGCGGGAACGTCTCCGCGATAGAAGCCGGCAATGCCGCACATGCTGTTCTCAGGGTACGCAGAAACCGGACAGGTCCGAACGACGGGTCAGTCGTGTGGATAATCTCTTCTCGATTCAAGCGGAGGGGCGGGCGCGAGGACCCGCCGCTACTCCTCCGGGCGTGGCTTTCCGGTATCGGGACGCGTGTCGCGGACGAAGCCGTCGCGATTCGGCATCTCTACCTTCGCCAACGTCTCGGCGTTCATCACTTCGTCCGGCTTGATCACGCCGTCGAGCGAGAGCAGATAGGCGACGACGGCGTAGACCTGATCGTCGGTCAGCATACCGGGACGTTCGAACGGCATCGCCCGCCGGATGTAGTCGAACAGCGTCGTTGCGTGAGGCCAGAATCCGACAGCGGTCTTCAGCGGCTTTTCGGACGCTAACGTTTGGTGTCCGCCGACGAGCGCTGCATCTTCAGCGCCTTTGGCTTCGGCTCCGTGGCACTCCTCACAGCGCCGCTTATAGACTTCCGCTCCTTGCTCCGGAGCGCCCTCTCCAGGGGGCAAGCCGGAGCCGTCAGGAAAGATCGTGATGTCCCAGGCCTTGATCTCTTCCGCGGTCGCCGGCCGCCCGACGCCGAGCTTCGAATCTTGTGCCCAGACGACACCCAGCGCCGCGAACAACGCCGCAATGAGGCTCAGGGCCTGCTTAGATTTCGACATTGGTCACGCTCCCGTCCGGCGCGACGCGCCAAGGTTTGATTCCGTTGTAGTGGTAGATCGAGTTCTTGCCGCGAGCGGCGATCAGCTCCTCGCGGGCGGGTTGTACGTAACCGCTCGAGTCCGTTGCGCGAGAGAGCAACACAGCCTCGGAACCGTCCCAACGCCAGGGCATTCGGAAACGCGTGAATGCCTTAGGAAAGCGCGGTTCTTGAAGGTCGGCATCCTGCCAACTGGCGCCGCCGTCGGTTGAAACTTCCACACGGTCGATCAGGCCGCGGCCAGACCAAGCCAGCCCGGTCACTTCGTGCGAGCCCGCGCCGGAGAGCGACTGCCCGCCCGAGGGAAACGTGATCACTGACTTGGCGTCGAGCACCAGCGTAAACAGCCGCGCCTTGCCGTCGGCCATGAGGTCGCTGTACTTGGACGTCTCGTCGCGCACCATGTGGGGACCCGTCGCAAGCTTGATGCGCCGCAGCCATTTGACGCAAACATTGCCCTCGTAACCTGGGGCGATCAAGCGGAGAGGGTAGCCTTGTTCGGGGCGGATCGCTTCGCCGTTCTGGGCATAGGCGAGCAAGCAGTCGTCCATCGCCTTCTCGAGCGGCAGACTGCGTTGCATACGGCAGGGGTCGGCGCCTTCAGCGAGCAACCAGCTCGCGTCGGCCTGCACGCCGGCCTCGTCGAGCAGTAGTCGTAACGGCACGCCGGTCCACTCGCTGCAGCTCGCTAGGCCGTGGCTGGTCTGGGAGTTCGGGCCGCCGGCTTTCGACCACTCGCCGCCGCTGTTGCCGGAGCACTCAAGGAACAGGGTCCGAGTCGTCGAGGGCAGAGACTTGATCTCGCCCATGGTGAAGATCAACGGGCGCTCGACCATGCCGTGGATCAGCAGGCGATGCTCGGCAGGGTCGATGTTCGGGACGCCGGAGTGATGCCGCTCGAAGTGCAGCGAGGCAGGCGTGAGGATCCCGTAGGAGTCGCCGAGCGGGGTGCGGCTCGAAGCTTGCGCAGGCGTCTTGGAGGCAGAAAGGCGTCGCGCGGATTTCTCAAACGGCGAAGGTTCGCCGCGTGCGCGAATCGGGGCGCCGAGGCTGCTCGGACCGTCGGAAGGCCCGCTTTCGCAAGCGGCGCCTCCGAGAGCGCCCGAAGCGATCGCGCTCCAACGCAAGAAACGGCGCCGGCTCGAGAGCGGCGAAGAGTCATCTAGATTCAAGGCGAAAGCTCCTGCGGTTACGGGCTTGAGGATACACGATCCGCGGGCGAAAGCGCATCTTCCCCGGCGAAGCGCTCAGCCTCTCAAGCGACGGCGGTACTGTTCTAGCTTTTCCTGGTAGCCCTCGGCTACGCCGTAGTCGAGGAAATAGGCGTAGCGGCGATGCGTGCCGAGTACCTTGCGGGCGTGTTTGATCGGGCACCAGTACTGCTCGGTCCGCGCTGTGATTTCCCTTCCGTAGGAAATCACACCGTTAGCGTAGCCGCAATAGGCGCAGTGCAGCCTCTCGATGATGTTGAGATATCCGAGCTGATGACGGTCTATCAAGATGTACTTCGACCGCTCCACCCGCTCGATACGATAGAGACGGAAGCAGATCGCCTGAAAGATCGTCAGGCTCAGGTCGTACAAGAGTATCGGGAATACGATGCCGTAAATGAACGGCGCCGACAAAGCGTTGCGCAGGCTGCTCGCCCGAAACCACGGCAACAAGTCAGTCTTGAGCCGCTTGTGCGCCTCCCTGACGAAGCCCTCGAAGCGCACCCGCCTGCCCTCGATCTCGTACAGGGCTTTTCCTTCCTGCTCATGCAGGACCGCGTGAAGCTCTTCCTCAAGGGTGTGAATCTGTTGGACCAGGCTGCGAATCCGCTCGCTCATTGGGTCTCCTCAAGCGGACCCAGCGAGAGATCTTGGGCGCGCCGCGCCGACCTGGCACTACTCTTTTTCTGGAACTTTGATGACGACTTCGTCGGCCTCGGCCCAGCCGAGTTTCTGACGCGCAATGCGCTCGACGCCGTCGCCGTCGCTCTCAAGCTCACGGATCTCTTTTTCGAGCTCGCCGTTCTGCTGCCTTAGGCGCACGATCTCGTCTGAAGTTGCTTCTTCTCGGCCCCAGGACGCCCGTAATTCAAGCACAGTCCGTAGACCCGTGGTCTGGAACCAGGCCAACACGGCGACGAAGCACAGACCGAGAATGATCAGCTTGCGGCGTTGCCCTTTAGTTGGTTTGCGAGAGGCCAAGTCTTTTTGAATGATACTGGATACGCTGGCGAGTCGCCAATCTGAAAACCGGAGCCGTAATGCCATGATCGAAGCCGTCGTCTGTCTAACGACCTGTTCGAACGAAGAGGAGGCCGAGAAACTGGCCCGGGCGCTGGTCGAGAGGCGATTGGCGGCGTGCGTCAACCTCGTGCCGGGCGTGCGGTCGATCTATCGATGGAAAGGCGCGATCGAGACCGAGGGCGAGGTGCTGCTCCTGATCAAGACGCTGAGGGAACGGACCGCGGCGCTCGAGAAGGCGATTGGGGAGCTGCACTCCTACGATGTCCCCGAGTTGGTCGTGCTGCCGATTGATTCCGGGTCACCCGCGTACCTCGACTGGATCGGAGAGAACGTCGCGCCGAAGGATTGACGGAGAACTGAGCGAGCGGCCCAAACGCCCTAAGATGGACGGATGGAGGCTTCCTTCCCGCAACCTCCCTTCGCCGAGCTCCATCTGCATCTGCGCGGATCGATGCCGGTGGACTATCTTGCGCGTCAGCTCGCGAAGTACCCGGTGGCCGAGGCAATTCGCGAGGCGCCTGAGCGTCAACGTGCTTTTTTTGCCCGCTGCCCGAATCTGACGCTGTTGCTCAACGGCGAGACGCGAGCCCTCGAGGCGGAGGAGCTCTTCCGTTACGAATCGTTCGAGAACTTTCTGGGCACTTATCTGTTCACCTCTTACTTCGTTCGAAGCGGCGAAGATTTTCGCGCCTTGGTCGCCGCCGTCGTCGAAGGCCTCGCTGCGCAAGGGACCGTGTACGCCGAAATCACGGTCTCGGTATTCGAGTACCTGCAACAGGGCATCCTGCTCGAAGAGATTTGCGAAACGCTGAGCGAGGCTTCGCGCCGACGCGGTCCGACAGTTCGTTGGATCGTCGATCTTGTCCGCAACATCGGACCGACAGCAACGCTCGATCTGCTCCAGAAATTGATAAAAAAACGCCCCGAGGGCTGGGTCGGCATCACTCTCGGCGGCGCTGAGCACCTCTATCCGCCGGCGCAGTTCCAAAAGACCTACGAACGCGCTGGGGCGGAGGGATTGCGGCTAACGGTTCATGCCGGCGAGGCGTTGGGAGCTTGGAGCGTACGGGACGCCGTGCTGACGCTCGGCGCTGAGCGCATAGGACACGGCGTGAGGGCAGTGGAGGACGAAGCCGTCGTCGAACTACTTGCCGAGCGCCAGATCGCGCTAGAGGTCTGCCCGACAGGCAACATCGCCACCGGCGTCTACGGCAGCTTCGAGGAGCATTCGCTGCCGCGGCTCGTCGAAGCGGGAATCCCGGTGACGCTCAACACCGACGATCCGACGTTTTTTCGCACTTCTCTGGCGCAAGAGTTCGAGAGGGCTCGCGAGATGGGGATCAGCGAAGAACGTCTGAAGGCGATTCGCCGCAACGCCTTCAAGTTTGCGTTCGACCGAAGTGCGGCGGACGAGGCGATGAACCGTGAACGGTGAACCGTGGTTTCCAGCTCTCCGCTAGCGATAGAAATACTCAACTAAGCTCATTGGGATTGCCGGCAAGTAGGTGACGGCTATCAGAACCGCTAAGAGCACGGCGATGAAGCGTACGTTGGCGCGGCTTACTTCCCAAATGTCGGCCTTGGCCACCGAACAGGCCGTCACTAGGACGCTCGCCACGGGAGGAGTCTGCTGGCCGATGCCGAGGTTTAGCGTAACGATCAACCCAAAATGCACTGGGTCGATGCCGGCGGCGTGAACTAGAGGCATCACGATCGGCACCACGAGGATGATCGCCGCGGCGGAATGCAAGAACAGTCCGATCACAAGGAAGAACAAGTTGAGCAGGGCGAGGATGGCGTAGCGATCGTTGGTGAAATTGAGGATCGCCTCGGCCGCCCGCTGGGGCGCCTGAACGGTCGTCAAGTAGTCGCCGAGCAGAGCCGAGGTCGCTACCAGCAGCATCACCACGGCGGTCTGCACGCCGCCCTCGAGAGCCGCTTCGCGGAGCTTCGGCCAGTCGAGCTCGCGGTAGATCAGTCCTCCGATGACCAAAGCGGCAAAAACCGCCAGCCCGGCGCCCTCCGTCGCGGTCACCCAGCCTGAAAAAATTCCGCCGAGGATGATGAGCGGCAGCGTCAACGCCCAACCGGCTTCGCGCAGCGTAGTCGCCACGCGCCGCAGCTGGAAGATCTCCTCAACCGGGTAGCCCTCGCGCACCGCCGTGCGCCAGGCGATGATCATCATCAGCAAGCCGCCGACGAAGCCAGGGACGATGCCCGCGACGAAGAGCTCAACCACCGAGCTGCCGGACATCACGGCGTAGAGAATCATCGGCAACGAGGGAGGGATGATTACCGCTAAGGTCGAGGCCGACGACATCACCGCCGCAGCGAAGGGCGCCGGATAGCCGCGCCGCTTCATAGCCGGGACGAGAATCGAGCCGAGAGCCGCCACGTCAGCGACCGCGGAGCCGGAAATCTCAGCGAAAAACAACGACGCGCCGATGGTCACCATCGCCAGTCCGCCGCGCACGAAACCGAACAGCGCCGAAGTAAAAGCGATCAACCGCCGCGAGATGCCGCAGGCGTTCATGATCGCACCAGCAAGGATGAACAGCGGAATCGCGATCAGGGTGAACTTCGTCGCGCCGTCGAAGAGGGTCAAGCCGACGTTCGGCAGCGCATGGGTTCCCCAGGTCGCCGCCGTCGCCCCCGCTGCGACGACTCCAAGCGCTACCGCGATAGGAACGTCGATCAGGATCAGCAGCAACAACCCGATGAGGAGAAGCAGTAGGCTCATCTCGCCGCGGCCTCTCGTTCTCGTTCAAGCCGTTCCACGACGGCCACGAGCTCGGCGACGATGAACAGGACGGCGCCGATCGGAATTACCGACTGAGTCAACCGGGCAGGCATCCACGGCAGGCTGACGAGGTATGTGTCGTCGAGAACGAGCATTACCCGCCAACCAGCCCAAGCGGCCAAAGAGAAAAAGGCGACGACGAAGGTCTCGCGCACGGCGATCAGGACCGGCCGAAACTTGCGCGGCGTCGAGGCGACCAGTTTTGGGAAGCCGATGTGGGCGTGTTTGAGGGCGGCCAGGGCGGCGCCGTAATAGGTCAGCCAAGCAAGCAGAATCGGCGCGACCTCGTCGTACCAGACCAGCGGGGCGCCAGCCTTACGAAACAGCACGGCGACCACAACGAGCAACGCCAACGCTGCCATCAAGACCAGCACAACGTTTTCGAGGAGCTTCTCGAGCAGATCGCGGAGACTGGTCACGGGGCTGGGGTCGTCTCCGGCGCTTCTTCGGCCAGCGCAAGCGCTTGGCGAGTCCAATCGGAGGCTCCGGGGAGCTCAGCATCGAGCTCTTCATAAATCGCCTCGCTGGCGGCTACGAAGCGGGCTCGATCGGCTTCGTTGACTTCCATGCCGGCCGCGCGGAGGTCGGTCAACATCTCGCGGTCAAGGCGTTCAGCGGTCTCGAGAACCCAGTCCTCTGTCTCGCGCGCCGCTTCGCGGACCGCCTCGCGCACGTCGGCAGGGAGAGACTCCCAACGTTCCTTTCCTGTCGCCAGGTAGGAGGGCGAGTAGACGTGGTTGGTGAGCGAGAGGTAGCGTTGCACTTCTTGGAATTTCTGGGTTTGGATCTGCGTCAGCGGGTTTTCCTGTCCGTCGATGACCCCGGTCTGTAGCGCAACGAATACCTCGGCCAACGACATCGGCGTGGGATGCGCGCCATAGCTCTGGAAGAGTCGAATGCGCCAACGGCCACGTGGCGTTCGCAGTTTGACGCCTGCGAGGTCCTCAGGGCCGACGATCGGCCGGATACTGTTGGTGACTTGGCGAAAACCGTTCTCCCACAGACCGAGAATGAGGAGCCCTTTGCGCTCGGCGGCGGGCGCGATCTTCTCCCAGAAAATCTCTTCGCGGATACGCTTGACATGAGCCCGGTCGCGCACCAAATAGGGCATCTCGAAGAAGCCGAACTCGTCGACGACCGAGGACATTATCGTCGACGGCATCGAAAAGTCGACGGTGCCGAGCTTGAGCTTGAGCAGAAGCGTCTCGTCGTCGCCGAGTTGGCTCGAGCCGAAGACAGTGACGTTCGCCCTTCCCTTGAGCCGCTCATTGACACGGCGCGCGAATTCCTGGGCCGAGAGTCCGCCGAGCGAGGTCGGGTTCGCGACGTGCCCGAAACGCAACTCAAGCGGGCCCTCGGCACGGTCTCGGCAGGACAGGACAAGCGCCGCAACAAGGAGGACCGCAGCCAGGCGCATTCCGGGCATTATGCCACGACTCGGCACGGCCTCGGCCGGCAGGCTTCGGTTAGCCGAGCTCAGCTCCGCGGTCTAGAAGACTGCCAGCTTACGCTATTTTGGCCGCCGAACGTCGTCTGACAGCACGATCGCCTCGGCGACCTGCTTCATCGTGATGCGCCGTTGTCGGCTCTGGCGCTGTAGCGTCAAATAGGACTCTTCTTCGCTCAGCCCCAGATCTCGTTGCAGCAGTCCCTTGGCTCGCTCGACCAGCTTGCGGGTCTCGAGCTGGTCGGAGAGCTCGGTGACTTGCTCGTCAAGCCGCGCGAGGGAGACTTCGGAGCCGACCAAATGACTGATCGTGGCCACCAGAGCGATCTCTCGCCGAGTGTGCATGTGCGGCAACCGATGCTGCAAGTTGATGACGCCGACGAGGTCGCCGCGGCTGACCATGGGAACGGAGAGGAACGCCTCGTAGCTGTCCTCGGCCAATTCGCTAAAGGATAGGAAGCGCGGGTCTTTGGCGGCGTTGCGCGCCATCGCCGCGGGCTCGCGGTGCTCGGCAACCCAGCCGGTAATACCCTCTCCGACGCGCAGCTTAAGCCGGTTTACGACTTCGGAATTAGGGTTCTTGGAGGCCCGCAGAACTAGTTCGTCGCCCTCCAAGACGTATATAAAGACCGAATCGGGGCCGATCATCTCGTAGAGAAACTCCACGATTTGAGCCAGGACCTTCTCGAGCGGCTCGGCCGCCGCCAGCAAACCGCCGATTTCATGCAAGAAATCGACCTCCAGGGATTCGCCGCCGGGTTGCCCGGAGACAGACTCGACTTCGGGTTCGATGGTCTTTGGTTGATCCGGCATTCTTTTACGCTACGTCCCGTCCGGCGGCAAAGTCCAATAGGTTGTTCTTATCTCCAGGATAAGAACCGCGCTTTGTGACGTCTCGATGACATTGCAGTTTCCGAAAAACTTCACCGCGACCGCGTCTTGGGCGAGCGCTGGGGCTGCCGCGGCTGCTCTGGGACCGGCGCTAGCGCTGGCCGCGCTGGCCCGGTGGGGAGGCGTTGAACCGACCGGCCGCTACGCCTTCGCTCTGGCCGTTACGACGCCGCTATTCGTATTCGCTCGACTGGGGCTGCGCTGGGCGGCGACGACGGATGGGACACTCCCACTGGCGCCGCTGCTGCGGGCTCGTCTACTCTGCTCGGGGGCGGCTTGGGCGGCGACAGCCGCTCTCTGCGTTGTGGCAGGCTGGTCCGCCGGCATCCAGCGCGCCGTCCTGTGGCTGGCGACGGCACGGGTTGGAGAGGAGGTCGGCGAGTCGACCTACGGAGTTTTGCAGCGGGGCGGGGGGTGGCGCCGCATCGCCGCATCGCAGTGCCTTCGTGCGGCCTGTTGGCCGGCCACGCTCGGCGGCGCTGCCGCTTTCGGCTTCGGCCTCACCCCCGCATTGGCGGCCGCCGCGCTGTGGCAGGCCGCCGCGACGCTGGCGCTCGATGTGCCCGCGGCGCGAGCCGAGGCGCCTTCCGCAACGCCGCGAACCGAATCGACCTCGGCTTTGCTCGGCCGAACGTTCCCGCTCGGCGTGGCGGCAGGGCTTGTCAGCCTGATCGGATACGCACCGCGGTACGCGATCTTTACGCTGCTTGGCGAGGGCTCGCTCGGGCTCTACGCGGCAGCGGCGCAGGTGGCATTGCTCGGCAATTTACCGGTCCAGGCAATGTGCCAGGCAGCGCTCCATCCGCTGAGCTTGCTGCGCGAGGACGGCCGCGCCTTTGCGCGAATGCTCCGCCGGCTGCGCCTTGCCGCGGCCAGCGTCGGCGTGATCGGCGCGGCGGCGGCCGCAGCATTCGGCGAGCCGCTTCTGGTTGCGATCTACGGGCGGCAGCTTGACGGCCAAGGCGCGCTATTGCTTTGGCTCGCCGCTGGAGCTGGGTTCACATATCAGGTTGCGGTCCAGGGCTTTGCTCTGAACGCTCTAGGGCTCTACCGGGCGCAACCGGCTATCTACGCAGCGGCAGCTGTGGCCGCCTGTGCGCTTTCTTTCGCCGCCGTACCAGCCTACGGGCTCGCCGGGGCCGCCGGAGCCAACCTCGTCGCTTGGGCGATCGCGGCCTTTATCGGCCGGAAATTGCTCTGGAGCCGCTGGAAACCTGACGCGCGCAGATACGTCCAAACAATGTGCGATCGGTCGGCCGCGGCCGGCAATTTAGCACCACCCAAGCCAAGCTAGAATAGGCTTACTGCCCATGTCGGCGTTTCTCATTCTCTTCGCAATCTTGCTTGCGCCCGCCGCCGGAGCGCAACAGGCTTCTGACGCTTACCCGCTGAGAGGCATCGAGATCGAGGGGAACAGCGCTTACTCCGACGAGCAAATCGCAGCCGCAATCAAGCTCAAGCTTGGGCAAACCGTGCGTCCGCGCGACTTCCGCCAAGCCGTGCATGACCTTGGTCAATTCGGCGTCTTCGAAACACTGCAGTTCAAGTACCGCGGCGAGGATGGCGGATACGTCGTCACCTTCGTGGTAGTCGAGATCCCCGAGCTCTATCCGTTGCGGATTCGCGGTTTCGACGAGACGGAAGAAGAGTTGCTCGAGTTGCTCGCCGACAAGCTCCCGTTCTTCATCGGGCTGACTCCCCCTGACGGACCAATGATCGACGACATCGGAGCCGTTCTAGAGGCCCGTTGGCGCAACACCGGGCACGACACCAGAGTAGCCGGGCGCATGGCGCCGACCAGCGAGGACGAGTTTGAGGTCGTCTTCGAGCCGGTCGAGCGCATGCAGACCATCGCGCTGGTGGGTTTTGAGAACACCGGGGTGCTGGACAAGCTCGACCTGCAACGCTCGTTCAACCAGGTCGCCATGGGCGTACCCTACTCCGAGGCGCGCATCAAGGAACTGCTGCACCACAACGTCCGCCCGCTGTACGAAGAGCAGGGCCGCATGAACGTCACGTTCTGCCCCTGCACAACCGCTCCCGACCCGGAAACCGAGGGCCTGCTCGTGAAAGTGCTTGTCGACGAGGGCGACGCCTTTACGTTCGGTACGATCAATCTACCCCAGGACACGCCGGTCGAGGCCGACGCTCTGGGGAATATTATCGACTTCCAATCGGGCGACCCGGTCAACATGCAGGCAGTGCACGACGCCCTTGGCGAGTACGAAGAGGCGCTCAAGCGGCGAGGCTACATGCAGGGCCAGACGATCCTAGACGTCGAGGTCGACAAGGAGAACCTCAGAGCCCATCTTGACGTGGGGCTCAAACTCGGCGAGCGCCACTCGATGGGCTTGCTGTACATCGAAGGGCTCGACATCTTGAGCGAGCCGGAAGTCCGCAAGCGTTGGGGCCTCGACATCGGAGAGCCGTTCGACCTACGCTACCCGACGCTCTTCTTGGACGTGATCCGCAACGAAGGTATGTTCGACAACCTCATCAACACCAAGTGGAAGATGGAAACGAACGAGCTCGAGAAGACGGTCGACGTCACGCTGGAGTTTATCGGCAAGGAGCCGGAGAAGCGCCGCGCCCCGGACCCGACCAAGCCCGACATCTTTTGATCACCGCTCTCGAATTCTTCTCCGTTCGCGTCAGCCCGCGCGGCAACTGGAACCTGCTTCGACTCACTACCGATCGGGGGCTGACGGGCCTCGGGGAAGCCACGCATGCGCTTGGGTTCACCCGTGCCTCCGCCAAGGACGACGCCCGAATCAAGGCGACCGTCGAGTATTTTTTTGGGCGCTATCTGCGCGGCCTGAGGCCTGGGCAGGTCGAAGAGTTTCGCGAGGATGCTTGGGGAGAGGCGAGAGCGGGCGGCCTACTGGCCGCAACGGCCTTTAGCGCGCTTGAGCAGGCGATGTGGGACCTGCGCGGCAAGGAAGAAGGCGCGACGTTGCGTGAATTGTGCGGCGACGCCGTCCGCGAACGCGTTCCGGCCTACGCCAACATCAACCGGGCGGCGAATCGCCGAACCCCCGAAGACTTTGCTGAGAAAACGCGCCAAGCCGTTGCAAACGGATTTCGGGCGATCAAGGCGGCGGTTTTCGATGACTACCCGAACGCGTCGCTCGAGGCGGGCATCGCGCGCTTGGAAGCGATGCGCCGGGCCTCAGGCGACGAGATCGAGCTGATGGTCGATTGCCATAGCCGCTTCGATCCGGAGCTTGCCGTTGAGGTCGCTCGACGGCTCGAGCCGCTAGGGCTGCGCTGGTACGAAGAGCCGATCGACCCGGTGAGGACCGAGGAGACGGCGTCGATTCGCCGGGCGATCCATCAACCGATGGCTGGCGGCGAGCTATTTTTCGGGTTGGAAGGCTTCGAGCCGCTGCTCGAAGCAGACGCAGTCGACGTGATCATGCCCGACGCGAAGCATTGCGGCGGCGTGCTCGAGCTGCGAAGGATCGCGGCTCTTGCGGAGGACCGCGGAATTGAGGTTTCTCCGCACAACCCCAGCGGCCCAGTTTCGATGGCTGTTTCTTGCCAAGTCGCGGCGGCGCTGCCAAACTGCCAAATTCACGAGCACGCTTGGGGGGAGGCGGATTGGCGAGCGGAGTTGGTCGAGCCCCTTGAGCAGTTCGAGGACGGACAATACGTACTGAGCAACGGTCCGGGAATTGGGATTGAGTTGAACGAGAGAGCGGTGGCCGCGCGTAGCAGCAGGCCGTAGCTGCTTCTCGGCGCCGCGCCGAATTCTGGCGGTCATCCATAACCGCGGGCATTGGCCCGCGGCTCGGTTGGAATTCGGCCGATCCGTGGGCTCAGACGAACGGATTCTCGTCCGCGCTGGGGCCGTAGGTAGAGGGAAGCGGCACGTCGTTCAACCGCAAGTAGACCGTCAACTGGCCGCGGTGATGATACCAATGGCTAAAGACGAAGGAGCGCAGCAGTCCGATGCGCGGAGCGCTCATCAGCTCCTTCTCGCCCATGAACATCGTCCAGTTCTGCATCACGCGAGCGTCGTCCATGCCGCTCAGCGCCGCCTTGCACTTCGCGACACTCTCTTCTAGAGCCGGGAGCAACTCGGCGGCGCTCTGAGCCGAAGATTGCGGAGTCGCATTGCTGAAGTCAAACGAATCGGGGCTGAGAATCTCGGCCATGTTTCCGGGGATCGTCGCTACGTGCAGCGTCAACTGTCCCATCGACATCGACTTCTCATGCGGCTTCCAGGCGAGCTTGTCGGGTGGTACGCGCTCCAGCAAACGGCGCGTAGCCGCAGTCTCCATCTCCAGCTCGTGAATCATTCCGTCGGTCATTCCCATTGCTAACGGTCTCCTTGCGTTTAGGCTCGGTTGGGCCCTTTGTCAGCATGACGGTTGAGGAGGCGCCAAATCGACAGCGCGATGTAAAAACTCCGTTTCGGCTCGCTATCATGAAGATCTTCGTCGATGTCGAACTCGCCTCCGCCCGGCGCGCGCACTCCGTCCCGCACGCGCGATTTCTTTCGCCGCGGAGGGCTGCTCGCCCAATGGCATCCGCAATACGAGTTCCGTCAGGGGCAGCTCGAGATGGCGCAAGAGGTGGAGGCCGCACTGGCCGAAAACCGCCATCTGATCGTTGAAGCCGGCACGGGCACCGGCAAGACGCTGGCCTACCTGATCCCCGTGCTTGCCGGCGGCAAGCGGGTCGTCATCTCTACGGGAACCAAAGCGCTCCAGGAACAGCTCTTCTTCCAGGACGTGCCTTTTCTGCAGCAGCATTGGGACCACGACCTGCGCGTCGCCTACATGAAGGGGCGCGCCAACTACCTCTGCCGCGAGAAGCTGCACGAGATCGAAAGACGTCCCGTGCTCAGCGGCCTCGTCGAAATCGAGGACTTCGCGGCGATCAAGGCTTGGGAGCCGAAGACCGAAACCGGCGACCGCGCCGAGCTCAAGGCGCTCCCGGAAGACTCCAGCGCCTGGCCCAAGATCGACGCCCGGCGCGAGCTCTGCTCCGGCTCGAAGTGCGAGCTCTTCGACAACTGCTTTATCACCCGGATGCACCAGCGCGCACGTGAAGCAGACATCCTGATCGTCAACCATCACCTCTTTTTCGCGGACCTGGCGCTACGCGAGGACGACTTCGGTGCGATCTTGCCCGAATACCAGGCCGTCGTTTTCGACGAGGCGCACGAGATCGAGGAGGTAGCCGGACAGCACTTCGGCGTGCGCTTGAGCAACTATCGCTTCGACGAGCTGGTCCGCGACACACGCCAGACTGCGCAGCGAAACGATTTCGGTTCCAAAGGCCTGGACCGCGCGCTCGATTCGCTCTCGGTCCGCGCGATGGCATTCTTCGCGTTATTTGAAGAGCGCGACGGCCGCCGTGCGTTTCGTGATCGCGAAGGTTTTTTGAAGCGCCAGGCGGAGCCGTATGGATCGTTGCGCGCCGCGCTCGAGCGGTTCGGCTCGGAGATCGCGGTTGTTCGCAGCCACAGCGACGATGTGCTGCCGCTCGAACGCCGCGCCAGCGAGCTCAACGAACAGCTTCACCTGATCGTCGAGGGCGAGGACGAACGCTTCGTGCGCTGGATCGAGAAGCGCGGCCGAGGCGTTTTCTTGCAGGCCACTCCGATCGACGTCGCCGAGTTGCTGGCTGAGCGGTTGTTCGATCAAGTCCCGAGCGTGATCATGACCTCGGCGACCCTGGCGGTCGACCGCAGCTTCAACTACATCCGCTCGCGGCTTGGCGTGCCCGAGGCGCGTGATTTGGTGACCCCGGATTGTTTCGACTTCCGCAAGCAGGCGCTGCTCTACATCCCCGAGGACCTGCCCGACCCGCGTTCGGCGCAGTATTCCAACCGGGCCGCGCAAGAGATCCTGCGCGTATTGCGCCTTAGCCGCGGGCGTGCTTTTGTTCTCTTCACCTCTTATCAGCAGATGCGCGCGGTGCACGACATCGTCTCATTCGCGATTGAGTACCCAACGCTGATCCAAGGCTCGGCGCCGAACTCGGCCTTGCTCGACGAGTTTCGCCGGACACCGAACTGCACGCTATTCGGTACGGCCAGCTTTTGGCAAGGGGTCGACGTACCGGGGGAGCAGCTCAGTTGCGTGATCGTCGACAAGCTGCCGTTCGCCCCGCCCTCGGATCCGGTGGTTGAAGCACGCATTCGCGCCGTGCGGCAGACGGGCGGCAATCCGTTCTACGACTACCAGATCCCTCAGGCGGCGCTGACGCTCAAACAGGGGTTCGGCCGGTTGATCCGCCACGCGGGCGACAGGGGGGTGCTGACGTTGCTCGACTCGCGGGTCGTCAAGCAATCCTACGGGCGGGTGTTTCTCGACAGCCTGCCGGATTATGCCTACAGCAATTCGATCGAAGACGTGCGGCGGTTTTTCGAGTAAGGAGCGGAGGAATCGACCGCCGCCCGTTGGAGCGCAGGCGCGGAGATAGCCTTGCGCCGATTCCAGAAGACGAAGAGTCCAAGGGCGCAGGCCGTAAGCACCAGCGTCGACGGTTCGGGCGTTGCCTGAAAGCCCAGCTCGCCGAAGCTGACCTGGTTGTTATGCCCGTAGTTGTCGGTAATCTGGAGACGAACATACCGAGTGAGAGCGCCCGAAGAAAAGGTGAGCGCTTGTGCCTCGAGCACCCCGCCGTTGCCCTGAGTCACATCCGTGAAAGCGGCTAGGCTCGTCACGGTCGAGAATGTGGCGTCAGCAGAAACAAAGATCTCAAAGTCGCGGACGGCTCGGGAGCCGTTGACATTCCATAGCGCGAGTCCGGTGATGTTGAACAGTCCTCCGAGATCGAGGTCGATGAAACCTGTTGGGTTGTCCGACCGGAAGATATTGCCGTTCCCAGTAGCATTGGTTGTAGTCGCGGTGTACGTCAGGAAATCAGTCGTCCCGCTCACATAGGGAGCGCTAAGTCCCGATTGGTCAAGAGCGGCGCTCAAAGGTCGGTTGTTCTTTTCTCCGAGCGTGTTAGCGAGCGCAATGCCCGGCGACAGAATCACGGTGGCGTTTAGCGCTGCGGGCTCGAGCGCCGCAAAGATCATCGCCGCTGACACACCCAGTAGCTGAAGCAGCCTCGTTCGGCCGCTAAGCCGACGCGCCCATGAGAAGCCATTCACCACGCTTCAAGAATAAGGACCTGGTCGGCATTCGGACTATTAGCTTGATAGCTGAGGGCGCCGGTACGAAAGTCCTACCACCACCGCACCCAGGGGCCGGCTTCAGCTCAAGCGGCTCAAGCTGGCGGAAGAGGGGTTCAGTGCAACTAAGTGATCGGACGGGTCTCCGTCGCGGAGATTCTAGCGCCCCGTGATGGAGTCAGGGATCCGCTTCCGGCGAGCGAACAACAAACCCGCCAAGCCAAGCCCGAAAAGGACGACCGTTCCGGGTTCCGGGCTTTGCATGGCGGCCAAAGGCGTGCTTGCAGGAACTGAACCAACTAAGACTCCGTCCACGCACAAATCTTGACCTCCGCTGCCGGAGTTGAAGCCTAGTCCTCCGGAGCCGCAGCTAGTTCCACCGCTGCCGTCGTCGTTCCAATTTTGCCCATTGCCAAAATTGGAGTTCCCTCCGACGTAGAAGAGCTCTGTCACTGGATTGAAATTAAAATTGAAGGCCTGTGCACCCACGTATGGATCGACGCCGAGCGTCCAGGCGCCTACCAGAGCGCCGTTCAAATATCCGGAGATCGAGAGCGAGAGCAGCTCCGTCTCGTCGATTCGTGCGTCGCCGCCGCTGGTAGTGTCGAAGCCGAACATTCCGGTCATCGTATAGCCGCCGCTGCCCGTCCATTCGAATTGATATGAAATTGGAACAGCCGAGAGTGGCGCCGCCGACGCACCTGCGAGAACGAGCAGGATCGCGACGGTACGAATCTTGCTTTCGAGAGAAGCACTTCTCGCCGATACGCTCAACACACTTCCAGATTAGGGAAGCAGGCACAATCCGTACTATTAGCTGAAAGCCTGAGCGGCTGCGGTACAAAAGTCCTATGGTCGCCGCGCCCGCAGCCGTTTGCAGGGTGGACCACCCGGCCTTTCAAACTGAGAGACAAGGTCTCGCTGAAGTTGACTGATCCGGAGCGCGCCCTTTACGGCTGGCCCACTCCGGCGTATGGAATACCGGTCAACGAGGAGATTTCACGATCCCATGCGGTTAAGTCGTCGACGCTGAACTTCTTCAGGTGATCGTGGCCACAGGCTCGGGCAAGAATCTTCATCAACTCGACGGTCGCATCCAGGTAGTTCTTGAGCTGTCCCGCCGATTGCTCAACAATCAATCGAGCGCGCAGGTTGTCTTTTTGCGTTGCGATGCCGACGGGACAGTTGTTGGTATGGCAGGCACGCATGCCCAAACAGCCGATCGCTTGGATCGCGCTGTTGGCAATCGCTACTCCGTCGGCGCCGAGCGCAAGGGCTTTTACGAAGTCCGACTCGGTGCGCAACCCGCCGGTAATGATTAACGTGACGTCGCCGCGGCCGCGCTTGTCGAGATGCTTGCGGGCTCGCGCCAGCGCTGCCATCGTCGGTACCGAGATATTGTCTTTGAAGATGATCGGAGCGGCTCCCGTGGCGCCGCCGCGCCCGTCGAGAATGATGTAGTCGACGCCGACATCGAGGGCGAAGTCTATATCTGCCTCGATGTGCTGCGCGGACATCTTGAATCCGATCGGAATACCGCCGGTAACCTCACGGACTTCGTCGGCGATGTGACGATAGTCAGCGCTGGTTTCGAGGTCGGCGAACGTGGAGGGACTGATCGCCGGAGTGCCCGGCTCCAGGCCACGCACTTCCGCGATCTCACCCGACACCTTGTTGCCGGGCAAGTGACCGCCTGTGCCGGTCTTGGCGCCCTGTCCCGCTTTGAAGTGAAACGCTTGACAGCGTGCGACCTTATCGAGACTCCAGCCGAAACGCCCCGACGCTAGCTCGTAGAAATAGCGCGAGTTCGTCTCCTGTTCGGCGGGCAACATTCCGCCTTCTCCCGAACAGATGCCGGTACCCGCCATGTCAGCACCCTTCGACAACGCGGTCTTGGCCTCGCGGCTCAGTGCGCCGAAGCTCATGTCGCTGACGAAAAGTGGGATCTTCAGCTCCAGCGGTTTCTCGGCGTTCGGGCCGATCACAACGTTTGTGTTGACATGAGCGTCGTCGAGCAGCGGCTTGCGTGCGAGCTGAGCAGTGACGATTTGGACGTCGTTCCAGCGCGGCAAGGTCGTGAGCGGTACGCCCATCGCCGAGACCCGGCCGTGATGGCCAAGCTTGCCTAGGCCGTCGCGGGCCAACTCCCGTATGTAGTTGACGTAGGGCTCTTCGGGGCCTCCGTGGATGTCGGCGTAGAGCCCTTGATAGGCGTCGCGATCATACGCCTGAGAGTTCTCGCGCTCCCACGCGGCGACCTCAGCCTCGTCGACGTAGACCGCATCGTCGGTGTTGTCAACCCAGGAGCTGAACTTATGCAGAACTTCGTCGTTGTTGTAAGAGCTGACGCCTGTGTCGTAGCGGTAGTCCCAACCGTGTACCCCGCACATCAGGTTGTCGCCCTGAACCGAGCCGTCCGCCATTAACGCGCCGCGGTGCTTGCAGCGGCCGTAGAGAACGGACACTTGGTCGTCGTAGCGCACAACGACAAGATCCACGTTGGCCGCCAAGGCATAGGCCGGAGTGCGATCAGCGAGCTCGCTCCACGTCGCGACTTTGATTCTCGAGGCTGAGGTGGTTTCAGGCATGTATTGTTCGTCCGTTTCCTTCTCGCTCTAAATAAGCTGAACGTCCGACATTACTTCGACTAGCGCAGGTCCGTCGTGCGCCAGCGCCCGTGAAATAGCGTCGTCCAGGTCTTCTTTTCGATCGACGCGGATGCCGAGGGCGCCGCACAGCTTGGCGTACTCCGCGAAGTCGGGGTTGTGCAGAGAAGTCTGCCAGACATCCCAGTTGCCGGCGCGCTGCTCTTTCGCGATCTTGCCGATCTGGTCGTTGCGTAGCACGACGTGCGTAATGTTCATGTTGTATTTGACGGCCGTCAGAACCTCTGCCAAATACTGTCCTAGTCCGCCGTCGCCCGAAACGGAAACAACCGGACGGTCCTTGAACCGCGGGTCATCCTCTTGCGTGGCCGCCCAGGCGCCCATCGCGGCCGGCAGCGCGAAGCCGATCGAACCCAGATAGCCGGACATCAAGACCGACTGATTCTTGCACTCGAAGTAGCGGCCGAAGGAATAGGTGTTGTTGCCGACATCAACGGCAATGACGGCGTTTTCAGGTACTAGGCGACTCATCGAATCGAAGACCGATGCGGAGTTAATGCCTTGGCCTCGATCGTCCGCGCGGCGGCGCTCCTTTTCCTTGCGCCAAATCGCCCAGCGCGCGGCGATGTCTCCGCTTTGATCCTCTGTCGATGTTTCATCCTTCAGGGCCTCGCGCAGCAGCCCCGCCGCGACTCCGATTTCGCCCCAGACGGGCACGTCGACGGCGTGAAACTTGCCGAGCATCATCGGGTCGTAGTCGACTTGGATAGTCGGTTTCTTCGGCGTGATGCCCGTGTGATTCGAGAAGCTCGCGCCGAATACCAAGAGCGCATCCGATTCGTTCATCAGCCAACTCGCGATCGGCGTGCCGCTGCGTCCGAGCACGCCGCCGGCTAGCCGATGCGCGTCGGGGATAAGGCCCTTGCCCTTGAACGTCGTGATCACCGCACAGTTGAGCTGTTCCGCGAGCGCGACTACGCCCTCCATCTCAAAACGGGCGCCGTGACCGACAATGATCACCGGCCGCTTCGATTGCTTCAACAGACTGACCGCTTGCTCAACGCTCCCAGCCGGCGCCGAGATTCGCTGCGAGGTCAGTCGGCCTTGCGAGCCGCCGGGCTTGGCATCGGCGCCGACTTTGATGTTCTGTACCTCATCCGGAAAGATCAGGTGCGATACCCCGCGGTTCAAGATCGCACTCTTGCAGGCAAGGTTCATCAGCTCGGCATGCTTGCTCTTGTGCAAGACGGTCTGCGCCCATTGCGCTACCTTGCCGAACGCTGCCGCCAGGTCGACTTCTTGGAAGGCGCCCGGACCAAGCACCTGGGTGTCGACCTGACCAGTGAGCGCGATAGTGGGCGAGCGGTCGACGTTGGCGTCCCAGAGGCCGGTAAGCAAGTTGGTCGCGCCGGGTCCGGCGATCGCCAGACACGCCGCGGGGCGCCCGGTCAGCTTGCCGTAGGCTGACACGGCGAAGGCCGCGGCGCCTTCGTGGCGAATGCCGTAGAACGTGAGATTGCCCTTCTGTTCCTGGATGCGTAGAGCGTCGGCCAGGCCCAAGTTCGAGTGCCCGACCATGCCGAACACTTGTTTGACGCCCCAGTTCACCATCGTTTCGGCCATCAAGTCGGAGGCGGTCTTCGCGTGGTCGGGCTCCTTTGGCAGGCCGACGTAGACTCCGTCTTCGCGCTCTTCCACCGCGAAGGTCGGCACGCCGTCGTCGTAGCCTCCTGGCGGCTTGCCGGTCACCGGATCGAAGTCCCAACCGTGCCACGGACAGCGCAACATCCCGTTCTCGATCGAACCCTCTCCCAAGGGGCCGCCTTGGTGCGGGCAGCGGTTGTCGAGAGCGTTGACCTGGCCGCCGTAGTTGGTCAGGCAAACGGGTTTGTGACCGCACTGTACGGTCGCCACGCGGCCATCTTGCAGCTCGCCTCGTGCGAGGGTCTTAAACCAAACCAAGCCGCCGTCATTGCTCTCGCTCATTCGTTCTCCTCATTGGCTCAAGGGAGTTCTATTCGCAACACCCAATAAATTGGTTACAAGATTGTACCGAGCGGAGCCTTCCTGTCCGCGTCGCGAGGAGCAGAGCACGGCCTTGGTCGCCTATCCGCGGCAGCTCTGCGGATCGTTCATCCTGGCGCTAACGGCTCGGTAGGACAGCCGGGGGGAAGCGTCGATATAATCCATAGAGAAGCATCCTCCCGTTGCGAACGTGGCGGAATTGGCAGACGCGCCAGATTTAGGTTCTGGTTCCCGAGAGGGAGTGGGAGTTCAAGTCTCCCCGTTCGCACCAACCTCGGTTTCATTGACAGCCCAAAAACGGGGCCGATACGATAGAAGTTGGATCCTCTCGTGCCGGAGTAGCTCAGTGGTTAGAGCGAGGGACTCATAACCCCTAGGTCGGTGGTTCAACTCCACTCTCCGGCACCAACAACTTTTTCTCGAATCACGCCGCCTGAGCGGCCTCGATCGGCAGTGCCACGGTAAAACTCGCGCCCTGGCCCGGCGGGCTCTCGACCCACAGCCGGCCGCCGTGGCGTTCGACGATACGTCGGCTGGTCGGCAAACCGAGACCCATGCCGATGCGATTGCCTTTGGCCGCGAAGCTGACCTCAAACAGATGGGGCTGCTCCTCTGCCGAGATACCGGGACCTGAATCCGTAAACGTCAGCCGCAGCTCGCCGTCGACGCGGGCGACCCCGACGTGCAGCCGTCCCTCTCCGCGCATCGCCTCGAAGGCGTTGGTGAGGATGGTGAGAAAAACTTGGTTTAGCTCACGCGGCCGGCACTCGATCTCGGGGATCTCTTGGTAGTCGCGCTCGATTTCCACGTCTCCCATCGCCGCCGGTTCGATCAAAGAAAGCACCGTATCGACGGCCTGGCGCAGATCGGCCCGTTGGACATCCGCTTGATCGAGATGAGCGAAGTCGCGCAGCGAGGTCAAGATCTTGCCGATGCGTCCGAGGCCCTGGCGGGCGGCGGCACCTGACTGATCGAGCACGGCGCGCAAGCGGGTCGACTTGGGATCGTCGGCGCTTGCCGGGGGAAGCAGACGCTCGATACAAACGTCGCGCGTGTCTAGGCTGCTTCGGACGGCTCCCAGCGGTGTGTTGAGCTCGTGCGCGACTCCGGCGACGAGACTGTTCAGGGCGGCCATGCGTCCCTCGAGCGCCATTTCGGTTTGCAGCTCTTTGAGCTCGAGGTTCGAAACCTCGAGCGCGACCGCCTCTTGAATCGTCTTGCGCGCGGCGTGGGCGGCGGCCGCTAAGAAACCGCCGCTTAGGATCAGCACCAGAAACCTGATGAAGAGGATGCCCGGGTTGATCGCCGTACTGCTGAAGTGAGCCATGTAGGTGGTGATCAACTCGACATTCGGGCTGGCCAACGTGACGGCGGCGAGCACCCCGATTATCACCATCGATCCCCCGGCCATGAGTAGGGGATAGGCCGGATACAACGCCAAGCTATTGATCACGATCAGCACAACGGCGATAGAGAAAATTTCTCCTTTGAGCATCATTGCCGGGGCTGACTCGAGCCCAGGAATCGTATGCCACCAAAGCGTGGGCAGGAGCGCGAGGACCGTTAAATCGATCGACGCCGCGGCGTAGCCCGCGCCGCGGACATGGGAGCGGCTGCGGATGAGCCGCAGCAGCCAACCCACCAAGCCTGAGGCGACGACGACCACCGCGAGAGTCCACCAAGCGTCGGCCGGGCTTTGCGCTACGGTCCCCGGCGGAAGCACGTGGGCGATGTGCAACAAGATCAGAACGCCGACGACCCCCAAGAAAATCAGTCGCGCAACAAGCGACCAGCCGAGCACGTCCGCTTCGCGCTCGAACAATAGCTCTTGGGCGCGGCTCATCGGCGCCTGATCGTCAAGACATGGCTTCATAGGAGTTTCACGAGAGTATTGAAGCGCCTTTCGGCATGTCGACGCATGCGAGGATGGATTCGCCTTGCACCGCCCACGTTCCAGCTTTGAGCGCACGCGCCGAGCCAACCTCGCGCAACGGCATGCCGGCGAATCGCGGCGGTGCGCTCTTGCCGCGGCTCAGGCGCAGAGTAAAGTCGGGGCAGGCGAAGGGCGCTTCGATGCGTAGCTCGGCGCCCTCGCGCCGGAACTTCGTCAGCTCGCGCGCCGCCCAGTAGCGCGCCAACTCGGAGTTCTTCATCCAGATTAGATTGTCGTACTTAGCGTGTAGCCGGCGCACGACCTCTTGGTAGATCTTGAGGCCGACCTCTTCGCCGTTGAAGTAGATGCCGGTCCAGTGGCAGACCATCACCGCGGGCTCGCCGCGGTCGATCACCTCGACCATGCGGCCCGAGGAGAGGTCGGGCGTGATGAAGCGATCGAGATCGCCGCGATTCGAGCAATCCCAGCCGCCGCTCCAGTCGGCGGTGCAGCCGATGATCGAAACACAACATTTCGGGTCGTCGCCGCCGAGCCCCGAGGCGTACTCGACGCGCGGCTCGACGCTTTGGTCGCCTTCTCGAATGAGATGCCGGAAGTAGTGCGGGATTTCGGCTTGGTAGACGTCGCGGCAAGCTTCCAGGGTCGCCTGCGAGAGCTGCGGCAGCGCGCCCGTACCGAAGCCGCCGGGGGTGGTGACACCTTCGCAAGGCAGGTCGACGTTGTGAAGGATGCGTAATGCGTAAGAGAGATAGGCGGCAAGCTCGTCAACCGAGCGATTGTCGCTCCAGCGCCAGTTCTCCACGAAGCGCTCGTTGCGCTCGGCGTAGGGATGGCCGGTCTTGAGATCGATCACCCAGGTGTGGGTGATCATCTCGGGATGGATGTCCCAAGCCGGCGTCACTCGCTCGCGCACGAGACGGATGCTTTCGTCGACCTGTTTGCGCGGCCAGCCGGGGAGGGTGCGGTCTAGACGGCCCACGCAGGCGGGGAATGGCACGATGCTGTACTTGCCGCGCACCCCGTTCTCGCCAGCCCAGTCGACGAAGCGGCGCACGAAATCGTCGGGGATCTCGCGGGGCATCGAGCGCCAGGGGAGCGTGTCGTAGTTGAGTCCGGGGCGCGCTAGGGCGAACTGCGGGATAGAAAACTTGTTGAGGTTCACCAAGCAGGTCGAATCGTCGATGATCAGCGATACCGGCACGCGGTCGCGCGGGTTGAGGACCTCGACGCCGGGCTCGCGGCCGGGGCGTTCGCCGGGGACTTGCGCGGCGAGCGGTGCGGCGGCGAGACTTCGGAGGAGTTGACGGCGGGTGAGGGGAGCCATGGCGCTCCCTATTGTGCAACGTCTTGATGCACGCGTAAGAATATAAACATATGTATAATTGTATCTGTGGGTGATGCGAAGCCGATTCGCTGGATCGGTTCAGCTCGCGCGGATCTGAGAGAGTTCCCTCAATCCGCGCGACGCGACGTTGGGCAGGCATTGTACGCGGCACAGCGTGGAGATACATACCCGTCCGTCAAGCCGCTCAAGGGTTTCGGCGGGGCATCCGTTTTGGAAGTCGTGGCCACTGATTCGGGAGACGCCTACCGAACGGTGTACACCGTTCGCTTCGATGACGTGATCTACGTTCTCCACGCGTTCCAAAAGAAGTCGATGGAAGGCGTTAAGACGCCAAAGAAGCACGTGGAGCTAATCCGCGAGCGGCTGAAGGCGGCGGCGGTTGACCACGCTGGGAGGATTAAATAGCAGCATGGCTAAGAAGAAAGAGATCCTCGTCAAAGAGGGCTCCGGCAACGTTTTTGCCGATCTAGGGTTTCCGCACCCCGAGCGCGAAGAGCTCAAAGCCGATCTCATGTTGAGGATTTATCGGCTGATAAAAGAGAGCGGATTGACGCAAGCTCGTGCTGGCGAAATCCTTGGGATCAAGCAGCCTCACGTCTCATCACTGATGCGGGGCCGCTCGGGCCACTTCTCGGTGGAGAGGCTTTTCGAGTTTCTCAACGCCTTGGGACAAGACGTTGAAATCGCCGTGCGGCCCAAGCCTCCGGTGCGTGAAGCGGCTCGGACATCGGTGGTAGTGCGGTCCTGACGGACCTTTTCACGATCTGAATCATCGTCGACGATGGCTTTGAGCGAGTACGCAACCCCTATAGCGCTTCGTCTTTGCGCCATACTACTGACAACCGAGGCCGCGCTCCGCGACGCGAACGGACCAACGGCACTTCGTGCGTGCAACAGTTTGCTCGCGAAGTGACGGCACCCAAGAGCTGCCCGGGAGGATATCGGACTTGGCAACGGCTGTCAAAACGCGGCTGAGCGCTCGCCGCTGGATGCTGGTCGCCGCGGCGCTTGCGCTCCTCGGTGTCGTCGGAGCGCTCCTCTACTATCTTCCAATCTGGCATGTTGACAGCAATCCTTGGCTTGGCAGCCTCTACCCGAAAGAACGCTTTGAACTTGAGAATGAGGCTCGTCGCACTCTAGCCCAAATCCTACTCAGCCTCGTCGGCTCGATCGCGCTCTATGTAGCCTACTTGCGAGTACGGGCGATGGATCAACGTGTTGCGGTTGAGCAAGAAGGCCAGATCACGGAGCGCTTTACCAGAGCCACCGAAATGCTGGGAGCGACCAAGGAGCGCGATGGGCCTGCCCTGGAGATCGACTCGGAGCGATTCTCGCTCTAGAACGGATCGCTCGTGATTCACCGCGGGACCACTGGACGATCATGGAGCTATTGACCGCATACTTGCGCGAAAACTCTCCACGAAAACCACAGGAAGACGAGACCCGAGAGATCGATGAGGCAGATGCTCGCAACAAGCCCTATCCACCCTCCCTGAGGCTCGAGATCCAAGCGATCGTGGCTGTATTGGGTCGCAGGGAGCGTGGAGGCGAGCGCGAGGTCTACACAGAATCGGTTGACGGCGTGGCCCATAGCAAGCCACTTGAGCTCCAGCTTGCGGAAACCGACCTTCGGGGGGCAGGACTATTCAAAGGTAACTTCGCCCACGCTAACTTTTTTCGCGCCAACCTGTGCGACGCAAGCATGCAGGAGGCCGATTTCGATGGATGTGAGTTCGAACGAACGTTCTTGGGGAAGGCGAAGCTGTGCGAGGCCACTGCTAAAGGCGCAGGTTTTGCCCAAGCGCGACTTCCCCGAGCGAACCTCTACGGGGCCGACCTCAGTGCGGCTAACTTCGGCGAGGCCAGTCTACAGGGAGCTAGCTTGGTATCCGCTATTTTCAGCGGAGCCAACCTTCGCAACTGTGATCTCACCCGAGCTGACCTGAGCAAGGCTCGCCTTGACGGAGCTGATCTACAAGGGGCAAGACTCGACGACGCTCATCTGAAGCACGTTGACCTGTCCGCTACCGAGGGGCTCACTCAGGAACAGCTCGACAAGTCTTGGGGAGATAGACAGACTGTGCTCCCCGAAGGTCTGGAGCGCCCGTCGCGTTGGCATGTCGAGTAGTAGCTCCCTCAGCGATCGGATCGGCGGATAACGACCCCCTCGCGTGTACGATCGCCGGAATCGGGAACAGATCCCGGTCGGCAACGTACTTAGCTGTTTGACATGAACACGCGGAACCCTCTTCGGCTGCTTGCCGTCTTGTTCGGCCTTGCGATTCTTACGGCGCCCGTTTTCGGACAATCGCCCAACGCCTCGGGCGCGTCGCTGGCGCTAACCGGAGCCGTGATCTACGCCAGCCCCGCAGCGGAACCTATCGTCGACGGCGTCATCGTGATCCGAGACGGCAAGATCGCCGCGGTTGGTCCCAGGGCGTCCGTCGAGGTCCCGCCCAACGTGGAAACTCTCGACTGCTCCGGTCTCACGATCGCCGCCGGGTTTTGGAACAGTCACGTTCACTTCATGGAGCGGAAGTGGGCCGACGCAGCAAATACCCCGGCGGACGAGCTAGGCGTGCAGCTTCAGGCGATGCTCACCCGGTACGGGTACACGAGCGTGTTCGATACCGGGTCGGTCTGGGAGAACACCCGCCGGCTTCGCGACCGTATTGAATCGGGCGAAGTTCCGGGTCCCAGAATCCGATCGACGGGCGAGATTCTAACCCCGCGCGGCGGCTTGCCGCCGGAGTTGGTTGCGAACGTCCTCGGGTTCGTCGGGTTTCCGTTCCCCGAGATAGCCGATGAGGCGGAGGCGGCAGCCGCTGCCAAACGACTGCTCGATGAAGGTGCGGACGGAATTAAGCTCTATGCTCGAACTTTCTCGCCGCCCATTGCCTCTCTATCGCAGAGTGTGATGAAGGCCGCTGTGACCGAAGCGCACGGGCGCGGGAAACTCGTCTTCGCTCATCCAACGAATCGCGAAGGGCTGCTGGCCTCCGTTCGAGGCGGAGTAGACGTGTTAGTCCACACAACCCCTCAGTCCGACCGCTGGGATGAGACCGTGCTCACGGCAATGAAACAGCAGGACGTAGCCCTGATACCGACGCTCAAATTGTGGAAGTACGAGCTGCGTCACGATCGCATTTCGGACCAGGAACGGTTCGCGAACGCCGGCATCGGACAGTTGCGCGACTGGGTTGCCGCGGGAGGAACAGTTCTCTTCGGAACCGATGTTGGCTACATGGGCGACTACGATCCCAGCGACGAGTACACCCTGATGGCAGAGGCGGGAATGGACTTTCGCCGGATACTCGCTACGCTCACAACCGTGCCGGCCGAGCGCTTTGGAGAATCGGAACGGCTCGGGCGAATCGCCGCCGGTCTCGCCGCGGACCTCGTTGTTCTAGAAGGAAACCCGGCGAAGGATGTTGGCGCCTTCGCCGCGGTTCGATACACGATTCGCGGCGGGAGAGTTATCTACCAGAAAGGCGATTGAGTCTCTCGTCTCGCCGATTGTCACTCCCCCGACTGCTCCAGCAGCTTGGCCGCCAGCGCTGTCCAGCCGGTCTGGTGCGAGGCTCCGAGCCCGGCGCCGTTGTCGCCGTGAAAATACTCGTGGAAGAGGATGTAGTCCTTCCAGTGCGGGTCCGTCTGAAAAGTATCGTCGTCGCCATAGGCCGGCCGGCGGCCCCGATCGTCCCGCAGAAAGATGTGATTCAGCCGCCGAGACAGCTCGGCCGAAACATCCCATAGCGACATCAGATTTCCCGAGGCCGTCGGGCACTCGACCTTCCAGTCGTCTCCGAGGTAGTGGTGGAACTTTTGCAGGCTCTCGATCAATAGAAAATTCACCGGGAACCAGACAGGCCCGCGCCAGTTCGAATTACCGCCGAAAAGATAGGTCTTCGACTCCGCCGGCTCGTATTCGACGCGGTGCGGCTGCCCGTCAAGCGCTAGCTCGTAGGGGTGGTCGCGATGAAAGCGCGACAGCGAGCGCACGCCGCACGGAGCTAGGAATTCTGCTTCGTCGAGCATCACCTGCAGCACGCGCGGCAACCGCGCCGGGTTCACAATCGAGAGCAGTCGCCGCGTCTTACCGTCATGGCGTTTCTGCTCCGTCACGTGCTGGCGTAACCAGGGGCGGTTCTCGATGAACCACTCCATGCGCGCCTTGAATCCGGGGAGCTGATCGATCAGCTCCGGCTCAAGCGTCTCTACGGCGAAGAGCGGAATCAGCCCGACCATCGAGCGAATCTTGATGCGCTGGTGGCCGGCGCCGTCGCCGAGATGAATCGAGTCGTAGTAGAAGCCGTCCTCTTCGTCCCACAACTCGCTCTTGTGACTCCCGAAGCCGTGCATCGCGTGCGAAATATAGACGAAGTGCTCGAAGAACTTGCTGGCAACGTCGGAGTAGGCGCGGTCCTCGCGGGCGAGCTCGAGCGCAATGGCGAGCATGTTGAGGCAGTACATCGCCATCCAACTCGTACCGTCGGACTGCTCCAGCTCGCCGTCGAAGGGCAGCGGCTTCGAGCGGTCGAAAACTCCGATGTTGTCGAGCCCGAGGAAGCCGCCTTGGAAGACATTGCGGCCGTCGGGGTCTTTGCGATTCACCCACCAGGTAAAGTTGAGCAGCAGCTTGTGGAAGACGCGCTCGAGGAAGTTGCGGTCGGCGTGTCCCCGCAGTCGCTTCTCAATCTTGTAGACGCGCCAAGCGGCCCAGGCGTGGACGGGCGGGTTGACGTCGCCGAGCTTCCACTCATAGGCCGGGATCTGCCCGTTTGGGTGCATGTACCATTCGCGCAGGAACAGGATCAGTTGCTCTTTGGCGAAGTCCGGATCGATCTTCGCCAACGGGACGCAGTGGAACGCCAGGTCCCAGGCGGCGTACCAGGGATACTCCCACTTGTCGGGCATCGAGATGACGTCGGCGTTGTAGAGGTGCCGCCAGTCGGCGTTGCGTGCGCCGATCCGTTTGCCGGGCGGAGGCTCGTGGGCGGGATCGCCGTCGAGCCAAGTAGATACGTCGTAGTGATAGAACTGCTTCGACCAGAGAAGCCCCGCGAAGGCCTGGCGCTGCACGTTGCGGGCGTCTTCGGAGAGGCCTTGCGCGCCGCCTCGCTTTGCATAAAAGGCGTTGGCCTCTTCAATGCGTTTATCGAAGACCCGCTCGAAGCCGTCGGCGAAATCGTTGCCGCGCGGCGCATGTTCGGTGAAGCGAAGCTGAATGCTCCGCGAGCCCCCGGACGGAATCTCGCCTGAGTAGACCGCGCCGGCTTTGGTCCCTTGCTCGCGAGGGTTGACCGCTCGCTCGCGGCCGTCGATCAGATAGTCGTGGAAGCCGTCTTTGACGAATGGGGTGCGGTTCGGCGCCTTGTAGAGACGCATGCGATTGGTCTCGTTGTCGGTAAAGAGCAGCTCAGGATCGCCTTGGCAAAGCAAGCGGCGGCGACCGTAGTAGCGGTGCTCAATCTCAAAACTTCGTCCGTCGTCGAGATCCGGCCCGCGCCACAAGCTCGGTTTGTGCGCGCTTTCGTCCCAGGACCAGGTGTTACGAAACCAGACGGTCGGCAGCAGATGGAGCTCAGCCGGCTCGGGACCGCGATTGTGCGCCGTAATCCGCACCAACACGTCGTCGGGCGTCGACTTGGCGTATTCGACGAATACGTCGAAGTAACGTCCTTCGTCAAACACGCCGGTCTGCCAGAGCTCGAGTTCGGAGTCGAGCTTGCCTCGTGAGGCATTCTCTCGGATGAGCTGCTCGTAGGGAAACTCCGCCTGCGGATACTTGTAGAGGTACTTGAGATACGAGCTCGTCGGCGTGGCGTCGAGGTAGAAGTAGGCTTCCTTGACGTCTTCGGCGTGGTTGCCTTGTTTGCCCGTTAACCCGAAGAGCCTCTCTTTGAGGATCGGATCGTGGCCATTCCACAGGGCCAATGCCATGCAAACAAATCCGCGTCGGTCGCAAAGGCCGGCGATGCCGTCTTCGCCCCAGCGGTATGCGCGCGAGCGGGATTGCTCGAACGGAAAGTCATCCCAAGCCTCGCCGTCGGCGGAGTAGTCTTCGCGGACGGTGCCCCACTGGCGTTCGCTGAGGTAGGGCCCCCAGCGCTTCCAGTGGGCGGAACGTACGCGACTCTCCTCGAGGCGCTGCCCTTCCGCGGTGAGCTCCGAGGGTTGCACGGTTACCTTCTACTATCGGCTGCTGGGGAGGGGCGTGTCGAGAACGGAAACGGTCGCAGCCTTCGGTCTCAAGAGCTCAGGGCAAGCCGACGATCTTGATGCCGGAGTTGCTCGCAGGCTTGACCTTGCGTGCGCGGCGAGTGTCGTCGACGGGGACTTCCGGCTCTTCGGGTTCAACTTCGACAGCGGCAAGCTCGGCATGCAGTTCGATGGTTTCGCCGGGCTCGACGACGACGGTTTTCGTCCACGGCTCGAAGCCGTCTTTGGAAACGCGAACTTCGTATTCGCCCGCATCGAGCGCCTTGTTGCGCGGCGTGAGGCCGTTGAAGTTTCGGTTGACTTCGACCTCGGCGAACGTGGGCTCGGAGGTCACCGCGAGAACTCCGGACTCGCGCACCGCTTCGGGTTGCGGTTCGGGAGCTTCTTCGATCTCCTCGAGCAGTTCACCGGAGGAGTAGCTCGCGAGCGTTGCGGATAGATCTCGGGTCGTTTCGGGCGGCGCGACGTCGCCGTTCAAGATCTTCTCGGGTGTGACCTTGGCTCCGTAGATTCGTTCGTTTGCGTCGTGGTCGGGCCGCAGAGTCGCGCCCTCAAGCGAGACTCCGGCAAAAACACCGCGCGAGCGTGAGTAGGAGAGAATCTTAGCCTGCATCTGGGCGTCAGTTTGCGCCTGGGCCGAACGTCCGACCGGGCCGCCGGCGACAGCAGCGTCGGCGCCGAGCGTGAACTTGCTCTCCAGCAGCTTTTCGCGTCCTCGCCGGTTCATCACCAGCAATACGACGTCTGTCGAGCTGCCGCCGATCTGGAAGCCGAAGCTGCCGCCTTCGAGCCGTACCGTGGACGGCCCCGTCCAACCCTTGCCATGACGGCATTGGATGACGCCCTTGCCGTAGCGGCCGCCAACGACGAAGGCCGCTTTCTTCACGCCCGGAATCAACGCCACGCAATGCGCCTTGGCAAGCAGATCGCGAGGAATCGCCTTTTCCGGGGCAGCCATGATCTCATCAAGAAGGCGGCCCGCCCCAATCGCGCGATTAACGGCGTCGTCTGCAGCGCCGAGTGCGGCGGCGGCAAACAGGAACAGAACGGCGATCCGAGGTTTCATCGGTTTCTCCGGGAGATTCGCATCCTTTCGGGGCGCGCGAATCCATGTTCATTCTCAGGCTACGCGCAGCGCGCGACAATTAGGCTAAGACCCTATTCAATCTGCGGAATGCGGCGTGAAGCTCCAGCTTTGGCGGCTCGCCGCCCCTGCAAGACTCTAGCTCACCCCGTGCTAAGGCGCCAAGTCGTAGGCCGCCATCTCGGTCTGATTGCGCACGATTAGCCTCTGGTCGGCGATGGCGGGATTGTTCCAGGTCTTGCCTTCAAGCGCCTGAAACGACGCTAGCTCTTGGTGCGACTCCGGCGTCGCCTTGATCAACACCAACTCGCCTTGCTCGCTGATCAGGATTAGATTGCTTCCGGCAAGAAGGAGTTGGCCAAAGCCATAGCGCCCGCCCTTCCATTTGCGCTGGCCGCTGCGTACGTCGATGCAGGCCAAAATTCCGTCGTCGAGGCCGTAGATGTGATCCTGATAGAGGACTACGGGGTTGAACTTGGCCTTCATCGTGTTCTTTTCCCAAAGCTTCTCCGCGCGAAAATCGCCGTCGATCGCAGAGATCTTCAAAAGCGCGGCGCCGTGGCCGTAAGCGGACGAGACCCACACATGGTCGGCGTCGACAAAGACCGGTTGCGCCGAGTTGATGTCGTTCGACGTCTCCCACGGATGCTCCCAAAGCAGAGCGCCGTCCTCGGGGGCGAGGCCTTTCAACCGATTGCCGCTGAACACGAGGATCTGCCGCCTGCCGGCGAGTTCGCCGAGGACGGGAGATGCGTAGCCTTGCTTGTCGCTTTGGGACCGCCAAAGCGTTTCGCCGGTCGCCTTGTGATAAGCGACAATCGAGTTGCCGTTGCGCCCGCCCGGCGTCACGATGAGCGCGTCGTCGACGATCAACGGCGCGCCGGAAACCCCCCAAGTCAAGTTGGAGGCGTCGTTGTCGGCAAGGATGTTCTTGCTCCAGATCTTCTCGCCGGACGCCGCGTCTAGGCAGCGCAGCTCGCCCGCGGCGCCGAGTGCGTAGAGCCGTCCTTCGTGCCAAGTCGGCGTGGCGCGCGGCCCGTCTCCGCCGAGCCGCTCGCTGAAGCGCGCCGGCCAGCCGTGCTCCCACAACTGCCGTCCCGTCGCGGCGTCGTAAGCGGCGACGACCTCGTTGTCGCGGCGTTGCTCAATGGTAAAGACGCGGCCTTCGGCAACCACGACCGAGGCGTAGCCTCCACCGATCTTCTGGCGCCAGATTTCTTCGGGTCCGTTCTCGGGCCAGGCCTCGGTTAGGGGCGCTTCCGCGTAGATCCCGTCGCGATTCGGGCCGCGAAAGTCGGTCCAATAGACGCCGCCCGACGCGCTCGGCGCCGCCGCCTCGGCCGTATCCCCTTGCGCCTGACGCGCTTCCTCGATCGCTTCGTAGTGACCGTCTGGGTCGTGGAAGCTGAAGACAGGCGTCATTCCGGTCCCGCCGAGCTCGACCCTCAGCCCAAAGAATTGGACGAGGACGATACCTGCCGTGACGACGACGAATGCAGAAATAAGAATCAGTCGGATGAGAACCCGCAGAATGCGCATGAACACCGCCTCAGCTCATTGTGCCTGAGGGGTGTGAGGCCTGACGAAAAAAACGGCGGGCGCTAGTTGGGGTTTGGGGTATTGGGGTGGATGCGCCCGCCGGTAAACAGGGGTTTGTCTTTATTGACAATCGAATAGACGCCGCTCGACGCCGTTCCGTTATGCTTCAATCGGCATTCCGGCAAACTTTTTTGCTCACTGGCCTTGACAGCCGCGCCGACTCGCCCTAGAATCGAACAAAAAGCGAAGGGCGAACAAATCACGAAGGAGTTGCTATGCCGAACGACATTCTAATCGGACCCGCCGGATGGTCCTACGACGACTGGAAGGGAATCGTCTACCCGACTTCTCGCGAGCCGGGCTTCCACGAAGCGGCCTATCTGGCGCAATACTTCTCCACCATCGAGATCAACACATCGTTCTACCGCCCGCTACGGCCAGAAGTTGCACGGGTCTGGGTGAAGAAGCTAGCAGGCCGCCCCGGCTTTCGGTTCACGGCAAAGCTATTCCGAGGCCTTACTCACGAGCGCCGATTAGAGCGCGAGTCGGTTAGCGCCTACCGCGCAGGACTTGATCCGCTCATCGACGCGGGTCTACTGGGGTGCGTTCTGATGCAGTTCCCCTTTTCGTTCCGCTACAACCGCGAAAACCTCGCTTACCTATTGCGGTTAGCGCGCGAGCTCGGCGGCTATCGCCTCGTCGCCGAGCTCCGCCATTCCGGCTGGAACAACGAAGACGCACTGAGCGCGTTGGCGGATCATGGCGTCGGGTTCTGTAATATCGATCAGCCGCAGCTTAACGGCTGCATGCCGCCGACGGCGCACGTTACTTCCTCGGTCGGCTATGTTCGTTTGCACGGACGCAACTACGAGCAGTGGTTCAACTTCAATGACGCCGAGACGCCGCGTACAGGCATGCGAGCTGTCGAGGCGCGCTACGACTATCTATACTCGGCACAACAACTCGAGAAGTGGCGTGCGCGCATCGAGCGAGTGGCATCCCAAGCTGAGACAACCTACGTGGTGACCAACAATCACTTCCGAGGACAGGCGGTCGTCAATGCGTTGCAGATTCTCTCTTCGTTGGAGGGAGAGCCCGTGGACGCGCCTCCAAATCTACAGGAGCGCTATCCGGAGCTACAGTCGTGCGCACGTAACGTACCACGGCAACGCTCGTTGTTCTTTGCCGAGCGGCGCCGCGATCCGCAACCATCTCTGTCGCCGGTCCGACGGCAGGCTATCGCCGCCTCGTACGCCGCAGCTTGGTAGGGGTCGACGACGAGCAATACGGGTAGCGCCCGACTCGATTCGGTTCGACGGGCCGGTTGAGTCCTTCCGCAATCACGTTCTAGCAGACGGACCAGCGCCCGACTCCGCTAACCTGGGCGCATGGAGCTCGAACACGGCCTTGTCGGCTTGGCGGCTGTATTGCTGCTGGGGTTCGCGGCCCGCTGGATCGCCTGGTTTCTACGGCTTCCATCGATCCTCCTGCTGCTGTTGATTGGCGTCGTCGTCGGCCCCGGCCTGTTGTGGCTGCAGCCCGACGAGCTTTTCGGCGAAGCGCTGATCCCGTTCGTCTCTCTCTCGGTGGCGCTGATCCTGTTCGAAGGAGGGCTCGGACTCGATTTCAGGCAGATCCGCGGCCGAGGCGGCGTCGTTCGCAATCTGATCACGATCGGAGCCGCGATCACATGGGCCGCCGCGACCGCTGCAGCCTACTATTTCCTCGACTTTTCGTTTCCGATTGCGCTGCTGCTGGGATCTATCTTCGTCGTCACCGGCCCGACCGTAGTCATCCCTTTGTTGCAGCAGGTGCGGCCGAAGGGCAGCCTAGACGCGGTGGTTCGTTGGGAGGGAATCCTCAATGATCCCATCGGCGCGCTGCTGGCGGTGCTTGTTTTCGAAGCCGTGCTCACTGGCCAATTTTCTGCGGGGCATGCCGATGACTCCAGCCTCCATCTCCTCTACTCGCTGCTGACCGGCTGCGCGGTAGGCGCCGCGTTTGCAGGAGTCATGATTGCAGCGCTGCGTTGGCACTGGTTGCCGGAGTTCCTCGACGCCTACTTCGCTCTCGCTTCCGTCGTGGCGGCCTTTCTCGCCTCGAATCTGCTCTGGCCTGAGTCGGGACTCCTGTCGGTGACCGTGATGGGCGTCGTGCTGGCCAATCAGAAAACGTCTTACGTGCGACATATCGTCGAGTTCAAAGAGCATTTGCGAGTCCTGATCCTGTCGGTGCTGTTCATCCTGTTGGCCGCTCGCATCAAAGTTTCGGAGGTATACGAGATAGGGTGGGGCGAGCTTGGCTTCGTACTCGCATTGATCGCGATTCGTCCGATAGCGGTTTGGGCGTCGACGATAGGCTCGAACCTGAGCCGCGAAGAGAAGATCTTTCTCTCCTGCCTCGCGCCGCGGGGCATCGTCGCCGCCGCCGTCTCATCGATTTTCGCCGAGCGCCTAGCGAACGCCGGCTACCCGGAAGCGGAACGAATGGTCCCCGCCGCCTTTTTCGCAATCATCGGAACGGTGGCCGTTTACGGTCTGAGCGCGGGGCCGTTGGCGCGCCGACTGGGCCTCGCGACACGGCGGCCGCAGGGCGTGCTCTTCGTCGGCGCGGAGCCCTGGGTGCGCGACATCGCCAAAGTCCTATCTGCGCATGGACTACGCACCGTCCTGGCCGACAGCAATTGGGTAAACGTCTCTCGTGCTCGGATGGCTGGGCTCGACAGCCGTTACGGCGCCGTTCTGTCTCGCGGCATCCTCGACGAGCTCGACCTTCACGGCATCGGACGCCTCCTCGCGGTCACCTCGAACGACGAAGCAAACGCTCTGGCCGCAGTGCACTTCGCCGAGGTCTTGGGCCGAAAGAACGTGTACCAGATTTCTCCGGGAGACCCGGAAGGCTCCAGTCGCGCTCGCGTCCACCCCGAACACTTGCAGGGCCGCGAGCTCTTCTCCGACGATTTGCCGTGCGAGAGCTTCGAAAGCCGTCACTCGGACGGCTGGAAGGTAAAGTCCACTTCCCTTAGCGAGGCGTTTGGGTACGAACAGCTAATTGAAAAATACGGCCAAGAGCTGGAGCCGTTGTTCTATCTCGACAAGGACGGCATGCTCACCGTCTGCGAGGCTCGCCGCAAGACCAAACCGCGCAGCGGCCAAACCGTGATCTTCCTGGCGCCGCCGAGCGAAAGAGCGACGGCCGAGATCCTGGACATGTGAACCTTGGTGACGACGATAGTTGGATGATCGCGAATCTGCTGAAAGGCAGGTCGAAACTCAGCTACCCATCCGGTGAAAAGTCGGGCCTCGGTTGGACAAACTCCACGAGCAGTCCGTCGGGGTCTGGCGCACAGACGACGCCTGCCGCGTCCGGCGCGGAGACAGGTTCGGCCAGAAACACCACCCCTTTGGCGGAGAGCCGGCGATAGGTCTCCCAAGCATCATCTACGAAAAACGTCAACCACCGGACGCCCGCGGCGAAGTCCACCGAGCGCTTGGGCGGAGGGTCCTCGATCTCCATCAGCTTCACGAGCGTGCGGCCGGCCTGTAGGCGAACCTGCCGGAACGGCCGGGGCGCGAGACCGGCGCCCACGGCGACCTCCTTCGGAATCTGGATGTCGAGAGCCACGGGCAGACCCAGCAGGTCACGATAGAAATGCAACGACGCTTCAAAGTCGCTGCACACGATTCCGATGTCAACGAAGTCTCGTTCCGGCGTTTTGGCAACATTCACGATCTCGTCTCGCGCCGCCGGTTGCGGCGAGAGCATTGTAGCCAAGGCAGATGCTCGCCGGCGGCGCGGGCGCCGAGATAACGATTAAGCTGTCTTGATGCAAACCAAGCTCCTGCCCGAAAACCTTGATCTCCACGCTCCCGACGGCTCGGAGATTCGTCTGCTCGTCGAGACCGAGCGCGGCAGCTCGGCACATTGCGAGCTCCCGGCCGGCGGCGTCTCGAAGGCTGTTCGCCATCGCCGCGTCGAGGAGATTTGGTACTTTCTCGACGGCGCCGGTGAAGTGTGGCGCAAGGCCGGAGACGTCGAGGAGATCGTCGAGGCGCGTCCCGGCCTGGCGCTGACGGTTCCTACGGGGGCTCACTTCCAGTTTCGCAACACAGGCGAGGGGCCCTTGCGCTTCGTGCTCACCACAATGCCGCCTTGGCCCGGAGAGGATGAAGCGGTTGCGGTCGAAGGCCCTTGGCCGGCGGCCTAGTCGAGCCGCGATTGTCTATTCGGTCAGCTCTCCCGAAGTGATGATCTTCGACTCAGTCTGAAACTTGCGGAACTCAGTCCATTGGCTCACGATCTCGCGATTGAAGCCCTTGAGCAAGCCGAGCTTGGCTTGGAACCGCAGCCGAAAAGTATCGAGCATCCAAACCTCGTCGTTGACGCGGCTCTGCTCGAACCGCATCCTTGCGCCCTTTTTCAGACGTAGCAGGAACCAGCCGAAGGAGACGCCGTCGATGGTCTCGATGTCGGCCTTGACCCATCCATAGTCGGCCTTCGCAATCCACACCTTGCCGCGTAGTTTCTTGAGGAACTTCGTCCGGCGCGACTTCGGCTCGTAAGCAGCTCGCGGAGTCCCCTCGATCACCCAGCAGTCTGCGCCCTTCACGCTCTCCTCGGCGACGATGCGGAAGACGAAAGCACCGGCGATCTCAGAGGCGAACTCGCGGCGCTCCTTACGCTCTTTCTCTTCCTCGCGGAGCCGCTTGGCGCGCTGCTTTTCGCTTTCGTCGCGAAGCTTCTCGATCGACTTGTCAAGCTTGCGCTGTTCCTTCTTTTCGTCCTTGGCGGAGAGCGGCTGGTCGTTGCGCGCGATCAGACGGCGATAGGCGGAACCGTCGAGTAGGGTCACGTCGAACGTTTTGGATTTGCTCGATTTGAGGGCGTCCTGGCCGCCGAAGCTGCGCTCCTCGACTCGCTCATGGAAGGTGTAGTCGCGGGCCGTTTCTTGATTGCGCTCGTCAAGCTCGAAGGCTCTTTGGATGATTGCCCGAGGATCCTCGGGCGGCTCGGCCGCGGCAGCGGGCAGGGCGAGCGCGAGGACGGCCACGAAGAAACGGCTGGGCAGGGTCAAGGAATATTTACGCACACCACGGCGTCGGCGTTCCATTCCGAGCCGCGCCGCAAGGCGCGACGACCTGTTAGCATATCCGCCGGGGTCGCCGACCAGTCCGATGTTCATACGAACACGAGCGGGGCCTGCTCGCCTAGCGACGGCCTCTCTGGCCTTAGGCGGGTTGCTCTATATGCTGTTTCGCCCGGAAAACTTAGAGAGATTTTCGTGGTTGAATTCGGGATCGGTTTCTATCCCTTTCAGCTCGACGACGAGCCACATTCCTGTGATTCACGCGGACGTTTGCCGCGCTGAGGATGGCTTCGTCATCACGAATCTCGACGATTTCGACTGGCGAGAGACGACAGTCCGCGTCGATGAAGCTCTCCAGACCAGTGAGGAGAGCGGTAGAATGATCAGGTTTGAAACCGTCCGCTACGAAGCGGAGTTGGGTGCTATTCAGGCCGGGGAAAGCCGAACGGTAGGGCTCCTCGATCTGTTGCGAATCGACGGCTCGAAAGGGGGGAATCAGCACTTCGATCCGGAGTTGAGTCCGTCATTCAGCGTGCATGTAGTCGCTGATGGGCCTGATGGAGAGCGATTCGACGGTGGGACGGTTTTCTTAGATCCTGAGGCGTTCTGAGCCGCGCCGCGAAGCGCGATGCGCGGCTCGTACGATCTCTGAGGCGGTCCGAAGGATCTGATTGCGCCTTGCGGCGGTCTCAGTTTGCGGCTCAGTTCGCCTTGCTAAGCTGAGTGACGTTTCGAGGAGAAATCCCATGAGCACGCATACCCGTCGTTCCTTCCTGCGCAACTCCGCCGCCCTGGCCGGCGCCGCTCCGCTCTCCGCCGCTTCCGCTACACGGGTGATCGGCGCCAACGACCGTATCCGGGTCGGCCTGATCGGCTGCGGCGGCATGGGCCGCGGCGATCTCGCCGACTTCTTGCGCGTCAAGAACATCCAAGCCGTTGCGCTGTGCGACGTCGACGAATCGCAAATCGCCAAGGCAGACAAAGACGTCGTCCAAGCAGCCGGGCAGAAGATCGAGTACACGACCGGCGACTTCCGACGCGTGATTGACCGGGATGACATCGACGCCGTCATCGTCGGCACGCCCGATCACTGGCACGCCATTCCCACCGTCGATGCCTGCAAGGCCGGCAAAGACGTCTACGTCGAGAAGCCGCTCGGCATCACCGTCTGGGAAGGCCGTCAAATGGTCACCGCGGCGCGCAAGAACAAGCGCGTTGTTCAGATGGGAACGCAGCAGCGCAGCGCCTCGCACTATAAGGCCGCCGTCGACTACGTACAAAGCGGCAAGATCGGAAAAGTACGGCTAGTTCGCAACTGGGCCTATCTCGACTGGAAGGGCGAGACGCCGCACCAGCCCGACGGCCCCGCGCCTGCAGGCCTCGACTACGACATGTGGCTTGGACCGACGCCAAAGCGGCCGTTCAACCCCAACCGCTACCACTTCACCTTCCGCTGGTTTTGGGAGTATTCGGGCGGCCTGATGACCGACTGGGGAGCGCACATGATCGACATCGCCAACTGGGCGATGGGCATCAAGGCGCCGACGTCGGCCATGTCGGTGGGCGGCAAGTTCGCCTACCCGAACGACGCCATGGTGACGCCCGACACGCAGCAGGTCTTGTGGGAGTATCCCGAGTTTTCGATGGTCTGGGAGCACGCGCTCGGCGTCGGCCGCGGCCCGGAAGCGCGCGAGCACGGCGTGCAGTTCCACGGCGAAAAGGGCGTGCTGGTTGTTGACCGCGCCGGTTGGGAAGTCTACCCCGAAACCGACCGCATCGACAAGAGCGTGCGCGAGTACAAGTCGGCCGGCCTGCCGCGCCAAGTCTATCGTCCCGACCGCGAAGACATGCACCTGGCGCATGTCCAGAACTTCATCGACTGTATGCGTTCGCGCGAGAAGCCGAACTCCGACGTCGAGATCGGCCACAACTCGATGATCGCCTGCCACCTCGGCAACGCCGCTGTGCGTCTCGGCCGGCGAGTCTATTGGGACGTCGAGAACGAACGCGTCAAGGACGATCCCGAAGCCGAGAAGATCATGTACAAACGCGAATACCGCAAGCCCTGGAAGCTAGAAGTTTGAGGCGCACTGCGGTGCACCGTTTCCGAGCACGGATCACTTCGCACCGTGCTCCTTCAGCAACTCTTCCAGCTCAGCTTGTAACCCGGCAGCGTGTGGATGAGCGCTGGTCCTCACCAACTCCAACGTCGTACTGCCGCCATACATCTTGGCGCCGGCATTGATGTCCGCGCCGCGAGCGATCAGGAGCCGCGTCAGCGAAACAAGACTCCGCGGAACCTGCTGTCGTCGGGTCTCGACGCCGTTGGAGCCAACATAGTGCAGCAGCGTCGCGGCGTGACCGTACGCGGATCGTTGCTCGATCAGGGACGGCTTTGCATCAAGTAGCGCAGTTAGGGAATCGGCGTCGCCCTCAAGCAGCGCGTCGACGGCTTGTTCAAAGGCGGCGTCAGGCGATTCCCGCCTGTCGCGCTCGACCGTTGACCAATCCGCGAATCCATGCTCGCGAGCGAGTGTGAGCCTTGCGTCGTCCCGCGTTAACAGCGCGGCGACGGCGGTTTCGGCGGAGCAACCGATGAGCCGCGGATGCCAGCTCGAAATCTGCATTCGGCTCACCGGGTCGCGCCGCCGGTGCGCCTCCCGCAGCCGTAGAGCCTGGCGGTCGAGCAACTCGCAGACCGACAACGCAGAAACATCGTCCGCCGCGAATAGATCGGCGTACAGTTCTTGCAGCTGTTTCACCGCCCCAGCGACGTAGACTCTGCCCCCGGCCGTCATATGACCCAAGATATCGCAGAGAACGGAGGACATAGTAGAATCGTGGCGTACTGGCTTTTCCGTTTTCCATGGCCTCTCGCCTCTCGGGCGCTACTGCGCTCTTCGCCATCTGCGCCTCCGCAGCCGCTCAATCTCCGGTCAGTTTCTCGAATCAGATCGAGCCGATTCTTGAGCGGCGCTGCCTCATGTGCCACCAGTCGGAGGGCGGCCAAGGTGGGCTTGCGCTAGCGAGCCGGAGCGCGCTTGTTCGCGGCGGCAAGAGCGGACCGGCGCTCGTGCCGGGTCGGCCCGAGGCGAGCCTGCTGCTCAAGCAGGTCAGCGGTGATAAACCCGCCATGCCGCAAGTCGGCGGACCGCTCGAGCCCGGCGAGGTCGAGCTGATCCGCCGCTGGATCGCCGAGGGCGCCGCTGACGATTCCCCGACCGGTGATTCCGGCGACGCGGGGACCTGGTGGTCACTCCGTCCGCTTGAACGATCGGCGGAGCATGCTTCGATCGATGGATTTATCGCCGCGAAGCTGAAGGAGAAGGGTCTGGCCAGCGCGGTCGAGGCCGATCGCCGCACGTTGATTCGGCGCCTCAACTACGACCTGCACGGCTTGCCTCCTGCCCCGGATGAAGTCGAGGCGTTCGTCGACGACCCATCTCCCGACGCCTACGAGAAGTTGGTCGAACGTCTGCTCGCCTCGCTGCGCTACGGCGAACGATGGGGGCGCCATTGGCTCGACGTCGTGCACTACGGCGAGTCGCACGGCTACGACAAAGACAAGGCGCGCCGCGATGCTTGGCCCTATCGCGACTACGTCATCCGCTCCTTCAACGAAGACAAGCCCTACGCCCGTTTCGTCGAAGAACAGCTCGCCGGCGACTACCTGCGGCCCGGGGATCCGGAAGGTCTCATCGCAACGGGTTTCATCGCCGCCGGTCCGTGGGACTACGTCGGGCACGCCGAGCTGCGCGAAGGGACGAAGGATAAAAAAATCGCTCGCTTGCTCGACCGCGACGACATGCTGGCCGCCACAATGTCGACTTTCACCAGCTTGACGGTCCATTGCGCGCGCTGCCACGACCACAAGTTCGACTCGATCAAACAGGAAGACTATTACGCTCTCCAGGCTGTTTTCGCGGGCGTTGATCGAGCCAGTCAGCCCTACGATCTCGACTCAGCGACGTTCGCGCGCCGCCGCGCTCTCTGGTTCGCCAAGCGCGACGTCGAAGCCGAAATGCAGCCGATGCTCGCGGCCGTAGCCGAGATGTCGAGCAGCGACATCGACCCGCTGGATCAGCTCGCCGCCAAGCTGCGCGCGGAAAGCGCAGACCTGCTGCCGAAGGTCAATGAGGTTGATACGCCGGAGCGAATTGCGCGACGCGGGGAGATCTCGAAGGAGCTCAAGGAACTCGCGCGGCGCCGCGAAAAGCTCGCCCGCGCGTTGCTCTCCCCTGAGTCAGAAAAAAAACTGGTCGAGCTCGAATCCCGGCGCGACGCCCTCGACGCCGAGCTCGCCTCGCTGCCCGAGCCCCGATCCGTCTACAGCGCGGCGACCTACTTCAAGCCCTACGGCAAGTTCACCCCGGCCTGGGAGCCGCGCCCTGTCTTCGTTCTCGGCCGCGGCGATGTGGAAGCGCCGATCAGGCCGATCGGACCCGGTGCGGTCGGCGCCGTCGAGGGGCTACAGGCTCGCTTCGAGATCGATCCCACCGCTCCAGAGGGCGCACGCCGCGCCGCGCTGGCCGACTGGATCACCGATCCCGACAACCCGCTCACCTGGCGTTCGATCGTCAATCGCGTCTGGCACTATCATTTCGGGCGCGGACTGGTCGATTCTCCGAGCGACTTCGGAAAGATGGGCGGCCGGCCCACTCATCCCGAGCTGCTCGACTGGCTCGCTGTTGAGTTTCGGGACGGCGGCGGCTCGCTGAAGCAACTGCACCGCCTCATTCTCAACAGCGCGGCTTATCGCCGATCGTCGGCGCACAGCGCCGCTAACTCCGCCATCGACACAGGCAATCAGTATCTGTGGAGGATGAATCGGATGCGCCTCGACGCGGAGGCCGTACGCGACGCCGTGCTCTCGGTCAGCGGCCGGCTCGACCTCACGATCGGCGGCCCCTCGGCTGAGCAGTTCCTCTTCAAAGACGATCATTCGCCCATCTACGACTACGCACGATTCGACTTCGACACCCCGGCCGCGCGGCGGCGCAGCGTCTATCGCTTTCTCGTACGCAGCGTACAGGACCCGTTCATGGAGAGCCTCGACTGCGCTGACCCGTCCTTGCTAGTGCCGCAACGCAGCAGCACGCTGACGGCGGTGCAGGCGCTTGCCTTGCTCAACGATCCGCTGATGGTGCAAGAGTCGAGGCGTCTGGCCGATCGGCTCCGTGCGCACGGCGCCGATCTCGCCGAGCAGATCGACTATGCCTATCGCCTGGCGCTGAGCCGGCGCCCGACGGAGGAAGAGTCGCGGGCACTTGCGGCGCACGCAACCGAGCACGGCTTGGAGAACGCGGTGCGTCTTCTCTACAACAGCAACGAATTCATTTTCGTGGATTAAACAATGAGCTTCCCGCGCATTCCCCGACGAAGCAGCCGCCGCAGTTTCTTGCGGGAATCAGGCGGCGGCCTCGGCGGAATTGCTCTGGCGCATCTTCTGGGCCGCGACGGCTCCGCGGCAGCGGGTGAATTGAAGGGCGGTTTGCACCATCGCGCCAAGGCGAAGCGCGTCGTGCAACTCTTCATGTCGGGCGCGGCGAGCCAAGTCGACACCTTCGACTACAAGCCTCTGCTGCTGGAGCGCAACGGCCAACGCTTCGACCCCGGCGGCAAAGTCGAGCTGTTCCAAAGCGATCCGGGTCCTGTAATGCAGAGCCCGTGGGAGTGGAAGCAGTACGGCGAATCGGGCAAGTGGATGAGCGATCTGGTGTCGCATCTGGCCGAGTGCGTCGACGACATGGCATTCTTCCCGTCGATGGTCGCGAAGTCGAATGTCCACGGGCCGGCAACGTTTATGCAGAACACTGGGTTCGTTCTGCCGGGCTATCCCAGCATGGGCGCTTGGATCTCGTACGGTCTCGGCAGTTTGACGGACAGTTTGCCGACCTTCGTCGTGTTGCCGGATGCGCGAGGCTATGCGCCGAACGGACCAGGCAACCATTCGGCGGGTTTCCTGCCGGCGCAGCATCAGGGCACGATGATGCGAGCGGGGCGGCCGAATCCGATTCACGATCTGTTCCCGCCCGAATCGGCCAACTTCATCACCGACGAGAGCGAGTCGGAAGGTTTGGAATTGCTCGAGCGGCTCAACCGCACTCACATGGCTGAGCGCGAAGGCGACTCGCGTCTCGAGGCGCGCATACATGCCTACGAGATGGCGGCGCGGCTACAAATCAGCGCTCCGGAAGTCGCCGACATATCGGGCGAATCACACGCCACAAAGAAACTCTACGGGCTCGACGAGCCGATCACCGAAGATTTCGGGCTCCGTTGTCTGATGGCTCGACGTCTGCTGGAGCGAGGCGTGCGCTTCGTCCAAGTCTGGAGCGGCGCCGACAACGGTTTTCCGAGACGCAACTGGGACAGCCACGAAGACATCATCAAAGACCACGGCGGCATGGGCAAGTCGATGGACCGCCCCGCCGCGGCCCTCATCAAGGATCTCGCCTCACGCGGTCTGCTCGAGGACACCATCGTCTACTGGACCACCGAGTTCGGCCGCATGCCGTGCAGCCAAGGCGCCAAGGGTCGCGACCACAACCCGTTTAGCTTTACATCTTGGCTTGCGGGAGGAGGCGTCAAGGGCGGCGTCATCTACGGCTCTAGCGACGAGTGGTCTTACAAGGCGGCCGAGAATCCGATCTACTGCTACGATCTGCACGCCACGGTTCTACATCTACTCGGGATTGACCACAAGCGGCTGACGTATCGGCACAACGGCATCGATCGTCGGCTCACCGACGTGCACGGGAACGTCATCAGAGAGGTTCTGAGCTAAGCCGGCGATTATTGCTGTTCGACCAGCGTGCGCACTCGGTCGACGTGCTCGGGCACGGAATCCCAAGCCGCTTCCCATTCGATTCCCGAAGTCTCAAGCTCCCAGAGAATCTCCGGCGAAATGCGCGCCTTGGCCTTCTCCAGGGTTTCCTCGTCCGACCACGCCCGGCCCAGACAAACCCCGACGTGGAGGGCGGATAGAAAGCCACGCTCATCATGCGAGAGTTCGGGAACTTCGGGCGCGGGCCAGTGTTCGACACATTCAGCCAAGGCTTTGGGTAGTCGCCAAGCCTCGACCAGTCGCCGGCCGACCTGGCGTGAGCTCATTCCAAACACATGTTGCTCGGCTTGCTCGTGTGGCTGGTCGAGCTCGTGCGCACGGCGATAGTCGTCGCTGAAGCGGCTCAACAGGAAGAGCTCCCCGATATTGTGCAGCAACCCCGCGACCTTCAGCTCATCCGCATCCACACCGGGAAAGTAGCCCGCCACAGCTGCCGCGCCGCCGGCCGCCGCGACCGACTTTCGCCAGATCGCCTCCGTCTTACGTTTGCCCTTCGAGATGCGCTGATGTAGGCCGGCGGCCAGCAACTGCAGCAGCATCGTCTTGAGCCGGTCGTGTCCGATGATCGAGATCGCGTGGGAGACAGAGCTGACTTGGCCCTGCACGGCGTAGTACGCCGAGTTTGCGGTTCGCAGCAACTGGAAGACAAGCGCCTGATCGATCATCAGCACGCCCTCCAGTTCTCGGTTGGAACACAGCGGGCTGGAAATCCGCCCCAGGGCGCGCAGCAGCACCGGGAAGAACCCAGGCAAACGAGCGCTCGAGGAGATCGCGCGCTCAATTCGTCGGCCTACCTGCACGCGTTCCGTCAATCGCTCCTCAGCGCCCTTATCGGACTGAATCGCTTAGGTCTTGCACGGGGCGCTTGGGCGGGAGCCTTGTGACCGCTTTCCGCGCCACGCTATCATCAAAGTTTTCCATCAGTTGGGAGCGTCATGGCGGGATCGATTCGAGCGGGAGTAGTTGGTTTCAGCGGGTATAGCGGCCTCGAACTGGTCGGGATTCTCAAGAAGCATCCCGAAGTCGAACCCGTGCTACTTGAGCACCGCGCGCCGACCGCCGACGAGATCCCGGTCTTCGACGACGGCATCGAGCGCCTCCCCTTCAAGCCCGAGACCCTCAAGAAAGGGGGCCTCGACGTCGTCTTCCTCGCCACGCATCACGACGTTTCGATCGAGACCGTCCCGATCGCCGTCGATGCTGGACTGAAGACGATCGATCTCAGCGGCGCCTTTCGGCTGCGCACCGTCGACAACTACAAACGCTGGTACAGCTTCGAGCACAAACGGCCCGACCTGCTCGCCGAAGCAGTCTACGGGTTGCCGGAGTACTTCCGCCAGGTCGTGAAGGTGGCGCGATTCGTCGCCAACCCAGGCTGCTATCCGACCGCCTGCAATCTGGTCGTTCGACCGCTGATCGTCTCGGCGGTTCTCGACCGCGAGGCGGGCATCGTCTGCGACGCCAAGTCCGGCGTCTCGGGCGCGGGCAAGAAGCCGTCGTCAAAGACACACTTCAGTGGGGTCTCCGACAACTTCTCGGCCTATGGCGTGATGTTCCACCGGCACGTGCCGGAAGTGCTGCTGACCTCCGACGTCGAGGAGCATGAATTTTCCTTCACCGCGCAGTTACTGCCGGTGCATCGCGGCATTCTTGAGACGATCTACGTCAAGACCTCCGAGCCGATGAGCTACGCCGACGTCGCTGAGCTGTATGAGAAGCAGTACGGCAATGAGCCTTTCGTGCGCATCTATCCCGAAGGCCGCTTCCCGGATTTGCAGTCGGTCGTCAACACCAACTACTGCGACATCGGCATCCAGGCCGACCCCAAGACGCGGCGAGTGACAATCGTCGCAGCGATCGACAACTTAGTAAAAGGCGCCGCCGGCCAAGCGGTTCAGAACATGAACTTGATGCTTGGCATCGATGAGACGGCGGGGCTGCTCTAGATCATGAAGCTGCTCATCAAGATCGGCGGGACGCTGCTCGAGAACGACGAGAGCAGACGGGCGCTGGCGGTTCAGATCGCCGCCCAACCCAAACAAGGCCGACAAACGGTCGTCGTACATGGCGGCGGCAAACGACTGAGCCGCTACCTCAAGGATCAGAACTACGAAAGCGAGTTCCGGCGCGGCTTGCGCGTGACGCCGCCCGAGATTCTCGACGCGGTGCTTCGTATTTACGCCGGCTCGGTGAACCATAACCTCGTCGCCGAGCTCCAGAAAGCCGGCGCGAAAGCAGTCGGTCTCTCGGGCGTCGACTCGGGGTTGGTGCATGCGGTGCAGCTCCATCCCGAAATGGGCGCGGTCGGCGAGGTCGACCAAGTCAACGCCGAGTTGCTCGATCTGCTAACGGAGAACGGCTACATCCCGACCGTCGCGTGCGTCGCGGGCAGCGAGTCGGGCGAGATTTTTAATGTCAACGCGGATCAGATGGCCGCCGCCTGCGCTGTCGGTTTCCTCGTCGATAAGGCGATTTTTTTGACCGACGTGGGCGGCGTGCTCGACGCCGATGAGAAGCTACTGCCGCGGCTGACCGTCTCCGACTGCCGCAAGCTGATCGCCGACGGGGTCGCCGAGGGCGGCATGGAAGCCAAGCTCACGGCAGCGTCCAAATCGGTCGAGGACGGCATCGGCGAGGTACGCATCATCGCTGGGGCCGAGCGAAACGCCCTCGAGCGGGTGCTGGACGGCGATGAGCTGGGCACGACGATCACCGCGGACTGAGCCGAAGCGCGCGGCCCGGAGCATCTCCGCGAGTTAGGATATCCGTGAGAATACGGTCAAGTGCCTGAAAACGGAAAACCGGTCCGCGCCCCCGACTTACTTCGTTGGAAGGCGAAGGGGCGCCGTGTCACCGTACTGACAGCCTATGACGCGTTGACGGCGCGGCGCCTCGAACGGGCCGGCGTCGACGTGTTGCTGGTCGGCGACTCGCTCGGCATGGTCGTTCTCGGTCACGAGACCACCGTTCCGGTCACGATCGAAGACATCGTGCACCATACCCGCGCGGTCTCGCGCGTTGTTCAGCGGCCCTTGGTTGTCGCTGATATGCCGTTCCTCAGCTATCGAACCGGGCTCAATGAGGCAGTGCGCAACGCCGGAATTCTCGTCCAACAAGGAGGCGCGGCGGCGGTCAAACTCGAAGGCGGCGGAAGCGCGTTGCGCACCGTGGCACAGATCGTCGACGCGGGCATTCCGGTGATGGGACATCTTGGTCTGACTCCGCAATCGGTGCATCAGCTCGGCGGCTTCGGGCGACAGGCGAAGGACTCCGAGAGCGCCGAGGCGTTGCTCGACGACGCTCGCGGACTCGAAGCGGCCGGCGCTTTCGCGATCGTCCTCGAATCGATTCCCCCCGAGCTTGCCGCAAGCGTTAGCACCGAGGTCTCGATCCCGACAATCGGCATCGGCGCCGGTCCCGATTGCGACGGGCAGGTACTCGTAACGGAAGACATGTTGGGGCTAGTCGAAGGGCCGCCGCCGTTTGCGCGCGTTTACGCTCAGCTCGGCGACGAAATGGAGAAGGCGGTTCGCGCGTTCGCCGACGACGTTCGCGAAGACCGCTTCGGCCGAGAGGACTAAGCAATGGGCGCGCGCGTGATACAAACGATCGACGAGATGCGCCAAGAGGTTAGCGACGCGAACCGAGACGGTCTCTCGATCGGGCTTGTGCCGACGATGGGCGCACTGCATGCCGGGCACATGGCGTTGATCGAGCGGGCCCGGCGAGAGAACGATCGTGTTGCTGTCAGCATCTTCGTCAACCCGGCGCAGTTCAACCAGCCTGAGGATTTCGAAAAGTACCCGCGTTCGCTCGACGACGACTTGGCCGCGTGCTCACAGGCTGGAGTCGACTGGGTCTTTTCGCCGTCAAAGCAAGAGATGTACCCCGAGAACGGTTTGGCGTTCGTCGACGTAGAGACGATCCCTAAGGGGTTGTGCGGCGCGAATCGGCCTGGGCACTTTCGCGGCGTCGCCGTGGTCGTCGCCAAGCTGTTCCACATCATTCCCGCCGATCGAGCATACTTCGGAGAGAAAGATTACCAGCAACTCGCCGTTATCCGGCGTATGGTGCGCGACTTGAGCTTCGCGGTTAAGATTGTGGGGGTCGAGATCGTGCGCGAGCCGGACGGGTTGGCGCTAAGCTCCCGCAACTCCCGCCTCAGTCCAGAAGAGCGGGCGGCGGCGTTGGCGCTCTGGCGCGCCCTCAGCGAAACTCGCCGAAGAGCGCAAGCCGGCGAGAGCGACGTACGAGAATTGCGGGAAGCGGGCTGGAGTGTACTCGACGCGGAACCGCTCGCCAAGCCGGAGTATTTTGAAATCGTCGAGTCGGGAACCATGCAACCGGTGGAGCGCATCACAAACAACGCCCGCGCGGTTTGCGCCGCTTGGATCGGCGCCGTGCGGTTGATCGACAATGCGGCTCTGGGGCTGGCGGGAGCGGCGGCGCAATGAGCAGTTCAAAAAAGCCCCTACCCTCACGACGACGCGTCTTGGCCTCGGTGGCGGCCGCGCCGCTCGCCTCAGCCCAAGTCGCAGCGCAAGCTCCGAGCGGGTCGCTGACGGACGTTCCCGGAATCCGCGTCGGACATTGGACCTCGGAACGGCGGCCGACCGGATGCACGGCGATCATCTGCGAACAAGGCGCAGTAGCCGGAGTCGACGTGCGCGGCGGCGGACCGGGCACGCGCGAGACGGATCTATTACGCCCCGAGGCAACGATCGAAAAAGCGCACGCAATCTCGCTCTCGGGCGGAAGCGCCTACGGGTTAGCGACAGCCGACGGTGTGATGCGCTACCTCGAAGAAAAGGGAATCGGCTTTCGCGCCGGCCGCTCGGTGGTGCCGATCGTACCCGCCGCGATTCTTTTTGACCTCGGCATCGGCGACGGCTCGATTCGTCCCGACCGGGAGTCCGGTTATGCGGCGGCCAAGGCGGCGACGGCCGACCCGGTGGAGCAGGGCTCGATCGGCGCCGGCGCCGGCGCCACGGTCGGCAAGATGCTTGGGGCCTCGCGTGCAATGAAAGGCGGTCTGGGAAGCGCCTCGCTCGAACTGCCCGACGGCGCCGTGATCGGCGCGCTGGCCGCGGTGAATGCTCTCGGCGACGTGGTCGATCCTAATACCGGCGAGCTGTTGGCGGGCGCGCGCAACGAGGACGGAACAGGCCTGGCAAACGCGTCTGAGGCGCTGCGGCGCGGCTTCGGATTTGGCGGCGCGCGGCCCGGCGAGAATACGACCATCGCCGTCGTTGCCGCGAACGTCGATTGGACGCAATCCCAGGCGACCAAGGTCGCCCAGATGGCGCAAGACGGTCTGGCACGCGCGATCCGGCCGGTTCACATGCCCTTCGACGGCGACGTTGTTTTTGCGCTTGGAACCGGCGGGGCGAGCGTCGATACGACCCGGCTCGGACTGCTGGGAGCATTGGCCGCCGACGTGTTAGCCTTTGCAATCATCGCCGCGGTACAAAACGCCCGCAGCTTACCCGGTCGGCCAGCCTGGCGCGACCTTCAGCCCGACTCCAGCGCCGCCCGCTGAGCAGCTCGTTGCAGAGCGGCGGCATGATAGCCTGAAGGCGCGATTGCATGAAAATCATTGACATCTTGAGCAGCGGGAAAAGAACTGTTTCCTTTGAATTCTTTCCACCCAAGGACGATGCTGGTTTTGACGACCTCTATTCCGCCATTGAGGCCTTGAGGCCTCTTGAGCCGGACTACGTTTCGGTTACCTACGGAGCCGGAGGGAGCACCCGCCGCAAGACAGTCGACCTCGTTAAACGAATCAAGCACGAGATCGGTCTCGAGTCGATGGCGCACCTGACCTGTGTCGGCTCGACGAGCGACGAGATTGCCGAGATCCTCGACGATCTGCGCGACGGAGGCGTGGAAAACGTGCTGCCGCTGCGCGGCGACGCTCCGCGCGGCGAGACGGAGTTCAAACCGACATCGGGCGGTTTTCGGTACGCCTCCGAGCTGGTCGGCTTCATTCGGCCGCGCTACGATTTCTGTCTCGCGGCTGCGTGCTACCCCGAGAAACATCCCGAGGCCGCGAGCGCCGAAACAGATCTTGAAGCGCTCAAACGCAAAGTCGACGCCGGCGCCGATCTTCTGATTACGCAGCTCTTCTTCGACAACGAGGATTTTTTCCGCTTTCGCGACCGGGTCGTCGCGGCTGGGATCGACGTTCCGATCCTGGCCGGGATTATGCCGATTCGCAGCGTCAAGCAGGTAAAGCGCTTTACGGGGATGTGCGGCGCCGGGATTCCCAGCGAGCTGCTTGCGAAAATCGAGGCCGTCGAGGACGATCTCTCGGCGGTACAGCAGATCGGTATGTACCACTCGTCCAGGCAATGCGAGGACTTGCTCAAGCAAGGCGTCGCTGGGCTGCACTTCTATACGCTGAACCGTTCTACGGCGACGCGCGCGATTTTTCAGGAGATCCGGGGGCTACTCTAGAAGGATGCCGAGCGCGGAGAGAAAGCCCGCCGAAAACAAGCAACCTCGTCCGAGGAAGCACGAAGATCCCTGCCTGTTCTGCCCGTGTTGCTCGAGCCGCCTGAGCGAGCTCAAGTGTAAGCTGTGGTGCGAGAAGTGCGGCTACTACATGAGCTGCGCCGACTACTACTAGCGAAGACGTCTCGCAACGTTGTCACAACCCTGAGAGCAGCGAACGCGAGTAAGCGGTGCGGTGCGCTAATCGTCGAGGCGCAGCCCAATCTCCATCTCAATCCGTGCATCGCACCGCTTACTCGCGTTCGCTGCTCTCAGGGTGCGCTGGACGCGACGACGGAGTCAGCCGTTCGCGCGAGACGCGAGTTCGCCAAGGCTCAGGGCCGAGGCCGCCTGAACGCGGTAGCCGAGCCGATGCGACGGGTCTTCGTCGCGGGTCAGCGTGAAGGTCCCTTCTCCGAAAACCCGACCTAGCGCCGCTTCGAGCCCGGGGCGAATCTCACCATCGGTCTCAGCCGTGTTCGGGAAGTCGAGACGGTCGTTGACGACGACGAGCCAATCACCAGTCCGGGGCGAGTGCGCCGCGGGGTATTCGGTTTCGGCCAGAAGCGCTCCAGCGAGCGTCAGGCAGCGCCGAAACGCCTCAACGAAACGGTCGGCGGTCGAACCCGAATAGTCCTTCTTGCCGGTAAAGAAAATACCGGGGCCGGGGTCGATCAGGTTCACGCCGAAGTTCTCGCGCTTGCCCGCCATCAATACTCCCGGACCCTTGGGCATGTGGGCGTAGTCGGCGAGGTCGATCCACTCCGAGGGCGCGTTGTCTTGCTTGCGCCAGCGGTCGAACACCGACAGCAGAGAATCCAGATTGGGCTGATCAGGTCCGTCGACGAGCATCTTCAGCTCGATGCGTTGTAGGTCTTTGTCCATTGGTTCGTGCGGTCGGCCTGAGCCGGTCCTCGTTCGCTCAGGCTTGGCTGTAGACGCCTTGGGCGCATTCGATAAACAGAGTCGCTTCTTCGGTGCGCAGCCGGGCGCGTTCCGCCGAGACCTCGGAGCCTTCGTCCGCGGCACGGAAGAAGTTCTCGGCGAAGGGCTTCAAAAAGACGTCGGTGTCGTAAAAGAGTTTACGGAACTCTCCGACGGTGTCGTAGTTGTCCGAAAGCAGTAGACCCTTGGTAAACAGCAGCGCATCGGCGGCTTTCTTGCAGCCCTCGAACGACTTCGCCGCGGCATCACCCGACTTGCCCTCTTCAAGCGCCAACGAGGCCTCGAAGTTCAGCCGGTCGGCGTCCTCGAGCAAGAACTCCGCTTGGTCGATCATCTCGCCGGCGCACTCCCCGACTCCGATGCTCTTGGTGTACTCCCACGGCTGGCGGATGTCTTTGTAGAGCTCGGGCGCCTGCTCGTAGGTCGGCAACGCCGAGTACCCTCCGACCAGGTCCCGAATTCGGGCGCGCCCGACGCGCTCGACCACGTCGGCCAACGTTTCGCCTTCCTTCTTCTCGGCGTCGTAGAACGTCGTGAGTTTCCGAATCGCGTCCGAAACCTGGTGCGACGAGACTTTGCTGACGGTCAGCCCGTAGCTCTTAGCGTTGGACTTGGTCGTGCCGCCGAGCACAAGTTGGAAGACCGGCGCCGTCTTTTGGCCTTTGCGCTGCACCGAGCCGAACAGGCCGATGTCGGCGATGTGGTGCTGACCGCAAGAGTTGAAGCAGCCGCTGATTTTGATCTTCAGGTCGTCGCGGTCGGCCAGATCGCTCATGCCGTTTTTGAACTTCTTGTGAAGGTCCGCGGCGAGGCCGCGCGAGGACGAGATGCCGAGCTTGCAGGAATCGGTACCCGGGCAGGCCGTGATGTCCTGCAAACGTCCAGCGCCCATCTCGGCGAGCTCGAGCTCTTTGAGCCCTTGGTAGACCGCCGGCAGGTCTTCGTTCGTCACCCAACGGATCAGAAGGTTCTGATCAACGCTGGTTCGGATCGTGTTCTTGACGTGCTTGCGGCACAGGTCGGCAAGACGCCGCATCTGTTCGGAGCTAATGTCGCCGAGCGGCAGGAAGACTTCGACCATCGAATAGCCGTCTTGCTTGTGAGGATGGACGTTGGTATCGAGCCAGCGCGCCAACTCGGGGTCGGAGGCTGTCGGCATTGCCGACGGCGGCTTCAACGGCTGCTCGTCGATCTCGGCGCACGCCTTGGCGATCTGCGCATCCCAGGCCGGGTCTTTCGGCAACCGCGCCCGCTCTTCGGCGACGAGCCGCCTGAACTCGTCCATGCCGAGTTTCGCCAGCAGGAACTTCATCCGCGCCTTCGAGCGATTCTGCTTCTCGCCGAGCCGTGCGAAGACGCGCGCGATCGACTGCGCGAGCGGCAACATTTCATCCGCGGGAACAAACTCGCTATAGAGCTTCGCTTGGTGCGGCAGCGAACCAAGGCCGCCGCCGACGTAGACCTCAAAGCCCTCGACTTGCCGGCCGTCGATCTCTTGGATCTTTGCGACAGCGCCGATGTCGTGCATTCGCGCCAAGCCGCAGGCGTGATCGGCGCAGCCTGAATACGAGATCTTGAACTTGCGTCCGAAGTTCTGCGCGTCCGAGTGCCGCAGCATGAAATAGGCCATCGCCCAAGCGTGCGGCGTGGCGTCGAAGGCCTCGTCTTGGCAGACGCCGGCGGTGGGGCAACAGGTGACATTGCGAACGGTGTTGCCGCAAGCTTCTTTGGTGGTGATGCCCGCCTCGGCCAGCCGCCGCATCATGTTCGGCGAATCGTTGATGTCAACGAAGTGGCACTGAATGTCTTGCCGGGTGGTGATGTGGCAGACTCCTACGGCGTATTCCTCAGTGATATCGGCCAACTTGGTCATCTGATCGGCGGTCAACATCCCCATTGGAATCTTGATGCGCTGCATCTGCACGCCTTCTTGGCGCTGACCGTAGGTCCCGTGCCGCAGCCGGAACTCAAGGAAGACCTTTTCGGACATCTGCCCGGCTTGAACGCGACGCAACTCGGTTTCGAAAACGTCAATTTCCTGGCGCATGCCCTCGGGCAGGTGCGCCCATCGCTCGGAATTAATCGGGGTCGTTGCGGTGGCCATCGTGCTCTCTCCCTCGGGCGCAGCGAGTCGCCGCCAAACGCGCGAACACCCGATAAACATCATTATAGTTACCGGGCGCCGGGCGTATGCGGCGGCCCGCGCTTGTACTGCGCATGCGCTCTTGGTAGAAGATGCTCCCTGCCTCGCCGCCGATGCTTTCCTCGTGCGATATCCTGAGTGCACGGCCCGAGATACAGGGGGAGGCGACTCGCATGAGACTATTTGCGATGTTCGCGGCGGTTCTTGCGCTCGCCGCCGCGCAATCAGCAGCGCAGACGCCCGGAGTCGACTCACCGCCCCAAGCTGGGCCGGTCGAAATCCTGCCCGCTAGCGAAGTCCATGCCGGCATGCAGGCCGTAGCCTGGACCTCGTTCCTAGGGCGGACGCCGCAAGCCGTCCCTGTCGAGATCCTCGGTTCGCTCAAGAACGCTTGGGGGCCGCGGCAGGACATCATCCTTGCCAAGCTGGGCGGCCCGGCCGCGCGCACCAACGTCGCTGGCGGAATGAGCGGCAGCCCGGTCTACTTCGAAGGCAAGCTGCTCGGCGCGATCGCGCTGCGCTTCAGCACCTTCTCGCCCGACGCGATCGCCGGTATCACGCCGATCGAGCTGATGCTCGACATCGATGAATTCGATCCGTCGCGGCCGCTTGCCGCCCGCAAAGCCGTTTCCGCCGAAACAGCGTCGGCGCTAGACGCTATCGCGATGGCGAACGAGGTGTGGGAAGCCCGAGCCGCCGCGATTCCCGACACCGGCTCCTACCGACCGATAGGCGCCCCGTTGACTTTTTCCGGCGCGCACGACGGCGTATTGGACGTTTTCGGCGGCTACCTTCGCAGCCAAGGTTTCCATCCGACGATGGGCGGCGCAGCAACGGCTTCCGCGGCGGCCGGCGCCGTGACCGACGCGACAGGTTCGAACGAATTGCATCCAGGAGAGCCGATCGCCGTCGTCCTGATGCGGGGCGACATGTCGGCCTCGGCGCTTGGAACCGTCAGCTACAACGACGGCCGCAAGGTGCTCGCCTTCGGTCACCCGATGTTCAACTCGGGGCCGATCGAGGCCCCGGTCGCCTCGGCCGACGTCTTGCTGGTGCTGGCCTCCCAGCTCAATCCTGTGAAAATCGCCAACAGCGCCACGATCGTCGGCGCGTTGCGCCAAGACCGCCACTCCGGCATCCTCGCCGCGATGGGTGAAGAGGCCGAGATGATCCCTGTCTCGGTCCACGTGCGCACCTTCGGCGAGGACGAGACTATCCTGCGTGAGCAGGAGCTTTCCTACGAGGTTTTCCAGAACCAGAAGCTGACGGCGCAACTCGTGGTGATGGCGCTGTTCAACTCGATGTTCGGTCTCAACGACTTCGCTGAAGAGGCGACGTTCCGGCTTAGCGCTAAGATCGATTTTGCCGGCGATCACGATCTCTCCTTCGACACGATGCAAACCGTCAGCGCCGCTCCGCTTCCGGCGCCGCTACTGCTGGCCGCCTCGGTCGGCAGCCGGATGCAACGGGTCTTCACCAATACGCGCGAGATGCCCCGCGTCGAAAGTGTCGAGGTTACGGTCGATCTCTTGCCGAAGAGACGCATCGCCGCGATTGAGCAGGTTTGGGTCGACCAGCGTCGCGTCCGGCCGGGCGATACGGTCCGGGGCAAGGTCTTCCTGAGGCCTTATCGCGGCGAGCGCATCGAGAAAGATTTCGAGCTGCGCATACCGGTCGGCGCTTCGAAGGGACGACTCAATATTACGGCGTCCGACGCCAAACGGTTCAATCAGCGCAAGATGGCCGCGGCGGTTCGCAATCGCTTGATGAGCCTGACCGAAACGGTATCGCTGCTCAATCAGGAGCGCAGCAACGACCGCGTCTATATATCGCTGTCGGAACGCAATCTCACCGCGCACGTCGACGACCAAACCATGCCGGCGCTGCCGGCGACCACTCTTAACGTGTTGCGGCCGACCGCGGGCCGTCGGCTGATGCTTGAGAACGAATCGCCCCTCGAACAGACCTCGTTCGAGTTGGAAACGATCGTGAGCGGATCAAGCGCGGTAACAATCGAAGTGCTCTAGGCAACCCTCTCAACTAATGATCAATCGACTCGCAACCGCGATACTGGCGGTCTTGCTCGCAGCGTCCCCGGCAGCCGCGGAAAAGACCCGCGTGCGGCTCCAAACCAAAGCGTCCGATTTCGAGAAAGGAAGCGCCGAAAAGGTCAGCATTCGCAGCGACGGCTCGATAGAGCTGGCGCCGCGGCTGCGCGAGGTGTTTTCAACGCCGAGCGAGTATTTGTGGGACTTGGCGCGTGACGCCTCAGGCGCCGTCTACGCTGCCGGAGGTCCCGATGCGAAGGTTCACCGCATTGCGCCCGACGGCGAGTCGAGCGTCTTCTTTGAGACCGAAGCCGTCGAGGCCCACGCACTCGCCTTCGGCGCCGACGGCAACCTCTATGTCGCCACCGCGCCCGACTCCAAGGTCTTTCGCGTCACGCCTGACGGCGAATCGTCGGTCTTCTACGAGACCGACTCCGTCTACGTCTGGGACATGGTCTTCGACGCTAAGGGCGATCTTTACCTTGCGACCGGCGACAAGGGAGAGATTCATCGCGTCAGCCCTGACGGCACTGGCGAGGTTTTTTTCCGTACCGAAGAGACCCATGTGCGGTCGCTGGCAATCGACCCGAACGGTGACTTGATAGTCGGCGCCGACCCCGGCGGTCTCGTAATCCGCATCTCTAAGGGCGCCGATGGCGCGGCGCGCGGCTTCGTGCTCTATCAATCGCCGAAGAAAGAGATCACATCGGTCGTGGTCGACCCTGACGGTGCGGTCTATGCCGCGGGAGTGGGCACGCGCACTGCGGCGCCGCCGACTCAGCGACGAACCCCGGCGCCACGCCCGACTCCCCCGCCAGCCTCGCCGGCAGGGCAGCCGGCCGGCCGGCCGGCCAGTCCTGCCGCGGGCGCTCCCGTCATGCTGCGGCCGGCAGCGGCGCGGACGGCGCCTATCCAGGGCGGCAGCGCGATCGTACGAATCGCTCCCGACGGCGAGCCGCGTCAAGTCTGGGCATCGCCGAGACAGATTGTCTATGCGCTTGGGCTCGACGGCGAGCAACGGCTGCTGATCGGAACCGGCGACGGCGGGAGGCTGATTCGGCTCGAATCCGAGGCCGTCTCAACGTTGTTGCTGACCTCGGCATCAAGTCAGATTACCGCGATCACTCCAGGCGACAAGGGAGCGGTTCTGATGGCGACAAGCAACATCGGAGCGATCTTCGAGCTCGGGCCGGGGCTTGAGACAGAGGGAATCTTCGAGTCCGAAGTGCTCGACGCCAAGAACTTCTCACGCTTCGGCCGGCTCGAATCGGAGACCGAAGGCGCGGTCGCCGTCTCGATGCGCAGCGGCAATTTGTTGCGTCCGGTTCGTAACTGGAGCGAGTGGAGTGCGACGGCGCCGGCCGCCCGTTTCGTTCAATGGCGAGCCGAGCTGCGTTCAAGCGAAGGCGACGGGACGCCTCCTCGGCTTGACTCGGTGCGGCTCTTCTACCGGCCGAAGAACTTAGCGCCGCGGGTCGGCGAGATGGAAGTGACCCCGCCGAACTATCGTTTCGCGCCTCGGCGCACAACGCCTACCTCGCGGAATCTGACGCTGAGTCCGCTGGGCGGATCTGTCAAGCGAGCCTCCGCCGGGCCGACAGGGGGCCAACAAACGATGGCGCCGAACACCGGCTCACAAGGCGTGCGCTGGAAAGCGAGCGACCCCAACCAGGACAAGCTTCGCGCCAAGGTGGAAATTCGCGGCGAGGGCGAACGACAGTGGACGCTGCTCGAAGAAGATCTGGGAATCGCTTTCTTCGACTTCGACTCGACCGCCTTCGCTGATGGACGCTACCGTCTGCGAATCACCGTCAGCGACCAGGCCGACAACCCCGCCGGCGACGGTCTCAAGCACAACCGCGAGAGCGAGCCGTTCCTGATCGACAACTCCGCGCCGCGCATCGACAACCTGTCGGCCGCGCTTGAGCAAGGTCGCCTACGGGTACGCTTCGGGGCCGCCGACACGACCAGCAAGATCGCCAGAGCCGAGATCTCGATCAACGGTGAAGACTGGTTCGCCGTCTCCCCGGCGTCGGACATTTTCGACTCGACCGAGCTGAGCTTCGATTTCAGCAGCGAAGAGGTCGAGGGCGAGCAGCACGTCGTTGCGGTTCGAGTCGAAGACGAGCACAAGAATAGAGCGACCGCCAAGGCCGTAGTCGAGCCGTAGAGGAGCGATCCAATGGAGGATCTCGATCGGAGCCTCCGCGAGCTGTCTGAAGACCGCTCCTCAGGCGCGGTTGCTCTTGCCGTCGCCGCCGTCGCTCTCGCCGATCGTTGGCGGGCGGCGGGCCGTGAACCTTCCATAATCTCTCTCGCCGCATCGCCGAGTATCCCGCCGGCTATCTGGTGGAGCTGCGCCGTTCCTTGTCGAGGGCATCAGCTATGGGTCAATCGTCGGCGTCGACGCAACGCGATCGTGCTCAGCGCGCTTCCGAGGAGCAATAAGGTGCTCGGCTCAGGGATCTGCCCGGCCGGGGCGTCTACGCCGCTAATGTCGAGTGCATAGGATGAGCTGCGATCCGCGCCTGTATCGTCGCAGAACATCCCGTTCGAGCAACCAAAGAAGGCGGTAAAGGCAGGGTCTCCGGTGAAGAAGAACCCATCCAAGAGGTCTCCCAGGGGAAGGTTGTCAAACTGCGTCAGGGCAACCTGGTAGGAGCCTGCGGCCAGTGCGATCATCAGTTCCGCGTCGTACGCCTGACCCGTGACCGCGTCGACCGGCAGCCCCAACCCGTCGTCATTGAGGTCGATAAAGAGTCCGGCAGAGTCGTAGAGAGAGACGACTGGGTCGAATCCGCCGGCCGAGATCGTCGCTCCCGCGCCGTTGACGCCGCCCGCGTAGCTGAAAGTTCGGAGCGTGACCGTGCCGGGCGCGGCGAGCGAGAATGCGAATATCGCTACATCGTCGTCGGCCCCGAACGAGCTGCTGAACGAAATCGTGGCGGCCGGCGCAGCGGCAGCGGAGAGCAGCAAGGCGATGAGACACGATAGCTTCTTCATGATTGGTTTCCTTTCTTGTTCGAGGCCTCCGCGGCGAGCGGTTTCAACGCGGCCCGAGCGCTGTCCGCGACTGTTGATTTGGGGTTGACGGCGAGTGATTCCTCGAACAGCTCGGTCGCGCGAGCTAGGTTTCCGTTCGCGGCCGCGACGACGCCCGCGCGATAGAGGATCCGCACGTTCTGCGTGTTGAGCGCCAGAGCCGGCGCGAGCTGCTCCCAAGCCTCCGCGCCGCGTCCGTTGCGGTGCAGCGCCCAGGCGTAGGCATCGCGAGTCAGTAGGTCTCCGCGACGGGAGATCTCCTCTTTCGCGACACGCAACGCCTCTTCCGGATCATCCGCGTAGTCGGCGTAGTAGAAGATCAGCTCGCGATTGCAATTGTCCTGCTCGTTCATCTCCGCCCGCGCGCCTTGCTCGAAACGTCTGAAGGCGGATTCAGCCTCCGTGCCGAGCTCGGCCTTCTCAAGGGCGGCAGCCAACTCAAAGAGATTCTCCGGATGAGGTGCGGCCTCGTAGCGCTTGCGCAGGGCGGCGACCGCTTCGGTCGGACGATTGAGCGCGAGCAAGGCACGGCCTTGCTCCGCCAGCGCGTAGTGGTAGCCCGGGAATGCCGCGAGCGCGTGTTCGGCGAGCTCAAGCGCTTCTCCAGCGCGTCCACGGGAGAGATCGAGATGGGCGAGCTGGCTCAGAATCCAGGCGCGATCCTCGGTTTCGGACCCCGGCGTCCGATTCAGCGCTTGGCTCATCAGCTCGACAGCGCCGCCGATCTCCCCGTGGATCTCGCGAAGATACGCGGCGCGAGTCAGGCCCGGGATGTTGCCGGGCCGCATGTCGAGCATCCACTGCGCTGCTTCGACCGCTTCTTCGTAGCGTCCCAACTCGGTATAGGCGTCGCTGAGGAATCCGTAGACGATAACGTCGTCGGGAAATTCCTTGTTGAGCGCCTGGGCGGCTTCGAGCGCTTGGGCGAACTTGTGCTGACCGAGTAGCGCCCAAACGCGGACCCGACGGGCGCCGTAGTTGCCGGGCTCGGCTTCAAGCGAAAGAGCGACGGCGTCATGCGCCCTCTCGTAGAAGCTCGGGTCCCCGGTTTCGCGGGCGCGGCGGGCGTAGCCAAGGGCGAGCCGGTTGTAGGCGCGCGAGCTGGGTGCTGCGGCGGCGGCTCGTCGTGCGGCGCAGATGAGCCGCTCGGCGGGCGATGTATCGGCCTTTGCAAGCACGCAGCAGACCGCAATGAACAGTGATAGAGCTAACCAACGGGACGGGAGCATGACTCACCTCGTAAGCAAAGAGTGAAAAGGATCGGCAGCCGCGACCGGAATGCGGCCGAACTACGGCGTTCCCAGACCGCTGACCCCGCCGGTGCTCCGGCTCAGGTCCTCGCCGGGATCAATATGTTGCCGGTTGCGTCCGTCAGGTGCTGAGGCGAGATAGGGAAAAGTCGTGCGGTAGGGAACGTCGTTGATGTTCACCCCGTCGCCGAGTCGGTTGTTCGGGAAGCGGTCAAACGACTGTCCGTTTTGGTCCACAGTCAGAACCCCGCCGACCGCGACGCGCAGCGTGATGTCGACTACGTCATCGAAGATCCTGCGCCCGTTGGGGAACCCCGCCGGATCGCCGCCGATCAGGCCGAGTCGATTGGCGCTGCTGTAAGGTGTCGGCGGGACGCCGGTATTGAGCCGCAGCAGGTCGGCGATCGGCCCCACCGGCGTACCCGCCGGCGCGATCGGAGGAAAGTACTGTATCAAGGGCAACAGGTCGAATCGCGGTGCTTGAGGAACCGTCAGCGAACCGCCGTAGAGCGCCTCCACAATCTGTGCGATGGGCGGGTCGATAAAGAACGCGGCGAACTGATCGTCGGTCTTGGGCTCGCTCATGCTGAAACGGTCTTTGAAGCCGATGCCGATGATCAGCTCGTTCATCAGCGGATTAGCCATGCGTTGCACTTGACGATATTTCGATGTCGGCCGAGTCGGCCGCCCCAAGACCTTGATGGCCGGCCGAGAGGTCGTCGCCCAAACCCCGATCATCGCGTCGGGCGAGGAGCCGGGCTCCTTCTGTCCTGTGCTGGTGAGGTCTTCGATGGGAACCTGGATCGCGATCGAATTGACCGAGTAGCCGGAGACGAAATCGGGGCTGAAGTTGGATTCCAACCCGTCTTCGGAGTCGGTCAGCACGCCCGGAATTCCGCTCGAGCCGGTACGCACGTTGAAGGTATCGAACGCGCCGCCGAGGTCGATCCAGAAAGCGTCGTCGGTCGTTCCCGCAAAGATCTTGGCGTTCTCAATGGTGTCGTAGGTCGCTCGGTTGCGCAGCGCCTCGTGGTCCATCGTCCGCGAGCCGGCGTTGCCCGGCAAGGCGTAGAACGGCTGCCCGGAAACGTTCTGAAGCGGCTGCGTAGACACGGCGTTTCCGTTCTCATCCTTCTCCTGCCTGGTGACGGAATATGTCTGCCGAAGAACTAATCCCGGGTCGTCGAAGGTCTTGATCCGCGGCGGTACGATCGGAATGCTCGTTCCGGGCTTGAATGCGCCCTGGTCTCCTATTCCCGCCGCAGCCGTATAAACTCCGGGCGCCCGGAGCTCGGTGTTGAAACGGAACTGATAGACAATGTCTTCGACGGCGTCATGGTTGTTGTCGACCTTGATTTCGTAGCGAATGTCGGGATCGAACGGAAACAGCGTCGGGCCGTTTCCCGGCTCGAGCAGCGGATCGACCGACATGATCATCGTGACCTTATCGGGGTTGTCGGGGCTGACGAAGGCGTAGACGTCGGTGATGTCCGCCTTGTGATCCAAAGCGGTTATCGGCGCTTCGCGATGGCTGGCGGCGATGAGCAACAGCGGCGCGGCCATCAGCAGCGCCGCCGGCGCGCGTAGTCCTTTTGGGAACATTGAGGGTCTCCTCTTTTGAGCATCAGATGCGATTGGCATTCATCCCTCATACGAACCGTGCTGCCCAACTGGATGAAGAACAGGCGAGGCGAGCTCGAAAAACTTCGATAAGATGTCTAAACGATCCCTGTGAGCGCCGCCGAGCCCCAGCATCCGAGCAGCGATCTCCGCGCCCGCCAGCAGGAGTTAATGGCACGCATTCGCCGCGCCGATGAGGCAGCGCTGGCTGAGCTCTACGACGAGACCAGCGGACAGGTCTTCGGGCTCATCGTGCGCATCATCGGCGATCGCGCCGCCGCCGAGGAGGTCGCTCTCGATATCTACACGCAAGTCTGGACCCAGGCCGGCAAGTTCGACGCCTCGCGGGGATCGCTTTGGTCGTGGCTGATGTTGCTCGCCCGCAGCCGCTCGATCGATTTCTTACGTTCCCGGACGCGCCGGGCGCAAGATCGCGAGCAGGAGCTCAATCCGGTCGTGCATGACCTCTCCGACGCGGCTCCAGATCCCGAAGCCCAACTACTGGGCTCCGTGCGCCGCCGCACCGTACTTGCGGCGATGGCGCAGCTTGAGCCCGCCAAGCGGTCCGCGATCGAGCTAGCCTACTTTGGCGGGCTTTCGCACACCGAGATAGCCGAGCGATTGGGCGATCCGTTGGGCACGGTCAAGTCGCGCATTCGATCTGGGCTGATGCAGTTGCGCGAGGCTCTTGGGCCGCACGGAGGGACGCTATGAACGAACAGTCGAAGCGCAACGTTCCCTCTGAGTTCCTCGAGACTGCGCCGCTCTACGTCCTTGACGCGCTGACTCCGGAAGAACGTGAGCGCTTTGAAGACAGGCTGTCGGTCGACACGGAGTTGCGCGCGGAAGTCGATGCGCTTCGGGCAACAGCCGGCGAGATCGGGTTCGTAGCGGAGCCAGTCGTGCCGCCGCCTTCGCTACGCGAGAGCGTTCTGCAGGCTGCCGGACCCAAAAGACCCGGCGTACTCCACTACGACCCGAGCTTGCTGATATTCCGTTCCGACGACGTCGACTGGCGACCCTATCCCGGAACGGAGGGGCTCTACGTCAAGACGCTGTTCTTCGATAAGAAGCGCGGCTATCTGACGACCTTGCTGAAGATGGACGCCGGCGCGGTCTACCCCGCGCACGTCCACAAGGACGTCGAGGAGATATACGTAATCGACGGCGAGGTCGAGCTCCAGGGCACGCCGATGGGCCCGGGCGACTATTGTCGCGCCGAGATCGGCAGCCGCCACAACATCGGCTACTCTAAGACTGCGGCGTTGCTGCTCATTCTTTCGTCCGCTCAGGACGAGGTCGAGGTCTAGGCGCGTCGTGGTGAAGTCGGAACGGTCGCGATGATCGGCCGCACCATCTCTCACTATCGAGTCTTCGAGAAGCTCGGCGAGGGCGGGATGGGCGTGGTCTATAAGGCCGAGGACACGCGCCTCGATCGCCTCGTCGCACTGAAATTCCTCGCGCTTCGGCTGCTGCCCGGGGATGAGAACCGCAAGCGATTCGTAAGAGAGGCCAAGGCCGCGGCGGCGCTCAACCACCAGAATATCTGCACGGTCTACGAGATCGACGAGGTCGATGAGCGCGTCTTCATCGCGATGGCCTACATCGAGGGCGAGAGTCTCGACAAGAAGATTGAGCGCGGGCCTCTGAAGCTCGAAGAGGCTTTCGACATAGCGCGGCAGATCACCGACGGCCTCGAAGAAGCCCACGGTCTCGGCGTGGTCCATCGCGACATCAAACCCGGCAACGTCATGTTGACCCCGAAGGGTGACGGGCAGGTTCGCGTGACGATCATGGATTTCGGCTTGGCGCAGCTCGCCGGTCACTCCAAGATCACCCGCAACGAAGCGGCGATCGGGACCGTCGCCTATATGTCGCCGGAGCAGACCTACGGCGACGATATCGACCATCGCAGCGACGTTTGGGCGCTGGGAGTGGTGCTCTACGAAATGATCGCCGGCAAGATGCCTTTCCGCGGCGAGCACGACGCGGTCTTGATGTACGCGATCGCGAACGAGGAGCCCGAACCGATCACCGGCGTGCGCGCAGGCCTGCCGATTGAGCTCGACTGGATCATCGGCAAGGCAATCGAGAAGGAACCGGCGGCGCGCTTCCAACACGTGGCGGAGCTCGGCGTCGATCTCGGGTCGCTGCTCAAGAAACTCCGCTCCAGCAGCACTTCCCGTAGACCACTTGGTTCAACAACGCGACGGCAGAGACCGCCGGCCGGCGGGGGGCTTAGAGCACTGCTGAACCGGCCGGCCATCATCGCGGCCGCTGTCCTCATGGCTCTCGTTGCCGGTTTTCTCGTCGGAACATGGGGGGACGCTCCTCCCCAAGCGCCCGGCTCTTATTCCAGCGTCATTCAGCTCACCTACGATTCCGGACTGACCTACCAACCCGCGATCTCGCCCGACGGGTCGCTGATCGCCTTCGCCTCCGACCGTTCCGAAGACGGCAATCTAGATATCTGGCTCAAGCATCTCGGCGGCGGAGAGCCTATCCGCCTGAGCGACCACCCGGCGGACGACTCGCAACCTTCCTTCTCGCCCGATGGAGGCCGAATCGCATTTCGTTCCGAGCGAGACGGCGGCGGCGTCTATACCATTCCCGTCCTGGGCGGCGAGGCTCGCCTGGCCGCAGCGAACGGGCGCAGACCGCGCATCTCGCCTAGCGGCAATTGGATCGCCTATTGGGTGGGACAGAGTTCAAGCAGCTTCACCGGGGGCATCTACGTCGTCGACCTGAAGGGGGGCGAGCCGCGGCGACTTCGCGAAGAGTTTGCGCTCACGCGCGCACCGGTGTGGCTGCCGTCCGGCGACAGGCTGCTATTCGCGGGCATAGACGACGAAGGCGTTCACGGTTGGTGGACTACGTCGCTCGATGACGGCCCGGCCGTCCAGGTACGGTTCGATGATTGGCCGTTTCCCGGTAGGTTTCCTAATCTGCCCTATCCGGAATCGGTCGACAACAAGGGAGTCCTGATCGCGAACGGGCTTGGGACGAGCGTCAATGTTTGGCGAGTTCCGCTCTCGGCTGACGGCAGCTCCGCGGGTCGACCGGAACAGGTCACTGTGGGCTCCGCGCGTGAGGACGATCCGGCCAGCGCGAGCGCTGACCAGCTGGTCTTTTCGAGCCTCATTCGCAATATCAATCTCTGGAGCTTTCCGCTGGACGCCGAGCGTGGCAGGATGACTGGGCCTGCACAGCGTCTCAGCAACCGTGCCTCGAAAGATTTCTTCCCGTCGTTGAGCGCCAATGGCCGGCTGTTGGCATTCGAATCCAACCGCGCCGGCAATCGAGACGTTTGGATCAAGGATCTTGAGACGGGACACGAGACAGCCGTCACCAACGCAGCATCGATGGAAGCTTTTCCACTAATCAGCCCGGACGGCTCAAAGGCTGCATATCGCCAAGTCAAAGACGGCGTGATGGGCGTCGGCGTCCGCGACATCGAGCAAGCTACGACGCGCACGGTTTGCGAAGAGTGTACAGGTCCCTACGGATGGTTGCCCGACGGAAGCAAACTGCTCGTGCGGCTGCTGGGCGACACTAAGAGCCTGACGGCCTTCGATGTAGGGGATGGCAAGCTGACGACGGTGTTGCGGCATCCGTCCTTCGTCCTTTACGAGGCCCGTTTTTCGCCCGACGGCGGCTGGATCGGTTTTCACAGCCTTAACACTCCCACAACCCGACAGATGTTCGCGGCGCCGTTTCGAGGCGATGTCGAGGTGCCGCACAAGGAGTGGATTCCGATTGGCGACGGGACCGGGATGGATCGCAACTTCGCTTGGTCGCCGGACGGCGGCATGGCGTACTTTCTTTCTGAACGCGACGGCTTCCGCTGCATTTGGGCGCAGAAACTGGACCCGGCGACGAAACGCCCGATCGGCGACGCCTTCAATGTGGCGCACTTCCACAGTGCGCATCAATCGATGGTCGTCACCGGTTTTACAATAGCCGTCGGCAAAGACAGCTTGGTATTGGCGCTGACGGACCTGACCGGCAACGTCTGGATGATCGAGCCCTAGGCCGGCCCTATGCTATGGAGTCGGCTGAGGCGCCGGCGCTTCCGATTCCACATCTTCTTCTCTGTTGCCCAAGAGGGATTCGAGCAGGCTCAGGCCGGTCTTCACGGCCTGCTGAATCGCCATGCTGCTGACATCGGGCCGGACCTTGGGGTCGCTGAAACTACCCCGAACGGTAACCGGCAGCGACACCTGTTCTTCGGGGTCAATGATCTTCGTCCCGCCCCAGCTCACTGCGATCGGGGCGTCGACCTCCATCGTTAGCGCGTAGTCGAGCGCGCCGCCAAAGCTGAACGAACCGGCGCCTGAGATGATTCCGCTTGATGTCTCGAGCGCTAGGTCCGGAGTGAACACCCGTTCGTCGCGAATCTCAAAGTCACTCGCGAGGCGCAGGAACTCCGTCTCGCCCTCGACCGCTTGTTCGCCGCCGAGCAGCTTCTGCACGTGCTGCTCAACTGTCGCGAACATGTCGAAAGCCGCCAGACGACCCTTCTCTATGCCCAGCCGGCCACTCCCGTTGAGTGAGGAGCGCATCTGACCGGCACTCTGTCCTCGGAAGGCTAGCTGATAGTCGCGGACGGCGAGCAGGCCGAAGACTTCGTCGCGATTGTCGGTAAAGGCGCTCATGAACTGGTTCACGTCGACGCCTTCGATGCGACCCGTCGAGACGCCGCGAAAGACCGGTCGGGCGTAGTGCAGCTCCGCGTCGCCGCTCCATTTACCCTCGCCGAGCTTGAGTACCGCTTCCGGCAGAGAAACCTCAAAGGAGAGTGCCCCCAAAGGATTGCGCCCGGTGAGCTTCAACGGCGTCTGGCCTGAGAGCGGCAGCCGCTCGCGGTCCGGGCGACCCAACCAAAGCTCATCGATGCTAAGTTGCCCCGAGCCTTCCAGGCTCTCGAGTTGCCTGCCTTCTACGTCGACATCGAGCTCGATCCGCGAGTCGTCCCCTGGAGCGGCGAGCAGCTCTCCGAAGATCTCACTGCGCAGGTTCTCGGGGAGCTGTGCCGGGAACGCCTCGGCATACAACTTCCCCGAAAACGGAGCGGCAGCGGTTCGCTCGAAGGGACCGGCGCGGCCCTCGATGCGGGCTTGGATTGCGCCGCCGAAGGAGGCGGCCTCGCTGCGCAAGGTGCAGGTCGAGTCGGAGGCGCAGTCGCTGAGGGAGAGTACGTAGTCTTCGATACGAACCTCCTCCAGACCGGGCCGCGCAGGCGGCAGAATGATCTCGCCTTCGGTGATCGTCAGCGACTCGACCGTCAGAGCCACGGGGGTCTTCTTCTTCGTGCCGTCTTCGGACGCGGGGGAATCAGGGGTGGAAGCATCCGCACGTAGGGCCTCGACTAACTGTTCGACATTCGATTCGCCCGCCGCATTGCGCTGCACATGCAGCACGGGGCGACGCAGCTCGATCGAACGCACCACTACGCGCCTATCGCTCAGCAACGGAATCAGATCGGCTCGCAACGAAGCCTCGTCGAGTGTCGCCAACGGTTCCTCGGCGGAAAAGCCGTCGGGATTCGCGACGCGGATCTGCGTCAGAGAGAGCGTCGGCCGGAACAACATCCATTGAACGAGGTCGAGGCCGCCGTCGCCGATCACGACGTCGACCGGGAGGCGCCCCGCAAGGCCTCCGCGCATGCCGTCCTCGTCGAGGTTGTCGAGCATGACATTGATCGCGACGCCGATCGCGGTCATGGCGACGATGTGAAGAACGATCAGGGCGGCGGCGATCTTCAGAAATCGAGTCATGATTAACGGAACCTAGGCTCATTGTAGAGGCCAGCCTATTTCGCCCTTGAGACCGTTCCGCCAACTTCCCCTTCGCGATATTTCGTAACCTCAAGATAGATGGCCGATGAAATCGTCTTTCAGGCGCGCGGCCTCACCAAGGTCTATGAGATGGGAGAGGTGCGCGTCGAGGCGTTGCGCGGCGTCGACCTCGATCTTTTCTCGGGCGAACTGGTCGTTCTGCTCGGACCCTCTGGCAGCGGCAAGTCGACGCTGCTCAATATTCTCGGCGGGCTCGACACAGCCACCGCCGGCAGCGTCACCTATCACGGCAATGATCTCACCCGCGCGGGCGACCGCGAGCTGACGCGGTATCGCCGCAGTCACGTCGGCTTTGTCTTTCAGTTCTACAACCTGATCCCCAGCCTTACCGCCCGCGAGAACGTCGCCGTCGTCACCGAGATCGCAGAAGACCCGATGCCGACCGACGAAGCGCTACAAGTCGTAAACCTCGGCGAACGCATGGATCACTTCCCAGCGCAGATGTCGGGCGGTGAGCAGCAGCGCGTGGCGATCGCCCGCGCCATCGCCAAACGCCCCGCCGTGTTGCTGTGCGATGAGCCGACCGGCGCTCTTGATTCAGCCACCGGCATCGTCGTGCTCGAGGCGATCGAACGCGCCAACCGCGAGCTCGGCACGACCACTGCCGTGATCACACACAACGCAGACATCGCGGCAATGGCCGATCGCGTGATCAACCTCAGGGACGGTTTGATCTCCCATGTCGAGCGGAACGCAGCCAAAAAGGAAGCCAAGGACCTGCGCTGGTAGGAAGCGATGAGCGCCCTCAACCGGAAATTGCTTCGCGACCTTTGGGCGATGAAGGGCCAAGCCTTCGCCATTTCGATGGTGATGGCCGCCGGCACGGCAACCTTCGTGATGGCGCTTTCGACCCTCGATTCCCTGCGTCACACCCGCGACAGCTTCTATCGCGACCAACGCTTCGCCCAAGTCTTCGCTTTCCTCAAACGGGCGCCGGAAACGCTGCGGCGTCGCATTGAGTCGATCGACGGCGTGACCCGCGTCGAAACCCGAGTCGTCGCGCCCGTCAACCTAGAGGTCGAAGGCTACGCCGAGCCCGTCGCCGGACGCATCCACTCGCTGCCCGACTACGGCGAGCCGCAGCTCAACGCGCTCTTTCTGCGCAGCGGACGGATGCCCGAGCTCGGCCGCGACGACGAGATTGTCGCTCACGAATCGTTCGCTAACGCCCATGGGTTCCAGCCCGGCGCCCGCCTCCGCGCCATCATCAATGGGCGGCGTCAGGAGCTCACGATCGTCGGCATCGGCCTCTCGCCCGAGCACGTCTTCACGATCCGTCCCGGTGAGATCGTTCCGGACTTTGCGGGCTACGGCGTGCTTTGGATGCGGCGCAAGCCGCTGGCGACGGCCTACGACATGGACGGCGCCTTCAACGACGTCTCACTCACGCTCGAGCGCGACGCGATCACGGCCGAGGTGATTACGCGCCTCGACGATCTGCTCGAACGCTATGGCGGCCTCGGCGCCTACGAGCGCTACAACCAGCTCTCGCACCGCTATCTGTTCGAGGAGTTTCGCCAGCTCGAACAGATGGCGACGATCTATCCCACCATCTTCCTCGGCGTGGCGGCGTTCTTGCTCAATGTCGTCGTCAGCCGGCTGGTGCGCACCGAACGCGAACAGATCGCGACGCTCAAAGCCTTCGGCTACTCGAACTTCGCAATCGCTCTTCACTATTCGAAGTTCGTCCTTGCGATCGCCGCGATAGGCGTCGCCATCGGGATATACGGCGGCATGCGCTTCGGGATCGGCATGAGCGGCATGTATATGAAGTTCTACCGCTTCCCCTACCTGCTGTTTCGGCTCGAGCCTTGGATCGGCACGGTAGCGGCGGTGATCAGCTCCGGAGCCGCCCTGGCCGGCACCCTCTGGTCGGTCCGCCGAGCAGCGCGCCAGCAGCCGGCGGAAGCGATGCGTCCGGAGCCGCCGGCTGAATATGGCGAGACTCTGATCGAGCGGATAGGCTTCCGCCGCTGGCTCTCACAGCCGACGCGCATGATCGCGCGCAACATCGAGCGCCACGCCTTCAAATCGTTTCTGACGAGCCTGGGCATCGCGCTAGCATGCGCCATCTTGATGATCGGCTTCTTTTTCTCCGACGCCGTCGATCACATGATGCGGGTGCAGTTTTCGTTCGCCCAGCGCGACGACCTCACTGTCACCTTCATCGAGCCGACATCGCGCAAGGTGCTTTTTGAGCTGCTCGCCTTGCCGGGCGTTGAGCACGTCGAACCGTTCCGATCCGTGCCTGTGCGCTTACGCAACGGGCGTCGCAGCTATCGCACTTCGATTGAAGGCGTCATTCCCGACGGAGACTTGTATCGCCAGCTCGACCGCCGGATGCGGCCGATCAATCCGCCCAAGGAAGGTTTGGTGCTGACCGGCTATCTCGGCAAACTGCTCGACGTCGGAATCGGCGACAAGTTACGGGTGGAGGTGCTCGAGGGAGATCGGCCGGTGCTCGAAGCCGTCGTATCTAGAATGACCGCTCGCTACGTCGGCGTCAGCTCGGCTATGGACATCTCGGCTCTCAATCGGCTGATGAAAGAGGGTTCGGCGATTTCGGGGGCTTATCTCGCCGCCGATTCGCGCCATGAGGAATCGATCTACGCCGAGCTCAAAGAGGTTCCGCGCGTAGCTGGAGTCGCAGTTCGTCGCAAGACGCTGCAGAACTTCCAAGACACGATGGCCGAGCAAGTGCTCACATTTGGTTTCTTCATCACGCTCTTCGCCGGAACGATCGCTTGCGGCGTGGTCTATAACAGCGCGCGCATCGCGTTGTCGGAACGTAGCCGCGAGCTCGCCAGCATGCGCGTGCTGGGCTATACGCGCGGCGAAATTTCGTACATTCTGTTAGGGGAGCTCGGTGTCTTGACCTTGGCGGCGATCCCGCTCGGTTTTGGGATCGGCCGGTTGCTGTGCAGCTACATCATTACCGAGATGGAAACCGATCTTTTCCGCATCCCGTTCGTGATCGAGCCGAGCACCTATTCGTTCGCCGCGACGGTTGTACTGGTCGCCTCCGCGCTGTCGGCGTTGGCGGTGCGCCGCCGGCTCGATCATCTGGATCTAGTCGAAGTGCTCAAGACGAGAGAGTAGACGATGAAACGAAAACGAAGCTGGGGTTTGTGGATCGTCGCTGCGGCCATCGCGGGAGCCGTCGCTTGGGGCTTCCGCCCGCAGCCGATTCTCGTCGACACCGCCCAGGTGAGCCGCGGCCGCCTAGCGGTATCGGTCGAAGAAGAAGGCAAGACTCGCGTCGTCGACCGCTTCGTGATCTCGGCGCCGACGGCGGGTTACGTTCGCCGAGTCGAGTTCAAGGTAGGGAACACAGTCCGTCGAGGTCAGACTCTGCTGCGGCTCGACCCGCTGCGCGCGGCCGTGCTCGATCCTCGCGCCCGCGCCGAGGCCAAGGCGCGCGTCTCCACGGCGAGGGCGGCCGTTGCGGTAGCCGAAGACAGCGCCGAAGCAGCGGCGGCAGACGCCAGCTATTGGGAGAATCAGCTTGCCCGGCTCAAGAAACTACTCGAAGCAGGCCTGACGCCGGAGGAGGAGGTACGCCGCGCCGAAGCCGAATTCGATCGCACACAGGCTAGTCTGAGCTCGGCGCGGGCCCAGGTCGACGTGGCTCGGCTTGAAGTCAAGACGGCGCAAACGATCCTCGATCACTCGGCGGTTTCTCCGGGCGAGCCGGCGGAGACGGTGACGGTGCGGGCTCCGGTGTCGGGCGCGATCCTGAAGATTGTGCGCGAGAGCGAAGGCGTCGTACAGCCGGGTGAATCGGTCGTCGAGATCGGCAACCCGCGCGGGCTTGAGATTGAGGTCGAGGCTCTCTCGGCGGACGCAGTCAGGATCGCGGTCGGCGGCCGCGTACTGCTGGAGCGCTGGGGCGGCGAGAGGCCTCTCGAAGCGCGCGTTCGCACCATCGAGCCGACTGGGTTCACCAAGATTTCGGCGCTCGGCGTGGAAGAGCAACGCGTGCTGATCATCTCCGACATCGTCTCGCCGCCCGAGGAGTGGGAAAAGCTCGGCGACGGCTATCGCGTTGAGGCGAGCTTCATCCTGTGGGAAGAGAACGACGTACTACAGATCCCCTCCAGCGCATTGTTTCGCCAAGGGGAGGGCTGGACAGCTTTTGTCGTCGAGGAAGGAATCGCCCAGAGGCGCGAGATCGAGGTCGGCCGTCGCAATGGGCTTGCGGCCCAAGCTCTCTCCGGGGTATCTGAGGGCGATGTGGTGATTCTCCATCCCGACGATGCGGTCGAGGACGGGGTAGAAATCATCCGCCGGAATGGGAGCCGCGTACACGAGTAAGCGGCGAACAGCCTACTCCGCCCGAACCAGCCTAATATCGCCGCGTCTGGTGTGAAGCTCCATCCGCGGCGCGGCGGCGGACGCCTCAATGGCGAGCTCGCTGTCCTTCTCAGGAGACTCGGCAAGCAGCTCGTTGCGAACTTCGCCGCGCTCGCTTTCGGCTTCGATCGCGATGTTTTGATCCGGGTTGAGCGCAGCCTCGATGTCTCCGCGCTGGATCCGCGCCCGAATCCCGCTCCAACCGGACGCGCTGGGAACCAGCTTGATGCGCCCGCGCTCCGCGACGATCTCGGCCTCGCCCGTCCACTCGCTCAACTCGATCTGGCTGGGCTTCTTTGTCTCCAACTTGAGCGGACCGTTCGGGCGTTCAAGCTTGACGCTTCCGCTCTCCCACTCGAGCGAGCCAGGCAGCCCGGCGCAGAGCAGCCGTCGACGGCGGGAGATCGCCTCGATCCGCCCGTCGACTTCTTCCATCTCGACTTGGCGGAGGAGATTTCCCTCCAGTCGAACCGGCCCCTTGACGCGCCGCAGCTCAACCTGACGCATCGAGCCGTCGAGGTCAAGGCCCGCCGCAAGGTCCTCCGCGATCAGCTTCTTGTTGCCGCGCAACTTTGCGTTCACGTCCCCGCCGATCCGACGCAACTCGACGGAGGTGGAGCCCGAAACCGAAACGGGCCCGTCGATATCTTCGATTTCCAATTCACCCGAATAGTCCTCAATCCGCAGCGTCGCGCCGCGCGGCAGCGACATTTCCCCTCGGCGGCGGACGCGAATCCCGCGCCGTTGCGCCGTCGACGACGCGGTGATCACAAGTCGGCCGTCTTCAAGCGATGAGACCGTCTCTGTCACGGTGCGCGCCTCGTCCGCAGTCGCCGAGTCGACGGCTCTTACGATCTTCGAGCCGCGTAGCCGCAGCGCGCTGCTGTCGTCGCCCCGGATCGTCAAACGGCCGCGGTAGCCGTTCAACACGACTTCGCTCGCCTCGGCGAGGTCGACGCCGTGCTCCATCTGGTACTCGTGCTCATCGCCGAGCACTTCCTCGAGTTGCCAGGGCAGCTCGAACCAGGCGGCCTCCTTGTGGTGCCAGGCATGCGTGACGGAGCCCGCCGCGCACAGCGCCAACGCAAGGACAACGGCTCCGCCTCCGGCTGCGCGCGGCGCAGGACGGTCGAGCAGACGAGCAGCACCGTCTTCGATCAGCCGAAACGCCCCCCACCCTATCAGTAGCCAAGGCCAGTAGTCGGCGAACAGCCGTCCGAATGAGAGGTCCGAGTAGAAATTCCGGATCAGCAGGACGACGCCGAGAGCGATGATCGCAAGCGGCGCGAACAAGGACTTGCGGCGCATGGCGCTAGCTCCCCTCGGCGGGTTGCCGGTTGCGAGTCAAGTGGTCGGCCACGCGCAGCAGTCCGCCCAGTACAAGCAGTGCGGGCCAGCTTTCGCCAACTGAAAAGCCGCCTACGTATTGATTCCAGAACAGCGCACCCAGCGTGAGGACCAGCACGGGAATCGTCACCGCTCGAATCCAAGCGTTCATCTCTCGTTCGCCTCAACGGGCGTCTCAGGCGGTGCGTCGGAGTGGGATTCGAATCCAGCCGTTTGCTCTTCGCGGCTCTGTGCCTGAACGATGGACGTGTAGAGACGATACGCGCCGAAGCCGATCAGCAACAGCGGCCAAAACGGCAGCACTGCCTCGAATCGAAACACGCCGAGGTTGAACAGCAGCAAGAGCACGCCGACCGCGATCACGACGACGCCTACCGCCGGCGATTCACTCGAACTGCGCATCAGCTCGCTGATCAGCCCCGAGAGCTCATCGACCTTCTCGCCTCGACGCAATGCCTTCGCCGTCCGATAGGCTTCGATCGGCATATAGAGCACCATCAACATCAGCATCAAGATGAAGGGGGGGCCGCCGTGGGACGAATCAACAAGGGCGATCAGCAGGCCAAAGATGATGACGTGCAGGAACCCCTTCACATACTGCCCGTTGTAGACCGCGCCCAGGCCCGGCACCAGGCCCAATAAGCCAGCTAAGACAGGCTGAGGCAGATCCGAGTCAACTGTCGAAGCAGGGGGGCGGGGTCGTGGAGGAACCGGCGGCGGTGCGGAACTTTCGTCCGCGGAAGCCCCTGGGACCGCTTCCGGCTGAGAAACCGCTTCCGTGGCGGGCTCGGGCTCGACGTCGATTGTCGATCCGTATCCGGTCGCGGCGGCCAGATTCTCGGAGCACTCCTCGCAATACGGCACGCCGTGGGAGTCCTTCCTGCAACTGCTACAGACGCCTTTGCCACAATTCCGGCAGAAGGCCTCCACCGTACGGTCAGGACAGCTAGGGCACTGCATCAGCGGCCCTCCTCTTGATTAGGCGGCTCCGCCGGCGAATCCTCGCCCGACACTTCCCCAGGTTCGGAGGCGGCGGGGTAGCCAGTTTGAAGCTCGTAAAACATCGCCGCCGAGTCGTAGATCTCCTCGACGCGATCCCAGGCGCCCCTGACGCCCAACTGTACTGATTCCACAATAGCCGTCGGCGAAGCTTGGCCTTGCCAATTCTGCACCGCCCGCTTTCCGTAGAAGGTCATCATGGAGAGCGAAAGGACGCTCATCGCCATGCTCATGACAAAGCGCGGCTGCAGCACGGGCTGGAACAGAGGCCGCAGGAAGGAGAAGAAACCGTCGGACTCAACCGCACCGCCTCCCACCGGAGCCAGCGCTCCCCCGATTCCGATGGTGTCGTGGATAATGTCGGCGATCAGTTGCGGCGGCGGCTCTACCGAAGGCGCTTCGTGCAAAAACGCAACCGCGAACTCGGCTTCAGCCAGCGCCTGCGAGCAGCTCGCGCAGCTCAGCAGATGATCTTCGGCGCCGCGGCGGCGATCATGGTCGAGGGCGCCGTCAACGTAGTCGCAAAGCAGCAAATTGAATTCGCGGCACTTCATCCCTGCACCCCCAACGCGCGAAGCTGGCGGGCCAACTCACGACGGCCGCGGTTGATACGGCTCTTGACGGTTCCTTCCGGGATCTCCAGCGTCTGTGCAATCTCGCGGTATTCAAGTTGTTCGAGGTCGCGCAAGATCACCGCCTCGCGCAGCTCGGGCGAGAGCTTTTGCAGTGAGCGGCTCAGCAGCTCTGAGGCCTCACGGCGGTTCACGAGTCGCTCGGCGTCGGCGCCGAGGCCGGACTTCTCTTCGAGCGCAAAAATCTGATCTTCTAGCGGATCGAGCGCTTGGTCCTTGCGGGTTTTCCGATAGTTGTCGATTAGCAGATTGCGCGTCAGCCGGAGCAACCAGGTGCGAAAAGCTCCCGATTCGGGATTGAACGTGTGCAGCCGTCGAAAGACGCGTAAGAACACTTCTTGGGTCAAGTCCTGCGAGTCCTCGCCCCGTCCGGTGAAGCGGTAGCACGCGCCGTAGACTAGACGGGCGTGATTGCGGACCAGCTCTTCCCACGCTCCGCCGTTCCCGTTCAGACACTGCTCAACCAGCGCTGTGTCTCGTTCCATGCGCTCTCGGGCGACCTGACGGGCCGTGTCGGAGTCCGATCCGGCTCCTCCCCAGCAACGGTCCCACGGGCTTAGTATCGCTTCCGAAGTCATCTTTTTATCACGTTCCACCTATAGAAACGTGCCGGCGGCGGAAATGTTCATTCCAGAAGCGCTTTTTTCGCGCTGTCCATTGGGCTGGTGGCGCCGTACAAAGTGGGATAGAATCAAAGACCTAGCGCCCGGGGCGCTCTCCAAGCCCATCATGTTGTGCCCCTTTTGCGGCCACATCCACGACAAGGTCGTCGATTCGCGCGAAGCGAAGGAAGGCGACGCCATTCGTAGGCGTCGCGAGTGTCTCGGTTGCGGCCGGCGCTACACCACCTATGAACGGATCGACGAGATCCCCTACATGGTCGTCAAGAAGGACGGCCGGCGGGAGAAGTTCGACCGCCAAAAGGTTCTCAACGGCCTGCTAAAGGCCTGCGAGAAGCGCCCCGTTAGCATGAGCCAGCTCGGCGAAATCGTCACCGAATCCGAAGCTCTCGTGATGGATGCTTCCGACCGCGAGTGCCCCGCTTCGCGCATCGGCGAGAAGATCATGGAGAGCCTACGCGCCGTCGATGGAGTAGCTTACGTGCGCTTCGCCTCCGTTTACCGCGATTTTCAGCGCGAGGAGGAGTTCCTGGCAGAGCTGGCAGCCTTAGACAAGGCCGAACCTGACGGTTGAGTCCATCACCCCAGGCGTCGCAGAACCGTCGCTCCGGGCCACAAGATCTTAACAAATGTCTTGTCAAGAACGGAGTTTTCGGCAATACTTAGGGGTAGAACGCCTAAGAAACGCAACGGCGGCGGTTTACTTCCAGACGCGGACAATCACTTCGGGAACCTTGGCGCCCACCAGATGGGACGCTTCTCCAACATTGGAGCCCCCGAAGACTTGGTGTCCAACATCCCGGAAACGCTCGCATTAGACACTTTCGGGCTTGTAGCTCGTCTAGCTTCGGCTTGGCGGGACGTGCCTTGTAACAGGCGGAGCTGTGTGCTCCGGATGTGTTATCCGCCTAGGAGGCAGAGTGGACCACTTCGACGATTTTACCCCCCCCAAACAAGATCCCTTCGCCACGGTAGCGACCGCCGAACCGCGCGACTCCCGAGAGTCCGCCGACACTGAAAGCGCGGCGCCTGTTCAGGAAGAAGCAATCTATACCGATGATCCGGTTCGAGTCTATCTCCGCGAGATGGGCGCGGTGCCCCTGCTCACCCGAGATGGAGAGGTTGACTTGGCTCGCCGAATGGAGCGCGGCAAGATGCAGGCCCGCAGGGCGATCTCGCGCTCTCCGCTGGTTGTCACGCGTTTCCTTGAGCTCTACGAACAGATAAAGAAAGGCGATGTGACGATCGAGTCCGCCATCTTGCACGGCGACCCCGAGGAGTCCGCAGAGGCCAAGGAAAAGCGCTTGGCCGGCGTGCGGCAAAGAATGCAGCGGGTGATTCGCTCTCAGCGTCGACTCAAGACGATCGAAGAAAAGCTTGAAGCGACGGCCACACGACACGTCCACGTTCGGAACCGGCTCGTTTGGCAATTTCGGCGGGCGACCATTCACACATCGATCTCGATTCAAGTGGTTCCGCTGCAACTGCCCCGGTGGACCGAGTTTCAAGACGAGTTGACCGCGGTCGAGAAGCGCCTCGCCTCACTCGAACAGCGGGTCCGTGAGCTTCGGGCGCAGAAACCCAAAAACGCCGCGGTCAACGCCGCGCTCAAGGAAGCCCGCCGCGAGTTGGCAGCGGCCGAGAGCGAAACCGGTCTGGGGTTTGATCAGGTTCGCCTGACGATGCGCCGGGTACGCGCCGGCGACATCGAGGCGGAACGAGCCAAGAAAGCGCTAGTCGAAGCCAACCTGCGCTTGGTCGTCTCCGTCGCCAAAAAGTACGTTAACCGCGGCCTGCATCTGCTTGACCTGATCCAGGAAGGCAACATCGGCCTGATGCGCGCCGCCGAGAAGTTCGAGTATCGACGCGGCTACAAGTTCTCCACATACGCCACATGGTGGATTCGCCAGGCGATCACGCGCGCCATCGCGGACCAGTCGCGCACCATTCGCATTCCGGTCCACATGAACGAGAGCATGAACAAGTTCTTGCGCGCCTCGCGCGAGCTTGAGAAAGAGCTCGGCCGCACGCCGACGAACGACGAGATCGGCGAGCGCATGGAGATTTCCGGCGAAAAGGTTCAAAAGCTCAAGACGATCTCGCGGGACCCCGTTTCCCTCGAGACCCCCGTCGGCCGCGACGGCGAGTCCGCTCTCGGCGACTTGCTCGAGGACCGTTGGGTCGGCTCCCCGGTTGACGCCGTTATCGACGGCAACGTCCGCGAGGAGACTGCCGGCGTGCTCAAGACTCTCTCGCCCAAGGAAGAGAAAGTCATTCGCATGCGCTTCGGCATCGGCTGCGACCGCGAGCATACGCTTGAAGAAATCGGCCAGGAGTTCGCCGTTACCCGCGAGCGCATTCGCCAGATCGAAGCTAAGGCGTTGCGGGCTCTTCGCGGCCCCGATCGTGCTCGCCGACTGCGCGCCCTGATGGCCGCCAAGCCCTAGGGCCGCGCTGCAAGTCGAGAGTCTGTCCTAAACCGCGCCGAGACGATGTCTCGGCGCGGTTTTCTTTTTCTGCTAGGGCATTAGCCCAACTCCGAAAGCTCCGCCTGCGATGCTACAATCCTCGAAGTAGCTTTTTTTCTATACCTTAGGAGCGATCCGCTTTGTCGGCCGCCTCGGTTTCCGTCGTCATACCCGCCTACAATGAAGAAGAACGCCTCCCGCCTAGCCTGGAGCGTGTGGCAGAGTATCTCCGTGCGCGACCCAAGCGGGAGGCCGAGATCGTCGTAGTAAATGACGGCTCGAGCGACCGAACCGCTGAGGTAGCCCGCCAGGCCGCTGAGCGCCTCACCGGCGGCAATGTCCGCGTCCGCGTGCTGGACAACCCAGGTAACAAGGGCAAAGGCTATAGCGTTCGCCACGGCATGCGCAAAGCCGAGTGCGAATGGGCGCTGTTCACCGACGCCGATCTCTCCTCGCCGATCGAAGAGCTCGACAAGCTGACCGAGGCCGTCGAGAGTGGAGCGTACGAGGTAGCCTTCGGCTCCCGGGCGCTGGACCGCTCCTTGGTCGGTAAACACCAGCCCATGTTGCGCGAGATCGCCGGACGAAGCTTCAACCTGTGCGTTCGTCTCGGCGCCGGTTTGCCCTACAAAGACACTCAATGCGGTTTCAAGCTGTTTTCGCGACGCGCCGCCCAAGCCGTTTTCGCCAAGCAGCGCATGGACGGCTTCGGCTTCGACGTTGAGATCCTCTTCCTGGCCCGCAAGCTCGGCTTCCCCGCCGTCGAGGTCCCGGTGCGCTGGTTCGACGCCGAAGGCAGCAAGGTCTCAACCCTCAACGGCCTCAACGCGTTTCTCGATATCATTCGAGTGCGATGCAACGACCTGCTTGGACGTTACTCCTAGCCGTCTGTGCGGCTCTGGCTTCCCCGGCGCCCGCCGAGAACTATTCGATCTCTCCGGCGGAAGGCTCGCACTTTACGTTGCGCGTCTCGAAGACAGGTCTGCTGTCGGGAAAGGTTCACGTTTTTGTCTTCGAACGCTACTCGGGCCAGCTCGACTATGACGCCGCTGACCCCACGGCGTCGAGCGTCAAGCTGCATATCGACACCGAATCGATTGTCTGTAAGGACGACTGGGTGAGCGACAAGGACCTCGCCAAGATCGATAAGGAAGCCCGCGAGAAGATGCTGGCCGTCGAACGCTACACGCAGATTGCCTTCGTCTCGCGCCAAGTGCGAAAGGGCGCGGCGGACGGCGCCTTCGAGGTGCAAGGCGATTTGACGATCCGCGACCGGACCAAGCCCGTAGCGGTGACGACGACCCTCCGCCTCGACGCCTCCGGATCGCTGGCTTTCGAGGGCAAGGCGGTCGTCAAGCTCAAGGACTATGGCCTCAAACCACCATCGGCCGCTTTCGGCATGATAGGCACGAAAGATGAGATGGATCTGGAGTTTAGGCTCGTCGCGCGCCCGGCGACGGCTCACGAAGCCGGAAACTAGGCCGACCCTCGCCTTCGCGGCCAATGCCACGCCGACCGGATTGACCCGGAGGCGGCCGTCGGATTCTCTGGATTCTTAGCGGCTCACAGGTCAAGGGGAGCGTTCTGAACCAAGAAGCTTATTGTCGCCTCGACGCCGCAACTGCTGCAGCTACAGCACTTACAAGCCCTTAGCCGACTCCTTCGGCAGTTGCGGGACAAGCCGCCGAGGCGCACGAGATATACCGCGCCAGGAATAGGAGGCGTAAGGCAAACCCCTAGTACACCCAGTACTCGCGGTCTATCACAAAACTATCAGAACACCTGATATGTTACTGAAAATAAGTAAGATAGACTACTCTCATCGGACCTCTGGATCGACTTCTTAAGGATCGGAATCTCACCGTTCTTGCGATCGGACGGGATTCGTCTGTGAAAGATTGTATCGACCGGCCCGGTCACAGAGCGTGGCGCACGGTTCTAGCCTGTCTGAAAGACCGGCGCGGCCAGAACCTTGTCGAGCACAGCGTGCTGATCGGCGTCTTGGCGCTAGCGGCTGCGTTCGGTCTATCCAACTTGTCGGCGAACATTCGTGTTGTCTTGACTCATGTGCAAGAAGTCCTGGAGCAGCAGCTTCCCCCAGGCAATGGCAACTGCGGGAATCCTAATCCAGGAACTAGGGGAGGGAGAAGCCCATGCGCACCATAAACGCAGCGGTGCTTACGAACAAGCTTCCGGCGCCTTCGGAGGTACCGGCCGACGAGCTGCGGCAAGCTCTCGACCAAGAAGTTCTCCGACGTATCCAGAAGATTCTGCCCGGACTGGCGGCGTTTCACTTCGTCGCCGCGACGTCGCACTTGGCCAAACTCGATCCAGGCCAAGGACTGCTGTTGGGCGGCCTTTTCGGCTTCACTTCGCTGGTCTTCGTCGCACTCTCGCTGGGAACCGGTTATCGCCGCATCCCGGCCAGCGGCGCCCAGGCGACCGCCTTCGCGGCGGCAATGGTGGTCTTGTCGGCTGGCTTCGTCGAGCTCTGGGTTCTTGGGCAACCGGAATACACTCTGTACCTGATGTTGCTGCTGGTCGGAGCGGCCTGCACTTTTCTGTGCAACCAGCGTTTCATTAAGCTGCTGGTGGTGACGTTCGCAGGCTGGATTGTTACCGTCTGGCTGGCTCTGCCCGCCTCGGAATGGCTCCTCTTGCTTACCTTCGGCTGCGGCCTGGTGCTCTCGGCCGTCGTTTCTTCTGTCGTCCATCACGCCCGCCTATCCCATCAGCGCGCTCTGCATACCGAGCGATTGCAGGAAGCCGGGCGTCGCGCGCTTCTTCAGGAGAGCCGAGAGCGCTACGAAGCAGCCATCTCGGGAGCTAACGACGGCCTCTGGTTCTTGGATCTGCGCAACCAACTCTTCTATTGCTCGCCGCGCTGGTGCGCCATGCTCGGCCTGACGGAAGACGAGGCACTCAGCGATCCCGACCGGTGGCTCATTCGCATCCACCCCGACGACGGAGACGCCTTCCGAGGCGCGCTCAGCGCGCACCTCGCTGGTGAGACCGACCGCTTCGAGTGCAAGCACCGCATCCGGCACAGTAGCGGTGGTTACCGTTGGGTGCTCAGCCGCGGACTCGCGGTGCGTGACGAGGAAGGTCGCCCGATCAGCATCGCCGGCTCGCAGACAGACGTCACCCACGTCACCGAGATTGAGCGCAAGCTGCTGCACGACGCCGTGCACGACAACCTCACCGGATTGCCCAACCGCAACCATTTCATGGAGCGGCTCGAGCAAGCCATCGCCGCGAGACACTCGCTTGGGGTACTCTTCATCGACCTCGATCGATTCAAGCCGATCAACGACACACTGGGCCATTCCGCCGGCGATCTTCTGCTCGGAGCCGTCGCCGAGCGGTTACGCGGCTGTTGCCGCGCCGGAGACACGTCGCGCGTCTGGGCGGCGACGAGTTCGTCCTCCTCCTCGACAACCTTCGCGACAAGGACGAAGCGATGGAGATGGCGGCCAAGATCCGTCAGGCCGTCGAGCAGCCATTCCAAATCCGTGCCAACCGAGTGGCCGTAAGCGCCAGCATCGGCATTGCATCCTGCTGCGGCGCCGACTGCAACGCCGAGGACCTGCTTCGCAACGCCGATATTGCCATGTACTACGCCAAACGCTCCCACGGCCGCGAGCGACTCCGATTCTTCAGCTCCGACATGCTCAAAGGCGTCGAGGAGTCGTGGCGTTTGCAGAACGATTTCCGCGACGCCATTAGGCGCCGGGAGCTGGTTCTCCAGTACCAACCCATGATGGATCTGGCAAGCGGCGAGATCCGCAGCGTCGAGGCTCTGGTGCGTTGGCGCCGCCCGGACGGAACGCTGCGTAGTCCAGCCGACTTCATTCCCGCCGCCGAGGAGACGGGTATGATCGCCGAGGTCGGCGAGTGGGTTCTTCGTAACGCTTGCTTCCAGAGCGCCGAGTGGCGCCGCGCTGGATGCGCGCCGCTCTCGATGGCAGTCAACGTTTCCGCGTACCAGCTTATCCGGCCGGATTTCTACGAGACGGTACAGCGAGCGCTGAGCGACGCATCTCTCCCGCCCCGCTCTCTAACCCTCGAGCTGACCGAGTCCACTCTGATGGAGAACGCCGAAACGACGTTGCGAGTCTTGCGACTTCTCTCTGAGAGCGGAGTCGGCATCTGCATCGACGACTTCGGTACGGGATACTCCTCACTGGCCTATTTGCAGAACGATGTCTTCGACAGTCTCAAGATCGACCGTGGCTTCGTCTCGGGGATCTCCGATCACGGCGGAGCTTCGCTCATCGGCGGAATCATTTCCCTCGCGCACGGCATGGGCATGAGCGTCACTGGCGAGGGAGTCGAGTCGCCTGAGCAGCTTGAAGCGCTGCGGGCGCAGCGTTGCGATCAGATCCAAGGTTTCCTGATCAGCAAGCCGCTGTTCGCCGAAGATTTCTGCGCGTATCGCGAAGTGACGGCCGGTCCGATCGCCGGGCCCGTCCGGGTCGGCGATTCGCGTGGGCGCGTGGTAGAGATGTCGGGAAAAGCGAGCCTCATCTCGGCCTAGCACCGAAAGGAGCCCGGGTCAGGCGGAGAATCCGCCGGCCTTCTCGAAAGCGTCGGCCAACTTGAGCATCTTCGCTTCCTCGAAGTGCCCGGTCAGGATCTGCATACCCACCGGCAAACCCTCCGACGTCTTGCCGCACGGCACGCTGATCCCCGCCACACCCGCGAGAGAAGCGGTGATCGTGTAAATGTCGGAGAGGTACATTTCGAGCGGATCGGCGGTCTTCTCGCCCAACTTGAAGGCCGGCGTCGGACAGACCGGCGTCACGAGCGCATCTACCTTTTCAAACGCGTCGCGGAAATCTTTCGTGATCAGCGTGCGGGTCTTCTGAGCCTTGCGATAGTAGGCGTCGTAGTAGCCCGAGCTCAGCACATAGGTTCCCAGGATGATCCGCCGGGTTACCTCTTTGCCGAAGCCTTCGTGGCGCGAGTTGCGGTACATGTCGCCCAGCGTCTCCGATTCCTCCGAGCGCCGCGAGTAACGCACGCCGTCGTAGCGCGCCAGGTTGGCGCTAGCCTCGGCAGTGCAAATCAAATAGTAAGCGGCGACGGCGTACTCGGTGTGCGGCATGCTCACCTCAACGGTTTCACAACCAAGCTTGCGCAGCGTCTCAAGGCCGGCCTCCACACGGGCGGCGACCTGGTCGTTCAATCCCCCCTCGAAGTACTCTTTGGGGACGCCGATCTTCATGCCCTTCACGTTGCCGTCGAGCGCACCGACATAGTCGTCGACTGCCGCTTCGGCCGAGGTCGAGTCCATTGGGTCTCGGCCCGCTATGACGTTCATCACCTGCGCCGAGTCTTTTACGGTGCGCGAGAAGGGTCCGATGTGGTCGAGCGAGCTGGCAAAGGCGACGAGACCGTAGCGCGATACGCGCCCGTAGGTGGGCAGCACCCCGACCACGCCGCAAAACGAGGCGGGTTGGCGAATAGAGCCGCCGGTGTCGGAGCCCAGCGAGATTGGAGTGAAGCCGCCGGCAACAGCCGCGGCGGATCCGCCGCTCGATCCCCCCGGCACTCGATCCGGCGCAGCCGGGTTGCGCACGGGATAGAACGCCGAATTTTCGTTCGACGATCCCATAGCGAACTCGTCGCAGTTGGTTTTGCCGATTATCACGGCGCCGGCTTCTTCAATCTGCTTAATGGCTGTAGCGCTGTAGGGGGCCGTAAACTCCTCGAGGATTTTCGATCCGCAGGTATTGCGTAAGCCCTCGGTCATGATCACGTCTTTAACTGCTATAGGTACGCCCGCCAGCGGACCCAGCGGTTCGCCCGCCGCGAGCGAGGCGTCTACTCTCTTGGCGGCCGCGGCGGCTCTCTCGGGCGAAAAGTGGAGAAACGCGCCGCAAGCTTCGTTCGCTTCGCGGCCCAAGCGCAAAGCTTCTTGCGCCAGCTCGGCTGCACTGAACTTCTTTTGCTCGAGGCCGGAACGGATCTGGTCGACCGTGAGGCTCCTGTAGTCTTCCATGTCGGCTAGCGCTCGATCACAAGCGGAACTTTGAAGTGACCGGCGCCGGCGAGCGGGGCATTCACAAGCGCCTGATCGGCGCTGAAACTTGCCTTCGGCTCATCCACGCGCAGCGTCGATGTTTCGCTTCCCTCGAAGAGCACGTGCGACATCGGTTCGACACCCCGCGTGTCGAGCTCCTTGAGCTTCTCCACATAGCCCAGGATCTCTTCGAGGTTGGCCTGATAGTCGCGAACTTCTTCGTCGCTCAGGTTGAGGTTGGCGAGATCGGCGATGTAGCGAACCTCTTTTTCGGTGATCTTCACTTGGGCTCCGCATCGGGCGCCGGCGCCGACGAGCGCCCACGCTTCGAATCGAGATAGAGTCGACGGCGAATCGGGTCGATGACGCCGTCGGCGGCGGGGTCGGCCGCGTTTGGCATTTCGGACTCCGTCGGAGGGGCCGGCCGGAAGCGGATCGTCGCCACGGCCTTCGCGCCAAGCGCGCGGTTGAGCTTGGTGCGGATGCGCTCGCGCACCGCGCCCAACTCGTCGAGCCAGGGACCCGGTTCGACGCCGACCCACAACGTCTTGCCGCGCAGCTCAAGCGGTCTCGTCACCCGTGCCAGAGTTGCCCCGGCCGCCCTCTCCCAATAGGCGAACACACGAACGCGACGATCCTCGGGCGACTCGTCGGCTGCGGGGTAGAGCGTGGAGACGATGTCGGCTGCGGGGTGCACAAAGGATACGCGAAACAAGCCCAAAAACGGCTATTTTAGCACGCTCCTCCGCGGTAAGAATCCTGCCTTGCCGCATCTCGATTGCTTCTGCCGCCTTCGAGGCCGACAATAGCGGATAGGAGTGTTGTCTTGTGACGAACCAACGCCTAACATTGTTCCTGTTCGTGGCACTTGCCCCCGCGCTTTGCGCCCAAACCACGCTCACTCAGGAGCAGAAGGAACGGTTCCTGGAGACGGCGGAGGTCGTAGGCATCAAAGATCTGTCGGTCGGCATTACCAACTCGCGCCGCGCCACCCTAAATGACGGCTCTCTTACCCACTACGCGCACGTGCAAAACGTCTACGAGCGAAAGGCCAGCGCCGTTACCCCTAAGGGGACCGAGCTCAACTTTGTCGACAGCTACAAGTTCAACATCGCCGCCTATCGGCTCGACAAGCTGCTCGGGCTAGGCATGATCCCGCCCTCGGTTGAGCGCGTAGTCAGCGGAAACTCCTCGGCGGTGACTTGGTGGGTAGACGACGTCTTGATGATGGAGAAAGAGCGCTATCTCAAGAAGATCACGCCTCCCGATCAGGCGAGGTGGAACGATCAGATGTTCAACCTGCGCATCTTCAATCAGCTTGTCTACAATACTGACCCGAACCTCGGAAACGTGCTGATCGACAAGAGTTGGCAGGTGTGGGCGATTGACTTCACGCGTGCCTTCCGTTGGCACAAGCGGCTTGAGAAGCCCGACGCGCTGGGCAAGATCGATCGAGGCGTATGGGATCGTCTGCGGGCGTTGGAGCCGCAAGAGGTTCGCGAAACCATGCGAGGGGTCCTTACCAAGTCGGAGATTGACGGGGTGCTCGCTCGCCGCGAGAAGCTGATCGAGCACTTCGACAAGCTCATCGCGAAACGAGGCGAGGCACAAGTGTTGTGCACGCTCGCGCCGCGTTCCTAAGGCGTTTAGGGCGCGGAATTGACCGGCCGAAAGGTCCTCTCCCAACGCGTCTTGGTGAAAAAGTTGGCGGCGATGTCCGCCAAGTGATCAACGTTCACCCAGTCTTCTAGGCGCTCAGTGGTCGTGCTGTAGGACCAGTAGACGAACATCGGGCGTCCCACGATATTCTCTCTCGGAACGAAGCCCCAGTAGCGGCTGTCGAGCGAGTTGTCGCGATTGTCTCCGAGCACGAAGTAGCTGCCTGCAGGGACCACGATTTCCCCATCGGAGACGTTTTCGGCAATCATTCGCTTGGCCCGCTCAGGCAATCGCTCGACGGGTCCCATCGGGAAGTTGTCTCGATACGGCGCGAGAACCCCGGAGATGTGGCGCTTGTAGGGCTCGACCAACGCTCGACCGTTGACGACGACTTGGCGGTCTTCGATGTGAACGCGATCTCCGGGTAGGCCGATCACCCGCTTGACGTAGTTCTCGCGCTCATCAAGCGGATACCGAAAGACGACGACCTGACCGTGTTCGATCGAGCGACGAGGCGCATGATCCGAGATCCAGCTCAGCGGCGGCCCGAAGCCGAGCTTGTCGACCAGTACGTGGTCGCCGATCAGCAGCGTGCCTTCCATCGACCCGGTCGGGATGACGTAAGCCTGCCCAATACAAACTGTTAGCACGAAGAAGACTACCAGAGTCTGGCCCCATTCCGTCAGCGTCGCGCGCCAGCTCGGATTGAAGATGATTCGCTTCGCCATTGGCTCCTCCCAATCTATCGAGGAGAGGCCGCTTGCCCGTCGCCGCGGGAGCGGCTAGGGCAAGCGGCCAGAGAGGGGGTTTCTTGGTCAGACGCTAGGCGGCAGGAAAGGTTAGCCGCACGAAAGCGATCCGCGCTTTCTTTCGCCCAACACCCGCTAGATGATTTCGTGAAGCTTGCGATGAGCGGTGGGGACGGAGTTGACGTTCGTCCGCAGCGCCTCGGAAGCGATCGTCAAGTAGAGATCGCCGACTGTTCCTGTCACGCGCGTATGCATCCCGCGCTTGAAGTCGCCCGCCCCGCCGGCCAGCAGCATCGCTAGACCTGAGCTCTTATGCGCGTTGGCTTCGGCGTGCTCGTGGATCATCAACGCAAACGTATGGTCGAGCAGGGTACCGTCGCCCTCGGGAATCGAGCGCAGCTTCGCCAGCAGGTAGGCAAACTCCTCGACGTGCCAGCGGTTGATGTCGCGCATAATTCTCTGACCCGCGGGCGACTCGACCTGACCGTGGGTATAGCCGTGATGGCGGTCTGAGGTATGGCCGAGCCACGGGAAGCGCGAGAGTCCCTGGCACTTGGTCAGCATGTAGCTGGCGACGTTCGTTTGACCCGATGCAAAAGCGTGGGCGGTGAGATCGCTTTGTAGCTTGGCGATGCGCGGCCAATCCTTGAGGTCGCCGCCTTCGGGAGGCTGCTCGACAACTTGGTTGTATTCGGGCGGCAGGCTGGCGACGGCGCGCTCGACTTCGCGGACCGAGGTCAAGTACTCGTCCATGCGGAGCCGGTCGGCGGTGTCGAGATCGGCGCGCAACGCCGAGGCGTCGTCGCGCACCGCATCGAGAATGCTCTTCTTGCGATCAATCCAGTGCTCGTCGCGCGAGCCGAAGAGCCGGTCGAAGAGCCGCCTCGGCAGCATCTCCGGAGGCAGCGGACGATCGCGGGCCGCCCAACTCATGTTGCGCTGCACGCTCTCGCCAAAAGACTCCTGGCAAACACCGACTTGAAGGGACCGGAAGCGCGTATCGCCGCCGATTTTCTTTGCGATGATCTGGTCGATCGAGGGTCCGCCGGCGCCGCGCCCGGTGAAAGACATGCCCGACATCAGCGAGCTCATCGCGCGGTGATGATCGTTGCCCGGCCCCGGATCGCGTGCCGATGGGCTATCGAGTCCAGTAACAACATGCACGTCTTTCTTGAATGGAGCGAGCGGCCGTAGACAAGGCGGCAGACGATAGTCCGTGCCGGTCTCGCGCGGAACCCAGTAGCGCTCCAGGATGCCGTTGCCGTTGAACCAGATCAAGAAGCGCGAAGGAATCTCGCGTTCGCCGAGCGCATTCGCCGCCGCGTACGCCGTACCCGACGAGTTGAACATCGCGCCGAGGGCGGGCAGGCCCACGCGAACAGCCACTCCGCCGAGGCTCACGCCTCGTAAAAACGAACGTCTGGAAAGCGGCTTTGCTCCGGGCATGAGTCTAACTCGGACCTCCCATAAAGGGCTTCGAAGTTACGATAGCAAGGATCAACTCACGGAAGCTAAAGCCGGACTCGCGGAAACGCTCCGCGGCCGCCTCAATAGCCTGCCGATCCGCCTGGGTCTCCGAGCGTCCCATTGCATAGCGGAAAAGCTGTTTCGCAACGCATTTTTGGCAAAGCGGCGAGGCGGCCAGCACTTGACCGAGTCCCTTCGGGCTCGAAAACGACGAATCGGGGATGCCCACGACTTCGGCGGTCGCGTCGATCTCGAGTGCGTGCTCGGTCGTCTCTGTCTTAAGCTTCCGCTTCACCTCGTCGCGCGTGGGCGGGATCTTGACGACCTGCTGCCCTCGGTATTGTCCGATAGCGTCGAAGTGCTCCAGGCCGAACCCGATCGGGTCGACTAGGCGATGGCAACTCGAGCAAGACTCGCTCTCCAAATGGGTGCGCAGCCGTTGGCGGTTCGTCATCGGCTTAGCGTCGGTCGGCGCGGGCAGGTTGGCGTTGACCCCGGGCGGGGGCGGCGGCACGTCTTGGCATAAGAAGTGCTCACGAACGAAGAGGCCGCGGTCGGTGGGCGACGTCTCGGAGGGCTTGCTCGTCAGGGTCAGAAACACGCCCTGCCCAAGCACGCCGGCCCGCACCGAGTCCGTCGGATAGCTTACGCGCACGAAGGCTTCCGGGGGCTCAGGCAGTTCGTAGATGAGTGCCAGCTCAGTATTGATAAAAGTGTAGTCGGCGGTGAAGAGCTCCATGAAGCTCTTGTCGTTCCAAACTAGGTCATTGAAAAGTCGCCGCGTCTCTTCGGCCATTGCCGCGGCGAGCTCGGCGTTGAACTGCGGATAGTGCTTGCGGTCGCGGATCGTCTTGAGCGCCCGGTCGAAGCGTAGCCACTGCGCCAGGAACTCTTCCATCGAGGCTTGAGCGCGAGGGCTCTCGAGCATCTCCCGCGCCATGGCCTCGATCTGCTCCGGGCTCGCCAGCTTGCCCGCCGCGGCGAGCGCGAGCAGTTTTTCGTCGGGAATCGTATCCCACAAGAAGAACGCCAACCGTTCGGCGTTGTCGTATGACTCCCAACTCGAGCCCGGACCGTGCTCGACTCGCATCAAGAAGTGAGGCGACTGCAGCATTGCCTCGACGATGATGCTCGCCCCGGCCAGAAAGTCATCGGTCGCTCGAGCCGCCCTGCCGCCTAGCGCTGTGTAGCGTTGCGCTTCGCGGTCGTCTAGCGGGCGGCGGAAGGCGCGCAGGCCGAGCTCGCGCACGAAGCGTTCGAGGCAGTGCTCGTCGGCGGACCCGGATGGCTCGCAGGGAATGAGGTTGTTGCGGTCGCTGCCTCGGAAGGCGTTGCGGGCCAGCCGTTCAGCCGACGCCGAATAGGCTTCCATCAACAGCGGCGAGGTTGACTGACCTTGCGTCTGGTTGCGGAAGCCATGGATGAAGTCTTCGGGAGGAAAGTAGTCCGAGGGACGGCTGAGCTCGCCGAGTAGATCGCGTACGGCGTTGTTGTACTGGCTGTGCGTCAGTCGCCGCACACCGGCATTTTTGGGCCCGGGCGTTGCGGAAGCCGGAGTCTGTTTCGACGCAAGTTCGGCGGGGTCGAATGAAGCGAGTCGGCGGACCCAGGCGAGCAGCAGTTTCTCCTCTTCGCTGCCCTGTTTGACGCGCTCGCCGCCGGGATGCGGCGTTCGATTGGTCGGCTTCAGATAGAGCGGCGAACGTTCGGGATCCTCGCGATCGACGACGACGGCGAGCGAGCGCCCGAATGCTTCAATCGCCTCGATGGAAGCGCCCTCCGGCGGAAACTCGAACCGAGTTCCCGCAGCAACGCCGTTGTCGTTGTGGCAAAGCTGGCACTGCGCCCGCTGCATCGCCGGGTAGAGCTTTTCGGAGAACAGGTAGTCGTCCGGCGCCGCGGCGAGCGCTCCCGCGACGGCGAGAAACACGGCGGATAGGCAAGAGAGGCGCATGCGATGTCGGGTTCAGTTTAACATCGACTCAGCCGCGAGCCCGTAGAGGCCTCATGCTAATAGGGCGGTGTAAACTTCGACGTGCTATCCTTAAGAGGTCATTTCGACGGCTCGCGTTCCTCGCGGCCTACGGCGCACAACAGGTTCCTTCGGGACGCGCCGTTTTGAATTCCCCTCCTACCTGTCTCTGTTGTATAGGTCTGAGCGATGCGGCGTCCGTGCGCGCATTTCGCGCCGGCCGCTCGAGAGAGATCTTTTCGTATGTCTGAAACTAACGCCCGGACTGAATCCGGGTTTCTCCGATTTTCCCTGGAGCCGCGCGTACAGCGCGGATTGGATGCAATCGGATTCGCCGAGCCTCGTCCGATTCAAGCGGAGACCATTCCCGCTGGTCTTGAAGGACGCGACGTGCTCGGACTGGCGCATACCGGAACCGGCAAAACCGCCGCGTTCGTTGTTCCCATCCTGCAGCGTTTGCTTGCGAAGCCGCGGCCCGGCCCGCGCGCTCTGATCGTTGCGCCGACGCGCGAGCTCGCGATGCAAATCCACGCCGAGCTGAAGACTCTGGCGCAATTCACCGGCGTCAAGGCCATTACCATTTTCGGCGGCGTTTCGCAGGGCCCGCAAGAGCGCGGGCTGCGCAGCCGCCCCGACATCATCGTTGCCTGTCCAGGCCGCCTGCTCGACTTGATGCAGCAAGGCTTGGTGAAGCTCAACGGCGTCGAGGTGCTCGTGCTCGACGAAGCCGACCACATGTTCGACATGGGCTTCTTGCCCGACATCAAGCGGATTCTGTCGGCTTTGCCTCAGCAGCGTCAGAATCTGCTTTTCTCAGCGACGATGCCGCGGGAAGTGCGTGGGCTGGCGGACCAGACGCTGCGCAAGCCCCATACCGTTCAGTTGAACCACGGGCAACCTGCCGAAACGATCGAGCACGCGCTCTACCCCGTGCAACAGAGCCAAAAGTTCAATCTATTGCGGCACTTGATGGAGGATAAGGAGTTCAAATCCGCAATCGTATTCCTGCGGACCAAGCATCGCGCCAAGCGGCTCGCCGAGCAGCTCGACAAAGCGGGTCACAGCGCGGTAGCGCTGCAGGGCAACATGACCCAGGGACAGCGCGACCGCGCCATGACCGGATTCCGCAACGGGCGCTTCGATGTGCTTGTGGCGACCGACATCGCGGCACGCGGTATCGACGTCGCCAACATCTCACACGTGATCAACTTTGACCTGCCGAATACGCCCGACGCCTATACTCACCGCATCGGCCGCACCGGCCGCGCTGAGTGCAACGGCAAGGCGTACACGTTCGTCTCGGCGGAAGACTATCCGGCGGTGCACGCCATAGAGCGACGTCTGGGGTCGAAGATCGAGCGCCGTGAAGCGCCGGGGTTTGTAACGTCGAAGCCGCCGGCCGACGCTCCGCTCACCTTGGCCGCCGAGCGCCGTCCGCGACCCGGCGGATTTAAGCCCGCTTTCTCGGAGGGGCCGTCCAGGGGTCGCCCCAGGAGAACAGGCGGACCGCGTCGCCGCCGCAACTCGACACACGGTCGCTAGTCGGCGTTATCTGCAAGGGTTGGCCGCGAGCCCCGTCGCGGCCAACCCTTGTGTGCTCTGCGCGGGCGTTGCGTTCATCTATTCCGCAGTCCCGCCGCTCTACGACCCAAGTAGAGAATCGTTGTGCGGGCGCTTCATTGGGCACGTTCGTTGAGTTCGACGCGCAATCTCGTCCGTTTGAACGAAAAAGCGCGCGCCTCGCCAACTGGCCCGCCGCATCAGCGAAAATAGGGCTCGCTCGACAAGACTTGTAGCTATGCTTGCGCGGGGGTGTAAGGTAGAGTCGAGAACGCATGGACTCGCGCCCGCCTTGGCCTTTTGAGGATGAGCTGTCGGCTCAGCCTCCGCGCAGCCTCCGCCTGACCCAGGCGAGGAAGTGGACGCTTGCATCATCCGGCGCCGCGCTTGCATTGGCGTTGGCCAGCGGATCGTGGGGCTTCTTGTCTTTGCCCATCGAGGACCGGACTCCGGTTCTAACGCTCGCCTTTCTCGTATTCGCCGCGCTCGGCGGCTATTTGACGGTACACCTCATCTCGTTTGAGAAGCTGCGTTGGGATCTCGTTCGCGGAGGGCTGCCCGTTGAGGGGATCGTTTTCGAGCAGCGCCGTGGACGAGGGGCTCGGGCGCTTTTCGCGATTTGGTACTCGGCGGAGGGTTCGGAGTGGCGCATCGAGGCGCGCGGCGATGCGAGCCTAGCCGATGTCGGCGACGTAGTGACCGTGTTGTATGAGCCCTCGAACCCGGCTCGCGCACTCGTCTATCGCTTCTCCGGTTGCTTCGCTGAGCCCATCGAGCCCTCCAGCAGCGCGATGGCTCAGTCGGCGTTCCACTCGAGGATCTGATCGATCGTTCCCGAAGAGATCGGGTGATAGCCTGGCCGCGCCTTTTCGTAGATCGACAAAGCGCGCTGCTTCCCTTCCGGCGTTTCGGCCAGCGCCTCGTAGAGAGGTTTGAGAAACTTTCGCCGCCCGACTTCAATTAGGAACCGCTCCACGCGGGCGTCGGCGGCTCGGTAGCCCCGGCGGACGGACTCGAGCAGCCACTGATGAGCAATCTCCGAGTTGCGCGCCTGCGTCAACTCGAACGCCGCGTCGAGCTCCGTCATGCGTTCAAGCGGAAGATCGTCGGGCAGCGTGCGCAGGAAGTGCAGCCACTCCTGGGTCGTCCACGAGGCGGTCGGCAAGGCGTTTGGAGCGATCTCGCCGGCTTGCCAGCGGACGCTTTCCGACTCCACTTGTTCGAAGGCGCTCGAGACGGGGCGCGGGAAGGGTTGCTCAAGACCCGGCTCTTCGATCCAGGCCTGGAGGTCGACCTTCTCTCCAGCCCCGGGCAGCTTTTCGTTGAGTCGAGCCACAAAATCCTCGGTGAGGATGCTCTGAAAGGCGAAGTCGTCAAAGTAAGACCGCAGAAAGTCGTCGAATGCTTCCCTGCCGACGGCTGCTTCGATCGCTACGAGAAACAGCATGCCCTTCACGTAGGGAACCCCCGTGAAGCCGTCGTCGGGATCGCGGCCGATCAGGTCGACATGCAGAATCTGATCGCGCGGCTCGAGATCTCGCATCTCCTCTTCGAGCCCATTCACCTCCAGCAACGATTCCATGTCGGCGCGCTCGCGGCCGTAGACGGCCTCTTGGATGCGGGTTTCGAGGTAGACGGTAAAGCCCTCATTGAGCCAGAAGTCGCGCCAGGTCGCGTTGGTCACCAGGTTGCCCGACCACGAATGCGCCAGCTCGTGGGCCACCAAGTTCACGAGGCTCTTGTCGCCGGCGAGGATGGTCGGGGTTGCGAAGGTCAAGCGCGGATTCTCCATGCCTCCGAAGGGAAAGCTTGGGGGAAGCACGAGCAGGTCGTAGCGTCCCCAGCGATAGGGGCCGTAGAGCTCTTCGACGGCCTCCATCATCGCCTCGGTATCTTCGAACTCGCTTGCCGCTGCGTCGACCACCGAGGGCTCGGCGTAGACGCCGCTGCGCGGACCCATCTCGCGGAAGGACAAGTCGCCGACGGCCAGCGCGATGAGGTAAGGCGGGATTGGCTGCGGCATGCGAAAGCGGTACTCGCCGTCACGGGGCGGGTCCTGTTCCATTTCGGCGCTCATCACCGCGAGCAGATCCTTCGGGGTGCGAATCGTCGCCTCGTAGGTGACGCGCACGCCGGGCGAGTCCTGTAAGGGAATCCAGGTCCGCGCGTGAATGGCTTGTGACTGGGTAAACAAGAACGGGTGCTTCTTACCGGCCGTCTGTGCGGGTTCGAGCCACTGTAGACCCGTCGCCAACGGGCCGGTCGCGTAGCGCACCCGAACGCGCGTGGCTCCAGCGGGCAGTTTAATTGCGAGGGTCCCGCCAAGACCCTCCTCGGTTTCGCCGATAGAGAACTCCGCCGCCTCGAAAACAGCGCCGTCGGTCGAGGCTTCGGCTGATTCGATGCGCAGACCCTTGTTGTCGAGTACGACTTCGTCGGCAGCGGGGTCGAGCCGCTCCACTGTCAGCTCGGCTGTGCCGAAAAGCCTCTTCGCGTCGAAATCCACGTCGAGATCAAGCGCCACGTGGCGGACGCGGACCTCGTTCGGCCTGGAATAGGAGTGGATGTCATTTCGGGCGTCGGGAGATTCGCTCATGGTCGGCGGGCTCGCGCAGGAGAGAGTCGCGATCCACGCCGCCGCACACACAGCAAGGCTCGAAAACTCCATCCGCATTCCCCACATCATAGCCGGGAGCAGCCTGATCGCCGTGCGCCTGTTATTTTGAGAGACGTCATGTTTCGACCAAGCGCTGCTCTTCTTCTCGCTCTCACCCTCGGCCCGGCCGGCTTTACCGCCGAGCTGGATGGCGCTGACTATGATGCCGCCGAGATCATGCGGCGCGCCTTCGACCGCAGCGAGGAGCTCTACGAGAACCTGTTGCGCTACACCTACGTCGAGCGCGTCGAGGAGCGTGACTTCGATTCAAGCGGCCGAGTCTCCGAGACGCGATCGAAGACCTGGGACATGCAGCCCCTCTTCGGGGCGCAGCACGCCCGGCTGATCGGCCGCGACGGCAAACCGCTCTCTCCCGAGGTCGAGGCGAAAGAGCAGCGCAAGCTCGACAGGCTCACCGAAGAGCGCGCCAAGGAGACCAGCGCGCAGCGCGAGCGCCGGCTCGCCAAGGAGCGAGAAGACGGGGATGAGATGCGCAGGATCATCGCCGAGGCCAAGAAAGCCTACGGCTATCGCGTCGTCGGCGAAGAGACGATGCGCGGCCATGAGGCATGGGTGATCGAGGCGACGCCGCGAGCGAGCTACCAGCCGGCTTTTTGGAAGGCGAGCTTCCTCAAGGGCGTTCGCGGCAAGGTCTGGATCGCCAAGCGCGATGACGGCTGGCTCAAGGCCGAAGCGGAGTCGATCGATACGCTCTCGGTAGCTTGGTTCTTGTTTCGCCTCGACAAGGGAGCGACGCTGGCGTTCGAGCAGTCGCCCCTCGACGACGGGGCTTGGATGCTCGACTGGTTCGAGCTGCGATTCAAGGCGAGGCTGGCTTTAGTAAAAGGCTACAACCGCTTGATGCGGGCTGACTATCGGGACTATCGACGCTACGACGCTGCGTCCCCGGAGAAGCCCGAAGCCGAGTGATCGGACCAGATAGCAACGGCAGCGGCTGCAACACCGCCGCGACAACACTGCCGCGCCAACACTGCCGTTCCAACAGAGCCGCGCCCGCGAGGGTGCGGTCGAGAGTTCGGACCACCGCAACTCAACCCGGCAGTTCGCCGATGTGAAAACTCGACCGCACCCTCGCGGGCGCGGCTCTGTCGCGGTATGGGCTCTGTTGCCGGCGCACCAGTCCCTTGGCTAGCGCGCCTCGTGGCAAAAGTCGCACTCGTTCGAGGCGGCCTTGGCGCGGTGGCACTCCATACAGGCGGCCATCGAGATGTCTCGCTCTCGGCTGAGCGCGTCTTTGGATGCGACCTCGCCGTGGCAGTCGACGCAGCTCGCCCCGGCGCGCGCGAGGTGCTCGCGGTGGCTAAAAAACACATAGTCCTGGAGCATGTAGACCGGGGTCCAATCGATCGGTTCGCCGCTTGCGTGAGCGGCGGCGAGCTTGCGAATGTGCGGGCTGTCGGTCTTGACGGCGGCGTGGCAGCCCATGCAGACGGCGGTGTCGGCGATCTCGGCGAAGTCGCCCGGATCGGGGATCGGATGGCACTTGGCGCAATCGAGCCCCTGCGCCACGTGCGTCTTGTGACTGAAGGGCAGCGGTTGCTCGGGCGGCGGATAGATCTTCTTGAGAACGGGCAATTGCTGACCGGCCGCTGCCGCCGCAAAAAGAGTCAGCAAAAGAATCGCCCGCATCCGGGATTCATCCTAGCATCGCAAGCGCGCGAGAATAGGAGGCATGGAGCGATGCTTATGCCGCTCGTGCGGGGCGGTTCTTGAAGTCCGGGTACGCTTCCGCGGCTCGCTGGTGTGGCCGCTCGATCCCGACGCGCCGGACTTCTCAGGGCGCGACCCCGAGTTGCGCGGCGACCTCAAGGACCCGTCGCTGGTCTGCTCCGCCGACATGATGCACCCGACCGGCTTTCGGCTTGAGGATGGGCTGGTGCGGCCTATTGAGGAGCCTTGAAGTGGAACGGCTCAACGGCGGGGCTCTAGAGAAATCGTACGCAAGGGCTCCGCCGCTGGGTTAAGGAAATAGAATCAAGAATCAAGGGGTAGATTCCCGGGCGCAACGAAACCCGACGTTGTAGTACCAGTTACGAGGCACTTCCCCTTCGCGATTTGACGAGCGCAGGCTCCTGGTGAGGCTAAGCCAGAACCCGCCCCGAACGACACGCTCCTCACTCTTGCGCGGACCCTTCGGATCGTGTTCCGGCGAAGAGCCGTAGTAGCCCTCGCCGTACCAGTCCGAACACCATTCCCAGACGTTGCCCGCCATGTCCTGGAGTCCCTCAGATGTCGCCCCGAGCGGGAAAAGGCCCACCGGCGTCGGCGCGTTGGGAGCACCTTCGCCCGCATCGAAGTTTGCCCGAGTCAAGTCCGGCGCCTCGTCGCCCCAGGAGTACTTGCGCCCATCCTCGCCGCGCGCGGCTCGCTCCCACTCTGCCTCGGTCGGCAGCCGTACGCCGGCCCAGGAGCTGTAGGCCGCGGCTTCGTACCATCTGACGTTTACCACGGGCCGTGCGGGGTGGCGCTGTTGCTCTTCCCACCCGTTGGGACTGTCTTGTTCGCCGAAGCCGCCCGCCGCCCAGAGCTCTTCCCGTTGGTAGCCTTCGTCATCCACAAAGCGCTGATACTCGCCGACCGTCACAGGGTAGCGTCCGATCTCGAAGGCGCTCAGCTTCACTTCGTGCACGGGCCCTTCGGTACCGAAGGCTTCTTCATCGTAGTTTGGCTGCGAAGGATCTGCTTCCTGCGCGCCCATCCGGAACGTTCCTGCGGGGATGCGAACCCAGTTGGCCGCCGGGTCGGTAAAGCGCCGGCCGCCGGCCAGAGCCAAGGCGTCAGCAGCGTCGATGCGGTCCCCAAGGTTAATCTTTAGACCTTTGACCGGGTCGAAGATCGCCATCACCGCGCCGAGCGTCTTTTTGTAGGCCGGGTTGGCGGGCTCGTAGCCGTAAGGCCGCAGATTATGCACCATGGCACCCAGCAAGCCGACGCAGCGCGCTCTCTTCGCCAAAGTGGGCCGGTTGCCAAGCTCGGCCAGCAGCTTGGAGACCAACGCGTCGACTTTCTCCTCGCCTTGCTCGTAGAGCGCGCCCGCAAACAACGGTGCCGTCTCGCGCCACTCCGGATAGAGCCGGTCGCCGACTGTCAACGTCTTGATCTGCTCGGCCTCGGCCTGCGCTCCGATGGCGCGAGCTGCCAAGTACTCTTGGAAGGTCAAGTGCCAGAAACGCACGTCGAGGCCGATGCTCTTGATCACTCCGCTGTTGATCTCTTCCTCGGCGAAAAACTCTTCCGCGGTGTCAATGTCTCCCTCAAACTCGTCCGCGATTGCCTCCGCGGCCCAGCGCGGCCTGACTAGCTCCCGGCGGCCTTTCGGGTGCGTTTGCATTGCCAACGCGATCCGGCTAAGCCGGCGGCGGGCGACCTTTTCGCTTACGCGCCCCGGCATGGGTTTGCGAGAGAGCAGCAGCCACTTCAAGATCGACTCGTAGAGCTTTGCTCGGTCATTGGGAAGCCGCTTGTCTCTCAAGAGCACGGCAATGGCCGTGAGCATCAGCGGGTTGCGCGCCATCCGCCGGATCTCAGGCTTGGCCTTAAGAAGAGCTTCGCGGAGCTCTTTGTGGTGCTTCTTCGCGCCCGGCAGATTGCCCGGAAAGAGCCCTTTTGACCACTGCCGAAGGAAGAAGTCGACTGCTTCGGGCTCGAGGGGCTCGACTTGAGCAACCGAGAAACCGGACAGCACAGCCTCGCCCTCATAGGCCCTCGGCCGTGTAGTGACGACGAGCCGGCAGGTCCCAAACTTCGTTACGGCTTTCACGAACATGCGCGCCAGAACCGCGCGCTCCCTGCTCGGGGCCTCATCGAGACCGTCCAACAGCAGGAGAGCTTCGCCCTTGGCCAAAGCTTCCCGGAAAAATTTCTCATCCAGTCCCCAATCGTTGTCCTTGCTCCTCTCCGCGAGGAAGTGAGGAATCCACGCCGGACTATCGCTGAGGGTCGGCCCCTGCTTCCTCTCGCGGCATGCAGTGCGATGCTCACTCAGTTCACCCATCCGGATGTAGATAGGCAAGGGCGAGTCCTCCAGACCCAAGCGCTTCCGTGCTGCCCCGGGGTCGCCCCCCAGACGCGACAGCGCTAACTCGTGTGCGATGTGGCGCAGGAAGGTGGTCTTGCCCGCTCCAGGGTCGCCGACGATGACGACGCGGCGGTGCTTCAGCGCTTCTTCGAGACCGGGATGGGCCTTCTGTCCGGCCAGCGCTTCGCGCTTCGACTTGGAGCCCTGCCCGTCGACTTCCCGAGACATCTTCAAAGGGACGTTCAACTCGTCGATGGGAAAGGGGGGCACCTTGCCCGAGCCGACTTGGAGTCCCCGGATGTCGATGAAGCCGTGCTCGTTCTTGACGGCGGTGAGGTAGGGCTTTAGTTCGACTGTCGGTTCTTGGGCCGCTTTCGTCGGTACGCTCTTTGGCCGCGGATTCCTCTCCCACTCATGGATGGCGCTCCTCAACTTCTCGCGCAGGTTGTCTTCCGTGGTGAAGGTGTTTCGGATGAGGCCGCTGTTGAGCGATGCCTTGAGCTCGTCAAGCCCGCGGGATGCGTCGGCGTCCCGGTCGATGTGCTTGGGCGGCCAGGGGTGGTCTTCATCGACGACGAACGCGAAGACCTCCTTGCCCACATCCAGGGCGCGAAGATATTCAAGCCTCGTGATGCTGTAGCCGTGGTCGCCTGGTTGGTCCTCTGGAACCCAGCCGTAGCGGTACGCCACGATGACCGCCAGAGCATCCGCTTCGTCCACCCGCTCCATACAGGCTTTGTAGGGTGGGCGCTCGCTGCTCGCAGCCCAGTACTCGTTCCGGATGACGGCGTGGCCGGCCTCGACGATGGCTTTCTCCGCTGCCTCGCGGTACGACGCAAGGTCTTCCCCGGTGGAAGAAATGAAGATTCGTTTCGCAGTCTTGGCGGCCATTTTGCTCGGACTCGCCGGAAAGACTGCTCCGGCTGAGCTCGCTCTATAGACTACTCCAACCCCGGGAACAGGGTCGTCCCCGTGCCGCTTGTGTATCATGACGGGCATGAGGCTCTTTCTCCTGACGGCGGCTCTCGCACTAGCCGGATCGCTCTCCGCACAGGAAGGTCAATTGCCCAGTTGGGAGGTTGAGGAGCTCGCAGCCTCACTCGACGAGAACACCACCAAGGTCGAGCAGATCCTTGATGGAGTGCGTCCCAAAGAGTGGATTCAAGACGGGGCGCCGGAGGCCTACGTCACCCAGTACGACGAGCTGAAGGCTGATCTCAACAACCTCCGGCTGTCAGCCCAAGCTCTGGGGCGCTCGCCCGAGAAACTCAGCGTCGTCGTCGACACCTTCTTGTGGCTCGACCGCATGGGCTCGATGCTCGGTTCGATGATTGAAGGCGTGAGGCGTTACCAGAGCGGAGCGATCGCTGATTTGCTCGAGTCCTCGCGCGGCTCCAACGTAGCCGCCGAGGCTGTGCTGAAGGAGTACATGCGGCAAATCGTGGTCGCGACGGAAGCCGAGATGGAAATCGCTCACCACGAGGCGCAGCGCTGCCGAGCATCCATCGCAGGGCGCACTGGCGGACGCTAGAGAACACGATGGAGCCCTTCGCCCCCCCACCGACAGACAACCCGTCGGTTTCTCCCGTCTCGCCGGAGCCGACGGCCGATAGCGAGAGCGGCTTCCGCTGCTACATTTGCGACGAGCCTTCGGAAGAGATCTGCGTTCGCTGCACACGCGACTCCTGCGGCAATCATCTCTGCGGACGTTGCGATTGCTGCAGCGATTGCTGCAGTTGCGACGAGGGTCACTAGGCCGAGCAGCGTACGCCTCGCAATCTTTTCTGAACTTCTCCTCCTAGGCTGCGTATCTAGCTTGCGAAGCCGCCTCCCCAAAGCGGCATCGGAAGTCAAACCACAACGCCGAAGGAGAGGAAGCTCATGCTACGAAGAACAGTAATCGCCGCGGCCCTAGTCGCCGCTCTCAGCGTCCCGCTGGCCGCGCAAGAGGCCAAACCGTGGATTCACGTCCAGGTCATTGAGGCCGAAGACGACGGCGCAACGATCAAGGTCAACCTGCCGCTGGCACTGGCCCAAGTTGCTCTCGACGTCGTACCCAAGAAGTTCCTCGATAAAGGACATCTCAAGCTCGAAGAACACGATATCACCGTCCTCGACCTGCGTCGCCTCTGGCAGGAAGTCAAAGCAGGCGGCGACGCCGAGTTCGTCACCGTCGAGTCCGAGAAGGAGAACATCGCCGTCGCGCGCGTCGGCCAGATGATTCAGGTTCGCGTTCGAGAGACGAAAGAGGAAAAGGCCGAGAACGTCCGTGTTGATATCCCGATCCGGGTCGTTGACGCTCTGCTCTCGGGTGAAGGCGAAGAGCTCGACCTGGTCGCGGCTGTCGATCAACTTAGCGCGGAGCGCGGCGACATCGTCAGCGTAGAAGACGGCGAGACCAGCGTCCGCGTCTGGATCGACGATAAACGAGGTTGATCGTCATGAAGATCGCTCTTGGAGTCGCGGCGGCTTGGGTCGCCCTCATGTTCGCCGCCGCGGCTTCGCAGGGCTGCTTGCTCGTGGACGTTCACGAGAAGAGCGAGGGCTTCCACATCGTTGTTCCCGCGCCGTTGTTTCTGGCCGACGTGGCGCTGATGTTCGTCCCCGAGGATGAGCTGCGGGTCGAAGGACCGCCGGTGGAGGACTTACCGCACTCGACGAAGGAGTTGGTTGCGATCGCCAAGCGGGCGATCGACACGCTCGCGGAGGCCGGCGACGGAGAGCTGGTTTCGGTACACGACGGCTCCGACACCGTACTAATCTCGAAGGTCGGGGCCGAGGTGCATGTCGAAGTGGAGACCGACAGTGAAGAGGTCTTCGTCCGCGTGCCGCTGGCGAGCGCTGTTTCAGCGCTCGATGCCTACGACGGCGAATTCATCTATCTGCCCGATTTGCTCGACGCCGTGGAGCAAGCGCCGAGGGGGCGGCTCGTTGAGGTCCGCTCCGACGATGCGGACGTGAAGATCACGATGTGGTAACGGACGGCGTCAAGCGACTTCCGCCAGGGCGCTCTCGAGCTCCTCTTGGCAGGCCACACACGTCGTCGCCCACGGCACCGCCTCGATCCGCTTCGGTCGGATCGGCTCCCCGCACTCTTCACAGTAGCCATATTCGGAACTATCGATGCGTCCCAGAGCGGAACGCAACTGCGTCAGCTTGCGATGGCGCTCGTTTACGGTTTGTGCGGCGAACTCGCGTTGGGTCCGCGACGATGCTTGGTCGGCAATGTCTCCGGTGAGCGTAAGAGCGAGGTCTTCCGGGGGCGCCGCACGCATCGAAGCGGCCAGTTCGGCCTCGAGTCGTTTGCGGATCGTGGTTAGTTGTTTTTTTGTCATGTCGCGCCTCCTGTCACCGTAGATTCTGCTGCAATTAGGGCGCCGCACGCCATAGCCCAACGGGCTCAATTCGCGATGGGATGAATCGCTTATAACCCGGATCGGAAGTACTAGCGCCAAAGAACCGCAGCGGCCCGATTATACACAAGAGCGCGCACCTAGGCTAGATCATTTTGGTAACTTTTCGTTTTTTTCCTTCAATTCAGACAGCACTGGGAAGTGGTGGTTATTGAGCGGATGCCTTGGGAAGAGCGAACGCAACGTAGGTCCCCCCTGAAGGCGCGCCGCTCTTGCCGCCGCCGGCTCCGATCACAACGAATTGGCGCCCGCCGAGCTCGTACATCGCCGGCGTAGAGTTGCCCGATGCGGGCAACGTCGTCTCCCAGAGCAGGTCGCCGCTGGCCTTGTCGAAAGCACGGAACTTCTTGTCGAGGTTCGTGGCGCCGATGAACAGCAGCCCCGAGGCGGTGACGATCGGACCGCCGTAGTTCTCGGAGCCCGTGTTGGTCACGCCTTCCGCGGCGAGCTCGGGAAACTCTCCGAAGGGGATCGACCAAGCGATTTCACCCTTATCGAGATCGATCGCATTGAGCGTACCCCAGGGAGGCGCGACGGCGGGATAGCCGTCGGGGTCGAGGAACTTGTTGTAGCCGTCGTGGGTGAAGTCGAGTTCGTAGGGGGACGCCTCGACGTCGGCCCCGCCTAGGTCGACCTCTTTGCCGGTCGACAAGAAGCGCACTATCGCCTCCACTCGGTCGTCGCCAAGATGGGAGAATCCGGGCATACGTCCGGCGCCTTCGCGAACCGTCTTGAGGATCCCCTCGCGCGAGGAACGCTCACCGATGTCGATCAACGACGGAAACTCAGGCGGCGCCCCGCTGAGGTCGTCGAGGTGACAAGCGGCGCAGCTGCGCTGGTAGAGACGCTTGCCGGTAACGGCCCCGTCGAGTTTTTCCCGTTCGACGAGCCGCAGGATCCAGGCCATCTCGTTGGCGTTTACGTAGTAGAGGCCTGTTTCGGGGTCGTAGGCTTGGCCGCCCCACTCAGCGGCGCCGTCGAATCCGGGGAATACGACGCTTCCCTCGCGGCTGGGCGGCGTGAACTGCGGTCCGGAGCGAATCTTGTGAAAGCGCTCGAGCACGGCGCGCCTCGCCTCGGGCGTGCGGTTGGTCAGCAGCTCTTCGGTGAGCTCTTGGCGCGCGAACGGCGGCGGCTTGAGCGGCAAGACCTGCTTGGCGGCTAACTGTTCGCCGGGAACGTCCGAGGCCGGAACGTCGATCTCTTCGAGTGGGAACAACGATTCACCGGTTTCGCGATCGAGCACAAAAAGGTGGCCGGATTTGGTCGCCTGCGAGACCGCATCGACGAGCCGTCCATCGCGGACGACGCGCACCAGGCTCGGAGGCGCGGGAAAGTCGCGATCCCAAACGTCGTGCTTGACGGCTTGGAAGTGCCAAACGAGCTCACCGCTGTCCGCCTTTAGGCAGAGAATCGAGTTGGCGTAGAGATTGTCGCCGGCGCGGTTCGAGCCGTAGAAATCGAAAGCGGCCGAGCCCGTGCCGGCATAGACCAGGCCGCGCTCTTCGTCGAGCGCCATGCCGGGCCAAGAGTTGGCGCCGCCGACGAGCTTCCAGGCGTCCTCGGGCCAAGTCTCATACCCTGGCTCGCCGGGATGCGGGATCGTGTGAAAGCTCCAACGCAGTTCGCCGCTGCGAGCGTCGTAGGCGCGAATGTCCCCCGGCGCGGAAGGAAGGCCTTCACTGACGACGCTTCCGATGATGAGCAGATCGCCATAAACGACGCCGGGGGTGGTCAGGCCGACGCTGAGCGTCTCGGCGGGTCTGCCGAGACCGTCACGCAGGTCGATCGAGCCGCTGTTTCCGAAGCCTTCGACCGGCAGGCCGGTCTTGGCGTCGAGCGAATAGAACTGATGCCTAGCGGCGACGTAGATGCGCGCCTCAGAGCCGTCGCTCCAGTACATCAGCCCGCGATTGCGCGGCCGGCCCGTGAGAGGCCGGCCGTCGACGAGCGGCTCGAAGGACCATTGCTCGACGCCGGTCGCAGCGTCCAGCGCTAAAACACGCAACCTGGGGCTGGTGGCGTAAAGCAAGCCGTCAACCACAATCGGGTTGCACTGCATCTCCGATCCCTCGAAGGCGTCGGAGGTGTCGTAACTCCAGGCGACCTCAAGCTCGGAGACGTTGTCGCGATTGATCTGGGTAAGGCGCGAATAGCGAATGGAGTCGGGCCCGCCGCCGTAGGACTCCCAGCCGTCGTAGCCCTCGACGGGCGCCGAGCGCGGGGAAGTGTCGGCGGGGCCGCCGCAGGCTAACAGGAAGGCGAGGGCGAAGGCGAAGGCCGACCCGTTTGAAAGAAGACGAATGCTCATGGCCGTCGTCTATCTTGACGGGGTGGGGGGAAGGTAGGCAAGCCGCGGGCGTTGCGGCAGGATCTGAACGCTGGGAAGATTATGCCGTCTTGAGAGCTGGATCATCCGGCTGGAAGACTGTCCGTTGCCTCGCGGCCCGTCTTCCCCTAACGCATTGATTCAAAAAGGGGTTTCTTCCTTGCAGCGAACCTGCGCTTGCCCGGCTGGACACAAGAATGCCGACGAGTTCGCCCCAAGTTGTTGATTCTGTTGATGCGAGATCAACATAAAAAAACCTAGGTCATTTTCGGACATCAACGGACTTTGAGCGCCGAGGCGAGGCTCGTGCCTGGCGCCGCTAGGCCGAAGGCCGGGTTCCGCTGAGTCCGAGATCATCATCCTCACAATTTCAGGTTACCAGGAGGGACCAAATCGGCCGGGGAACCAGCTCATCTTGGACGGCTTCATCTCCTTCTTGAAGGCGGCGGAGAATGGCGGTTACGTCGCCCCCGGCGGGCTTTTCGTCCAATACCATAGCGGCCTGCCTCGAACATCGTAGCGCGGCGAGCTCACTGCCTACAGCACGGGAAGAAAGATCCGAGGCCGGGTCCGAGGCATCTATCCCTCGCGCAGAATCGCGATTGGATCAGTTCTCGCTGCGCGACGGGCGACAGGGTACGCAGCAGCGACCGCCATTGAGCCGACGAGCGCAAGAGACAACGCGTATGCCCATGGCTCGCGGCCGCCCATTCCGAATAGTTGACTTTGAACCAAATCGATCAAGCCGGCCGCTACGGCGACGCCGACCGCGGCCCCGATCACACTCCATAGCAGAGCTCGACTCAATACAAATCGAAGTACGTCAAGCGGCCCGGAGCCGAGCGCCATTCGGATGCCAATCTCTCTTGTGCGGCTCTGGGCCCAGTGAGAGAGCGTTCCGTAGACTCCTGCCGCCGCCAGCAGCAGGCCGACCAGGGCAAACATTTCAGCCAGCGCCAGAAAGCTTCTTCGGCCTTGCGACAGTCGCTCAACGACCGCTTCCATGGTCGAAAGGCCCATGACGGGGACGTCGGCATCGACCGTTCGAATGGCCGCCCGCAAACCTCGCGCCGTGCCCGACGGGTCTCCGCGGGTGCGGACAACGACAGCGGCCATCTGTCCTACGTCCGGCTGCTGGAGGTAAGGCCTATATAGATCCAACCTGGGCTTGGTTCCGAAGTGCTGATCCACTACGTCGCCGACCACCCCAACTATGGTGAGGCCGGCGTCACGCGCACTTCGGCCGGTCGCAAGCTTCTTTCCAATCGCGTTTTGCCCAGGCCACAGCGAATTCGAAAGCGTCTCGTTGACAATCGCTGCCGCGGGCGAACCGGCGTGATCGCCTACTCCAAACCCGCGGCCCATTCTTAGGGGGATCGCCAACGCTCTGAAGTAGTCGGGACTCACGACCTGGAGATGCGCGACCAACAGTGGTTCACCGGATTCAGCTTCGACCGAGAAATCACGAACCGTAACTGTCGCGTCAATCTCACCGAAGGGGGCCGGAGCTACAAATGCCGCTTCCTCGACGCCAGGTAGGCGACCCAGTTCCAGCAAGGCGCCCTCCAGGAAACTGACTGCTTGCGCGGCCGAACCATACTTGAAAGCCGGAGCGGGAACTCTCGCGGTCAGGACGTTGCTCGGCTCGAAACCTAGATCTACTTGCTGCAGATTGCGAAAGCTGCCGAATAGCAAGGTCGCGCCTACGAGCAGGACGGTTGTCAGGCAAGCCTCAACCGAAACCAGCCATGCCCCGGCGTTCCCTCGATCAACAAGCGTCCGTCTACTTCTTAGCCCCCGAGAGATATCCCCGCGAATCGAGCGGATCGCGGGCCCGGATCCTGCGATCAGCACAGACGCCGAAGCGGCCACAACCGTTCCTAACAGGACAAGAAGGTTCAGTTCCGGCTGCTGATATTTGGCGGAGCCGAAAAGATCAGGATTCCGGCGGAGGAACTGGATCCCGTAGAAGGTCATCGTGAGGCCCACTCCCGACGCTAACAGAGCGATCAGCGCGCTCTCGATCAACGATCCCAGGAAGAGCCGCCCCCGAGAAGCCCCCAGTGCAGATTGGACAGCGTAGTCGGGTCGTCTTGCAATCGCTCGTGCCAACAAGATCTGGCCGACGTTGCCGCAAGTTAGCAAGAAGACAAACACGACGGCTGCGACTAGCGCCGGCAGAGAGCCGCGCCAGCGCTCTGTAATTTTCTGTGACACCGGCGTGATGCTCACGCCCCAACTCGCGACTGCCGGGTCCCTCTCCGAGAGATAACTCCGAGTAAGACCGTTCAAGTCAAGGCGGGTTTGATCAAGCTCGGCTCCTTCCCCCAGCCTGGCGTAAACAGATACGGTCGATCGGAGCCCTCCGGCTCCCCTCTCCTCGCCACGCTCGAGGTGAAGCGGCAGGTAGAAAGCGTGATCTCCGCCAGTTGGCGTGTACGCCCTGTCGGCCAGCACTCCGATCAGGGTGTGGGGCCGGCCGTCGAGGTAGAGGGTCTTGCCAAGGTTGTCTGGTTGCCCTCCGAGGTGCGACCGCCAGAACCGGTCACTCACGACGACTGTCGGCTCGGCTCCTGGGAGATAGTCGCTGGAAGAGAATGCGCGTCCAAGCGCCGCGTCTATACCAAGCAGGTCAAACAGATGTGAGGTGACGAACACCCCTTGTTGCGACGTTGGTTCCTCTATTCCGGTGATCGTCCGAAATGTCCAGCGGTCGCCTTCCACCTCCTCGAGCGGCGTAGACTCGCGCCAGAACATCGCGACTTCACTGCTGACCGCCCGGTTCCTGCCTTGCGGGTCAACGAGCGCGATTTCTACCAGGCTGTCCGCGTTCGGATACGGGACTGCTCGGAGAACGACCGCGTCAACGAAGCTCAACATCAGAGTCGAAGCGCCAATTGCAACACCGAGAAGCGCGGCAGCGAGAAGAGCGGGCGCGGGGCGGCGCCGAAGCGTTCGCAGAGCTCGGCGAAACTCGAGAATCGAAAGAAGACGCATCGGAACGAGCTAGTCCATAGCTTACTCGTCGGGCGCTCGAAGCGGTTTGACCTTCCGGAATCAGCCCCGTGCCGTCCCTCTGTCGGTCGCCGTGGGAAACGTCGGGGGGTTAGCCGGATGGCGCACCGCCGGAGAGCAAAACGGCCCTATACGAGTCGTCAGAAAAGTTGAGAGAGTCGACTCGCTCAGCGTCCTGGACCGCACTCTGCGGCTACGATCCGGGACTAAGCGGACAAGGGCGGGAATCGGCTTTCGTGCGGCGCGACCTGAGTTCTTGAGGGGGTTGGTGGACCTGGGGGGAGTCGAACCCCCGACCTCTTCCATGCCATGTATCGGAATTGAGCGTGATAGAGGGATACCGAAGGCGACCAAGTCGTTGAGAACTTGGGCGAAAGCCCCCATTCTGAGGGGTTTTCGGTTCGTTGTGTCGCTCGGTATCACTTGGGCACTCTCGGTCAACTTAGCCGTTCTATGTGGACATCCGTGTGGACATCGGCTCAATTGACGCGGGTGGCCTCGCCGCCGCCCGCAACCGACTCGGCTGGTTGGTAGGAGTCAATCGATTCCACAGCCTCTCGCTTCGCTTGCTGCCGGATGTGGCTGTAGTGCTCCAGCATGTCGCGGCTCACGTGGCCTGCAATCGCAATCAGGGTTTGGTCAGGTACGCCCGCCTCGGCGAGCTTCGTGATGCCGTGGTGCCTTAGGTCGTGGAAGCGCAGTCCCTTCAGCCCGGCTTCCTTCGTCAAGCTGCGCCAGGCCGTCCGCCACGTCGTCTGCGAGCGAGTCGGGTCGATGTGGTGGCACTGACACGCCGGGAAGAGGAAGTGCTCAGGCTTCTCCGCGCCGAGCATGCGAGCCCTCTCCAGCAGACGAGCAGCGGCCCACCTTGCGGTGTTGTTCAGCGGGATGACACGACATCCGGCGTCGGTCTTTGTGCTGCTACGCCGGACTCGGATAACGCCCTCGATCAGATCGGCGTCCTCCAGCCGCAGTCCCCGAAGCTCGCAGCCGCGCGCCGTTGTGTTCGCCGCCAGCAAGCTCGCGTAGTAAGCTGCCTGCCAGTCGGGGCGACTCGCACCCATCTCGAACAGCCTGCGCTCTTCATCCTCGGATAGGGCTCGGCCCGGACCTCGGCTCTGCTCGGCCAGAGGCTTGTAGTCGTCCGCGAGGCGTCCCCACAGCTTCCGCTGGTGAAGGACGGCCCGGACGATACGCAGCTCCCTGTTAACGGTCTTCGCGTTCACCTGTTCCACACGCTTGAACTGGTAGCCGCGAATATCATCGGCGGTGATGTCGCACAGTCGCTTGCCGCCGAGGGCTTTCAGGATCGGCTTAACGAGATGCCGTTCAACCTTCCACGTGTTGGTTGCGCGCAGCCGTTTGCGCTCTTCGAGCCAAGGCGGGATCGCCTGCGACAGCTTCGCCCTTGCGGCGTCCGTCGGAAGGCGACCTTCCTCTTGAGCCTGTAACGCCCGCTGACGGACTCGTTTCGCCTCGCGGTAGTCCTTCGTCTTGGTCGAGTACTCCCGCCAGCGGCCATCGACCTTAAGTTTGTAGTGCCAGATGCCTCGACGTTTGTGGAGCCCGTCACGGTCGCGAAGGACTCGCGGCGGCTTGGGTTCGACTAGCTTGGGTTCAGGTTCATCATCCATTTCATGTCTCCTTGGTTTCGGTTTTGGGTTTACGCGGCCGTCCGCCCTTCTGGCCGTTCTCGCGGGCAATCTCTTGAATACGCTCGATGCCGAGCCGCTCGACGCGCGCGCGATAGCTGCGCTTGCCGAGCCAGGACGTAAAGCTCTTGATCTCTTTCTTCGTCATATCTATATCCTAAACTGTTTCGGTTAATTACTCAAGACGATTCGACTTCCGTCCGTTGGAATCCGATGGCGGCTACCTCGGCTGCTCTGCGCCGTTCACAAGTCGCCGCATCTCGCGAAGCGGGTCGAGGAGCCTGCCCTGTGAATCTAGGAGTCCGGCCCAACTCACGAGGCACAGAAGCGGCATCCGCGCCCTGAAACGCAAACGGCTCGACAGCAGCTTGAAACCGAACTCGGGGTCCGTCGTCCGCTTTGCCGCCTGACAGCCTGCTGCCCAAAGCCGACGGTGCTCGGCTTCGAGCGGGCGGAGAGAAGCACTGCTGCATCCGACGCTATCGGGGAGCATCTAGCGGTCTTCCCCCGGCGGCTTGACCGCAACATTGAACGTGCTCTTGAACTCGTGTACGGAGCGGATGATTTCGGGGTCGTTGTCGATGCTTGCGACGAGGTGGATCTCGTCGGCGGTGTAGACCACTCCGCGACGTTCGCCGAGCCGCCGGGCGTCCTCTTCGTCGGCGACGATCCAGAGCGTGTTCTGGACGAGATCGCAGTACAACGCGATCGCGGTTCCTTTCAAAACCTGCTCCAGGGTGTCGTCGTGCTTGTCCGATGGAGCAACCTGTTGTGCTCGCTTTTGCAGCCGCTCGACGTAGGCTTCGATGTTCATTTTACCTTGCTCTCTGGTAACACGGTAACGGTTAACATGCTGATCACCAACCACTTAAGTGTTACCGTGTTACCAGCCGAAATCCCTCAATCGACGGCTGGGAACACTCGCCGGGGTTTTTTCTCCTCCCTGATCCGATCCGCCTGCACAAGACTGCGCAGTATTCGGTTGAAGGCTTCCGCCGATTCGCAATACTTCGACATCGTCTGCTGCATGTAGCGCACCTTCGCTCCGGGATTACGCTCCACCCACTCGACGAACCGCCTTTCAAGCCCGGCGTCTCCCCTCGTGTTCCTGCCGCGCTGACCGATCAGAAATCTGGCGCAACAGGCCGCGTAGGAGCCAACGGCGATCGCCGCAGCGAGTTGTTCTGCCTCAATCCTCGGCAACGTCTTCTCCAGGGCCGCATAGACCATCGCGAGCTTCCGGACGTAGACGTGAATTCGCTTCAGGGCGGCCCCTTCCAAGCCCGGACGTTCGCGCGACTCCCAGTCCCGATAGAACTCCGCCCACAGGGCTCTCGCCTCGGGCGTGAACTCAGCCCGCACCGGCCCGATTTGCGACAACTCCGAGATAGACGCGCGCAACTGCCTCAGGGCTTCCTGCCGCGGTTCGTCCGGTTCGGGAAGGGGGCTCTTCTTGGCCCCGGTGAACCAAAGGAATCGGTTGCCGAAGCCGCCATAGAAATCGTCCTCGCGAGCCTGTTTCCAAAACCACTCCGGCGTCGTTCCCGCCAGGATCGACGGCGTGGGCTCCTCCAACTCGACGGGGTTGGTTGCGTACCGCAAAGCCCACTGATCTGGACAGTCGAAGGTCTCCGTGACGAATTCGAGTACCGTCGATCCCGCCCAGCGACCGCGCGCCAGCAGCGACGAAAGCTCCTCCCAGAAGAAAAGCCAGGACAGCCCTTCGCCGGAGTTCTCCTTCAGGTGTTTGGCGAACCCTTCCGGGGTGCCCACGCTTGGGACAATGCGAACTGATTCGGGCAGACCTAGCGAGAAGATGCGGCGTTGCGCGGTAGTTTTCTTGTCGCCTGTCGCCCCGAAGAAGGCAAGATACGCATTCGGGTAGATCAGCGTGCCCGAGAACATGGATACGCGGCGTCCAAGGCTGGCCGCGCAGGCAACCCAGAGTGCCGCGAAGTGAGCTACATCCGCGGCTTCGGTTGTAGCGTCCATAGCGGCGCGATACGTGCCAAAGAGGCCGCGCCAAGCCATCTCGGGAAAGGCGGGTACTCCATCATCGGTATCGTCTGCCCGGCTTGTGCTTTCCGAAGATCGTTTCTGCTCAGCCCCCGTGATCATCTCTGGCCCAAACCACCGCCGCTCCAACTCATTCAGCGCTTCCGCGTTCAGCTTTGGCGCAGCCCTGACCAACTCGCCCAGTTCGCTCCGCGTGCCCCCCGCGCTGAGCCAGTCGCTGATGTCGCCCTTCTCGGGAAGCCCCGGCAGTTCGACGACCTTTACTGCTTCCGCTTTGGCAAGTAGCGAACGGGCTTTCTGGACAGCGTCGCGGCGTCCTCTCTCATCCGCATCGGGGAAGATCACAACTTGTCTGCCGGCCAGTGTTTCTGAATATTCTTCGCGCCACTTTCCCGCGCCGCCCGGAGCCGTGGTCGCAGGTAAGCCAAGCTTCCACAAAGCATCCGAGTCCTTCTCTCCCTCGGTGACGAAAACGGTTTTTTTCAGGAGAATCTCGGGCAGCCGATACGGTACCCGCCGAACCCCGTGGAGGTTGTAGGTCCAGCCTCCGCGGCCGTCCGGCCTGCGCGGGAGGAAACCCTTCGGAAAGAAACGAACGACCTGGAAGAGCACTGCGCCCGTCTCATCGAGATAGTCGTAATAGGTGTCCTCGACTCGGCCTGGACCAGCGGACGACGATGACGCAGCGCGACCTACGATCGCGTTGACGGCTTCTAGCGACTCGGGGAACGTTGAGAGACCCGAAAGAGTCTGTTCCAGCTCGTAGGCGTCGCCGCCGCGTCCACATTGGCTGTGGCAAAACCACCGCCCGGTGTCGGCCTGCACGGCGAACGAGTCCCGTTTTCCGCCATGGATCGGGCAGGGGCAACGCCACTCTTTGTCTTGCTGCGGGAGGCTAGGAAGGCGATGCTTGTAGTACTCCGCGACTTCGGCGGGCGATAACGCTGTGGTCACCATCAACGCTTCTCCCATGGCGGATCGGGAAGCAGAGAGGGGTCGGGGGCGCTACCGGCACGAAGGTATGGAGCGCGACCGTGGACGTAAATGAGCGTTGCTACGAGATACGCTTGCTGGTCCCGATACCAGCCACACAGCCGGGCCATCTCCCGTCGTGAGAGATCGTCCTTGAGAGGCTCGTATTCGACTTCGATCTCCTCCCAAAGCGAGTCGAGCGACATGTCTCGCGCCCTCACCGCTCGGACTCCGGCTCGACGGTGCGGTCAGCCAAAAAATCATCGATCTCTGAGCGACGATATATGATCTTGCGCCCTAGTCTGATGTAGCGCGGCGGCTTGCCCAATCGGCGGCGTTTCCGCAGTTCGGCTCTTGATACGCCAATGTAGGCGGCTGTGGCTTTCTCGTCGTCGTGATGCTGCATGATTGCTCTCCATAGCTTCTTCTATCACCACAATAACTTGGCTGAAACCGGGGTCCTGGTACGATAAATGTGTCGGTGCTTTCTTGACGAACCAACCATTCGAGTTTCGCTGGACCGTGCCAAAGGCAGGCTTCGAAGTGCTGGAGGCGCACTATCGAACCAAGAGCGGCGAACCCAGCCCAAAGAAGGACCGCTTCCTGGTCGACAAGTTCGACGCCGAGACAGGTGCGAGAGCGTACTTGCCCTTGTCGAACCCGAAGATGAGCGGCCTGTTTCGTCGCTTCGCAGAGCTGGCGGACGAGGAAGGCTTTGTCAGGTTCGCAAACGAGTTCGGCTGTTTGGAGATGCACGCCAAGGGCGCAGGGAGCTTGACTTACCATCTGATCGGTCGTGAGTACCCGACCGATCCCTTCACCGGCGGATTGCAGTTCGAGTTCGGCGAGTCGATCGACCTTTGGGCGAACGAAGCAGCGGACATGCGGCGGCTAGTAAGCCTATGGGACGCGGCTCGGACAAACGACACGCGCACGTTGGCGGCCCACATTCGATGGCGTTCGAATCCGAAAGCGGTAGAGTACGTCTGGGGCTCGAAGGACAATCAGGGCCTACAACCCTTCCACATGGTCGCCCACGAGGACACTGCTACACGCTATCGCTTCGATCTGTTCAGGCAGGGAGCGTTGGTCGAACCGGCGATGTTCTATATCCAGCATGCGCTCAATGAGAGGCTGGAGCTCAACCTGAGCGCGCCCCGACTTCTGTGGAACGCGAGATACCAGCGTCTCCAGGTCCACATCGTTCCTTCGAGCCTGAAAAGCGCGCTTTGGCTCCAGCTCGCGAAAGCGATCGAAGGCAGCAAGGACTACCGGCAGTGTGATAGCTGCAGGATCTGGTACGAGTTGGGCGCGACAGCACGAAGAGGATCGAAATACTGCTCGGAGGCGTGCCGACAGCGCGCCAAGCGCAAAAGGGTCAAGGAAGCGCGAGAGTTGGCTTCGTCGGGACTCCCAGAGAGGGACATCGCAGCCCGCGTTGGTTCCAGCATCGAGGCGGTTCAGAGGTGGTTGAAATGAGTGGCACGACGGCACGCTCTTCCTGGTCGCTCTAGTTCGACAGTGCGAACCGCAAAAACGGATGCACGAGCAAGGTAGCCGGAAACACCGAATGCGACGCTATCGCGCAAAGGGCCGAGCCTAGACGACCATGCCGCAAGAATTCCTGGCGATTGACGTTGAGACGGCGAACGCAAATTTCGCGAGCATATGTCAGATCGGCGTGGTCCATTTCGTTGGGGGACAGATCGCCGCCACGTGGCAGTCCCTGGTGAACCCCGACGACTACTTCCACCCAATCAACGTTGGGATTCACGGTATCCATGCAGACCAGGTTCTTGATGCTCCGAGCTTCCCCGATGTCGCTTCGGAATTGGCGACGTTAGTGAACGGAAAAATCGTAGCCAGCCACACGCGGTTCGACAGAATTGCCCTGGGACGAGCTAGCAAGAAGTACGGTCTTCCCCCGCCCGAGTGTGCCTGGGTCAATACGGCGAGCGTCTGCCAACGCACCTGGGCTCAGTTCGCTCGAAAGGGTTACGGCCTGGCCAACGTGGCGTCCTGGTGCGGCATTGAGTTCCGGCACCATGACGCGCTAGAGGACGCTCGTGCAACCGGCCTCGTCCTGCTTCGGGCGATGCAGGATTCGGGGTTGGACGTTGAGAAATGGGCGCATCGCTCCCCCTGCCCAATTCAAGCACCCAGAGAGACGATTCAGGAAGGGCTGCTGGCTGGTGAAGTCGTCGTATTCACTGGGGCTTTGATGATGCCGCGCCGGGAGGCCGCCGACATAGCGACCTCGGCTGGCTGCGATGTGGCGCGGTCCGTTGGGAAGAAAACGACGCTCCTCGTTGTCGGTGATCAGGACATTTCCGTGCTGGCTGGTCACGAAAAGAGTTCCAAGCATCGGAAGGCCGAACAGCTCATCATCGCAGGGCAGCAGATCAGGATCGTTGGAGAAAGCGACTTCTGCGCTTTGATGGGACTGGAGTAGCCCGCTCGGCAGAGAGCTTGCTGCGGCGAAGAGCGAAGCTAAGCAGCATCATTCTTCAACGTCTGCAAGTGCTCGTCCGATAGGTGGAAGCCGTCGATTGCGACGCAATGCCCGAGCCCGAGCTTGCTCCAAACGGTGACGAATTGAGAGCGCGCCTCTTTCTCGATGGCGAGTGCCGGATGAGCGTGCGCCATCAGAGCTTTCCCGCGAGGCGTCCAGAGCAGCCCATCGGCTTCGATCGCAGCCCGGGCCGAGTCAACTCTGTCTAAGGCCTCAAGGCCCGATTGCAGCAGCGCGCGCCGTCCAGCCGAGAGCACCTGCTTCGGGACGATCGCGTGCCACAAAGTCTTTGCCCGCTGGCTGAGGTGTGTCGGTGCGTCGAGGTCTTCGCCTAGAGCCACCTTGATCCGGTCTGGAATCTCGTACGTTCGATGATGCATCTTTTTCCTCTGAGCTGCCGACGGTCTCTAACCTGCGGGCGCGTGTGAGAGCTTGCGGGGTCGTCTGATGTTCGCGGCCCTGTAGCGATTTGAGCCGCCCCTCCCCCTACCATGGCTCAGAGCCCCGCCTGCGTCTTGATCGCATGGCACGATCGGCATAGAGGCTGATGATTTGAAGGCGACCAGAAGCTTCCGCCTTTCTTGACAGGGTCGATATGGTCTACCACCTCCGTGGCTGCCTCGCATTGACTGCAAACCGGATGACTGCGTTTGTAGTCTGCGGCGTATCGCCTCCAGCGGAGCCCGTATCCGCGATGGCTCGCTGAGGGTCGGCACACCTTGCAGCGGCCGGATTCGTGGGCGATGTTCGGGCAATGCGGCGTGAGGCACATCGATCGCATCGCTCGCGGCATAGTGTGTCTATTTTGCCACAGTCGGCCTTATGTTACAGGGCGAAAAAGACCCTGTGACTAGCGAGAGTCGGCGATGCTGCCACTGGCCGGGCTCGGATCGTCATGGAGGACCCAAGTATGGGGAGGGACTGTCTCCGACGCAGGCGACAGGCGGAGAATCAGAGTCCGGTCGGCTTTACAACCCACTCCGCCGCTTTTGCGAATGCTCGTCTTGTAGGCTTACGTTTTGCGCCGATCACGTGCGCATGGGAGGGGTCTGCCGTTTCCGGAGCTTCTTCGATAACTTGGCCGTGCTGTCTCACGAGCCCTGCTGTGAGGCTGACGAGGCCAAACCCAGGCATGCCTGCCAATACTCCACTCGCGGATTGCCCGCGGGCTCGCACGACGTCCGCCAAATGTACTGACATTTGGCCGCTTGCAGAAAGGTTTTGAAAGGCTTGCGAAGTCGGTCGCGGCTCGCCATCTTTACCTGGCACAACCCATTCCGGCCGGATGCGCCGCCACAGCTCAGCTTCATCCGGAATCGGCTGTTGTTCCGATTCGCTATCGCCCATTCCTGCTCAGCTAGCAAACCAGCTTGACCAGAAGGCTCAATTCGGCACCCGAGAGATCCCCTTCGTGGCACTCTCCCGTCACGTTGTTTTCCCAAATAAAACTACCTTCGTTCAAACCGTCAACCTCGACCTCTAGATCGATGTCGTTCGAATGCCACTCAAGCTGCACTCCGCCGTTCGACATCGGCACAAAGGCAGGGAGCGGTAGGGGGGCAACGTCGATATGAACGAGGAAGTTCAGTACGCCGAGTAGGGCCTCTCTTCGAATGGGTTGTCCGCCGTATGAATCCCAGTTCTCTTCGAGCCGCGATAGCCGTGCCCATGCGTCATAAGTAGCGGCGATCCAAGCCTCATCGGTCGAACGCTGCTCTCCAGTGTCGGTACCGGTTAGCGTGCCATCGGGCGGCCTGACCTGGGCCTGCCTGGCGGGCTCCCAGTCCTCGTCAGACAAGCCTCTGACATTCGGTAGAACCATCGGTAGAACCAAGGTTGCCATGGTGTTGCCTCACTTGTTAGACGATTCTTCTGGCACGGGGTTTCTACTCCAGATGCCATGCATTTCGGTAGACGTCAGGGAGGAGAATCCGTTCACTACCCAGTGATGGGCAAGATCCAAGCACGCCAAGACAGATGCCGTATCCGTGCCTTTTGGACTACTTCTAGCCGTCAGGGTCAGCACATACATCGGAGTTCGATCTGGTGGTTTGGAGTGCCCCGGTACCAGGGTGACGTTTAACCGACCGGCCCACGTTCCTGTGTCGTCCTTGATCGGATGCCTCAGATGAAACGCGATGCTCTCTGGCTCGGACAGAAAGCTGTCGCTATAGCGCGCCGCCCAAACGGGCGTTATTTTCTCGAGCTGTCCATGGCGTTTCCACCCCTTTCCCGCCATCACGTGGTTGACGTAGGTCACTTCACACTGGAGGGGCTTAAGGACGCCTAAGTCGCTATCCCGAACAAACGCTTGAAAACCCTCGAACTCGGATTTGAAGGTTTCCTTGACCCTCGGGTACCGCGGGTAAGGCTCAACTCGCTGGGAGGTGTTCCGCCAATTGTGGATGAAGCTGTCTCGCTGGAGCTGAATCAGGCGCGTCCGCGCCCGATTCAGCAGCCAGAGCCTCAATCCACCGTGGCCAGCTTCTTCCGCACGGATGGTTGGAGGCGCTCCTTCGAGGCGATCCTCAAGGGGCGAGTCAAGAGGTTGGTGTTCTTCAGTGAGCGGGTATTCGCTGCGACGCATGCTCCAGAAAACGCCCATCTGTGCCGCGCCGAGCTTCTGGAGGGGCTCGAACTGTACGCCTAGGGCTACCTCAACGACCGGTGGGGCATCGAAGTCCGGACCACGCTGTTCGTTGAGCATACAGGGCGACGGATGAGGGTGCGCGGGAACACCCATTCTGGTCAGCGACACTTCAGCATAGCCCAGATCCCTGTCTTGAGGGTTCGGGCATCGGCTAGCCGATGCGCCGATCAGCTACCCAAACATAATGCTTTTCCTTTGTTTTTGCAAGTGTGTTGTTCGTACAGCCTGCTGAGAGCGGCGTCGCGATCGAAATGGCCGAGATTCCTATCGCCATTCTTGCACTCCGGACAGCACCGCGCGCAAAGCATCCGGGGCGGCTCTTCATCGCAGACGTGCGCGCCGCCGTTGAGGCTGAGCCGATCGCGGCACTCCCCGCACAGTCCCCAGAAACTCATGCCGACGACTTCGCCGTTCGGCTCGACCACGGCACGCCGAGGACCTTCATTTGGTCGGAGTTCGAGGACCTCGTATCGGCATCAGCAGCAGCTCCAACAAAGGCGAGAGCCAGTCTGCGGCCTGAAGCCATAGCACCGATCTTTGCGAGCAGGCCGCTCGGTGATCCGATCCGAGATACAATCTCTCTCGGCGAGCAGCCCGCGCTGACGGATGGCTACCGAACCCCAAAGTCCGACGCCGGAAGAGGAACGCCCTGAGGCGACTCATGCCCAGCAGCGCGTTGAGAACGCTACTCCTACACCCGAGCCGACGCCGCTCGACGCGCTCAGGCAAGGTTCTGAAACCTGGAACCAGTGGCGTTCGGATCACCCAGACGCGCTTTCTCTCGACCTGGCAGGGATCGATGTCGCCGGCCTAGACCTGGGGGGCGCGAACCTGCGCGCTGTGAAACTGCAAGGCGCAACGCTGTCCGGCGTCGATCTCAGCGGGACGGATCTCCGCGAAGCGGACCTGAGCAAAGTCCGCATTGTTGACCAGTCCAATCTGACCGGCGCATCGTTCCAAGACGCAAATCTACGCGACGCCGACCTAGGAAACACGAGGGGCCTCGACCCCGTGCGGCTTGCCGGCGCGGATCTCACTGGAGCGACCTTGCCCGAGGCAGGCGAGGAGGACCGCTTCGACTTGGGCAACGTCGAAGAGGCTTCTCGCAATGCGCGCAAGCTGTTTCTCTCGATGCTTCTGGTCTGCGCCTACACGGTACTGACGGCGGCGACTACGACCGACTCTTCCTTGGTGACGAACTCCGGGACGTCGCCTCTACCCATCATTGGCAGCCGCATCCCGATCGTCGAGTTCTACATGGTGACGCCCGTCTTGTTGCTGGGCTTCTACATTTACTTTCATCTTTACTCGCAACGCCTGTGGCAGCGTCTTGGCGCGCTGCCTGCGATCTTCCCCAACGGTCGCCGGTTGGACACAGCCGTCTACCCCTGGATGCTGAATGGTCTCGTTACGGCGCATCGCAGGCGACTCAGGAAGGATCTGCCACCGTTCTTCTGGTTGCAGTATTGGGCTTCGACGGCGGCCGCGTGGGGCGTTGTGCCGGTGACGGTCCTCGCTCTCTGGGGAAGTCATCTTACGCGACAGGATACGGCGGGGTCCTACTGGCTGGCCGTGGTGCAACTCGTCTGCGTCGGGTTCGGGCTCTCGTTCTATCTCACAGCCAGAACTACCTTGCGTGGCGGACAGGTCAGGCCAAGGGTCGAACCGCGAAAGAAGTTGGATTGGGCCGGCGCGGCCCGCGGAGCCGCTTTGCTCGCCTGGGGCGGCTTACTCGCTTACTCGTCCAATGAGGCCGCGAGCGGAGCGTTGTTCGGGTTCAGTTTCAGCGCCAATTTTGAGCGGCAGGAGGTGTCGGTGAAGCCTCCCGGGTGGAGCTGGGAAGACCTGCGGTTGGTGCACGGAGCCCGACTGGCTGGAAGGAACCTGCGTAACTTGGACGCTCAGTCGGCGTTCCTTGCGAGAGCAGATCTACAGGAAGCCGACCTCACGGAAGCGGATCTGCGCGACGCGGATTTGCGCGAGGCGAATTTGGAGGGAGCCGACCTCACGGAAGCGGATCTGCGCGACGCGGATTTGCGCGAGGCGAATTTGGAGGGAGCGGTCTTGCTGTTCGCCGACTTGCGCGGTGCCCTGGTCGCGGAAGAAATCGAAGGCTGGGGGAAGGGGAGCCTCACTGACGAGCAGATTCAACAAGCGATAGGCGACGCCGCCACGGTTATTCCTTTCGAAGTCGCTACGCCCCGCTCTCATTGGCGCGAACCACGCTGGGTGGATGTAGACGGCGGAGAGTTAGAGATGGGCTGCGTGGAAGGCGATCGCAATTGCGAGGACAATGAGAAGCCCAGACACCGGGTGGTGAACGGGTTCGAGATGAGGGCAACCGAGGTGACAGCCGGAGAGTATCTGAAGTTCGCCCACGATACGAACAGCGAGATGCTGCCGCAAGGGTCGTGGACGGAGCCGGCCCATCCGGTCGCGAACGTAGATTGGCACCAAGCGCAGGCGTACTGTGAATGGGCAGGCGGACGGCTGCCGACAGAAGCGGAATGGGAATACGCCTGCCGAGGTGGACTCCAAGGCTCGATCTACCCTTGGGGCAACGAGCAGCCCGACGATACGCGCGCCAAGTCCGGATCCAGCGACGGCACGGCTCCCGTGGGAAGCTATCGGCCCAACAAATTGGGTCTCTACGATATGGCTGGAAACGTTGCAGAGTGGACCGCGGACTGGTACGGGCCGTATGAACAGAACGAACAAGTGGACCCGAAAGGGCCTGCTGAGGGGACACACAAAGCCCTTCGCGGCGGCTCCTGGAACAACGTCGTTCCTGAGGACCTCCGCTGCTCCGTCCGCTACGACATCCAGCCTGACTACTGGAGCTACGTCATAGGGTTCCGTTGTGTCCGGGAAGTGATCCCTTGACCCTCTTACCTTTTTCCTTTACCCAGGGGCGTAGCCCCTGGCGGAATTTTTCTGACAAGTAAGGGACCATGCCCGAGCCTGCTCAAGACCAGCCCGCCGTCGTGGTCGGCAAGACGTACGACTTCAACCTGTGGCTGCTGCCCAAGGTCGAGAAGTTCTCGCGCTCCTACCGTGGAACGCTGCGTTGGACGAGTCGAGCAGGAAGGTTGGCGGGGAAAGTCGTCGGAGAAGGCTCGGCTAGAACCCTCCTTGCCCGGTGGCCCTCGACCGCGCCCTGAGCCTACGAATCCGAGTCTATGTGGACATTCGTGTGGACACAGGCCGGAATCGACCGTTGTGCCTTGACCTAAGTTGTTGAGGGAATTGGTGGACCTGGGGGGAGTCGAACCCCCGACCTCTTCCATGCCATGGAAGCGCGCTCCCAACTGCGCCACAGGCCCGTTCCATCTTCAGAATAACACGACCGGGCGCGCCGTAGAAGCCTGCTAGGATGAGCGCATTCCCTGCGTCGCCATGCCTTCCACTGAGGCCGCTCCGGTCGTCTTCGACGACGTCTCTCTGCGCTACGGCGACGTGCGCGTTCTCGACGGCTTGAGCTTGCGTGTCGAGCCGGGTGAGACCCTCGTGCTGCTTGGCAAAAGCGGGGCGGGCAAGACTACCGCTCTGCGGCTGATCAATCGTCTCGCCGTGCCGGACTCGGGCAGCGTCCTGGTGGGCGGGCGTTCGGCGGAGGAGTGGGATCCGATCCGGCTGCGCCGCGGCATCGGCTATGTCATCCAAGAGACCGGGCTGTTTCCACACTTCGATGTGGCGCGCAATGTCGGTCTCGTTCCCGAGCTCGAGGGATGGCCGCGGGAGCGCATCGATCGCCGCATCGACGAACTACTTGCTCTGGTCGGGCTAGATGCGGCTCAGGTACGAGGACGGCTGCCTCGGCAGCTCTCCGGGGGCGAGCGGCAACGCGTCGGCGTCGCGCGTGCCTTGGCGGCCGACCCGCCGATTCTGCTGATGGACGAGCCTTTTGGGGCGCTGGACCCCATGACGCGGACGCGGATTCAGCGCGAGTTTCGAGTGATGCAGGCCACGCTCGGCAAGACCGTCGTCTTCGTGACTCACGATGTCCGCGAGGCGGTCGCAATCGCCGATCGCATCGTCGTCATGGACGCCGGACGCGTCGGTTGGCTCGGCGCTCCAGCCGAGCTTGGAGTGGAAACGGACCCGCTGGTGCAGCCCTTTCGGGAGATGCTCGATTGACCTTCCTCGAGGCTTTAAGCCGTTACCGAGACGAGCTGGCGTGGGCTACGCTCGAGCATCTCGCACTGGTCGGCGCTGCGGTCCTGATCGCATCGGCGATCGGCATCCCCCTCGGCGTCGCGAGCGTTCGTCGACCGCCGCTGCGGCGCTGGGTTCTGGGGATCACGAACGCCGTGCAGACAATTCCCTCGTTGGCTCTCTTCGGGTTGTTGATTCCGCTCGCCTATGTCGGGGGAGTAGGAACGCGTCCCGCCGTTGTTGCCATGACGCTCTATGCGTTGTTGCCGATCGTACGCAACTCGTATGTAGGAGTCTCCGAGGTAGATCCGGCGGTACGCGAGTCGGCGGTCGCGATGGGGATGACCGACCGGCAGATCCTGCTTATGGTCGAGCTGCCGCTTGCCTCGCGGACCATCCTGGCCGGTTTGCGGGTTGCCGCCGTGACCGCCGTGGGGGTAGCTACGATCGCCGCCCTCATCGGGGCCGGAGGGCTCGGCCGGCTGATCTATACCGGCCTCCAGACGGTGAATACGCCTTTAGTCTTGCTTGGCGCCGTACCGGCCGCGCTGTTGGCCCTAGGCGCCGATTTATTGCTGGGGCTGGTCGAAAAGAAACTCTCGCCTACGACCTAGATCGCCCTGTTTCAGGGCGTCGCCTTAGTCAGAGTAGTAGGGCCTTCACCCGAGCACTTAGAACCAAAGTACGCCCCCCGGAATGTGGCTGATGCTCTATAGCCACCGGGACCGAAGCACAGGTATCTTACAGCGTGAGAGGCGGTCTGCCCGCGCTCCCCCCAACAGTGGTACCGGTAGCAAGACAAGGTTTCAACGAGCGCGAGCTCAGCGCGCGTTTGCGCAGCGTTGTGCTTGAGGCGCTGGAAACCGCCCTGCCCGGCCTGGCCGCAATCTACGCGGTCTACGGCGCTCTCAATCTCGTTGAACTTCAAGACAGTCCGCGCCAAACGCTGCTTATCTCAGCCGTTGCCGTGGGATCGGCGGCAGCGCATGTTGCGGCACGGATTCGCCTCAAGCAAGGTCTCATCCCTTCGGGATGGGCGCACGAGACGGCCGCGATGCTGGGCGGCATTGCGTTATTGAATTGCTTTCTGGCGCTTTTCCTTTTTCCCAAACCGGTCCAGACGACGGCGCTAATCCTGCTTGTGATGGGGGTTGGCTGCACGTTCTTGAGCGTGCGTTGGTTGAGCGTTATCTTGATCGCCTCCGGCGCGGGGTGGGCGGGGGCGGTCTCGATCGCGCCCCCATCGCCTGATTGGTCGCATCTGGGCGTAGCCCTCGGGGCGTCGATTCTCATCTCGGCCGCCGTGCATGCGGCCCGTATGCGGACCTTCAGCGAGATGCATTCCCGCCAGTTGGCCGAGCTCGAGAAGCTCGACGGCGCACAGTCCGATGCGATGGCCGCTCGCGGCGAGATGGAAGGGCTTTGGGATTGGGATCTCAGGACAGACAAGATGTTCTTCTCGCCGCGTTGGAAGTCAATGCTGGGCTACGAAGAGGCCAGAATCGACGCGACCCCGCAATCATGGTTCAATCTCGTTCACCCCTACGACGTCAGCGCAGTCATTAAGGGCTTGACCGATCATGTCGACGGCAAGTCCGAGTCGTTCGAATCCGAGCATCGCATCCGTCAGGCCGACGGTTCCTACCGCTGGGTACTGAGTCGCGGCCGTGCGATCCGTGATTCCGGGGGAGGGTCTTTGCGCGTCGTCGGCAGCCAGATAGACATGAAGCGCATGAAGACGTTCGAGGCGCGTTTGATCCACGACGCCACTCACGACCGTCTCACGGGCCTGCCCAACCGCGAGTATCTGCTCCAGCGGATTGAAGAAGACATTGATCGGCGGCGGCGCAATCGCAATTACATCTTCGCGGTCGCCTTCCTTGACCTCGATCGATTCAAGGACGTCAACGACAGCCTCGGCCATCTGATCGGCGATCAACTGCTCGCCGAGGTCAGCAAGCGACTGCTCGCCTGTCAGAGCAGCGGAGACGTCGTCGCTCGTCTCGGCGGCGACGAGTTCGTCGTTCTGATGCGCGACCTCGACAGCGAGATCGATTCCACGGTTCGGATGGATCGTATCCAGGAGGCGTTGAAAGGGGCCTTTCAACTCGACGGCCACGAAGTTGTCACAGAGGCGTCGATCGGCGTCGCCGTCGCCGGCTCGCACTTCAAACGTCCCGAGGATCTGCTGCGAAACGCAGACATCGCGATGTACGAGGCGAAGGCGCGCGCCAGGGGCCATATTCAAGTCTTCAACACGGAAATGCATGTGAGAGCCTCTCGGCTCTGGAGCATGCAAAACGACTTGCGCCGCGCTATCGAACGCGACGAGCTGGAGCTTCGCTATCAGCCCTTCATCTCGCTGCAGACTGGACGCATCAGCGGAGCCGAGGCGCTATTGCGCTGGCGGCGCAACAGTGAGCTGATCGCGCCCAGCGAGTTCATCCCGCTGGCCGAGGACCTGGGCCTGATCATCAGCATTGGAGAGTGGGTATTGCGCGAGGCCTGCCGACAGAACAAGAGCTGGCAAGAGGCTGGGCTGCGGGCGATCAAGATCTCGGTCAATCTCTCGGCGCGACAGTTGATCCAGCGCGACTTCGCCAACACCGTGCGGCGTATCTTGCGGGAGATCGGTCTCGACCCTCGCTGGCTCCAGTTCGAGCTTACCGAGAGTGCGTTGATGGATAACGCCGACGAGACTCCGGCCAGCCTGCACGGTCTCTTCTACATGGGTATCCGTACGGCGATCGACGACTTTGGCACCGGGTATTCGTCGCTCGACTATCTTCGCCGACTACAGTTCGACACGCTCAAGATCGACCACTCATTTGTCGCTGACGTCTCTACCGACCGCAAGACAGCGGCTCTGGTGCGATCGATGATCGCGATGGCCCACAGCCTTAGCCTGAAGGTTGTCGCCGAAGGCGTCGAAACCCGCGGCCAACTGGCGTTCCTACGAGCGCACGGCTGCGATCACATACAGGGCTTTCTCGCCAGTCGTCCGGTTGTTGCGGACCAGTTCACCGAGATGCTCCAGCTCGACCGATTGCTGTTGGGCGAGCCCGGACGCTGGGCCGGCTCATTCCTCCCCCCACGTCAGCCTGGCTTGGAAACAAGCCGCGAGCCCAAGACTAGCTCTCCAGCGTTGTCGCGTCAGCTAGCAGCCTTGGGCAACCGTTCCCGCGCAGTGCAAGAGGACTCTGAGATCGTCGTCGATCCCACAACCTTGACTAGGCCGCTGTAGTGGGGATGGACCTGAGGAACACGGCGATCGCCGCAGATCCCCTCAAGGGGCTGGAGGGCTCCGAGCGGCTGGATTCGGGCCTGGAGCGAGACTACGAAACGGCCGAACCAGCGCTCCAGGCGCCCGAGCCGGAGACGCTCGTTGCGCTGCTCGCAGCGCTCGCAGGCGGGACGGCGCTACATGCTGCCGCGGGGCTCGCTTACTCTGCCGACGGACGCGGCTCACCGGCAGCGCTCGCCTGGACTGCGGCGGCGGCTTGCACGGTTGTGCTGACCCTGCGGCTCGGATTGCGGCGGCGCTGGATTCCCGAGGCGTATTCCGAGCTTGTGGTGCTTGGCGCCGCGCTCGCGGGACTGATCTCGGTGGTAAGGACGACGGCCACAAGCGGAGAGGCTTCGTTCGCGGCGCCGCTGCTGGCTTTGCCGCTGCTGGCGAGCCTCGTCTTTTGGTCGTTTCGCTCGTTTGGCGTGTTTCTGATCGCGTGCATCGCCGGCTGGCGACTCATGCTCGATGCGTCCGGCTCTAGTCTGCGCTGGGATGCGTTTGGGACGGCGCTGTTCGCCTCCGTCGTCGTTGCCGCAGTCTTTTACGCCATCCGCCTGCGACTCCAGGGAGAACAGCAGGCGCGCCTACGGCAGCGCCTCAACGATTTGGACGAGCTCTACAGATCAAAGCTCACCGAGCCGCGCGGCCTAGCCTCGACGGCAGCTCTCGCCGCGCGAGGACGGATGGAGGAGCTCTGGGAATGGGATCTGAGCCGCGACTCGATACGTTTCTCGGAGCGCTGGATGGAGGTGCTCGGCTACTCCACGGGTGAGATTCCGCCCGGACCCGAAGGTTGGTTCAACCTGATCCATCCTCACGACCTAGGGCCACTGCTGGAAGATCTTACGGCTCATCTGGACGGCAAGGCCGACAGCGTTGAATGCGAGCATCGCATCCGCCACCAGGGCGGCGCCTACCGTTGGGTGCTGACCCGGGCCCGCGCGGTCCGCGGCGAAGACGGCAAAGCGACCAGCATCGTCGGCTCGCAAGCGGATTTGCGCAGGATCAAGTCCGCTGAGTCGCGCATGGTTCACGACGCCACGCACGACCGATTGACCGGTTTGCCAAACCGCGAATACTTGCTCTCCCGCCTGAGGCACGACATAGAACGGGCGCGCCGCAACCCAAGCTACCTTTTCGCAGCCGTCTTTCTCGATCTCGACCGATTCAAGGACATCAACGACAGCCTCGGCCACCTGATCGGCGATCAACTACTCGAGGAGGTCGGCAGAAGGCTCGCCGACTGCCGCCGGCCCGAAGACAGCGTCGGCCGGCTTGGCGGCGACGAGTTCGTCGTCTTGCTCCGCGGCGTGCGCGACGTGGAAGACGCTCTGTCGCGAGCGCGAGAGGTGCAGGCGGCTCTCAGTCGCAGCTTTCAGCTCGAGCGCTACGAGGCGACAACGACGGCCAGCATCGGCGTCGCTCTGGGCGCCGCCGAAGTGACTCGTCCCGAGGAACTGCTGCGTAACGCCGACATTGCGATGTATCACGCCAAGGAGTCATCTCGCGGCAGTATTCGGGTCTTCGACGCCGAAATGCAGGTGCGTACCGCCCGCGTATGGGACTTGCAGACGGAGCTGCGCCGGGCGCTCGACCGCGGGGAGCTCGAGCTGCTTTACCAACCCTTCGTTTCGCTGAGCGACGGATGCATCGCCGGCTGCGAAGCTCTCGTGCGCTGGAAGAGGTCGAACGGCGAGCTCGTCTCGCCGAGCGAGTTCATTCCGCTCGCCGAGGAAGCCGGCCTGATCCGTGAGATCGGCGAATGGGTTTTGCGGAAGGCCTGCCATCTGAACATGACCTGGCAACACGCCGGCCTGCGGCCGATCCGTATGTCGGTTAACGTCTCGGCCCGGCAGCTCGCCGATCTTAGCTTCGCGGACACATTGAAGAGCGCGCTGGGCGACAGCAGGCTGGACTCACAATGGCTACAGCTCGAGCTCACTGAAACCGCCTTGATGGGCAGCCTCGATGCTACGCCAGCCAGCCTCTACAGCCTGTTCTGCATGGGGATCCCGACCGCCATCGACGATTTTGGGACCGGCTACTCGTCTTTCGACTATCTCCGGCGCTTCCGCTTCGACGAGCTGAAGATTGACCGATCCTTCATCGCCGACATCGGAACCGATCGCCGCTCAGCGGCGCTGGTCCGCTCGATGATCAGCATGGCTCATACTCTTGATCTCAACGTGGTAGCCGAAGGAGTCGAGGACGAGAGGCAGCTCGACGAGTTGCGCTTCTATCGCTGCGACCAGATGCAAGGCTTCTTGGCGAGTCCCCCGGTGCCGGCAGACGAGCTTCGATCGATGCTGCGGGTCGATCGCCCTCTGATCGAGATCAAGCCCGACGGATCGCGGAAGAACGCGCCGGCGGCGTCTCAGGCAACTCCGATCGCTCCTCCCTCTTCGCTGGCGCGCCAACTTGCCAAGCTCAACCGTCGTACTCCCGTTCCTGACGACGGCCCGCAGCCGGAGACGGACGCTCCCCAATCGATCCAGAAATCTTCGTAGCGGCTGCGAGAGCGCCCCTGCGCTTGACAGCGTACGCGCTGGAGGCGTAACCTCGCGGGACTCGTCCTTCACCCTTTATTTCTCACCCGCTATGGAAACCTCTGTCGCCTTTTACGCCTTCGTCGCCGTGCTGCCAATCCTTGCGGTCATGGCATTTCTCGTGCTGCTGCGGTGGCCCGCGACGCGCGCCATGCCGGTCGCCTACGCGATGACGCTCCTCTTCGCCCTATGGCTTTGGAAGGTTCCGCTGGTCCATGCGGCCGCGGCCAGCCTGCGGGGAGTGATCATTGCCGTCGGGTTGCTGTGGATCATCTTCGGCGCGATCGTGCTGCTGTTCACTCTGCGCGAGAGCGGCGCCGCCGCGACGATTCGGCGGGGCTTTACCGACGTATCGCGGGATCGCCGCGTCCAAGCGATCATTGTGGCCTGGCTGTTCGGCTCCTTCATCGAAGGCGCTTCGGGTTTCGGCACTCCGGCGGCAGTGGCCGGGCCATTGCTTCTTTCACTCGGTTTCCCGGCGCTGGCGGCCGTGATGACAACGCTGATCATCCAGAGCACGCCGGTGAGCTTCGGCGCCGTTGGTACGCCGATCCTAGTCGGTATGGCCGAGTCTCTCAACGTCGCTGAAGTTGAAGAGGCGATCGCGCAGGCCGGCATGACCTATTCCGAGTTCATTGCGCAGATCGGCGTCTTCACTGCGATCCCGCACGCCATTGTCGGCACGCTGATCCCCTTGATTATCTGCGGCATGCTGACGCGCTTCTTCGGCGCTAATCGCTCCTTTGGCGAAGGGCTCAAGATCTGGAAGTTCGCAATCTTCGGCGGTCTTGCCTTCACGCTCCCCTACGTCACGGTTGCGCTCACGCTGGGACCGGAGTTCCCCTCTCTTCTCGGCGCCCTAATCGGATTGGCGATCGTCGTTCCCGCTGCGCGCAAGGGCTTCTTGCTTCCCGAAGGCGAGCCTTGGGACTTTCCGCCGTCCTCGCAGTGGGAGGCGGAGTGGAGCGGAGACTTCAGCGGCGAGGTCGGCGAAGAGCGGCATCATATGACGCTCGTTCGCGCCTGGACCCCGTACTTGATGATCGCCGCCCTGCTGGTGCTTACGCGTCTGCCGTTTCTGCCTTTCAAAGCCTGGCTATCGAGCGTGCAGATTGCCTGGACCGACATCCTGGGATCGGGGCTCTCGCAAGGACTGCAGCCGCTCTATTTGCCGGGCACAATCTTTATGATCGTGTCGTTGGTCACGGTATGGCTGCACGGGATGACCGCTTCCGAGACGCGCAAGGCGTGGCGGGATTCGGCTCACATGCTGGCGAAGCCGGCATTCGCTCTGCTCTTCGCGGTCGCGCTGGTGCGGGTCTTTATCGATTCGGACGTGAACCTGTCCGAGATGGCAAGCATGCCGCTGGTGCTCGCGGAGTACGTCGCCGGACTGGCCGGCGGCGCTTGGCCGTTCTTCGCCCCTATCATCGGCGCACTCGGCGCTTTCGTCGCAGGCAGCAACACCGTCAGCGACTTGATGTTCAGCCTCTTCCAGTACGGCGTCGCCGACCGCATCGGGGCGCCTCACTTGGTCGTTCTGGGTATGCAGGCTTTGGGCGGCGCGGCAGGCAACATGATTACCGTGCACAACGTCGTGTCGGCGAGCGCGACGGTGGGTTTGGTGGGACGCGAGGGCCTGCTCATCCGGCGCACGATCATGCCGATGATGTACTACGTTATCTTCGCCGGGCTGCTAGGCGGGATTTTCTCTTACGTGATCTTCGCCGACGTATTTTAGGAGTCGGCGGGGTATCTGGACGCCGCGATCGGTTAGCCAGCGCGGGCTCCTTTGATGAGCTGCTTGGCGTTAGCTAACGCCGCCTTGGTGACCTCCGAGCCGGAAAGCATACGCGCCAGCTCGTTGATGCGATCCGTTTCGGCCAGCTCGGCGACTGACGCGAACGTACGGCCGTCGAGTTCGGCCTTGCCGACCACGTAGTGCGCGTCGGCGAAGCCGGCGATCTGCGGCAGGTGGGTGACGCAAAGAAGCTGGTTGGTCGTCGAGAGGCGCTTGAGCCTTCGGCCGAGCGCTTCGGCGACGCGGCCTCCGACCCCTGTGTCGATCTCGTCGAACACCAAGGTCCGCGGCTTCTTCGTCTTGCGCGGACTCTTCGGCGCCAAGCAGGTCTTGAGCGCCAGAGTGATTCGCGAGAGCTCGCCGCCGGAGGCGACCTGCGCCAGTGGACGCAACGGCTCGCCTAGGTTCGCGGCCACCTCGAAGGCGATGCGATCGAAGCCGTCGACGCTGAACCGCTGCGACTCTCCATCGTCAAAGGAGACGGCGAACCGCGCTTTCTCCATCGCCAACGCCGTCAGCTCAGTCTCGACGTCCGTCGCCAGTTTCTCAGCGCCCGCGCGCCTGCGGCGGGAGAGCTCCTCGGCGACCTCTCGGTAGCGTCGTGCGGCGTCCTCGCGCCGCGCCTCGAGCGCCGCGGCGTTTTCCTCCGAGGCTTCAATCTCGGCTAACTTCTCAGCCGTCTCCTCCCCGTAGGAAATGACGTCCGCGATGCTTGCGCCGTACTTGCGTTTTAGCTTCTCGATCGACGCAAGACGCTCTTCGAGGGAGTCAAGCCGGCCCGGGTCGGCTTCGAGCCCGTCGAGATAGCCTCTCAGGTCGAACGCCGCGTCGTCGACGGACGCTCGCGCCGCCTCGATCGAAACGACCAACGGCTCGAACCTCTCTTTGTCATAGCGCGCCAGGGTTTCGAGCGCCTGCCGAGCCGTCTTGAGCCGCTCCGAGGCCGCGCCGGACGATTCGTAGAGCGCGTCGTAGGCAACGGCGCCGGATTCGTTGAGCTGTTCCAGATTGCGCAGCTTCAGCCGTTCGGCGTCGAGCTTCTGCTCTTCGCCGGCATCGAGTCCAGCGGACTCAATCTCCTTGGTTTGGAAACGGTAGAGGTCGAGCAACCGCAGCCGCTCTTGTTCCGCGCCGCGAAGCTCGGCGAGTCGGGCGTCGGCCTCGCGCCATTCCCGGTACAGCGCGGCAACCTCCGCCGCCGTCTCGGCCGAGCCGGCGGCGAGGTCTAGCATCGCCAGCTGCGCCTTCACCGAGAAGAGGTCCTGCTGCTCATGCTGGCCATGAATATCGCCCAAGAATGGGGCCAATGCCTTGAGCAGCGCGAGAGTAGCCGGACGACCGTTAACGTAAGAGCGGCTCTTGCCCGAGGCGAGGATCTGACGCTCGACGATCAGCTCGCCGGCTTCGAGTTCCACGCCGGCCGCTGCGAGCGTAGCGGCGAGGATGTCGTCGGCTGCGGGCTCGAATACTCCGGAGACTCGTGCCCGATCCGCGCCCGAGCGGACGGCGCCTGCGTCGGACCGAGCGCCGAAGAGCAACGAAAAGGCGTCGACAACGATCGACTTGCCGCTGCCGGTTTCGCCGGTCAGTAAGTTGAGCCCAGCGCGAAAGCTGATCCGTAACTTCTCTACAACAGCGTAGTTTTCGATGTCGAGCTCAAGCAGCATCAGGCGGACGGAGGACGCGCAAGCGAAACGCGGAGAGCCCGCCGCGCGTCCCACCGAAACCATTATATGTGTTAGATTTATTGATATTGTTGGACAAGGATGGGGTACGCGGAAGGCGCGCGGGAAGACCGTCAGCGGGTTCGCGTTGGGTGAGGCGCACAGGGGCGAAAACGGATCGAGACGGTGCGACGATAGCCGGTCGATCCCCTGTGATTAGGCGCACTCGCCGAGGACGAAATTGAGCTTTCCCATTCTTCTTGCCTTCCTGCTGCAAGCGGTCCCCGAAGAAGCAGCGCCCGAGGATGCGGTCGAAGCGGCGGTGGAAACCGCAGCTTCCGGCAGCGGCTTTCTGGACCTCATTCTCGATTCTAGCCCGCTGTCGTTCGCTGTCCTTCTAGTTCTGGTCGGTTTTTCGATTCTGTCTTGGGGCATCGCCTTCTCTAAGCGCGGACTGCTCAAGAACGCGATGCGTAAGAACGCGTTGTTCCTGAAAGCGTTCCGGCGCGTCGGGCAGCTCGCTGAAATGAACGCGGCAAGTGAGCAGTACCGGCCCGCGCCGCTGGTGACCGTCTTCGAGTTCGGCTATGAGGAGTTGGCCCGTCAGGTCAACAAGTACGGCAAGATTCGCAATCCGGCGGCGCTCGAGCGCACGATGCAGCTCGCAGCCGGAGAAGAGACGGCCAAGCTCCAGCAACACATGGGCTGGCTGGCGACGACCGCTTCGGCCACACCTTTCATCGGGCTCTTCGGCACGGTCTGGGGCGTTCTTGGTTCGTTCCAAGGTCTCGGCCAGGCCGGCGGCGCTACGCTTCGCGCTGTCGCGCCGGGAATTGCCGAGGCCTTGATCGCGACGGCGGCCGGCCTCTTTGCCGCGATTCCGGCTTTGATTTTCTTCAACTACTTCTCGCAACAGATTCGAGATATTCGCGCCCGCATGGAAGACTTCGCACTCGAGTTCATTAACCTGGCCGAGCGCGACTATGGAGAAGAGGATGGCCTTTTCGAGCAAACGCGGGCGATTCGCTGAGTCAGAGGGCTCGATCGCCGAGATCAACGTCACGCCGTTCGTGGACGTTGTGCTCGTTCTGTTGATCATCTTCATGATCACCGCAGGCGTGGTCGAGCTTGGCATGCGGGTATCGACGCCGGCGACCAAGGCAGCCGCGGCTCAATCGAAGCCCGCGGCGGATGAGTTCGCGATCGTGCAGGTCGCCTCCGACGGCAGCCTGTTTCTTAAGAGTGAACAAATCAGCATTTACGACGTCGTGCCGAGAGTGCTCGAAGGCGGCCAGCCCGAACGCGGCGTCTACATCCAGGCGCATCGCAGCGCGCCCTGGGACACGGTTGCGCAAGTGCTCGCCGAAGTCGGCTCGTCCGGTATGAAGATAAATCTGGTCTCGACGCCGTTGCGCCGCAACCCGCGCGGGAGGCGACGCTGATGGCCTTCTCTCCAGGCAGTCGCGACGACTCGCAAATCGCCGAGATCAACGTCACCCCATTCGTCGATGTGGTGCTTGTGTTGCTGATCATCTTCATGATCACCGCCGGCGTCACCGAATTCGGTCTCGAGATCGACGTACCGCGAACTAAAGAGGTCGCTGGCTCGGCGCAAGACTTCAGCTTCGTCAACATCACGTCGACCGGCGAGCTCTTCTACAACACCGAGCCTGTCATGCTGGAAGATATCGCCGTGCGCGTGGAAGAGGACGCCGATAGCCCTGATGAGATGGGCATCTACGTTCGCGCTCACAAGACGACGCCTTGGGAAGTGATCGCGCAAGTGGTCGCGCAATGCGGGGCAGCGGGAGTTGAAGTCGCCATGGTGACTAAACCGCTCGAGCGCAACCCGGGTCCTTGAGACAGCGATGAAGATCCACATCGATCCCGAGGAAGGGCGCGAACGGCTTAAACGGCCGGTGGTCGTCTCGCTCTCATGCCATGCCGGTTTTCTCGTGGTGTCGATGCTGTGGACGTTTATCTTCGATGAGCCGCTGTTTCAATTCGGAGACGTAATGGGCTCAAAAGGCGGAGCGGTAGCTGTCTCCGTCGTGAACGGGATTCCCATTCCTGGGCGCCGAACGCGGCCAAATCCGGTCGCGAACCCCACCCGCCACGACGTTCCGAAGCCGCAAGAGAAGCCGAAACCGACCGCACCCAAGCCGGCGCCCGAGGACGACCCGGAAGCGCTGCCCATCGAGCCGGCCAAGCGTGCTACAGCGCCCAAGCGTCAGGAGCCGACCCAAGCCCAGCAAAGCGCGCCGGACAAGAAAGACAATCAGATCGCGTCCTCAACCGGAGCGGCGGCTTCGAGCCCGATCTTCTCCGGGGCCCAAAAAGGCGGAGGAGGAGTCGGCTTCGGCGCCGGCACGCCGTTCGGCCAGGGTTACGCCTGGTACGCTGACGCCATACAGCGCAAGCTCGGCGACGAATGGCGCAAGACGCTCGGCCAAGCCGCCGGCGTGAGCGCGAAGCCCGTCGTGATTACTTTCCGCATTCACCGAAACGGCCGGATCGACATGCCGCGCGTGGCCCAAACCAGCGGCAATCGCAGCGTCGACTCGTCCGCCCTGCGCGCCGTCATTAACGCCAATCCGTTTCCACGACTGCCCGTCGGCTTACGCAAGAGCACGGTCACCGTGGAGATGCACTTCCAGTTGGGATCATGAAAAAACGATATTTCGGTCTGATTTTCCTCCTCATTGCGAGCTTGGCCTCTGGCCAGCAGTCCGACATTGTGGGTACGGTCGTCGAAGGGGCGCAAGCGCCGCGCATCGCCGTTCCAGACATTCGCGGCGTAATTGGCGTCGAGAACGAGGACGCCTTCAACACAACGCTTTGGAACGATCTCGAGGCGGCGGGGCAGTTCGAGATGATCTCGAAGAGCTTCTATCCGCGCACCTCGCCGCGTAAACCCGAAGAACTGCAGAGCGACGCCTCGAAGATGCCCGAGGATCCCTCGGCGCGCGGCCTGTGGCTCGAGGCTTGGGGGGCCGCGCCGGTCATCACTCGTTACTTGGCTTTCGGCGAGCTCGAAGTATCCGGCGATCGGCTGGTGCTTAGCGGCTACCTATACGATGTCACGATCCCGGAACTGCAGAGCGCGCACGTTCTCGGCCAGCGCTACTACGCCAGCCTCGACGAGGCAGGGGCGCGCAAGGTCGCGCACGATTTCTCGCGCGACATCTTGAGCTCGCTCGGACTCGGAGTCGGTCTTGCCGGGACGCGCGTCTACTTTGTTTCCGACCGTTCGGGCAACTCTGAGATCTGGTCGATGGACTACGACGGCGCCAATCTGAAGCAGGAAACGAGCTACCGCAACCTGACGCTTACGCCCGCGATCTCCCCCGACGGAACGCGGCTGTCGTTCACGACCTTCGTAGGCGGCAAGCCGTCGATTTACATCCATTCGCTCGAGACCGGACGTCGGTTGACGTTCTACAACCAGGACGCCTCGCTCAACACAACGCCGAGCTTCGACCCCAACGGAGAGCGCATTTACTTCGCTTCGTCGGCCACCGGCCATTCGCAAATCTACCAGGCCGACCTTGACGGCAGGAATCTCCGCAGGATATCTTATTCTCGTTCCATCGACGTTCACCCGGCGATCAACCCGAAGACTGGAGCGCAGATTGCATTCGTCTCAGGCAGGTCTGGATTGCCGCAGATATACTTGATGGATAGCGACGGAGCGAATGTGCGAAAGATGTCGGGCGGCGGCGGAGACGCCGTGCAGCCCGCGTGGGATCCGCAAGGCGAAAATATTGCGTTCGCGTGGACGCGCGGATTCGAGCCGGGGAACTACAATATCTTTATCGTCAATGTGGCGACAGGAAACTTGGTGCAGCTGACTCATGGCGCGGGACGCAACGAACATCCCTACTGGTCGCCGAGCGGCACACACATCGTCTTCTCTTCCGACCGTTCGGGAGGGGAGCAGCTTTGGACGATGCGGGCGGACGGAACCCAGCTCCGTAAGCTCACCGTCAAGGGGCGGAACCGATCGCCTGTCTGGGGGGTGCGCTAGCCGGGTCGGCTAGCCGTAACCAGCGCCCCGCGGACGGACCTAGGCTCCGTCGACGAAATTGCTTTGATTCGCAGATTTACTGAGGAGGCCAATCAATTCCATGCAAGGGAAGCGAAAGATAGCGCTAGTACTGTTCAGCGTATACCTCGCCATATTTACGGCAGGCTGTAAGAAGAAACCACCACCGCCGCCGCCGCCGCCACCACCGCCGCCGCCGGCCGCTCCGGCGCCGCCGAGACCATCGGTGACGCTGTCGGTCGAACCGAGCTCGATCGAGCGCGGCAAGTCCGCCACGTTGAAATGGTCCTCGTCCAACGCGACGGGCGCCACTCTCAACCAGGGCATCGGCACGGTTCCGACCAGCGGTTCTCGGGAAGTATTCCCGACGCAAACGACCGATTACTCGATCACGGTCAGAGGAGAAGGCGGCACACAGACGGCAACCGCGAAGGTAACGGTTCGCACGCCGCCGCCACCGCCGCCGCCACCCGCGCCGAAACCGCAATTCTCCGAGGCTCTCAGCGCCGCCGTCCGCGATGCCTACTTCGACTTCGACAAGAGCGACATACGCCCTGACGCCGAAGCCGCTTTACGCTCCAATTCCGGCGCGCTCAAGAAGCTCTTCCAGGACTACTCCAGCGGGAGCGTCCTGGTCGAGGGTCATTGTGACGAGCGCGGTACGCCGGAGTACAACCTGGCGTTGGGCGATGCTCGTTCTACCGCCGCGCGCGACTACCTAGTCAACATGGGCGTGCCGGCGAGCAAGCTGGATACGGTCAGCTACGGCGAGGAGCGCCCGCAGTGCTCTTCCTCTGACGAGGGCTGCTGGCAGCGTAATCGTCGGGCTCACTTCTCGAGCCGCTAGGCCGAGAAGGGAATCTCGACCCACAACAAAGGGAGCCGACCTGGTCGGCTCCCTTCTTCTTTCGCCGCTTGAAGAAGCGCCGTCAGCCGGAGTATTTGCGCGTCAGCTCGCGGATGCTGGCCAAATGCCGCGGCACGGCCGTAAATGGATCTTCGCTCGCCTCGTACTCTAGCGCCATGTAGCCCTTGTATCCGGCTGCGGCAAACATCTTCACAATCCGTTCCCAGTCCGACGGCTCTCGACCGCCGTCCTCGTGGTGGATCTGCACCTTGAACTGTGAGTTGACTGCGTAGGGAACACAGCGTTCCATTTGCTCGTAGGGCTTTGTGCGGAAGTTGCCGGTATCAAGGTTGATGCCGACAAAGGGATGGTCGACGGCTTCGACAATCTGAATGATTCGATCGGCGTAGAGCGTGATGCCGCCATGGTTCTCGAGACCGAGGATGACGCCCTTCGATCCAGCGTAATCGGCGGCGCGCTTCAGAATTTCGCCGACCCAACCGGCCGCCTCGTCCTCACTCGCTCCTTCGGGAACTCTTCCGCCGAATACGCGGATGTGGCTCGCTCCCAGCCGGTCGGCCACGTCGACCCAGTGCTGCAGCCAGGCAGCTTCTTTCTGCTGATCGTTGGCCGACTTCCGGCACATGTCGCTGCGAATCGCGATGCTCGGCAGCTCGACCGCCGCGAGATAGGCCTTTCGGCGCAACGAGGTCAAGAACTTGTTGAGGCCCTCCTGAGGAAACCAGTAAACGGTGAGGTCGAGACCATCAACGTCGTTCTTGACGGCTATATCGACCAGGTCCTCATAGGAGAGCTTGCCCGAACCGAGGGCTTCGCGAAAAGAATAGGCGCACAGCGCGCTACGCAGCCGGGCCTTGCCGCCCGAAGCTTGGCGCGGCGCGGCGGAAAGCGCCAGCGGCGCCGCCGCAAGCGCCTTCAAAAGATCACGTCGATGCATTTCGTCGACCTCCGAATGGATTATACGCCCTGCCGGCGTGCGGTCCGAATCTCATCAACGCTCGGGGCGCGTCCGGCAGGATATCCAGGCTACGATGGCTCTATGGCTGAGCTCGAACAACTCCGCTACCCGATTGGCCGCTGGAAACGCTCCAGGGACCCGGCTGCGGAGCAGACGCGAGAATCGATCGAGGCGATCGCCGACGCTCCCGTCGCGCTGCGCCGCGCCGTCTCCGGCTTGAGCGAAGAACAGCTCGATACACCCTACCGCCCCGAAGGCTGGACCGTCCGGCAGGTCGTCCATCATTTCGTCGACAGTCACGTCAATAGCTATGTGCGTTTTCGCCTGGCGATGACCGAGCAGGAACCGACCATCCGTCCTTACGATGAGAAGGCGTGGGCCGAGCTCGCAGATGCTCGCGAGGCGCCGATCGCGATCTCGCTTCATCTAGCCGACGCGCTGCACGATCGCTGGACGCGTCTGCTGCGCTCCTTCGACGAGACAGACCTCAAGCGGTGCTATTTCCACCCCGACATCGGCAAGCTGAACGTCGTCGATACGATCTCGACGTATGCCTGGCACTGTCGCCATCACATAGCCCACGTCACATCGCTTCGCCAACGGATGGGTTGGTCCGAGTGAGTGGGTTCCGCGAACCTGACGCCGTCCCAGATCGCTTCGAGCGAATCCGGCGGGCGGCGCCGTGGGTCGCGGCCGCGGTGCTGGTTGCCGCGTTCATCTTAGCCTGGAAAGGCGGACTGATCGCTCAGCTCTCCGACCACGAGCGTCTGGTCGAGTCAATGCGCGGAAGCGGTTGGCGCGGACCGGCCTTATGCATCGCGATTCAGTTCATCCAGGTTGTCGTCTTCATGATTCCCGGCGAGATCACGCAGGTCGCCGCCGGGTATGTTTTCGGGGCCCTGCCCGGCTTTGTCTACTCGGTGATCGGGATCATGCTCGGCTCAGCCTTCGCCTACGGCTTCGGACGTTTAGTTGGTCGCCCGCTGTTGAGCAAGGTTCTTGGCGAGACAACGATGACCCGGCTTAACCACACCATGGAGTCCCCGAAGGCGCGCACCGCCCTGTTCCTGCTGTTTCTGCTGCCTGGCGCTCCGAAGGACGCGATGTCCTACGGCGCCGGCGCGACGAACTTCCGTCTCGGCGAGTTCGTGCTGATCTCCGGGTTGGCGCGCATGCCGGCGATGCTGTTCTCTACCGTCTTCGGCGCGCAGTTCTATGAGCGCGACTACGCCGCAATGGCGTGGACGGGCGGCGCCGCTTTGGCCGTCGCGGCGCTCTTCTTTCTCTACCAGAGGCGCACAGCGTCATGATTCGACCGATGCGGCGAAGCGACGTCGCCGACGCGATGGAGCTCAAGGAATCCGCCGGCTGGAACCAAACGACTGCCGATTGGGAGCTGTTGCTTGCCGTAGAGCCCGAGGGCTGCTGGGTCTACGAGGCGGACGGTCGCGCTGTCGGCGCGACTACCGCGGTCGCCTACGAAAAAGAGCTCGCCTGGATCGGGATGGTGCTCGTGCTGCCGGAGTATCGCCGACGCGGCATTGCCCGTGCGTTGCTCTCTCACGCGCTCGATTGGTGTGACCGGCGCGGCATCGAATGTGTGAAGCTCGACGCGACCGAGATGGGCCGACCGCTCTACTTGCAGGCAGGCTTCGTCGACGAAGAGCCTATCGAGCGTTGGGGAGGGACCGCGCGGACTTCAGAGGGTGAGCTGGCCGAAAGGCTCGGCGCGGCCGACGAAACCGCAGCGCAAGATCGCGCGGCTTTCGGCGCCGAGAGAGGACGAATCTTGCAGAGACTCGTCGCGGCGCGCCCGGCGGAAGCCTGGACCGCGTCAAACGGCTACGCACTCACTCGTCCAGGCTCGCGGGCTCGCTTCTTTGGACCCTGCGTCGCCGACGATGCTGCCGCGGCTGGGCGCCTCGCACGTGCTGCGTTGGCGCACTGCTCGGGCGAGGCGGTGTTTTGGGACCTGCTGCCGGCGAACCAGGGGGCGGTCGAATTGGCGCGAGACTTGGGTTTTGAACCCTTGCGGCGTTTGATGCGAATGGCGCGGCCAGCCGCCCGTAAGTACGGTCGGCCCGAACGCGTCTTTGCCGCCTGTGGATTTGAGTACGGCTAGACCGGCCGCCGTGCAAGAATCGTAAAGAGGCGTCACTTGAAGCACCCCAACATGCCGACCCGCAGGCCCCTGGTCTCCTGGAAGCTGCCCGAGGGCGACATCACCCTGGGCGCTCGAACCCACGTCATGGGCCTGCTCGATCTTTCGACCGACAGTTCCGCCGCCAAACCGGACCCGGTCGAACAGCTTGAGCGCGCTGAGAGAATGGTCGACGACGGAGCAGATTCCTTGCTGGCGACCGCACGGTCGCCTCGCCAATCCGGGCCCCCGCCGAGCGCCGACGACGAGCTCAGGCGCCTGGTCCCGACCCTGCGCAAACTGCGCTCGCGTCTTGGGGTATTGACGGCGGTTACGACCTCGTCATCAGAGGCGGCCGAGCGAGTTATCGAGCTTGGCGCCTCGATTATCCATGACCCCAGCGGGCTCTCCGCCGACCCTCGAATGGCGCGCCTGGTCAACGACAAGCGGTGCGCTTTGATCCTTTCCCACGCTCGAACATCGGCAGACCCGGCTTCGCCGACCGGCCCAGTAGCAATGGTCGCGGAAACCGTCCTCAACGAGTTGGACGGCGCGGTGGCCCGGGCGCGGCTCGCCGGTCTCGATCCGCGGACCATCGCTATTGACCCGGGTCTGGGAATGGGCAAACAGGGAAACGACAACTTCGAGCTGATTGAGCGGCTCGGCGAACTGCATCGCCTCGGCCGACCAGTACTGGTCATCCCCTCCGGCAAGAGCTTTCTGACCGAAAGCGTTCGCGCCCCCGAGCTCGACTGGAAAATCGGAGCCGTCGTAGGAGCGGCCTTCGCGATACGCGCCGGCGCACACATCATTTGCGGTGAGGAGGTCGCCGAACTCGCTGCCGCCGCACGGACCGCCGACCGGCTGCTATCCATCTTCGACGATGGATTAGGCGAAGAGGAAGAGGAGGCGCCTCAACCAACTCGGGCTCCTCGACCGCCCAGGAGAGAGACTGCTGGGCGACCACTGCGCCCGCCAATTCGGGACAGTTGACGGCGGCGCGCCGCAATATTCGATCATTCGCCGGACGAGGATCACTCGGGCTTAGCTACCGGGGCGGAGGGCCGCCCTGTCCGCCCCGCTGTCCGCCCCCTCGCCCGCCGCCGAAGCGCCCCTGGCGTTCGGCACGCATCTTCTTGTGCTCTTCCGTCTGCTCGGCGGTCAGAATCTTGCCCAGAGCTTCGGAAGTCTCATCATCAATCTGACGCATGTCGGCGCGCATGGCTTCGCGGTCGGCTGGCGGCGGGCCATCGGGCATGTGCTTGCGGCGCGCCTCGGAAGCCTTCTTGGCGCTCTCCGCCAGAATGGGCTTCACCTTGGCTTCTTGCTCCGGCGTTAGCTTCAGGCGCTCCTTGAGCGTCGCCATTTGACGATCTAGGCGCTCTTCGGGATTGCCGCCGCCGCGTTGGGCGAATGCCGGCGCGGCGAGTAGCAGAAGCGCCAAGGCGGCGGGAACGAATCTGCGAGGCAGGCGGGTCATCGTTGTCTCCTAGAGCCAAGGCTCTCGTGTTTGGACGTCTCGCTCCGGTCCAGGTTACCGAGGGAGCGGGGCACTGGCCGGTCGCCGTCGTTCAGGCAAAGCGGGAGGGCTGACCCGTGGCCGCGAGGACCGAGTTCCAGATCTCGCCGCGCTCCGACATGTAGCGCTTTTCCGCCGTCGCCAAAGCGATCGGAACGTGCACGCAATGATTGTTCCAGAGGCCGATGATCAGGTCCGTCTTGCCCGCCATCGCCGCATGAGCCGCGTTACGTGCCAGTTGGTCGCAAAGCAATGCGTCGCTGACGCTGGCTGGAGCCGAGCGGATATGGTAGCTCGGGTCGAAGTACTTCATCGAGACGGGAATCTCACGTTCGTCGAAGAAACGTTCGATCTCGCGCCTGAGCAGTACGCCAATATCGCTGTGCCTACGGTTGCCGGAGGCGTCGAGTCGGTGATCTGCTTCTTGGAAGAGATTCTGTCCGGCACCCTCGGCAACAACCACGAGAGCGTGATGCCTCGATAGTATCCTGCGTTTCAGATGCTCCAAGAATCCGTTCTTTCCTTCAAGCTCAAACGGAATCTCGGGCGCCAGCGTGAAGTTCACATGCTGCGAGGCGATCGTGGCGCCGGCGGCGATGAAGCCTGCGTCGCGGCCCATCAGTTTCACCAGCCCGACGCCGTTGGGTGATCCCTTGGCCTCGATGTGCGCCCCCTCGAGAACCTCTCGGGCCTTCTCGAGGGCCGTCACATAGCCGAACGATCGCCAGACGTAGTGGATGTCGTTGTCGATCGTCTTAGGGATGCCGACTACCCCGATCCGCGCCTTTCGGCGGGCGACCTCTTCGCAGATCTCGTGTGCGCCGCGGAGAGTGCCGTCGCCTCCGACGCAAAACAGGATGTCGATCTTCTCGCGTTCGAGGAAATCGACCATCACATCGACGGGTTGCGGCCCGCGCGACGAGCCGAGTATGGTCCCGCCCAGCTTCTCGATATGCTCGACTCGCTCAAGCGTGAGATCAACTAGAGGTCTGCCGTAGTCCGGATTCAGCCCCTGGTAACCGTTTCGAGCCCCTACGATGTCTCGAACGCCGTAGCGGTGATGGAGCTCTACCACTAGGGACCGGATCACATTGTTCAGGCCCGGGCACAAACCGCCGCATGTAACGATTGCCGCCCGAGTATACTCGGGCCGGAAGAAGATCTTGCGCCGCGGCCCTGCCTTCTCAAACGCCGCCGCGCAATTGATCTCGCTTGAATCAATGTAATCTATCTTACATAATAATCGCGTCTCGTCCGGAATGAAAAGACTCGGGTGAGCCGCCTTGACGGTCGAGGACATCTTGCAGTCGCCCAACGTTCGGATGTGCAGCTTCTCGGGAGTGAGCATGATGGCCTGTTTCGATCATAGCGTGGCCGGGTCGACGACGGATCGGGACGGCAGCGAGCGCGGTTTCGTCCCCTCATGAGCGTCCGTTTTTTGCAGACTTTGTTGGATCCGGGCGCATCTCACAACGGGTGAACAGGGATGGTAGAACCAAGGTACCCTTGGGCTCTAAGGGCTTTTTTTCGAGTAACTTGAACGGGGCGCTGCGAGGTTTGGGCAATGGATTGTTAGACTTACGAATTCGCGCAATAGTACTAAAGTACCGCAGGGCTCTCAAGTGGAATGTAACCTATGTACTATGGATCACACTTGCACTGTCGGAGTACAGTCACAGTACAGGCATGATGAGAAATGGAGCAATCCCCGGCCACCACTCACTAGCCCTTGCCGGTTGCAACTGGGAATCGGAAGCTGGGGGAAACAGAAACATGAAACTCCATCGGAACAAGAAAACGCATTCGGCTCAGCAGAGTCTCGTGAATGTCTTGCGACGCTTGGCCTCGGACCAAAGCGGGCAGGACATGATCGAATACGCCTTGGTGGCCGGCTTCGTGGTCGGCATCACGATCGCAGCAACGCCCTCAGTCTTCGTGGCTGTAGCCGAGTTGTTTGGCCGCATCCCCGCAGCCATGGAGCCAATCGTTAGTCTCTAGCGGAGAACTTGTGCTAACGATGACCAGAAAAGCAGCGGTCATAAACCGAGGTTGGCGGATGCTCGATGCCTGGGTGCTCATGAGCGGCGGCGTGGCCCTGGGGGCTGCGGCCGGAGACGCCGTCGGGGAAATGGCCATCGGAGTCGGTCTCGGTCTTGCACTGGCCGCAGCGCTCGGCCTAGGTCTCAAACGATTTCGCGAGCGCCTCGATCGGCCTGCTCGCCGCAACAGAGCGTAGCCGCCGCTCGTCCTGCCCCAAAATCTTCAAACCTTCTCTTCCGGCTGGAACCTTCTTCCTTGCTGCGGTGTCTCTGTTAACGGAAACGCTGCACGCCTTCGGCCGGCCGTCGAAACAACAGCGCTTTCCTTCCAAGGATAGGTTGCGCGGTTGCTGATCCGCGCCGGGAGGAGAGACGTGTTTGAGACCGCTTACCCATCTGCGGGCACAGCTTCGCGCCGCCCCTGGACCTTTACTGTTTCGCTGGTAGGCGAGGTGTTCCTCGTCGCCGCCCTAGCTCTCGTGCCGCTGCTGACCACGCCTGAAATAGCGGGCGCCTTCGAAGGCGCGATCTTTCTCGCGGCGCCGCCCAGCCCGCCCGCGCCGACGAGTCCCGCTCCGACTCCGGCGCCCGCGGCTCCGGCCGCTCCCGAGCGCTTTGTCGCTGAGCTGACCATGCCCGCCGTCATGCCGGACCGCGCCGCCCGGATCATCGAAGGGCGAGTGGAACGACCCGTGCTGGCGAGCGAAAGCGCAGCAACCCCAGGACTCGTAGAGGCCGTTCCGGGGACCAGCTACGTGCATCGTCTGTTTCCCGCTCAAGCACCCGCTGTCGCCCCTCCGCCGAGACCCAGGCCACGGCCGCAAACCCGCCCGGCCGATCCGCCGAGTCGCATCGCGGTCACAACGATGAAGATCGCGAGCCTGGTTCACCAGGTCAAGCCCGAGTATCCCGACGCGGCGCGGCGGGCCCGGATCTCGGGAATCGTGAAGCTCAAGGCCGTAATCTCTACCGACGGACGCATACAAGAGCTCGCAGCAGTCTCAGGGCACCCTTGGCATCGGCGCGGCGATACGAGCCGTGCAGCAATGGCGTTATGCCCCGACCCTGCTCAACGGCCGGCCCGTGGAGGTCGTAACGGTAATCGAGGTGCGCTTCCGGCTAGTGTCCCGTTTCTAAAGTTCGCGTAACATTATAGGACCCGTAGACGCCTTTTCTTTATGAAGGCGAAGACGACCACCGGGCCTCGACTGAAACCGCTGAAGCTGACTCCAGCGGAGCGCGAAA